>JAEIGA010004697.1_pt1 | contig 21090 bp, 9 predicted proteins | sample 9270691 | NCBI WGS metagenome assembly JAEIGA01 (sample SAMN17057246, study PRJNA624740) | gut metagenome | biome: biome; isolation source: fecal sample | host: Bos grunniens | place: China: Xizang | collected 2019 | reverse complement strand
TCAATAGAAGACAGCGGATTTTGGGAAAGCGTACCCTTGTGGGCAGTCACCCTTATAGGCAGTCTGTTCATAACAGTTCTTTCCTTCATTATGATTATGACGGTTTACGGACGTTTCTTCAGAATTTACCTATACACAGCCATTGCCCCGGTGCCTTTAGCTGCATTCGCAGGTGAATCTTCATCCTCAGTCGGTAAGAGCTTTATCAAATCTTATGCTGCGGTTTGCCTTGAAGGTGCAATTATCGTGCTTGGTTGTATAATCTTCTCTTTGTTTGCCGCTTCACCTCCGGTTGTTGATGAAACGGCAGAAGCGGTAAATCAGGTATGGAGTTATGTCGGTGAATTGATATTCAATATGATTGTACTCGTCGGTACAGTAAAAATGAGTGATAGAGTTGTTAAGGAAATGATGGGACTTTAATTATGAAAGGAGATTCAGATGTTTGAACAGATATATAACCTGCATTTGATTGACGGTAGTGTTGTTTCATTAAGTGAAGACTATGATCTTTCAGTGGAAAACGCTTTCATAAACAGATTTATTAAGAGTGAACCTGACCATGTTTTTTGCATCGGTGATGAAAAAAGCGGGTTTACTTATGTACCTAAAAGAAGCATAGTTTATGTGACAACAGGAGATGAAGATGAGGTGAACGATCTTGGAAGTTAAAATCAACAGAGAAATACGAGATTACAGTGAAGCTGTGTATTTCGGTCTTAATCTGAGGCAATTCATCTTTTCAATTCTTGCCTGCGGTGTTGCAGTAGGACTGTACTTTCTTTTAAAACCGTTCTTCGGTATTGAAACACTCAGTTGGGTGTGCATTGTAGGTGCAGCTCCCTTTGCAGCACTCGGTTTCTTCAAATATCACGGAATGACAGCAGAAAAGGTTTTGTTCGCTTACCTTAAAAGTGAAATTCTTATGCCTAAAGTATTGAAGTTTATTGCAGTAAACTATTATGACAAAATGGAAGGGGAGAGTGACGATGTTCGACCTCATAGGCACAATAAAAAAGAAATCCGGACTCGATGAGTTGTTCGGTGACGGTATGTCAGTCCCGAAGTCCGTTCAGGATGTCATTAAAATTGATGCCGTCTATTCAGACGGTATATTTTTGACAGGCAGGGACAGGTATTCCAAAACATTCAGGTTTACCGATATAAATTATGCGGTATCAAGCAAGGAAGATAAAGAAGCGAACTTCCTTCGTTACAGTGAAATCCTGAACTCTCTTGAAAACGGCATTTCAAGTCAGATTACCATTATCAACAGAAAGCTCAAAAAGGCAGAGCTTAAAGAAATTGCACTTCTTGAAAGAGCTAATGATGATAAGGATAAGTACCGTAAAGAAATCAATGATATGTTCACAATGATAGCAAACGGAGCTAATGCTATTGTTCAGGACAAATATGTAACGCTCACAATTCAAAAAAAGACGGTTGAAGAAGCACGAAGTCACTTCAACCGTGTCGGTGCAGATTTGACTGCACACTTTTCAAGACTCGGTTCAAAGTGTACCGACCTTGATTTAACTGAAAGACTTCGCATCATTCACGATTTCTGCAGACCTAAAGAATCAGCAGACTATCACTTTGATTTAAGAGATACGATGCAGAAGGGTCAGCATTTCAAAGACTATATCACACCTGACGGTTTTGAATTTAAGTCAGATTACTTCAAAATCGGTGACAGGTTCGGCAGAGTTCTCTTTATCCGTGATTATCCCTCATATATCAAAGACAGTGTTGTATGGGAACTCACAGATACAAACAGAAATATGATTTTTAACTTTGATATTATCCCGGTATCAACAGAAGAAGCTCAGAAATTCGGTGAAAAACAGGCACTCGGCATTGAAACCAATATCGCAAACTATCAGCGAAAGCAGAACGCCAATAACAACTATACGGCTGTTATCCCTTATGACCTTGAACAGCAGAGAAAGGAAGTCAGAGAATTCCTCGATGACCTTACAACCCGTGACCAAAAAATGTTTAAGGTTGTTATAACGGTTATGCACACAGCCGATACTCTTGAAGAGCTCAACAGCGATACAGAAGCAATTCAGGCAACAGGCAGAAAGCACATGTGCCAGCTCGGTGTTCTTAAGTATCAGCAGTTGGATGGCTTTAATGCCACACTTCCCATCGGTATAAACAAGATTGAAGCAAGGCGTACTCTTACAACAGAAAGCCTTGCTGTTTTTATGCCTTTCAAGGTTCAGGAAATTCAGCACGATGGCGGTGTGTTCCAAGGTGTCAATGTTATCTCAAAGAATATGATTATTGTTAATCGTAAGTTTCTTCTTAACGGTAACTGCTTCATTCTCGGTGTTTCGGGTTCAGGTAAATCATTTACTGCAAAGGAAGAAATGGTAAACCTTCTTCTTTCAACCGATGCAGACGTTATGATTATCGACCCTGAAAGAGAATACTCAGCACTTGTTGAAGCTATGGGCGGTCAGGTTATCGAGCTTTCGGCTAAGAGTAAAAATCATATCAACTGTCTGGATATAAACAAGGAGTATGCAGACGGTGCAAGCCCTATTGCATTTAAGGCTGAATTTGTGCTTTCTCTCTTTGAACAGGTTATGGGTAAAGAGGGCATAGATGCTATTCAGAAATCTATTGTTGACCGTTGCCTTACAAATGTGTATTCAAACTATATCAAGCGAGAATACACCGGAAAGGTTCCTACACTTGTTGACCTTTGCAACAATCTGAGAAAGCAGCCTGAACCGGAAGCACTTGAGCTTGCTACTGCAATGGAATTGTTTGCATCAGGTTCACACAGTACCTTTGCACAGAAAACCAATGTAAACATTGAAAACAGACTTATCTGTTATGACATTCTTGAACTCGGTAGTCAGTTAATGCCTATCGGTATGCTTGTAGTTCTTGACAGTATTCTCAACCGTATCACAAAGAACAGAGCTGAAGGCAGAGAAACGTATATCTTCATTGACGAGATATATCTTCTTTTCCAACACGAATACTCTGCGAACTTCCTTTTCACTCTTTGGAAACGAGTTCGTAAGTATGGAGCCTATTGCACCGGTATAACGCAGAATGTTGACGACCTGTTACAGAGCCATACTGCACGAACAATGCTCGCAAACTCCGAGTTCATTATAATGCTCAATCAGGGTGGTACGGACAGAGAAGACCTTGCAAATCTCTTGCAGATTAGCGAAACACAGATGACCCACATTACAAATGTTGAAGTCGGTCACGGTCTTGTTAAGGTCGGTTCTGCTCTTGTTCCTTTTGAAAGAAAGTTCCCGAAGAATACGGAACTGTATAAACTTATGACCACTAAGGTCAGCGAATGTAACTATGTTTTGTGATTTTGAAAATTATAAATCCAGTTTTCTTTTTTGTAACATTGAAGTTTTGAAAAGCACAATTAACTACTTAGGTTTTTAATGTTGTATAGAAAATAATCAGATTAAATTTGCGAGGTATCAGTAGAAATTGTATCAAAACTACAATAGTTGAGATAAATTTTGAATGAGCTTATTGATATGAGTCAAACGTCTACCAAAACAAACTTTGATAGTGTTTTAGTGCATATTTAACAATGTTTTGCATATAATTTAGTTGTATGAAACATGCTATACCACTATATATTGTGCTTGGTTTAGCCTCGTATCATTGGGAATTATAAATTTTTCACAAAAACACTTGACAATTTATAAAATAAATGATAAACTAATCAAGCATGATACGTGAATTCCACAGATTTTAACGATATTTTGTGATGAATAATTATAAAAACCGATTGGACGAGTTAATTGTTAACACATCTAATCGGCTGTGAGAGTTGCTGTTGTATGGCTTGATCGAAATGCGGATGATTGTGGTTTCAATATATAAGGCGGAAAGCCTTTATATATAGTGCTTAATGCTTACCACTTAAACTTACTTTGTTGCGTGAGCAAGGATGCACGAAGCGAGTGCTACAGTCAGGTCTTTAGCAAGTTCTTCGACTGTAGCCTCATTCCCTTTAGTTGCGATCAGGAAAATCATGCAAACTAGCATAACTGTTAAGCAAGTATTGTCCACCGGTGGTGGTTTGCGTCTGTTACTAACGATTCTAAACTGTATAGTTAAGTGGTTACACTTGATTTTTTTATAATTGTTTTTGTCTTTACTATCGTTCAATAGTACTAGCAAAACAATGAGAATTACGAACGTTATAATTATTAATATGTTCATAATATGCCTCCCTTTTCTATGACTTAGGTTTAGTCTTGCAACTTTCGAAAGGGTAAGCAAATCGGCACTATTGGTTAGACTCTCCGCTAGTGTCAATTCTATACCATTTCACAAAAAAAATCAACAGGTTTTCGGAAATTTTTTCTTGTTTTTTTTTGTCGATTTATTTATGTTTTTTGTAGATTTGTTTAGAAATATTGTTATTTCATCGTTTCATATTTATATATCTTGCGAAAAAATACTATAGTTTTACTAAGGTAATAAAAATTTGGGCAAGAAATTTAGAATATTGTGCTAAAATAAAACGATTTTTTGTTTTTTTATAGGTAAATATATAAGCTTATCATATTTAATTTCTTAGATATTTTTGTTTGAGATTATATTTTAAAACATACGAGCGTACAGAAATGTACGCTCTATTTTTATGTCAAAATATTCTATAAACCATTATTTGATAGAATAGGAGGTGACTATGGGTAAAGGTATTAAGACTCGTGAAGTAGTCAAAAATATTAAGGTTCACGATACTGCTGTGAATGTCGGTGACAGAATTAAAAACATCGGTGTCAAAACAAAAGACACCGTTAATGAAAATATTAATCAGGCTGATAATGTCACACCTGAACAGTATGCAACAGATAAAGTATCTGAAGCAATGCGAACAGGCAGTGAAAGTGTTGCTGTCGGCACAGAAAAAGCAATCCGCAAGGGTGCAAGTAAAACGAAAGATAAAATCAAAGACAAAAGAGCCGAGAAGAAAGCCGCAAAAGAAAAGGAGAAAGAACCCGACAATCCCCCTGATGAAGAAGCACCTGAAGGCGAAAAACCAAAAGGGGAGAGCGAATCTTCCCCGAAAGAGAAATCATCTGAAACCGGAAAACAGCAGAACAGTCAGAAAACCACTAAATCTAAAACAGACAAAGGCGATGCTAAAGTTGTTAAAGAAAAGCAGGATAAACCCGTAATCAAAGAAAAACCTCAGGCACCGCCTAAAACAAAGACACAGCCTGAAACAACAGTTGAGGAAATAAAGAAACCCCGACAAAGAAAACAAACTGCACCTAAAACCAAAGGTAAAGCCAATATTAAAAAGCTCGGTGCCGAAAAACAAACAGTTAAGACGGTCAATAACGAAGCACGTAAGATAAAGCAGTCACAGAGAAGTCTTAACAATGCTGCCAAAGGTATTAAGAAAGCAGAAAAAACTGCAAAAACAGCCAAGAGCGTAGCCAAGAAAACTGCATCTGCTACAAAGAAAAGTGCAGAGGTTGCAAGAAGAACAAAACAGGCTGCACAGGCAACTGCAAAAGCGACAGTTAAAACCGTTAAGGTTGTGTCAAAGGTAGTTGTTGAAGTGGGCAAGGCTGTTGTTGCAGGAGTTAAAAGCATAGGTGCTGCTATTGCGGCAGGCGGAGTTCCTGCTATTGTGATTGTAATCGTTATCTGCTTAATTGGTGCTATTGGCGGTACTTGTTTCGGCATCTTCCTTGCAAACGATGAAACAACCGGCACGAACAAAACAATGTCACAAGCTATATCTGAACTCACATCCGAACACTATGCAAATCTTACTGCAATGAAAGCATCCTACACTTATGATTTACTTGAAGTGCAGGGAAACACTTCGATAAATTGGAAGGATGTTCTTGCAGTATATGCAGTAAAAACAACCTCAGGCGACAATCCGCTTGAGGTAGTGACGTTAGATGATGCTAAAATGGAACTTCTTCGTGAAATTATGAAGGATATGAACACAATGACGGGTGTTGTTACACCTAAAGTTGTTGCAGAAACTACCGTTACAACAGATGAAAACGGCAACTCAATCAAAACAACAACCTATGTCACAAATAAGGTTCTTACAGTATCAATTCTTCAGTTGAGTGTAGATGAAATCTCTGCTCTTTACAATTTCAATGATGAGCAAAAAGCATTGTTGGAGGAACTGATGAGTGATGAATATTCCGACTTGTGGGGAGATCTTCTCGGAGCAAGCGGACAGATTATTCAAAGCGGCAGTTCTTATGTCGGCACAGGTATGTTCACTTGGCCGTTTGAAAGTACACAGACAATCACTTCTCGTTTCGGTACTCGTGTTGACCCGATTTCAGGTGAAGTAAAAACTCACGGTGGTACAGATATTGCAGCTCCGCTCGGCACGCCTATTCTTGCGGCGGCTGATGGAACAGTAGTAACTGCAACTTGGCATAATTCCTACGGATATTATGTCAAGATTAAACACGATGACACTTATTCAACTCTTTACGCTCATTGTTCTGCACTCCACGTCTCTGCCGGACAGACAGTAAAACAAGGACAGGTAATCGCTGAGTGCGGTTCAACAGGTTACTCAACAGGACCACATTGCCATTTTGAGGTCATTCAGAACGGTGTCAGAGTTGATGCGTTGAGGTTTTTTAAGTCAAAATAAATATAGGATATTTAGACTTTTGAAGTAGATAAGTTAAAATCTATATCGAAGTTTGATAAAGCAATCTCATTCCAGACGGTTCATACTAAAAATAACCGATGCCTATTCAGACAAGAATAAGCATCGGCTTTTTCTAATTATAATGCTTGATTGCGTTTTACTTAGTATCCAATTTACTGATTACTGATACAAAATAGTCACTCAAAGCCTTTGGGACCTCAATAATCAAGGTTTTGTTTTCTGACATCACTTCATAATACCTGTAAACAAGAGTATCATCTATGATGCTGAATGATTTAGCATCTGCAGAAAATAACCCGTCTTTACTGGACATTTTGAAGCGATATGTTTTGTCACCAAGACTTGATGTTGAAACAGCCCTTGCGTTGGAAGTTTCAGCGAAGCTGTTTGGCTTATATTTGTTCTCATTGTAGAAAGCTAAAAGTTCATTAAGTTTGACTATATCCATTTTACTCACATCAATGGTTTCAGCTGAATTGTTATCCGTTTTAACAATGCACTGATATGTAAAATTGTTTGAGTTGGAATAGTACTTTTCAAGCTCCTGCCATTGATCGTCGCGGCAGTAAACACTTTCTGATGCACCTGTAACTTCGGAGTTTGCATTGTAAAGCAAATCATATTTTGTTTCTTCGACACGATGAAATTGACCGACAGTGTTTTTTAGAACAACTTCTTCACTGTATTTTAGATTTTGAAGTATCAAATCACCTTGAAACTTGTTACGGTAGACAACGCCGTTAACCTTAATCGCCGTTGTATCTGCTGTAGTTTCGTTATATTCTTCCACAACAATAGAGTCGTTAAAACTGGTTGAAGTCGTACTTGTTGTATCAGAGTCTGAAGAATTTATTGTGCATGAGGATAACATAAGCAAAGCAACAATACATACTAAAGTATATTTAATTATTTTCACTTATATTCGTCCTTTTTCATTTGGATAATTTAAAATATTCATTTAATTCAGTTGTTTTGAGCAATGAAAGGATATAGTTTTCCATTTCTTCGGGAAGAATTGAAACTGCACTTGTACCTGCACCTGAATGTCTGTAAAAGTAAACGTGTCCTTCGTAAACTAAGAAATCTCCAGCATATGCATCAAATAAACCGTCATTACTATCTTTATGGAATCTGATATTATCCTCTACACCAACAGGAATATTAATCGTTTCTGCTTTGTTTGAACTATTTGTGCCGTATTTGTTATCAGCCGCAAACTGAATTATTTCATCCAATATTTTTGTGTCAGCATTCGGAATTTCGTATGTTGTAATCTCTCCAAAATCGATCTGAACTGCAAAATAATAATGATAGTTGTTGGGGTCGGCATAATATGCGTGAAGATTCTCCCAGTCATCAATGGGGCAGAAGATGTTTGACTTAACATCTACATCCCAACTTGAGTTTTCGTTTACTTTAATCCAATTGTTTTCAAACTGATAGTAGTTGTTGGTCTGTGTTAAAGTAAATTCACGATGTATGGGTTCTGCATCATAAAAATTGTAATCTTTTGCGAAATGCATGTTATCCGCAATAAAACCATTTTTATAAGTGATGCTGTTTAGTTCAAAAGTGCTTGGCTCAAACGATGGGTCTTCGGCAGGTATAAGCCAAGAGAAAAAGAACATAAAAATCGAGAAAAGCATACTAAGAAATCTTGTCATAATAAAACCCTCCTAATTAAGTGGAGTTCATACACACCCCTGTTGAAATAGGGCTGTGTATGAACATATAATTTAAACCAGTTAAGATTTGTTTTTAATTAAAACCTTTGACTTATAGTTGGTTATGGTGATTGTTTTTAAAACAACAATGCGAATTAATATTGAAGGTAGAATTCATAGGGATATTCACTATCAAAATTCAAGTATTCCCATTGCGGCTCGGAAACAGACCAAGATAATTCAGGATGTGTATCATCGTTACTATATTTTTCATAAAACGCCTCATACAAATTACTATGAATGCCACTTTCAGCAAAGTTAACTGCCTGGCACACGTTCAGTGCATCTAAATCTACAAACTGTATTTTAGGCGTAAAATTAGTAATCCACCAGCTTGTTTGCTTGAGGGACAAATGCTGTTCACCATTACCATGTAAAACCTCTGTGTGATTGTCTGGAGAAAGCTCGTCTTCTGAATGATCATAAGTAACCTGCATATTGACATCAACAAGAAGGTTTTCTTGGTCAATACGGTAGAATCCGCGCTCGGCAAGAGCTTTTATAGGCTGCCAATATATTCCTATTTCAGCACCAGCACCTAAGTTCCAATAATCCGCTTTCCAACACCATACTGCATAGGAAGCATCAGGAAATAGGTTTGTCGCAGGAGCTTCAAAAGGCAGAACAATTTTCTCTATTGGTCCACCCAAGCTAAAAAAGTAATCATAAAACCAATTATAACCTACCATACTTTGCCACATGAACTTATCCGGATTTGTTATATAAGTTTTTTCCCCACCATCACTTTCAAAGCCAAGGAAATATGTTGCATATCCCGATAAGAATTCCATACTCCACGGCGTGAAGTGTCTGATTCCTGTGGGCAATTCGAATTCCGGACTTTCAGGGAATTTTTGGTCTGGGTTTATTATTAAATCAAGAAGGGGTAATAATGTAAGCGAACCGATACATAAAATTGGTGTGCCGATAAATATCATCGGGTAAGAATAAGCAAACCCTTTATTTGGATCTGGACTCTTATAATTACAGCCATTTTTTAAGAAGTCTAATATACCGTTGGTATACGGAGAAAAGAATTCTCCTGCATTTTTAAATATTTTTTGAGATAGCGTACCGCTAATTATTCGTATTCCCTCTGCCACGGGTGTAAGATCAATCTTATTGGTTTCAGCAGCCGCACCAGATGTATCGATATATTTCACTGGATTATTATTACAATAAGCATACATATTACTTCCGTTAACTGCATCTCCTGCGATAAAGAGGCAGTCGGGACTGATAAATCTGCACCATTCGGGGTTGTAATATCTTAACTGGAGATAATACCAATTAGTTTCGGTATCGTAGTAATAACCTCTGTAACGAATGGGGTTAATTGTAGCCAAATCACCTGTAGAATAGATAATATTACCAAAAGCATCATAACGATATTTTGCAACGACATTGCCTTCTCTGTCAACAATACCGGAAATATCATTTAATAACGTTCTCATATAGTAATACGGTGTTCCGTTGTAAATAAATCCAACCACATCACCGCTTACATCATACTGGAAATCAATGGTATTTGTACCGTCAGTCTGACGCATAAGCAAATTACCCGAATAAAGATAATTGGTTGTTACTCCGTTAACTGTTTTCTGAACTCGATTGCCCTGCGAATCATATACGTAACTGATGTTTTTACCGTTACCTGTTATGCCGGCAAGCTTAGTGCCTCGATCCCAAGTATAAGTATATCCGTCGTAAGTAAGCGGGTTACCGATATCATCGTATGTAATTGGCTTGCCATTGAAAGCAGTTAACTGGTCTTTCCAATTCGCATTACTGTAAGTGAATGTGTGGATCGGGTCGTAGCCGAAACCGATCGAAGTGATATTGCCGTCTACATCATAGGTAAACGTATGGAAATTATCTGCAGATTCGGAACAATCTACAAGTCTGCCTAATTCATCATAGTAGTAATTGACTGTTTGATTATCTACAGTTTCAGTAATTTCATATAAATAACCGGTACTTTCGTATTTAAATGAATATGACTGAAGAATTTCACCGTCTTGGGTTTCATCAACAATTTCTTTAATCTGATTTCTGGCGGTTGTTCTTGTGTTTCCGACAGTATCCCTGTACGTAATTGTTCTTATAACCGGACCGTAGGAATAACTTTTAACTCTGCCTAAATCGTCATAGTTATAGTGAATCAACGTGTTATCGAGAGTGTCGATAACAATATCTTCAGGCATGCCTTTTTCGTTGGAATAGTACTTACCTGAATATATATTAGCATTATCATCACTAAAAGTTAATCTTGAAAGAGTACCTGACTTGTCGTAATCATATGTTGTCAAGGTTCCGTCACTTCCGGTAATTCTAAGAGGCAAATCATAGAAAGCATAGTCGTACTGGTAAGATGTATTTGTAACGTTATCCACAACCTTTGACAATCTATCATTGTCGTTATAATAATACTGTGAAATTTGCGTATTATTCCAAGAGTCACCTACCAAACGGTCACGATTGTCATAAAGCGGAGTGTATATGTCGTCATTTCCATATTCTACGCCCGATAATCTTTGTCTGTCATCATATGAGTTGGTTGACAAAACTTGGTTGCCGACTTTACTTGAAACAACTCGGTTCCGAGAGTCGTATTCATACGAATATGTTGTTCCGTTTCGAGATATTGTTTTAGGCAAATAATCCTCGTAGGAAAAAGTTGTAGTCGATGTAAGTTCCGGAACAGTTGAATCCGCCGAGCCGCTTACCGAAAGCAATTCATCTGTGTTCGGATCGTATGTATATGTTGTTACACAGTCATTGGCATCAGTTATACTTGTCAGCAAACCTTTAGTTATTCCTCCTGAACCGATAAGATTGTCATAAGCATATTTCGTATGAACACCATCTGCATTAACATATTCTAATAAATAGTTACCATTCTGACCATACATAAAGGTTTCAGAGGATCTTGTTTCACGACCAGTTTCATCTGTAGTTGTTGTGGTTTGTTTTATTACCTGACCGGTTGAATTGTATTTATATTCAATTTTAGTACCAATGTTGTTGGTTGCAGTTAAAATATTATGATTGTCATCATATGTATATGTTGCAACAGTTTGTTCAACACCGCTTACAGTCTGAGTAACCTCATCAACATCAGTATCATCGCCGTGAACATATTCTGTTTTAGTTCCTTCGTCGTTATAAACTGCTGTTGTTAAACCATTGGTTGCATCATAGGAGTAGTGCTCACCATAGTTATCTACATAAACAAAGGCATTATCAATAGTGAAAGCATCAGCCTGATAATGATAATTAAAATAGAGGTTTATGTATTCACAATCTTCCTCAACCGGCACATAGGCAGCCTTTACTTGTCTCTCTTGGCTTATTTTTTTGTCAAAAGGAATTGTTACATACTTTATGCGTGTGCCCTCTGCATTATATAAATCAGCACGTATTTCAAATTTTCTGAAATTACTTATACCATTTGTTACATATGCAGCAATTTTTCCGCCTATTATTAGAGAATCTCCGGCCTTTGCATTTACATATACTTTTTGGCATATAGATTTAGCCTTGGAAACAGAACCCATCATCATATAACAATTACGTCCTGCACCTACGTCGAATTTTACACCATCACCGGTCTGCATATCAGAACTTGTCCAGCCGTATACATCACTGCCCGTACCCGTTGAAAAATCACTATTTTCAACAAGATTATAGCTACGGGCACCGCCGCTTTTTTCAACCTGAACATTATCAAAACAAACAATGCCTTCAGCGTTGACAAGTTCAAGGAAAACATGGCAGTTGGTTATATTACCGCTTGGCAATGTAACAGTATGGCTGAAACGTTCCCATCCGCTTGTTGAACCGAGCCATCTTGATGAAGAGTTATACCATGTGCCATCAATGCAATATACCAAACCGAATGCAACACCATTGTTGTTATTCAGTTCAAGTGCATTTGGAATATTGATATCTACAGAAACAGTATATATCTCTCCTGCTATTGCTGTGAAGTCTTGTCCGACTTCAAATGTACCTGAGTTACCTGTCAGCTCAAGCTGCATATACTTACGTCCCAACGAACTAGATGTGGAATCTTCAGCTACGCCCCAACTTCCGCTTGCTGTTTGTAGTGCAGACCAACCATCATTACCATTTTCAAATCCATGGTTATTAATAGTGTTTGTTGATATAGTTAAAAGCTCTGAAGAATCTTGGATTTTGTTAAAGTAAGCGTAATTTGCAGGTGTACCATACACTGCATATCGCGTTTGATGATCTTCGTTTGTTATACTTGTTACACGCCCATAAGTATCAAATAAATAAGTGTGAGAGCCATCAAAATTGGTTTTATCTATATCAAAATAACGACTTACAACTGTGTTTCCAGATGCAATACCGGATTCATTATCTTCGACATATCTGAATGTTGACAAGTTAACTACCTGTGGTGTTTTGTCATACTGTCTTATAGTTGAAACTCGATATCCTCTGTAAGTTAAATTGTTATAAGTTATTATACAATTTGGACGGTTATTAGATCTAATGCATGCAAGGTTATCTGTTGCATACTGAAGACTGGTTGTATCGCCATTAGAATAAGTTGTTTTTGACAGTTTTGCAACTGTTGTTGTTCCGCTATACGTATACGTAGTTACACGTCCCGCGGGATCAGTGATGGAGATAAGCTGCCCGTTGGAGTTGTATTCCAAAACTGCAGCTCTGCCTACAGGATCTGTTACCTTTGTGATTAAATTACCACTGAAGGTAAATGTCTGTGTATTTCCGTTATTGTCAACAAGTTTATAGAGCTGACCTGCTGAATTGAAATGTTTTTTATTACCCTGTGAATCACTTAGTATATATTCGGAGTCGCTTACTGTAAGTGTTTTAGTTGGGTCATATTCGTGTTCAAATTTATCATTACTCTTTAAAATATAGTAATGCAGAGTTCCGTCAGCATCATAATGCTTATATCTTCTGGGATGATCTTGAACTAATACTTCCTGAATACTCAAGTGGAACTTTTTTCCGACAAGCATTCCGCTATATACGGAACTATATATGTCAGAAGTATTGTTGTTGAAAACATGTGAAATGTTGATAGGAAGAAGATTGCCGGTCATATTTAAATCGCTATGAACATATGTAACGCTACCATTATACGGATTAGCATATATTGAACCCGCACGTCCTATATCAACTGTTTCATAAGACCAATAATCTTCAAGTCCGATATTGTTGTTATATCGTATAGTAACTGATGGATGAAGAGTTGTGTCTTCGTGTTCGCTTGAATATAAAATTGCCTGACTGTTGGCGCTTTCATCATCACTTGTGATCATAATGCCGTTATTAGCACTGCCTTCGTACCAATTCTTAACGGCTTTTGTGATATAAAAAGAGTATGACCGTCCGTCAACATTTGTTGTTTGGAAAGATGCATAGTCTAGGGTTTTAACCTCATTATCGTAAACAGCAGCGTTAGGGCTGTTCGAAACAGGCTGATTGTTCCACGTAATAGAACCTTCTGTCCAAGAGCCCTTTTGAGTCAAATCGAAAGCCATAAGTTTTCTTTCGCTGTTGCCCAAAGTTACGTCGTGTTGAATCAAAGTTAATTTAGATTCTGTAACTACGCTTCCTTCCGGGAGTTGCGGAAGTGTGAATTTTATGTATGTTCTTCTGAGATTAAGTGTTCCGTTACCTGCATACACTGTAGTAAACGACGGGAAATTCATATCGGGAGTGTTTTGGTTTGCAGTTGCGTCATAAAAAGTTGTAGTATTTGCTGAAAACGTGGGGTCGATAACAATAGGGAACTCTCGGTTTTCATCATTAATCCACTCTGCATCGGCTGTTACAGTAAGAATGTTAGCGTTTAAGCTCATTGTAACATCAAAACTGGTTTCTTCTGTTGCATCATACATATAAGGAGCTTCAATAACAAACAGAGGTTCTTCATCGTCTATGTTTTCGTAGAGATTTATTGAACCGTTCTCCTGAGCAACAGGAGTAAGACCGTCTAAAGCGAGTTCAAACTGATAAACATATGAATCCTGTGTTTTAGTAACAATGATGTTTTCTTTAACTCTGCTTGGTGTGATAACATACTGTAAGTTCGCACCATCCAAAATACCGTTATAATTAACGGCAGAAACCTTCTTTTCAAGTTTCATAAGCTGTTTGTTTTCTGCTTCAACTTTCAGGTTGTTTGAAGCAGATGCATCTATGTTAGTTGATGTGTTAACTGCCTGTAAACTCTCAAAATTGTTGTTAATCACAGCTTTAGCAGAAGTGATTGTAGTGGATGCAGTTGCAGATGCTCTGCTCATTGTTTCCAAATTATCTGATGACTTAATTCTCATTCCAACTGTATAGCCGTCTTTACCGATGGTTAACATCTGGTTGTTTGAAAAATCCTGAGGAATTCGGATGTCAAGAGCGGCTGCTGTAGGAGTGTAAGTAGCTTTTCCGGCAACACTTTTAAGTGTAAGCGTGTTGTCGATATCCTTCCATGAACCACTCGAATCCATATAATGAATAGGCTCAGGATAGACAGCAGCCGTATAGGTGCCGTCTTCGTGGCGATAGTGTTTTGCATTCTCGGTTCGCAATTCCGTAATTTCGCCCATTATCGGAGTTACAATTTCATTGTCCGAGCTGTCAATGTTTTGCACAATGGAATCGGCTTCTATCTTCCCTAAATCATCGTTTTGAGAAGGTAATGTAATTCCTTTTGATGCGCTTTTTGCAACATTGTTTCCTACGAAAGGAGTTGCAGTGATAGCTGTTGCTCCGGGTGCAATTATTTGCACACAAAAAACAACAACTAAAACGATGGATAAGATTTTGATAAGTTTTCGCATATTGTTTCCTCGCTTTCTTTTTATTAGATGCTCATATTTTTCGACATCTGTATACATATTATAAAAAGGCGATTTAGAAAGAAAGGTACAAAGCAAAAAAATTAAAAAAAGTGACAAAAAAATAAACGCTCGGGGATTTTAGGACATATAGCTTCTTGAATAAGCGGTTTAGCAGGTGCTATTTTTACACATAAACAATGCGAAATCTTACTAATAGAAAAAGCAAGAAGCACCCAAATTAATGGATGCTTCCGCTTTGGATGATATTTAATTTTTGTTTACCCATGGGGAGTGGTTACCCCCATGGGATTTTGATTTTTAGGAGAACACAGAGAACCGTCCCCTGTGCTATCCTACCGTGCTCTTTCCGTTATTTGTAGTAAACAGCAATTACATATGAAGTAGAAACATTGAATTTAATGTGTTCACTAAAAACAATATTAGAGTATTGTTTTTTATAGGTTTCAATATCATCAGTTTTAATCAAATTGTAATAAACTTTTTTTCCAGAAAAATGATAAAAATCCTCTCCAAGTTCATCACCAATATTATTTATATCATATATAAGGTCCCAATGAGATAATGAAAAATATTTTCCATTTTTAACTTTAAATGGTGTAATAATGTATTCATTATCTTCTGTGATTCCAAGTATTACACAAATATCATCAATTGTTGCAGTTGCAACTTCGCTTACAAGTCTCTTTTCAGAGTTTTCAATATTGTATGCTACAATTGTAGAGTCATAATACCTAGTGGAAAAGGTAAATCCAAATATATCCACCGAACTACCTAAGAGTGTTAATAAAATGACAATAGATAATATGATGGTAATTTTTTTCAAGCATAACACCTCCGCATAACTGTTGCTATCATTGTCATGGATTTAACCGACGAACTTTTTGTTGACAAGTACATATTTTTAACTGCTGGAATTAGCGCGGGATAGTAACAACAAGCAGCTACTACACCAGCCGTTACCAAATGACTGCAGTAAAACTCAACATTAAAACTAACGAATATTCCATATTTTTTTGACATATACGTTAAAGACATTGAACGGCTGACACCCTTCCAATTTAAATTAAAAGCATGTGCTATTGAATAATTTTTTCCAAAACTTGTTGAATTGGATATACTTAAACCACTTACTGAAAGTCCAAAGCTCATTCCAGCTTTATAATTATTTGTTTGACCAACAGAAATACTGATCTTAAAAACTAATAACTTTCCATTGATTTTTACAAAATATTTTTGCTGAGTTTTTTTGAAAGCGTGACTAACATCAACACCAAAGTAGGAAGCCACTCGGAACATCCAAGACTCTTTTTTTAATGTTGTCACCGAAACAAAACCACTACCATCACTATTATTTACGGGATTATTCTCACAATAAGCAAACAGATTGTAACTTAACGGTCTATTACCAACACCAAGATAATCCACATCATCAGCGTTAATAAATCTACCTACTTCCGGGTCATAATATCGTGACTGGAGATAATACAAACCTGTAAAGAAATCATACGAATATCCTTTGTATGTGTTTGCAGTAGGTAAGCAAAGACACATTCGTAAAACTAATTTTTTCATCAGTTTTACTATTTGCTCAATTTGATTTGGAAGTAAACTTGAAGTATCAAAAGTTAAATCAGGTTCAACAAAGCTCAAAACACCATACGCAGATGTGTTTAATGCATATACGTATTCTCCAGTGTCTGCATTAATCAAGCCCTTGACATCGCCAACTGCATTACGGATATAGTAATATGTTTCTTCACCAAGTGTTATAGCATAAGGCTCGGACGCCTCATCGTAGTGAATTTTCACATCAAATGAGCTTGATGTTGTTCCACTTTCTTCAGAATAACTATACATTAGTGCTGTATATCCGACGAGTTGTCCGTTATCCCAAATGTATACTACTTCGTGGGCAATTCTTCCTTCTTCATCGTATATCAGCTGCTTTGTCCTCAATCCGTCGGCATCGTACTGATAAGAGATATTTGTTCCGCCCTTGGAATAAGACATCAACTGTCTGCCGTCCCAAGTCAGCGTTGCGCCACGATATGTTGTCGGATTGCCGATTTCGTCATATACAATACTCTCTCCGCCAAATGAAGTAAGCTTGTCTGTCCACGTGGTGTCATAAGTATATGATTTAGTTTCACCGACGGTTGCAGTTGTAAGATCGGCACTTGTTACGTTTGTGTACGGAGTCTTTGTTAAAATATTTCCGAAATCATCGTAAGTATATGTTGTTGCTGTACCGAGAACGAAGTTGTACTCAGCAGTTACCTGCTGCTGAACATCATAGGTATACTTATACAAGTCTGTACCTGAAGCATTTTCTATGAGCGTTATGTTACCCGAATCATCATAAGTATACACTTCATTGAATAATGTTCTGTCACCCAAGGTAACATTGATACCGTTAAGCTGAGTGGTTTCGTAGTTATTTTTCTCTTTGTACGAATAAGTTGTATTTAATGAAGATGTATTAGAGCTTAAGCTTGATTTTTCAGAAACTTTTCTGTCGAAGAAGTCCGTTGTTGTTGAGTGCTCAAGAGTTTTACCGTTTACAGTCGCCTTAACACATGATGTTACTGTATCTTCAAGTGAATTATATGAATCATCAAGTGTTTCATAAGTATAAGTCTTTCCGAAAACATTTACTGTTGTTGTGTTGTTTTCTGATGAATAGGTTGTACCGTAAATCTGTTCACCTTCAGTAATTGTGCTTCCGCTCTGAGTAAACTTGTTAATCTGGAAAGCAGAAGATGAACCATCATCAGACTTTGTATATCTGCTTACCAAGAGATTAACATAATCGTAGATTTTTGTCAATTCACCGTCTTCGTACTCATAACGGTATGCAACAGTAGTTCCGCCGTCAAAGCTGATTGTAGAAATATTCTTGTCATCATCGTAGGTGTACGAAACTGTATCACCGTTACCGTAAGTGATTGTATTTATGGTCTGATTCTGATTATATGATGTTGTACGTAACGGCTGTGAACCGACTTTAATTTCAGTGCAGTTACCGTAACCGTCATATTCATAGCTGTAAACTGTTTCACCGTGGCTTATGCTTGTAACTCTGTCTCCGTCGTAAGTGTATATAGCAGACGGGTCAACTAAGGTGTTTCTGCGAACAGCCTGCAAAGCACCGACTGCGTTATAAGTATACGTAATGAAAGCTAACGATGAAAACTTATTGTTATGAACCTGTACCATACCAGTGTTTGCATTATAAATGTAATATTCTTGTACACCGTCACTGCCTGTATACCATTCAAGATAATTTCCATCTTCAGAATAAGTGCTTTTAGAAATCTGCAATGTATCAGTACCGTTAGAGAGTGTTTCGCTTGTAACATTGCCGTAACTGTCTTTAGTTTCAACAGTACCCCGTTCCTGTCTGCAACCGAGACAGTTACATGTAACATCGGTTTTTCCGCAATCGCAGTTATAGTAAACTTCGATTTCCTCTCCGTTATAAGTTACTGTTTTTGTCTCAGTACACTGAACACAAGAACAGTCTTCACAAGGAGATGTTTTATAAGTGATACCGCCGACAGTTACTGTTGCGGGAAGTTCTTCAACAAGGTCGCTATCGCCCGACGGTGTGTTCGTTTCATTTCCGTTTTCTTTAACCTCAACACTACCGTTTTGTGATGCAATAAGTTTAACGGAATCAAAATATAAGAAACCATTCTGATTGTCTGCCATAACGATAACTTTAACGTTTGCAAGCGGAATATCCGTTTTAAAGGATACTGCACCAAACTGCCATTCTTCAGTTGTTGTGTCAAAATCATACTGTGCAAGAACATTGCCGTTATTATCTGTTGCACAGATAGCGAAATTCTTTGCAAAATAAGCGTGATTGTTTATATATGATGTTGCCGCAGACCTTGCACCTCTTGCCCACATACTTAGTGTATACACTGTTTCATCATTTGCAGGCAAGTTGGATATAGTTTGACTTATGCGAAGTGTTGATGCAAGACCCTGATACATAGCACAAACACCATCAACTACCTGTCCAAATAGAGGTTCAACATTTCCGCCAATGGTACCAAAAAGAATTCTACCGGTGGTTGTAGCAGTTGTCCAACCTGTTTTACCACCTTCAAAATCACCGTTAGAAATGAGATTGGTCGCTTTATTATCGTTTGATGAATAGCTTGTTGTTTCTGTTGTACCTGATGTCGTTGTCTTAGTATAGCTGTAATCCCCATCTGTATTTACATAATCGGTTGCCTGAAGTGATGCATTGTAACGCTGCCTTACAACAATAGACGGTGTTGTATCATCGTATTCATAGTATGTGAATGTTCTCTGCTTTGCACCGTCAAGGTTGATATCAAGCTGACTTTCAAAGCAGTTCTGTGAATTGCCGGCTGATACATAATAAGCATACTTTGTATAGCCAATTACTCTGTCACCGCTGTAACGAAGCTCAAGGCGTGAACCATCAACATTAGTGATAGCTGTCATAAGTCCATTAGCGTTATATTCATAAGTAATGGATTCGTTATCTGCGTAAGTTACTGTTGTAAGAAGTGATGCCGAAGAGTCTAATGCAGTATAACCATAGTTTACACCCATTGATACCAATCCGGTAAGAGTAGGGATTTTAATTGTATTACCGGATGCATCGTACATTACCAGTTTATCTGCAATAGTCTTATTGTTGGTATCTTTTGCAGACGGAAGGTCATACTTTCTGCCGACACCGTCAGTTACAGAACGAATCGCATCAGATGATGCCGTTCTGTGTTCGATAGCTATTACTGCACCACTTGTCTTATGTACTCTTGATGTTACTCTGTTGATGCTGTCAATAGTATAACGATAAGTAGAATCTTCAATAATCATATTTGCAAAGTCTTTGTATGTTGTATCTGACTTAGGAACCCAAAGACATTTGCCCAAATCACCTGAAACAGCTTTGTATCTTGTGTAGTTTGTAAGATATGATTCCGTAAAGCCTTCAGGAACTGTATTGTAATCTTCATCAGTTGATACAACCTCGACAAAACGTGTCTTAACACCACCGTTGTCACGGAATGTATACTGATGTCTTGTAATATTATTTTCTGTTACGGTTTGGCTATAGAATATTTTGTTGTAGTAATCTGTAATCCAATATGCACCGTAAGAGGAGCCAAGTGCAACACTTTCGCTCCATGGGTCATAAGTAAAACTCATTTCAACCGGAGAAACATTACCGTTGAGACTAAGGTCGGTTCTCTTGACATAATATGTGCCTGTATATTTATTGAGGTAGAATGTACCTGCTCTACCCATATCTACAGTTTCGGTATCATACTCTGCCATATTATCGATTGTCACATAGTCAATCTGGAACCACGGTCTCTGGGTGGTGAAATTTGCCGTTGTAGAACGATAGATTTTTGTATTCGTAGTAGTATCTATATAAGGTTCAATTACCACTCCGTGATTAACGGCTTGATTCATCTGCCATTTTGATGCGATTTCTGTAATGTCCCAAACATAACGCTTTGCATTTTCACCATAAACGATTTTATTGTAATCTAACAAATGGCCTATTTCAGTAACTTCAGAGGGATTTTCTTCGTTCCATGCTGCCTCAATCGGGTAAATACCGAGAATATCATCATCTGTTAACGCTTCGCAGTAGAGCGAAAACTCGGCATTTGTAATAACTGAGTTCTTTCCAAAATTCGCAGAAGTAGAGTCTGAATACTTAAAATAAAGTTTATTATCTGCACCGAGATAATGGAATTTATCAAGATCTGTTGCAGTAGAATTATCTGTGCCGATAAAAGCTTCCGAAATAGCGGTTGCCGAATAAACTGTA
>JAEIGA010004696.1_pt1 | contig 21091 bp, 24 predicted proteins | sample 9270691 | NCBI WGS metagenome assembly JAEIGA01 (sample SAMN17057246, study PRJNA624740) | gut metagenome | biome: biome; isolation source: fecal sample | host: Bos grunniens | place: China: Xizang | collected 2019 | reverse complement strand
ATCATTTCTTCATAATGGTCAATAAAAATTTTTTGTAAGATATTCATACTACTATTATGAAGGAAAACAAGGAAAAAGAAAACCCCAACCCCTCAAGAATGAGGGGCAGGGGAGTTGAAGTGTCAAAGACACTTTTTTGTGTATTGGGCAAATTAGTGCTTTAATTCGTCAAAGCGTTGTGTTATACTAGTAGGATAATCGTAACCATTTTCGAAAGGAAGAAAGAATTATGTCAAATAAGAGAGTAATCATGCTTGGAAACGAAGCGATTGCCCGTGGTGCATACGAAGCAGGTGTAAAAGTATCTGCAGCATATCCGGGAACACCAAGTACAGAAATTAGTGAAAATATTATTAAATATAAAGACGATATTTATTCCGAGTGGTCGCCAAATGAGAAGGTAGCCGCAGAGGTTGCAATTGGCGCAAGTATCTCCGGTGTGAGAGCTATGGCTTGTATGAAACACGTCGGGCTTAACGTGGCATCAGACCCACTTTACACCGTGTCATACATGGGTGTAAATGGAGGATTAGTTCTTGTTGTAGCTGATGACCCGGGACTTTACAGTTCCCAGAATGAACAGGATACCCGTATGGTTGCAAGAGCAGCACAAGTGCCTGTATTGGAGCCAGCTGACAGTATGGAAGCAAAGGAATATATGAAGGCAGCTTTCCAAATCAGTGAAGTGTTTGACAGACCGGTTATACTTCGAACTACAACCAGATTGGCACACTCACAAGGATTGGTTGAACTCTATGACCGCGAGGAAGTAGAAGATGTTCCATACGAAAAGAATATTGCAAAGAACGTAATGATGCCGGGAAATGCAAAGCTTCGTCATGTAGAGATTGAAAAGCGCAATTTAGAACTTGCGGAGGCAGCGAATACACTTCCAATTAATACAGTGGAAATGAATGATACAAAGATTGGTGTAATCACAAGTGGTATTCCTTACCAATATGTAAAAGAGGCACTTCCGAATGCATCTGTGTTAAAGCTTGGTATGGTAAATCCACTTCCTAAGAAATTAATCACCGAATTTGCTTCGAAAGTTGATACGCTTTACATTGTTGAAGAGTTAGACCCAGTGATTGAAGAACAAGTGAAATCTTGGGGTATCAAAGCAATCGGAAAAGAAATCTTTACTGTGCAGGGCGAATACAGTGCAAATATGATTCGCAAGGCAATTTTAAAAGAAGAATTAGAAGTAAAGGCACCAGCAGCCGCACCTGGAAGACCACCGATTTTGTGTCCGGGATGTCCACACAGAAGTGTGTACTATGTGCTGAATAAATTGAAAATGCACGTAGCAGGTGACATCGGATGTTATACATTGGGAGCAGTTGCACCACTTAGCGTTGTGGATTCTGTTATCTGTATGGGTGCAAGTATTTCCAGTCTTCACGGTATGGAAAAGGCAAAAGGAAAAGACTATATTAAGAATTGGGTGGCAGCCATCGGAGATTCTACCTTCTTACATACAGGTGTGAATTCGCTCATGAACATGGTATATAACAAGTCAACCGGAACAGTTATGATTCTTGACAACTCAACCACCGGTATGACAGGCCATCAGGACCATGCCGCAACCGGCAAAACATTGATGGGCGAGCCTACAAATGCAATTGATATTCCGAACCTTTGCCGTGCAATCGGTGTAAAGAATGTGGTTGAAGTAAATGCATTTGATATTAAAACATTAGAAAAAGTAATCAAAGAAGAAGTAGCAAAGGACGAAGTGTCTGTTATCATTACAAAAACTCCTTGCGTACTTTTGGATAAATCAAAGAAACCGGTATATATTGCACACTCTGACAAATGTAAAAAATGTGGTATGTGTATGAAACCGGGATGTCCTGCAATGACGAAAAAAGCAGATGGCACCATTTATATTGATGATACTATGTGTACAGGTTGTGGTCTTTGCGAGACACTTTGTAAATTTGATGCAATTGAGCTTTTAAAGGAAGGTGATAAGTAATGGCAACGAAGAATATTATGATTGTAGGTGTAGGCGGACAAGGAACACTGCTTACCAGCCGTATCTTGGGCGGGCTTGCCATTGCAGGCGGTTATGACGTGAAGCTTTCCGAAGTTCACGGAATGGCACAACGTGGCGGAAGTGTAGTTACATTTGTGCGCTACGGCGAAAAGGTTGCAGAACCAATCGTGGAAGAAGGTCAGGCAGATGTTATCATTGCATTTGAAAAATTAGAGGCCTTAAGATATTCTCACTTTTTAAAGAAGGACGGTGCTCTCATTATCAACGACTGGAGAATCGACCCGATGCCGGTTGTAATCGGTGCGGCACAGTATCCGGAAAATATTATCGAGAACCTTTCCAAAGAGCATAAGGTGTATACAGTAAATGCGACAGAAGAAGCAAAGAAGCTTGGTAATTCAAGAGTATTTAACATGATTGTACTCGGAATTGCGGCGCAGCATATGGATTTTGCCAAAGAAACTTGGTATGAAGTGATTGAAAATACAGTTCCACCAAAGACAATTGATATTAATAAGAAAGCCTTTGAAGTAGGATATTCTTTATAGACCGAAGGAGAAATGCATCATGGCATGGGTAGAAAGATATTTTGACAAAGAAAAAGAATGTATGAGCAGAGACGAGATGACAGCTCTGCAAAGCGAAAGATTAGTAAAACAGGTTGCACATGTTTATAACAACGTGGCATTTTACAACAAAAAGATGAAGGAGCTTGGTATTGAACCAGGAGATATCAAAGGGATTGAAGACATCAATAAGCTTCCATTTACAACAAAGGAAGATTTGAGGGATAACTATCCGTTCGGTCTTTTGGCAGTTCCAAAATCTAAGGTTGCCAGAGTGCAAGGCTCTTCCGGAACAACCGGTAAATTGACACTTGCTTCCTATACACAGGCAGATACGGAACTCTGGGGTGAATGCGTGGCTCGTTGTATGACAATGGCAGGTCTGACTGACGAGGATATCATACATACATGCTACGGCTACGGCTTGTTCACAGGTGGTCTTGGCATTGATTTCGGTGCGAGAAAGTTGGGCGCAATGGTAATTCCGATGTCGTCTGGAAATACACAGAGACAAATGATGTGTCTGCAGGATTTCGGTGCAACAGCGATTGCATGTACACCTTCATATGCACTCTACCTAGCAGAATCTCTTCGTGATGCAGGATTGGTAGATAAAATCAATATTAAAGCAGGTATTCTTGGTGCAGAACCTTGGACTGTAGAAATGAGAGAGCAGATTGAAAGCATTCTTGGAATCAAGTGCTTTGATATCTATGGTCTTTGTGAAATCTTAGGCCCAGGTGTTGCCATGGAATGTGTTCACCATAAAGGACTTCATATCCACGAAGACTATTTCTATCCGGAAATCTTAAACCCGGCTACAAATGCAGCATGTGCAGATGGTGAAACCGGTGAACTTGTATTTACAACATTGACAAAAGAGGCAATGCCATTGATTCGTTACAGAACGAAAGATTTGACAAGCATTGACCACAGCACTTGTGACTGTGGCAGAACCCTTCCGAGAATTTCCAAATTCAAAGGTCGTACAGATGACATGAAGGTAATCCGTGGTGTCAATGTATTCCCGACTCAGGTAGAAGCAGCACTTCTCAGCATGGGCGGAGAGGTAGCGCCTCACTACATGATGATTGTAGACCGTGAAAACAACATGGATAAATTGACTGTTATGGTAGAAGTGGATGAACGCTATTTCTCAGATGAAATCCGTGAATTGGAAGGATTGAAGAATAAGATTGCAGGTGTTCTTAAACAAGCACTTGGTATTGCGGTTCATGTAAAATTGGTTGAACCAAAGACGATTGCACGTAGCGAAGGAAAAGCAAAACGTGTCATCGATAATAGAAATTTGAGCTAGGGAGGATTGGAAAATGACAATTAAACAATTATCTGTATTTTTGGAAAATAGAGAAGGTCGTTTGGATGAAGTATTACAAATGCTTGGAGCAAATGATGTAAATATTGTGGCATTGAGTTTGGCTGATACAGCAGACTATGGAATGCTTCGTATGATTGTTTCCGATCCTGTAAAAGGAAAAGCTGTGCTTAAGGAAGCAGGCATCACTTCAAAACTTACGGATGTGGTTGCGCTTCGTGTTCCGCATGCCGCAGGTTCACTCAGCAAAGCGATGCATGAATTAATGGTTGGCGGCGTGAATATTGAATATATGTATGCATTTGCAAATGGAGCAGATGCATCCGCTGTTATGAAATCTGATGATCCGGAAAAGGTTGTGACGATTTTAAGAGAAAATGGATTTGATGTGTGGGAAGCGGACGAAGCTTATCGCGCGAATGTATAAAATTAAACATGAAAATAGGGTTATTGCGATAAATTAAATTGCAATAACCCTTTTTTTAATCTCATTTCCATTCATGCTTTTTATATAAACTGCATATTAAAAGGCACATCTAAATTGTGATTAAAGTTTTACTACGTTGACTGCCTGTGGTCCTTTAGCACCTTCTGTTAAATCATACTCAACAGCCTGGCCTTCTTCCAATGTTTTGTATCCTTCCATATTTAAACCTGAGTAGTGAACAAACACGTCATTACCAGCTTCATCAGAAATGAATCCATAACCTTTTTGGTTGTTGAACCACTTAACTGTACCTTTGCTCATGTCTTTCTCCTCCATTATTTAATTGTACGTTAACACTTTAACAGAGTAGCACACACATGCGACATTGTCAATTATTTTAAGGCTTTTTTGGAAAATTCTGTATTAACTAGTTTATCATAAGGGGCACGCTCCGAAAGTTCCCCTGCAGAATCAAGGATGTCTTGTAATAAATCAAAACTTTCTTTTTCAAAAATCAAGTCTGATTTCCAAGTATCCTGGTCGTAATAACGCCTCACAATGGTTGTGATTGTATTAATGTCTGTTTCCTCAAATTGAGGGGCAATTGTGTTCGCAATTTCTTCCGGTGTGTGAGATTGCACATAGTCCATACCCTTCTGAAGCGCATTTGTAAAACTTTGAATGACATCCGGATTTTCTTCAATAAAACTTCCTTTTGCACAAAAAGCAGTATATGGAACATATCCACTATCTTCTCCAAGGGAGGCTATGACATAACCTTTACCTGCTTCCTCAAGAGAAGTGGCATGTGGTTCAAATTCCACAGAAAAGTCTCCTTGCCCTTCTGAAAATGCAGCTGCAGTTGAACCAAAGTCAATGTTCTGATTAATTTCCAAATCTGCTTTAGGGTCAATATTATTTTGCTTAAGGATATACTCGAATACCATTTGTGGCATACCGCCCTTACGTCCACCCAATACATAAGAACCCTTTAAGTCTTCCCATGTAAAATCCTCAATTTTTTCTCGCGACACAAGAAAGTTTCCTGCACGTTGTGTCAACTGTGCGAAGTTCACCACATAGTCTGTGGCACCTTCATTATAGGTATAAATAGACGCTTCAGACCCCATAAATCCAACATCTGCTTCTCCTGAAAGGACAGCAGTCATAACCTTATCTGCACCAAAGCCACAGACAAGTTCAAGGTCAATTCCTTCTTCAGCAAAATATCCTTCTTCAATTGCAACATACATAGGCGCATAAAAGATGGAATGAGCTACTTCATTTAAGACAACTTTTGTAGTACCCGTTTCTTCTTCCTTTGGTGCACATCCAAATAAAGAAAGAACGGTGAGTGTTGTTATGAGTGCAAACGCTAAGATTCGCTTTTTCATAAAACCTCCATGCAAAAACTTTTCTTAATACTATATGAAAGACCCCCAAAAATGTTACTCGTTCTCTGTATCGTCATTCAATTCTTTTGGCATAAAATGATAGATGGCTTGGTAAGCTTCCCTTTCTGCCTCCGTAGAAGCCGGCGTAGGCATAAGGCCTGTACAGTCTGTAGTTGAGGCGGAATGTGTAAGGTAATCATAGGTATCTTCAATTTTAAGTTCCATTTTTTCTTTTTTCATACAAATTATCTCCTAGTAATAGATTATATTTTTTCACAATTAGGATTTGCAAAAAATAAGTTACTATTCAAATACAAGTTCAAATAAAAAAAGGTTTACTTTACGAATTTAATGTGTTAAAATGTTAAAGAAGTAAAGCCGATAAAGGAGAAGGTTTGATATGGGCAAGAAAGTAAAAACAGAATCGTTGGATTTATTATTTGAAGCAATCTTATGTCTGAAGGATAAAGAAGAATGTTACACTTTTTTTGAAGACATCTGTACTGTGAATGAATTGCTATCAATTACACAGCGATTTGAAGTGGCAAAGATGCTCAGAGAGCAAAAAACATATTTAGAAATTGCAGAGAAAACAGGCGCATCCACTGCAACTATCAGCCGCGTGAACCGTTCCTTGAATTACGGCAACGATGGATATGATATGGTTTTTGAAAGAATGAATAAATAGAAACAAAAAGGGTTATTGCAATTTAATTTATCGCAATAACCCTATTTTCATGTCTCTTATTCCTTCTTTTTCTTTTCTTTTTCGGCTTCCTTACTTTCTTCTTTAGGAGTAGAAGTTGCATCAATCAGTTTCTCAATCAGCAATTGCTTCACATAGACATCTAAACTAAGAGAGCAGATGAATGAGAAGAATTGCAAGTAGTCTCGGTTTTCAACATCCGCATCTGAAAATGTTTCCATCGAGTTGTTGTACATTAATTCAATATCCTTTTGAAGCAGCTTGGTACGTTCTTTTTCAAAAGCACATACTTCATCATAAATTCGAGCAATATTGATATCACCTTCTGATTGAAAATAACTTTCCGTAATTGGCTTCAGAAGTGTTTCAATATCCTTCATGGATATAATGTTTTTAAAATAATAGATAAATGTTAATAATAACAAATGCTCTTTTGAATATTTCTTTTTGATAGGTGCAGGCAACAAATCATTTTTGGCATAATTGTTAATCATGGTCTTTGTCAAAACCTTGTCATCATCATTTCGCTTTGTTGATTTCAGTTCCTTTTCCATAAAGGAAGTCACCTGATCCATGTACAAATCGATGTTAGGAATGTCGGTTGATTTTATAAAATCAATGCGGGAAATACTTCCCAAAATACTGTTTAATAAATCATTTTTATCTATCGTCATATTATCACCTCAATACAGACATTATATAGTATCGCAAACTACTTCTCAAGCCTTTTTGACAAATTGTTTTTGATGACATTAGGAGGAAATTATAATATAATATTCACGTAAGCAACGTGCAGTTTACAGACTGCGCGTGGCACGGTGGTTGCTTGCAGACGACTATGGTAGTTACAGGATGTATAGGGTGACTGTCCGTGAGTTCGAAAACTTCATGTTTTCGAACTTAACTGCGTAATACGAGGAGAGATAATATGAGCATTTACGATACATTGAATAACGAACAGAGAGAGGCAGTATTTCATACGGAGGGACCGCTTCTGATACTTGCAGGTGCGGGTTCCGGAAAGACTAGAGTGTTGACACACCGTATCGCATATTTGATTGATGAAATGGGTGTGAACCCTTGGAATATTTTGGCGATCACCTTCACCAATAAGGCGGCCGGTGAGATGAGGGAACGTGTGGACAGAATCGTTGGTTTTGGCTCAGAAAGTATCTGGGTGAGCACCTTTCACTCGACCTGTGTTCGCATCTTGAGACGTCACATTGACCGCTTGGGATTTGGAACCAATTTTACTATCTATGATGCAGACGACCAGAAGACGCTGATGAAGGATGTCTGCAAGCAATTACAGATTGATACCAAGATTTATAAAGAGAGAAATCTTCTTGCGGCTATTTCTTCAGCAAAGGATGAAATGATTTTGCCGGATGAGTATGAGTTGAATGCAGGAGGCGATTACCACAAGCAAAAGATAGCGAAGGTTTATCGTGAATATCAAAAGCAATTGAAAGCAAACAATGCGCTGGATTTCGACGATTTGCTGGTGAAAACTGTGCAGCTTTTACAGACTCAGCCAGATATTTTGGAATATTATCAGGAACGCTTCCGCTACATCATGGTGGACGAGTATCAGGATACCAATACCGTGCAGTTTAGGCTTATCAGTATTCTCGCAAAGAAGTACAGAAACCTTTGTGTGGTAGGTGATGATGACCAGTCCATTTACAAATTCCGCGGTGCTAATATTAAGAACATTTTAAATTTTGAAGATGTGTTTGAGGATGCGCGGGTGATTAAGTTGGAGCAGAATTACCGTTCTACGGAGACCATTTTAAATGCGGCAAATGGTGTAATCCGCAATAATTATGGTCGAAAAGACAAGGCTCTATGGACAGAAAATGGCGTGGGAGACAAACTTGTATTCCAACAGTTCGATAACGCTTATGATGAGGTGGATTATGTGGTGAGTGATATCAGGGAGCATGTAAGAGAAGGGGAGCGTTCTTATAATGAGCATGCAATCCTTTATCGCACCAATGCCCAGTCCCGTATTTTTGAAGAAAAATTTGTCACGGCAAATATCCCGTATAAGATTGTTGGCGGCATCAATTTCTATGCCAGAAAAGAAATCAAAGATTTGCTGGCATATTTAAAAACCATTGATAATGGGTTAGATGATTTGGCTGTTCGACGTATCATCAACGTGCCAAAGAGAGGAATCGGGCTTACAACCATTAATCGTGTACAGGAAAATGCGGCTGAGCGTGATGTTAGCTTCTATGAGGCTTTGCGCACTGCAGATATGATTCCGGGGATTGGGAAAGCGGCAACCAAGTTGGATTCTTTTGTGGCTCTGATGGAGCATTTTAAAGAGAGTGCAAAGAAGATGCTGGTGTCCGAACTCATGCAGGAGATTTTGGATTATACCGGTTATCTGGAGACCCTGGAAGAGGAAGGAAAAGAAGAGGCTGAGGCGCGCAAGGAAAATATTGATGAGTTTATGAGTAAGATTGCAGCTTATGAAGAGTCTTGCGAGGATGAGGCTCCGACCTTAAGTGGATTCTTAGAAGAGGTGGCCTTAGTTGCAGACATTGACAGCTTGGATGAAAGCAGTGATTATGTGGTTCTTATGACGCTTCACAGCGCAAAAGGTTTGGAATTTCCGGAAGTATATATGGTAGGTATGGAAGATGGGATTTTCCCAAGCTATATGACAGTCGCGGAAGGTGATTTGGACGAGTTGGAAGAGGAAAGAAGACTTTGCTATGTGGGTATCACCAGAGCGATGGAGAATCTGACCTTAACCTGTGCCAGACGAAGAATGATTCGCGGGGAAGTGCAATATAATAAGATGTCTAGATTCTTGAAAGAGATTCCGGTTCATTTATTTGGTAATAAAGTTAAAGCAGAGCGCGAGGAAGTGGATGTAGTAAAGGGAAATGCCTATGTCCAGGCAAAGCAGGCATTTAAAACACAGGCATTTTCTTCTATGAAACCAGCCCAGAACTTTGGAGTAAAAACGGGGGGAGGCCTAGATTATGAAGTTGGCGACCGTGTAAAACACATGAAGTTTGGCGAGGGTCTTGTAACTTCTATTGTAGAAGGTGGAAGAGATTATGAGGTGACGGTTGCATTTGACAATGTTGGCACGAAAAAAATGTTTGCCGGATTTGCAAAATTACAGAAAGTTTAATGACAATAACGGTATAATGATGTTATAATATACATAATATAATTGTACTGAAAAAATAGAAAGGGTGTACAGCATGAATAAGATTGAAGATATCATTTCTGCAACAAAATTAAATGAGATTTTACAGAAACGAGACGATGATAAGATTAAGAAGACCATTCTTTGGACTCTCGCCATTGTAGGCGCTGTGGTTGCAATTGCAGGAATTGCATATGCAGTATATCGTTACTTTACACCGGATTATCTGGAAGATTTTGATGAAGATTTCGAGGATGATTTTGAAGACGATTATTTTGAGGAAGAAGACGAAATCTAATATGCACAGAGATGTGTAAGAAGATGTTGCTACGCAATATGAGAAGACTGTCGTGGGCTTTGCAAACTGCGACAGTTTTTTGTGTAATAAGAAATTGCGCAATTTCTTATTATACAAAAAACGCTCCGCGGGGATGCGCAGGGGCGCGTACAATGAAGATGTTGCTTTGCAACCGCGCCCCGCGCGAGAGTTTGCAAGCAAACTCTTTGTTCTGTAATGGAGGATTTAGCTAGATGAAAAAAGGACAAGTTTATGAAGGGCTTATTGAAAAAGTAGAGTTTCCAAATAAGGGAATTGTATCCGTAGAGGGAGAAGCGAACAAGGTTATTGTTAAGAACGGAATTCCAGGGCAGAAGATTAAATTTGCTGTCAATAAGATGCGCAAAGGGAAGGCGGAAGGCCGACTTTTGGAGGTGCTGGAGAAGTCGCCACTTGAAACGAGAGAACCGGTTTGCAGTATCTTTCCGGCATGTGGCGGTTGTATGTACCAAACCATGTCTTATGAAGACCAGATGAAGATGAAGGAGCAGCAGGTAAAGGAAATCCTGGATGCTGCTATTATAGGTGATTATGAATTTGAAGGCGTTAAGGCAAGTCCGAAGGAATTTGCATACCGCAACAAGATGGAGTTTTCCTTTGGAGATGAGTATAAGGACGGACCTTTGTCTCTTGGACTACATAAGAAAGGAAGTACCTATGATGTGCTGACTGCGTTTGATTGCAAGCTGGTACATGAGGATATGACAAAGATTTTAGTTTGCATATTGGATTATTTTAAGGAGCGAAATGTATCTTATTATAAGAAAATGCAACATGTAGGATATCTGCGTCATCTATTGCTTCGCCGAGGAGATATTACCGGTGAGATTTTGGTAAACTTAGTTACGACAACACAGGAAGAATATGATTTAACACCACTTGTGGACGACTTGCTTGCACTTGAACTTGAGGGAAAAATAGTAGGTATTCTACACATCTTGAATGATTCCCTATCTGATGTGGTGCAGAGCGATGAGACCCGTGTGCTGTATGGCCAAGATTATTTCTATGAAAAACTGCTTGGCATGGAATTTAAAATCACTCCATTTTCCTTCTTCCAGCCGAATTCAAGGGCGGCTGAGGTTTTGTACAGTACAGTAAGAGATTACCTTGGGGATATGAAAGGGAAAACGCTCTATGACTTGTTTAGCGGAACGGGAACCATAGGTCAGATTCTGTCACCGGTTGCGGAAAAAGTAATTGGTGTAGAGATTGTGGAAGAAGCGGTTGCGGCTGCCAATGAAAATGCAAAGCACAATGATATTACCAATTGTAAGTTCTTAGCAGGCGATGTGTTTAAAGTATTGGATGAGATTGAGGAAAAACCGGATGTGATTGTGCTTGACCCACCGAGAGATGGCATTCATCCGAAGGCACTTCCGAAGATATTGGACTATGGCGTGGATACCATCGTTTATATTTCTTGTAAGGTGACGAGTTTAGCAAGAGATTTGGAAATGATGCAGACGAAAGGGTACAGAGTGGTGAAAGCGGTGGCTTGCGATCAGTTCTGCCAGACTGTGCATGTTGAGTGTGTAGTAAAGATGCAACTTGTGGATTCTAAAGAAAAATAGTGTTTAAAGTCGAAAATTGCGACTTTAAACAAGAATGAAACTTAAAGAGCATAAAGCAACAATAAGCTGACAGCATCATGTATGATGCTGTCAGCTTATTGTTTATAGCGTGTAATTTTGTTCCAGTTCTTTGGGAAACCCATTTCTTTTAGTAACTGCCCTTCTGTAAGATGAGGGCATTTTTTGAGAACATCTTTAATTAGAGATGCTAAATTCCTGCGAAATACTTTAAACTCCTCGTTAGAAATTAGGTATCTGAGTGAAATCACAACAGAGAACAGATCTTTTTTACCATTCTGATACAATCCTTTTTTGCAAGGAATACCAAGTTTTTTATGTAATAATGTATCCGGAATCATATCAGTTGTTCGGAAATCAAATAAGCGTTCTCCGTGAGCGCAGACGTTTCGGCATTTAGCAATAATTGTAATAAATTGATGCAATTGCTTCTCTGTATATTGTGGATATGCTTTACTAACTTTTGCTTGAATATCATTTGGCATATATTGATAGAATGCAGAAGTTTGTCCCATTGTCATTGCATTTGTCGCTACCCATAATGGAACATTATGATATTTGCGAGCGTGATGGGCAATGTAGCGATAATGACTTGGAAGGGCAATTGTTTGTTTTAAAGAGTTGATGAGTCGGTTGACTTGCTTTGGATGATTGCTATAATCAAAATTTTGAGGATTTAAGTATTCGGTTTGAGCTTCACCATATTTGTCGGAGAAGTAGTAAGAAATCATTGATTTCAAATGACGCTCCACTTGTAAGATATATTTTAGAAATAGGCTACGGAGTTGTTCGTCGAAATGATAAAATGCCACGATTTCTTCAAAGGTAACACCATATTTATATTTCTTGGATGCAGAGTGTAAAAATAATCCTTTATATCCACCAATTAAAGAGTAGTAACTGATTTCTTCCAATGTTTTTCGAGCAAAGTCAACATCAGGAATATTCAACCCTTTTTCGGCTTGTAGTTTATGTAGTTGTTGTTTGTATGTCATAAATTTCTGTGCCATTTAGTGACCTCGCTTTCTTTGGTTATAGGGGTAAAAAAAGGAGCCCACGCATGGACTCCTCCGGCTGTGGGCCCCTCGAGCATCCACAGCACAACCACTAAAGATAATATACATTATGAACTAGTAGAAGTCAAATGAAATTTTCAAAAGTGGTAATGTTAATATATGCTAGGGGATAGATAAATATGCATCTTTTTTGTCCCCACATCCCATGTTGAAACTATCGCGTTATTGAAAAAGGGGAATTAATTATCTTCTTTCCCGATACTCCGACGGCGTCATCCCTGTCTGCTCCAAAAAGACACGGTTAAATGTGCGCACAGTCTGAAAACCGGAAGCATGCTGTCAATTCTGTGAGATACGACGATTCTGTATTCTGCTGTTCAAACTCGATTGACATTCATACACCGAATGGAGTTACATATGTAGCACGTAACACAAATGAGCCGTATTATTTTCCATACCGTTCATTGATTGCAAAAGAATTTGACAATCTACTTGTGGCAGGAAGATGTGCCTCTGCTGAAAGTGAAATTATGGCGGCAATTCGTGTAATGCCTCCATGCTTTGCAATGGGACAGGCGGCAGGAACAGCAGCAGCTATTGCCGCGATAGACAGTCTAAAAACAAAAGAAATAAATGTAAAAAAATTAGTAGATACATTGAAAAAAGATGGCGTATATTTGCCGGAATAATAGGAAGAGATTGCACCCTTGTTTTTGAACTGGCCTGATGAAAAGAAGGGCTGGTATAATGAGAATATCAAATCTGTTGGCTGCTTTCTTGGTATGTGACTTTATGTACAGCGAAGAAATGAGTATTACACAGCAAGAGGCGTTCTTGATGCTTGTTGCTGAAGTATAATTTTGTAAGTTTTTTTATGATAAAATAGATTGGATGCGGTTTTTGAAAATCGCACCTTTTGGCTTAATAAGCCGGAGACACAAGAGTCGGTCAAGACAGACTCTATGTAAAGAAAGGAGAGATGAGCATGAATTACTGGACACAGAGTCCTCAAAATATTTATGTTGCAGCTCACAGAGGCTGGCGTACGGCATATCCAGAGAATACGATGGAATCCTTCTGTGCAGCGGAAGCACTTGGCGTTGACCAATTGGAAATGGACGTTCGTGTAACAAAAGATAATGAATTGGTTATCATTCATGACCCGACGGTAGACCGTACAACAAATGGAACAGGTTTAGTGTGTGAAAAAACGTTGGAAGAATTGAAAGCATTAGATGCAGGTATCTTTAAGGGAGAAGAATTTAAAGGTTGTAAGATTCCCACATTTCTTGAATTTATGGATTGGATTAAAGACCATCCAACAATGACGTTGGATGTGGAATTAAAGGAATATCCGACAGAGGGACATGAAGCAATCGCTTATGATGTATGCGATAGAGTGTTGAAAATTCTTGATGATTATGGGTTCGCAGACCGCGTCGTAATTAACACATGGAGTGGAAAACTTCACGAATACATAAACAAGAAGTATGGAAAGAAATATCGTCTGCATTCTTATTTTCCAATCAGTTGTCTTGGCGAAGTTGAAATAGATCCATATTCGTACCCATACTGCTGCTGTATGTTTGCACAGGATGAGGAAGGGCAAAGGCTAAAAGGCGTACCAATGGCAACGAGAGAGGAATTTGATAACATGCTTGCAAGGGGTGTACAGCCATGGGCTGGAGCAGGTGTAAAGACAGAAGAAGCGGTAGATGAGGCAATTGCTCATGGTGCATATCTAATTACCTGCGATAATCCTGATGAGATTTTAGGATTCTTAAGAAAGAAAGGATATCATAAGTAGAAAATGAAAGCATACCTAAATTTAAGCAATGGAAAAAAGAAGAATTGTTTGTCAAACTGGTAGAGAAGCAGGAAGAAGAAATACATGTCATATACAAGAATCCGATTCCAAATGTCTCTTTATCGCAAGAGGAGATAAAGGAGCTAAGGGAAATATATCTCGTTAATGATGATGCTCCGCCACTTATTGAGGTGAAACAGGCATCTTTAGAGGAATATATTGATAGATGTGATTGTTATGTAGTGGCTGAGGTTAGTATTATTCGTAATGTTTGGGACAGCCTTGAACAGGATTCGATCGTAATTACATACAATTGATAATATGATTAATTACATAAGAAGAGTGAAGTAATAAACTGGACGGCATTTTGTCGTCCAGTTTTGCTATAAATAGTGCTATAAATAATTTAAAATTACACATTGTGTAACACAAGTCGTTGTGATATAATAAATACACAGTGTGTAACAATAAAGAGAGGCGGATATAATGGAACAATACAAAAAGATAAAAGAATTACGAGAAAGTACTGGAATGAACCGCAGAGAATTTTGCGAATATTTTCAGATTCCATATAGGACAGTTACAGAGTGGGAACGAGATAATCGACATGCGCCAGAATATGTTGTTCGTTTGCTGGAATATTATATTCGAATAGAAAATCTAAATAAGACGGAGAAAAAATATGAATCAAAGTGATAGAGTTATACTTGGAAAATCGCAGACAATAAATCATTGGTCAGCGCAAAAATTGTATTATCATATTGGCAAAAAACATCAGAGAAACTGGACAGTAAAACGTGGAGAAGTATATTTTGTGGATTTGGGTGAAAATATTGGAAGCGAAGAAAATAAACTGCGTCCAGTAGTTGTATTGCAGTCAAATGCATTTAATTTTAGTTCGCCCGTATTTATGTGTGCCATTATAAGCACTAGCATGATGACAATTCCGGATATACAAGTTCCGATTACTAGTACATATGTGTATACTGATAACAAAGGTGTTTTAAAGAATTTGACGGGAAATATTGATTTGGGACAAATCAAAACAATAGGAAAAGAAAGAATTGTTTCAAGGAGAATTTGTTCCCTATCGATATCTGAAATGAAAGAACTTGATACAAAATTATTTAATGCGTTAGGTCTGAGTTCTATAATTAATGCGAAGAATAATACTATTAAATCTTTAGAAGGTAAGATAGAATTTTTCAAAGAACAGTTAGAACAAAAAAGTAATGAAAATACTGCATAAACATCTTGACAATGAATATCATAAAACGTAAAATGAAAACACAGATATGATTAACTTGGCAGTTAGTCGGTAAAATTATATTCAGTTATGGCAAATTTGGCGATTTGCTGGCAATGGGGATGTTTCAAACATCCCCATTTTATTTGTGTTAATATTACAAGAGTAAAATTTAAATTCCTCCATATACTAACAAAAATGGAAAGGAAGTAAAGTGTTATGGAGAAAACAGATACAATTAAATTATTGCAAGAATGTGATGCCGGAAGCAAAATGGCAGTAACATCCATTGACGAATTGATGGACAAGGCCACAGACTCTGAGCTTGCAGAACTTTTGGAAGAAAGCAAAAAGCATCATGAGAAGTTGGGAAATGATTTACACTCCATGTTGAATCATAAAGAATCTGACGAGAAAGAACCAAACCCTATGGCAAAAGGAATGTCTAAGTTGAAAATTAATTTCAAAATGGGCATGGACAATAGCGATGCGATGATTGCAGAACTAATCACAGACGGCTGCGACATGGGTGTGAAATCTCTCTACAAATATATGAACCAATATAAGGCAGCCGAGGAGCCAGCAAAGGATGTCTGCAGGCGACTGATTTCGATTGAGGAAGAACTTCGTGATAAACTGAGAAAGTTCTTGTAGGTTTAGCGAAAACTTCGCTAAGTAGAAGTCACAGAGAGAATAATATTGTATCATTGCATTGAGGTGAAGTGCAATGTACAGGCGTATCAGAGATTTGAGAGAAGATAGAGATATGACACAGGTTCAGCTTGCAAAGATGTTGAATTGTAGTCAAAGGACCTACAGTAATTATGAACGTGGCGATATAGAAATATCCACAAGAGTGTTAATCGAGCTGGCAAGATTTCATGATACCAGTATCGATTATCTCTTAGAGTTGACAGATGAGAAACGACCATATCCAAGGAAAGTGAATAAGAAGTATATGTAGGTAGAAAAGTCATCGCAGAGGCGATGGCTTTTTTCGTAATAATAAATTTCAACTTGCTTCATTAATTGTTACATGATAGTATAATGATACATCTCTAAACATTGATGTTTTTGAAATCATTTTGAAGGCGATTCGCCAATTTTCAAAGCTTAAACAATTGAATATAAGACGGAAGGAAGTGAACTCTATTTGGGGTATTCTTTGTTGTATTAAAAATACAGGAAATGTATTAACAATGCAATTTAAATGTATTGACAATGCACATATTGATATTTATACTATAAGTATAGGAGGTAGATAATATGGCAAATACAAATATAACAATAAGAATAGATGAAAAATTAAAGGGACAATTGCAAGAATTAATGTCTGAACTTGGAATGGATATAACGACTTTTTTTACACTTGCCGCTAAGCAAGCTGTGAGAGAACAAGCCTTACCATTTCTACCAAAACGGAATAAAAATAATTATAGTATGAAATCATATCAACTTGCGTTAGAGAATACCAAATACAATGCAGAAGGAAAGGCTGTTGTTGAGCAAGGAGACGAATGGATAGAAGAGACAGAGTGGGAGGAGATGTTCGAGCAAATGAAAAAGAAAGGAGTGCTTTCATGAAATTCATTCATTGTGCGGATTTGCATTTAGATGCCAAAATGAGTGCAAATCTAGATAAGGACAAAGCAAAAATAAGGAAAACAGAGATTCTACATACCTTTGAGAGAATGGTAGAGTATGCAGCTGAACATGATGTTTTCGGCATTTTAATCGCGGGGGATATGTTTGACACGAAAAATATCACTGCGACCACCAAGAATGCCGTGCTATACCAGATAAACAGTCATCCGGACATTACATTTTTTTATTTGAATGGCAATCATGATAACGATAATTTTCTCGTTAATCTTGATATTATTCCTGAAAATTTAAAGATGTTTGGGCCGAATTGGACAACCTATGATTTTGGTAAGATTGTAATTACCGGCATTGATTTGTCAACAGAGAACACGAGCCTTGCCCATGCGTCTCTGATGCTTGAATCGGATAAATTCAATATTGTTATGATGCATGGACAGGACGGTGAGTTAATCAATCTGAGAGCACTGAAGAATAAAAATATAGATTATCTTGCACTGGGGCATATCCATGCATATAAGCACGAACAACTGGACGCACGCGCTTCATACTGTTATCCGGGTTGTTTGGAGGGCAGAGGTTTTGACGAAGTTGGTGAACATGGCTTTGTTTTACTTGATGTGAATGAGGAAGATGGCACATATTCCCACGAGTCTGTACCATTTGCCAAGAGAAAACTATATGCTGTTTCTGTAGACGTAACAGATTGTCAGACATCTTCAGAAATGATTGAGAAGGTGGCTGCTTCGCTTGGAAAAACAGATTGCGATGAAACATCTCTTGTGAAGATTATTTTAACGGGAACATTGGATGTGGCATGTGAAAAAGATGTGGATTACATTTTAGCCCGTTTCCAATCACAGTATTTCTTTGTCAAAATTTATGACGAGGCAAGTTTAAAGATTAACGCAGAAGATTATATGTTAGACGAAACCTTAAAGGGTGAGTATGTACGCATGATTATGCAGGATACTGCATTGTCAGAAGAGGATAAGGCAATTATTATCCGCTATGGACTTCAAGTGATTGCCGGCGAGGAGGTGCAGTAGCTATGCGACTGATTCGTTGTCATATTGAAAATTTTGGGAAGCTGCATGATTATGCTGTTGATTTTGAAAAGGATACTCATATCATTTGTGAAGAAAATGGTTGGGGAAAAAGTACACTTGCAGCATTTATCCGAGCAATGTTCTATGGGCTGGAAGGCGAACGCAAAAGAAGTATCGAGGAAAACGAACGCAAGCGATATACGCCTTGGCAGGGTGGAGTGTTCGGCGGACAATTGACATTTGAGGTGAATGGAAAAGAGTATACCGTTACCAGAACCTTCAATGAGCAGGACGAGTTTGAATTGCGTGATGCGAAAACCAATCTGATTAGCAATGATTATTCCGGCAAACTTGGAGAGGAACTTTTCAAGGTGGATAGAGAGTCTTTCATGCGAACGGTATTTATCGGACAGGCGGATTGCGAGACTTCCGTTACAGATGATATCAATGCGAAGATAGGAAATCTGACCGATAATTCCAATGATTTAAATAGCTTTGAGGCAGCAAGTGCCAGGTTGAAGGATTTGCTAAATAGTCTGACACCAAGTAGAAAGACCGGTAGTATTTCGCAGAGAAAAAATGAGATTACAGAGTTGGACAGAAAAGTAGTTGCTCAAAAGGGAATTCCGGAGGCTTTGCAGAAACTCCAGGAGAAAAGGTCAGAAGAATTGCAGGTATATAATCAATTAAAGGTTCGGTTGGAAACTCTTCAGAATGAACAGATGCGACTTTCAAACCTGCAGCGGATACTTGCTAAGAAAGAACAATGGGACAATCTGAAACGAGAAGTTCAAAGTGCGCGTAACGCATTTGCAGGAGATGTTCCGTCAATGAAATTGGTTGATGAAGTGCAAAAGCACTATAGTGAAATGGAAAAGTCATCGGAACGTATGGCTTCCCATGAGTTAACAGAGAGTGAGAAAGAGCAGCTTGTAAGCCTGCAGAAAAACGGACAGCAAAAGACAAAAGGAATCCCAATGTTGCAGATTGTTGGACTATTATTTATCGTTATTGGTTGCATTATGATGGCTGCAATATCTGTAGGTGTAGGAATTGCGGTAGCAATTGTTGGCGGACTTCTTATTGGGGCTGGCGTGGTTAGTGATAATAAGAAGAAAGCCGCACGAAAGGATGCAGAAGAGCTCCGACAATCCATGCGTATCTCTTTGGAAAATAAACAGAAAAAATTATCAGAGAGTAAAGCCAATTTTGAATATCATCAGAAGGAGATTTCTGATTTTCTTGCGCAATATGGATTTGAACCTGCGCATAATGTACAGATGCAATTATTGAACATTCGAGATGCCGTACAGACCTATGTGGAGTCTTTACGGAAATTGGAACTCTTTGAAGGGGAAATGGACACATCCCTGTTTGCAACCGTAACAGAAGAAGATAAAGCCAAAAATCTTTCGGAGTTAAACGCTGATATCCAAACAGTGACAGGCGAGAGAGAAGAGGTTTATACGCGTCTGGAAGCTTACCAAACTGATATTGAACAATTGCAGGCACAATTAGAAGAATGGGAAGAGAATAAGATTCGTTTGGATGAGCTGAAAGAAATACAAGCGAAGGAACAAGAGAAGTATAATCATATATTGAAAGTACAGGAATATCTTGCAAAAGCAAAAGAAAGTATTACAAATCGATATGCCGCTCCAATTTTGGAAAGCTTCAGCAAATACTATGAAATGATTACTTCCGCTTCTGCAGAGGAATTTCACATTGATGCGAACACCAATATCACGGTAACCGAACAGGGAAAGCAGCGTGAAACCAATACCCAGAGTTCCGGCTATAGAGATTTGATAGGTATATGTCTTCGTGTTGCATTGGTAGACGCCATGTATAAGGAAGAGGCACCAGTTCTTATCATGGATGACCCGTTTACGAACTTGGATGATGAGAAGATGAAGCAGGCGAAAAAGTTCTTGGAATATATCGCAGAGAAATATCAAGTAATTTATTTCACTTGCAGTGAATCGAGAAGATAAATAATGGAAAAAAATGCAGCTCCCCAACATGTGTTGGAGAGCTGTTTTTATGGTAATTTAATCAATTCACTACGGTCTTTAATTTTTTTCATAATGCGTTCCGCTTCGCTGCCTGTAGCTGGAGTCGGTTGGTAGTTGTTACGATTTTTTTCTGAAGATAATGAGCATGGAATTACATTTGTTACATTATCATCTTTAACCCCATCCTTCGTAACAGTAAATGTCTGCTGAAAAATCATAGTGTCCTTGTCGCTTGGGTTGGAGTTTCCGCCAAAGCAGAAGTTTCCAAGGCTATATACAATATTCTTCCCCTTGTAGGTTTCGATACCTTGCAATACATGTGGATGATGACCACATACAAGGTCGGCACCCTCATCAATAGCCAGTCGTCCTAACATAGTCTGATGTGAATTTGGAGCAGCGTCACGTTCGATTCCCCAGTGGAAAATAACGATTACAATCTCAGCGCCTTCTGATTTTACCTTGGCAATGTTATCTTTTACCTGCTGTGCACGACCGGTATGGTCGATTAATTCATAGATTCCAACAAGTCCAACCTTTATTCCCTTAACTTCCACCACCTTTGTCACATCATAGCCAAAGTGAATCACGCCGGCGGAGTCTAAGGTGTTTCGTGTATCGGTTAAACTTTGCATACCGTAATCGCGGCTGTGATTATTGGCAAGAGTAACTGACTCTACGGAACTGCTGGTGAGAATTTTTACAAACTCTGCAGGCCCTTTAAAAGCGTAGGTCTTATCTGCACGGGTTTTTAAATCCGTAAATGTTCCTTCTAGGTTTGCAATTGTCAAATCGTCTGCTTCAAAGATGCTTTTTACATTTTT
>JAEIGA010004695.1_pt1 | contig 21093 bp, 15 predicted proteins | sample 9270691 | NCBI WGS metagenome assembly JAEIGA01 (sample SAMN17057246, study PRJNA624740) | gut metagenome | biome: biome; isolation source: fecal sample | host: Bos grunniens | place: China: Xizang | collected 2019 | reverse complement strand
CACGTGACATACAAGTAAGCAACCTTGTAAGCTTGTTAGATGGTTATTGTGGTAATGATGGTCAACACATCAATGTTAACGTTCTTAATCGTGAAACATTAAAAGATGCTATGGAGCATCCTGAGCAATATCCACAATTAACAATCCGTGTATCAGGATATGCTGTAAACTTTATTAAATTAACTCGTGAACAACAATTGGATGTTATTTCAAGAACATTCCACGAAAAAATTTAATAAATAAAACAAAAATAGAGTGGCGATCTAGTGCATTCTGGATCGCCCTTTCTTTTGAGAGACGTAAAATGGAAAATCTAGATAATATAACATTAAAAATACATTCTTATGAAAGCGGTGGAACTGTTGATGGTCCAGGAATTCGTTTTGTTGTTTTTTTACAAGGTTGTCCATTAAGATGTCAGTATTGTCACAATCCGGATACATGGGATGTAAATTCAGGTAAAAAAATCCCAGCAAGTGAATTGGTGGCAGAAATATTAAAATATAAAAAATTTATGGACTTTTCAAAAGGGGGGGTAACTTTCTCTGGTGGAGAGCCTCTTGTTCAGAAAACGTCCTTATTACCAGTATTTAAAGCTTTAAAAAAGCACAATATTCATATTGCATTAGATACGGCAGGAACAACAAATATTGATGAAATAACTAATGCTTTATTAAAGTATGTTGATTTAGTAATGTTGGATGTTAAACATTTAGTTCCTTATGAACATAAACTTTTAACAGGTTTGTCAAATGAAAAAACAATAGCTTTTTTAGATTTGTTAAGTAGCGAAAATAAAAGAACATGGGTTAGATGGGTTGTTGTTCCTGGGATAAATGATAGTAAAGAATATGCAATTAAGTTTGCAGATTTTGTAAAAAAACATCCTAATATTGAATTAGTAGAAATACTCCCATACCATAAAAATGGTATATACAAATGGGAAGCGCTAAATATTCCGTATCAGTTAAAAGATACTCCAGAGCCATCGAAAGATAATATTAAAGAAATTGTAAGTATTCTTGAAAATCAAGGTGTTAAAACATTATATTCATGCTAGTTGTATGGTTTTATAATGTTTATTTACTTTTTTTTAATGTTGTTTAGATAATCTCCTACATAAAGTATATGGAGGTAAAATGAATATCTTTTTAATCATATTTTTAGTAAGCTTTAATCTTTATATTACAAAAACAATATTGTCTAAAAATACTATAAAAGCTAATTGGGTTAGTACAATAGCTGTAATATTAACAATGTTTTTTCCCAATACCGATAATTATATAATCATGAAATTTACTATAATATCAGTAATGCTATTATGCTTTGCAATACATTATTCAACGAGAAATATTACAATAGGGATAATATATTTATGTTTGTTTATTGATACTGCTTTAAGTCCTTTTTATAATCAAAATATTTTAGTTAAACAAATAATAGAATTAACACTGATGAACACATCATTGTTAAGTTTCGTGCTGTTTATTGTTAAAAATATTTATATTAGACATGTTGCAAAGATTGTTTTTTTTAATGTGTTTTTGATTTTTATTTCAAGTGTTGTTTACGAAATTGATAATAATCGTTTCCTTTACGCAATACTTATGCCATGCGCTATGAGTACATTACTAATATCTATAATTCTATATTTTTTAATTGAAGATTATGATACATATAATACTAAAAAATGGAGATCCATGACAAAAAACAAAGTGCTAAAAAATATGAAATATGGTGATAATATAAACAAAAAGGATTTATGTGGAAATACTCCTCTTATGAAAGCTTGTTTGTTTTCTGAAAATATGGAGGTAATCTACACACTTATACAATTAGGAGCAAATGTAAATCAAAAGGATGAACATGGAAATACCCCATTAATATTAACTGCATCAAACGAAAAAATAAATTTTGAAATAATAAAAATGCTTGTTGAAGCTGGAGCTGACGTAAATGTAAGAGATGATATGGAAGAAAGTTTTTTTTCAAAATTGTTACTAGCAGATAATATAAAATACGAAGATATAAAGTACATCATAGAAAAAGGTGTTAAAATAGATAACTATGATATAATAAATGCATGCGCATACAATAGAAATACAGAAATTATTACTCTATTGATAAATAATGGAGCAAATGTTAATGCAGATGATTTCTATAGAGTAACTCCATTAATGTATGTCTGTATGAATTCAGCAGATGAAGTTCCATTAGGGTATTTTGATAATACACTTGATATAGTTAAGATTCTTATTAACAATGGTGCAGATATAAGCCTAGTAGATAAAGAAGGTAAATCAGCTCTAACATATGCCCTAGATAATCCAGAACTTAAAAAAAGTAATGATTTTCAAGAGATAATAGAGCTATTAACATTTGGATATAAGGCAGAATTAATAAGCGATAAAGAATAAATATATTCTAGAAAACTTACTTCTTATTATAGACATACCCCAAAGCTAAACCAATAAATACTGCACCACCAACAATATTACCAATTGTAGCAGGTATAAGGTTATCAACTATAAAGTGAGACCAAGTAATATCTGCGCCAGAATAAATTGCAGTAGGGATAAAGAACATATTTGCAATAGAGTGCTCATAGCCTAGTGTAACAAAAAGCATAACAGGAACCCAAATGCCAATAGATTTTCCAATAATATCTTTACCAGCATACCCCATCCATGTTCCTAAACAAACAAGAGCATTAGCGCCAATACCTTTTAAGAATACAACATCCCAAGAATATTTTAATTTTCCATTGGCAAGTCCAGTTAAATAATTAATAGCATCAGAACTTAAAATTCCTGTTTTATAAGCCATAAAATATGCAACCAATTGAGAGCCAATAAAATTAAATACATAAGATAGTATCCAAACTTTAAGTAAATCTTTAAATATTGTTTTCTTTTGCATAGTAGATAATACCATACCCGCACAATCGCTAGTAAATAAATCAGCACCAGCAACAGATACCATAATCAATCCAACAGGGAATAGGGCTCCTGCCACAAATTTTACTAATCCTATATTATTTTGAGCAACTTCATTCATATTTCCTGCAACAACAATAGTTAAAAGTCCTCCAAGAGCAATAAAAATTCCCCCCATAATGGCCATTATCATAAATTTAACAAAAGGTGTTTTGGCTTTTGCTTCAGAAGAAGTTCCAAAAATATCAGCAATTTCATAAGGTGTATAGTACGACATAGCAACTCCCTAAATAGATAAATAATCAATTCTTCGCCACTTTATTGCTGTAAAAATTAAAAATCAAGTCTTTTAAATACATTTAGATATAAAAAAATCCCCCATGAAGTATATCAACACGGGGGACCTACAACTAATTTAAACAATTATTCAGAAACTTGTTTTTTACTTTTCATAATTGCAAAAATTAAAATTGCAAGTAAAGCAATAACAATACACCAACCCCAAGCAGAAAGTTTAGTGTATTCATTATTGTAAGCCACCACAATAGGAGCTACAAGTACAGCAACCATGTTCACAACTTTAATCATTGGGTTTAAAGCAGGACCTGCTGTGTCTTTCAATGGATCTCCAACTGTGTCACCAACAACACTAGCTTTATGTCTTTCAGAACCTTTACCAGTGTTTTTAGCAATATTACTAGGCTCGTCTTCAATAAGTTTTTTAGCATTATCCCAAGCACCACCTGCATTAGACATAAATACAGCAAGTAATTGGCCAGAGACAATAATTCCTGCAAGGAAACCACCTAGAGCTTCAACACCAAGTGAAAGTCCTACAAAAATTGGAGAAACAATGCCAAGTAACGCTAAAATGATAAGTTCTTTTTGAGCTGCAGCTGTAGAAATTGCAACAGTAGTACCATAATCAGGTTTAGCTTTGTTTTCAAGAATACCACGCTTAAATTGGCGACGAACTTCTTCAACAATTAAACTTGCAGCACGTCTTACAGCATTAATTGCAAATGATGAGAATAACCAAGGTACAGCAGCACCAATTAACATTCCCACAAATACAACAGGATTAGATACAACAATACCTATATCTTTAAGTAAAGCTAAACTTTGATCTAAACCCTCTTTTGCCCAAGTGTTGTTTAATGTTGCTTGTACATTACTTACGTCAACCATATAAGAACCAAATAAGCTTACAGCTGCAATAACAGCAGAACCAATAGCAACCCCTTTAGTAATAGCTTTTGTTGTATTACCTACGCTATCAAGGTCTGCCATAATTTGGCGAGCTTTTTTAGTTTTAGCAGTTTTATCATCATGCCAAGCCATTTCACCAATACCATTTGCATTATCAGCAATAGGGCCAAAGGAGTCCATAGCTACGTTGTTACCAGTTAATGTAAGCATACCAATACCAGTCATTGCAACACCATATAAAATATATGTTACTTTTTCTGTAGCAGCTAAACCATCAATTGTTCCAAAGATTAAAACTGATGTAAAAATAGTTATAGCAATAACTAAAATTGACCAAACAGAGCTTTCTAAGCCAACAGCAAGACCACTTAAAATTGTTGTGGCAGATCCTGTATCTGTTGATTTCTTAATTTCAAGAACAGGAGCTCCAGTTGTACCTGTAAAGTATTCAGTTATTCTATCAATAGCCATAGCTAAAAATACACCAATTGTAACAGCTAAAAATGGTCTCCACCAACCACAATGTAAGTTGTCTAAATAGAAGAACGCTACTGCTGCAAATAAAATAATGGAAATAGTGGCAGAAGTAACATATCCTCTAAAAATAGCTTTCATAGCATTGCCTTTTAAACCATTGTCTCTAACAGCGTATGTACCAATGATAGAGCAAAATACACCAATACCACGCACCAAGAGAGGATAAACAATCCACTCATACATGCCTGTTATGTGCCATAAAGCAAGCCCTAAGATTAAACCTGATACAATAGTTACTTCATAAGATTCGAAAATATCAGAAGCCATACCAGCGCAGTCACCAACATTGTCACCAACAAGGTCGGCAACAACAGCAGGGTTTCTTGGGTCATCTTCAGGAATACCAGCTTCAACTTTACCAACAAGGTCAGCACCAACGTCAGCTGCTTTAGTATAAATACCACCGCCAACACGCATGAATAACGCAACTAGAGTACCACCAAAGCCAAAACCTAGTAAAGCATCTGGAGCAGCAACACCAAATATTATGAAAATTAATGTACCACCCATCAAGCCAAGACCATCAGTAAGCATACCAGTACAAGTACCAGCTCTATAAGCAATTTTTAGAGCTTCACCAAAAGAGCGTTTGGATGCTGCAGCAACACGCACGTTTGCAGCAACAGCAATACGCATACCAATTTGACCAACTAGCAAAGAAAAGAATGCACCTAAAATGAAGCATCCAGCACGTCCAAATGCAATAATTAGTTTAACAGTATCATCGCTATAATTAGAAAATCTGATTTTTGCTTCCTGAGAAACAGGAACAATGTAAACCGATAGGAATAAGCAAACTGTTAAAACAACAATCATTGGTAAAATTGATTTGAGTTGTTTTTTTAAGTATGTGTCAGCACCTTCTTTAATTGCTGTCCAAACTTCAACCATTCTACCCGTACCAGCATCGTTAGCCATAACTTGCTTTTTTAAAAACCAAGTATACCACAATCCGATAAGAGCAACCGCTAAAACCCCGAATATAGCATATTGCTCGCTGAGTTTTAATGCGGAAATACCGTATAAAATATCAAACATTCAACCTCCTAATGTAGAATTATGTTTTATCAAATTAATGGTATTCTAAAAAAGACTTTACTGTCAACAAATTGATATATATGTCAACAAATTAAAACACATGACAACCAAAGCTTTATATTTTAAAACAACGTATTAAACATTGATATTAAAAAACAACTTTATATTTTCAAGAAAAACAATATAAATAAAATGCATGTAATTAAAAAATATAAAAAAAAGAACTCCCAAGCAGAGCCGGGGAGTTCTTAGAATTATCACTCAAATTAGAAATGATAATTAAGTGAAAAACCAAACAACTGAACAGAGTTTCTATAATCTACAGAAGCTTTATTAGCATCTGCAGGAGTTATATTTTGTGTATTCATATGAGCCTTATGGGCATAAATATATGTATAAGCCAAATCAAATGTTAACTTATCATTATATTTATAATTAAGACCTGTAGAATACCATAAACGATCAGAGTCTGGAATACGTGGAGTTCTATGCTCATAACGAACAGCTGATTGGTCATAAGCCAAACCTAAACGCCATGTCCATTGGTCATCAATTTTATAATTTGCACCAATAGCATAGAAATTTGTATCACGCCATTTTTCTTTTACGCTAGATATATGTCCTTCTGCAGTATTATAATTTTTGCCTTTAATTGTTAAATAATCAAAAGAACTCCAATATACTCTTTGGTATTCAGCCATAAGAGCCCATTTATCATTTACTTCATGATAAGCACCTAAAGATAACATTGCAGGAGTTGTTAAACGAGCACTAATATCTTGATTAAGTATAGCAGTAGCGCCCATTAACGCTTCTTGTCCATACTTAGCCAATGAAGATGTATCTGACTCTATTTCTCCCTTTAATTTGTGTTTAACTTCACTACGATAATTGATACCGAAGCGAGTTTTATCATTGAGCTCATACATTGCACCTAGTTGGTAACCAATATCAAAAGTATCACCTTCTAAACGTGTATATACTTGATCATTAGGTCCTCTTTGAGCTAAAGGGCGTGCTGTGTTTGTTAATTTTGCTTTGATATATTGCATTTGTAAACCAGCACCAAGTGATAATTTATCTGTTGCTTTATATGCTGCCATTGGAGTAACAGTTACAGATGTAACCTTAGAAGTAATACCGTGGTCAGAACCAGCCCACTCACGGTCATACTTTGTTACCATGCCATAAGGAACATTCATAGAAACACCAAAAAATGTTTTATCATCAATTTGGTGTGAATATGTCATATTTGGAGCAACTGCAGCATGAACGATATTATTAACATCAGGACCACGGCCATCAGGTGTTCTTACGTTTTTAGCTTGAGCTTCTGGAGCAATATATGTTCCACCAATATTAAATTGAGTTCCTTTTTGTCTGGTTAAACCAGCAGCATTAAAGTAAGCATAGGAATTGTTTTCAGCGCCAGCTGTAGCACCAGCAAAAGCATTACCTTGTGCAGCTGCAGATTGTTCACGTAAGTGGAAACCAGCAGCTTGCGCATTAGCTACTAATAAAACAGTTCCTAATGCTGTAAGAGTTAAAATTTTTTTCATTAAACGTAACTTTCGTTGTTAATCCGAAGCAACCTTATATGTATAAATCCATATATCACATATCGCTTCATAATGTTTAATCTATACATAAAACGTTACTAAAAAAATTTATAACTGATAAATATTAAAATTCAATAAATAATAAATTCATCCCAAAATATCCATTGTTTACTTAGAAAAAACAAATGGTTACCTTGGGGATACTATCAAGTAATCCACCACTATTTTTTTTTATCTTTACAAAAAATGAGATTTTTGTATACAAGAAAATGTGTTTTAACAAACGGAGACGGACTTTGAATAATTTTATAAAATTCTGTTTAAGAACATTCTTTATCCATACTAAATGTAGATGTAGAATTCGCTTTGACTTAAAAAAACTTCCTCAAAAGGGTGTTTATGTATCAAACCATGTATCATATTTAGATCCATTATTACTATATGCATTTTTACCTGGTAATCCAGTATTTGCATTAAACGGACACCTACATCGTCGTCCATGGATTAGAATTTTGATGAAGTATGCTGATACTATACTATTTAATCCAATTGAACCAACTGATCTTAAAGATTTGATTGCAAAAGTTGATAGTGGACGCCTAGTTGTTGTTTTTGCAGAAGGACGCATTACAGAAAATGGGGGATTGATGAAAATTTATGAAGCACCAGGTTTGCTTGCTGATAAATCAAAATCTCCAATTATTCCTGTATGGATTGATGGTCCTCAATATGGATATTTTTCAAAAACAAAAGGCAAATTACCTCATCGTCCATTGCCTAAAATAAGTATTACAGTTGGTGAGCCAAGACCATTTAAATTAAAAGACGAATTGCGTCGTCAACGTGACCATATTAGTAATGAAGTATACACAATTTTGCGTGATATGCAGTTCGAAATTAATTATAATCCTAAAATCTCATTATTTGCACAATTAATGAAAACAGGTAAAGTTCATGCAAAAGTAGGATTGTTCAAACGTCCTAGAGTAATTGAAGATATTAATCGTAAGCAGAACTCTTATAAAGATTTGCTTGTAAAATCATTTATTCTAGGAAAAGCATTAAAGAAAATTACCTCTCATTTTGAGCATGTAGGTTTAATGTTACCTAACACAATAGCAGCAGTTTGTTCATTCTTTGGATTATCTGCATATGAGAGAGTTCCTGTTATGCTTAACTTCTCAGTTGGTGCAAAAAATGTTATATCTATGTGTAAAACAGCGCAAGTAAAGAAAGTAATAACATCACTAACATTTGTTAGAACAGCAAAATTAGAAGCTGTAGTTGAGCTATTAAAAGCTAATGGTGTGGAAGTTATTTTCTTAGAATCTTTAGCAAAGAAAATTGGTTTAATAGCTAAAATTGGTGGTTTCTTGCGCTATAAAATTAAACGTGTACCACATAAAATTGGTGGAAATAAAAAAGCAGTTATTTTGTTTACCTCTGGTTCAGAAGGTGCACCTAAAGCAGTTGTATTAAGTCATGCTAATATAATTTCTAATATTAAACAATTAGCAACTATTGAAACACTTAATACAAAAGACTTAGTGTTTAATGCTTTACCTATGTTTCATAGCTTCGGTTTAACAGTAGGTACATTATTCCCATTATTTGAAGGTAGTCGTTTGTTTTTGTATCCATCACCATTGCACTATCGTATTATTGCAGAATTAGTATATGAACTAGGTGCAACAATTATGTTTGGTACAGATACATTCTTTAGAGGATATGGAAAAATTGCACATCCATACGATTTCCATAACATTCGCTTTATGTATGGAGGTGCTGAAGCTGTTAAACTAGATACTCGTAATATGTGGATGGAACGTATGGGTATCAGAATGATGGAAGCTTATGGTTCTACAGAATGTTCTCCTGTGGTTACCGGTAATAATAGTGTATTTAACAGATTTGGATCAATTGGTAAATTATTGCCAGCTATAAAGCACAAAATTGAACCAGTTCCAGGAATTGAAAAGGGTGGAGAACTTTGGGTTAAAGGTCCAAACATAATGCTAGGTTACTATATGCCTGAGAATCCAGGTGTTTTAGTTCCACCAGAGGATGGATGGTATAAAACAGGAGACGTTGTTGAAATTGATGAAATAGGCTTCGTTTATATTAGGGATCGCATTAAGAGATTCGCTAAAATCGGTGGAGAGATGGTTTCTCTAACAGCTGTACTTGATATGGTAGTTAAAGCATATGAGTGGATGGGGGCTGATTTTGGATATGGTGTAGTAGCAATACCTCACGAAAGCAAAGGTGAACAAATTGTTTTGGTTACAAACAATAATCAGGTAAAATCAGAAGTTTTACATGAATATATTAAAAACAATGGTTTATCTGAGTTGTTTATGCCTCGTTTGATATTATATAGAGATAGTATACCAACGCTAGCAACAGGTAAGACGGATAATATTACCTTGAAAAAAGAAGTTCTTGCTGAATTAGAGCAACAAAAACTTCCTAAAGCATGCTAAATCTATGAATATTAAGTAAAGCTCTGATAATATTTAAATTGTCAGAGCTTTATATTAGTTTAAGTTAAATATACAATTTTAGAGTTTTATATAATGGAAAAATATGTAAAAGAATATAATCTTCGTACTTATGAATGTGATAAAAATGGTAATTTACGTATCATAACATTGTTTAATATTCTTCAAGATATTGCAGATTCTCACGCCTCAGATATGGGACTAGGAATAAAATATTGTTTATCAAAAGGTTTTGCATGGGTAGGGGCTAATTATCACATAAAAATTAATCGTCTTCCTAAAACTCATGAAGATATAAAAATTATAACATGGCCTTCAGAACAAAGAAAACTGGGTGCAATTCGTGATTTTGCTATATATGATAATCAAGATAATATGATTATTAGTGCTACTAGCCAATGGATATTAATCGATATTGCACGTAAGCGCCCAATAGCCTTAAAAGATAATTTACCTGAATACACTATAATTGACGAGCATTCACTAATATCTAGTTTTGAAAAATTGCCTCAACTTCAAAGAGTGGATTTTAAAAAAACATTTTCCATTCGCTTTGATGATATAGATATAAATATGCATGTTAATAATTCATTATACCCACTATGGGCTAGTGAAACATTGGATTATTCATTTAGAGATGATTATATACCATCAGAAATAGAAATATCATTTAAAAAAGAAGGACATTTAGGGGAAGATGTATGTGTTATGTCTCAAATAGATGATATGCAAACATTACATTCAATAACATCTTTAAGTGATAATAGAGAATTATCTTCAATCAGAATTAAATGGATTAAAAATTCATAAATTTAGTAGAAAATTATAAATAGAAATAAAAGATCCTGTTTTTTACAGGATTTTTTATTAATGGTAACATATCTTCCATATTAAGATTTGTATTTTCTTTGATTTCTCTACAAATATCCATATTCAATATTCTGCAAGATACAATATATTGGCATTATTGATATTGATTAGCCAAAAAAACATTTTTTGTACAATTTCACTTGACTTCAAAAATATTAAATAATAGGATACTCGCAATTAAAGTATTATTATTTTTAACTAAAACTGTTTATGATTATGAAAAAACAAAAGAAACAAGCTAATGCAACAAAGTCGTTGCCAAGTTGGGATTTATCTCTTGCGTTTTACTCTGGTTTAAATGATCCTAAAATTGAAGAAGACCTAAAGAGATTGGCAAAATTATGTAAAGAGGGAGCTATATATTGCGATAGTATCAAAGAACTAGCTCCATATGAGTTAAGTATTCTACTTCGTAAATATGAAGAAGCTGTCGAGCTAGAGCGAAAACTCTCATATTTTGCTTTTCTGTATTCTGACACTCACAAGACAAATGAAGAAGCATCTCAATTTCAGTCAAAGATCAATGAGGAGGTTTCTAAATCTTTAGAAAATTTTGCCTTTCTCCGTTTTGAGCTAAATGAACTGTCAGAAGAGAAAAAACTTGAGTTTATCAGTCATCCCAAACTGCAACGTTGGATGCATTGGTTAAACAATGTATTTGTTGGCAGTATGTCAATCACAGAAGGTGCCGCATACATCATCAACAAAAAGTCAGTGGTTTCCAGTTCATGGGATAGATTGTACAATGAAACTTGTGCTGGATTAAAATTTCGCTTCAAAAACAAAATGTTAAATGAAGCTGAAATTCGTGCGTTGCTAACAAATAAGTCAGCTGAAATTCGTAGAGCAGCTTTGAACGAGATGAATCGTGTATACAAAGAAAATGAACGCATTTTTACAATGTGTTTAAACATGATTTTGAAGGATAAAAGCAATGATGATGAGCTCTATAATATGAGCGAACCAGTAACAGACAGTCTGTATAGTAACAACATCTGTAAAGAAGATTTGCTAGCTATGGCAACAGAAGTAACTGATTCTTATATTCCCGTTTCTCATCGCTTTTATAAGTTGATGGCAAAGTTGATGAATAAGGAGCATATTGGTTATGAAGATCGCCGATACAATCCTATAGAGATTGATAGCAAAAAGATTTCTTGGGATGAATGTGTAAAGCAAGTACTTGAGGCATATGAAAAGTTTTCGCCAGAGTACATGTTTTATGCTAAAGAAATCATTGACGCCGGTATTATTGATGTTCCACCACGTGAAGGCAAAACAAGTGGTGCATATTGTATCAGAGGATTATATCCGTATATATTACTCAATTTTACAGGAGATCCTAGTGATGCCAACACATTTGCTCATGAACTCGGACATGGCGTACACCATATTTTGTCTGCGCAAATTGGTGTACTAAATGATGCAACACCAACATCACTATCTGAAGTAGCTTCAGAGTTTGCTGAAAATTTGTTATTCCAACAGCAGTTAGCAAAAGTTGAAAACAATAAAGAGAGATTGTCTTTGCTTATTTCTCATGTTCAGGGTATGATTAGCTCTATCCATCGACAGATTGCTATTTACAAATTTGAGGAGCGAGCTCATCGTGAACGTAAGAAAGGTGAACTTTCTACAGCAAGATTAAACCAAATTTGGCGAGAAGAAATATCTCGTTGTATGGGGTTTGATGTTGGAGAGGAAGCAGAATATATGTGGATGGGAATTTCACATATTTTCTCAATGCCATATTATGTGTATAGCTATAGTTTTGCAGGGTTAATTGTCAATAATCTTGTAGAGGCATATAAGCATTGGAATGATAATGGTGAACTCCAAATTTTGGAGAACTTTGACGATTTGTATCTTGATATGTTGTCAAATACAGGAGTTGAGGATTTCGTAAGTTTATTGGAGCCATTTGATATTGATGCTGAAGATCCGGAGTTTTGGGCTAATGGTATTTCTGTTATAACCAAGTATATTGACGAAATAGAAAAGTTAGCAAAACAAGAAGGACTGCTCTAGCAAATATCTTTGTGTATAAAAAAAAAGCGAGATTATTCTCGCTTTTTTTATACTTTAATTAAAAGTAAAGCTTATTTTATTTCTTCACACTAGTTTATAATACTGATTTAATATAAGAAAATATAATAAAAAAGGCACCGAAGTGCCTTTGGGTTATTTCCAATTGTTCAATATCCAAGATGAGGAATTGGCTTTATTTGTCCCTCCGACACCAAAAACTAAATCTACACCACATTCTTTACATACCGGACCTTCTGGAATATTATCCTTACCTCTATCTCCACCATTTGCAAAAACCAAATGTTCATTAGGATATTTTGCTCTTGCTTTTCTAATACCGTCGGATGCAGAATTATCACTATCATCAAATTCTAAAACATCAATTACACCTTTTAGATTTTCTAAAATAGTTTTGCGAGTCTTCATTGTGTGAAAGTTTTTACCCTTTTTCCTACACAACCAATCATCAGAATTAGCCAGCACAATCACCCCATCAGAAGCTTCTGCCGACGATTTTATCATCTCCACATGCCCCTCATGAATTGGATCAAACCCACCTGATACTATATAATATGTTTTCATTGTTTAGTCCTTTACAAAAACTCTTTTTTAATGGATGAAAAAAAATCTTTAGCGGTCTTTTTTTCTAACCATCCTAAAAATCGTTCATTTGAATAATAATTAACCCATTTTTTTATATATTCTTTTAAGTGTGGTCCAATATCAAAAATAAAATCTTTTTCAGTATATTTATAATTGCTTTGTGTTAAATATTCTTTCCATTGTTCTGTGGGTCCAATTATAAAACCTTGACAATTATGATCTGTAGGTAAAACATTATGATGAACATCTATAAACGTACAATTTGGATGCGATAACTCATTTATGTATGATTGTAAACTGATAACCTGTTCTGTTCTATTTAAAATAGTTAGTTTTGTATTAGGGGATGAAAAAAGTATCATGTGTGAAAGTGTTCCAGCAACACAAACAATTTCATCAACATTTTTCCATATTGATAATTGCTCTTTTACAGATAATTCTTCAATAGCTACAATTGCATATCCCTGTTTTTTATAAAAATTTTCAAAATATTCTTCGTTTATGCAGTCGTGTTTAAAAATTGTACGAGTACAATATACCTTCTTTAATGGAGTGTTTGGTAAATTTGATTTTATTTTCTCAATAACATCCATGTAGCAATCATAAAAACCTGTGCCCATCATAAAACTCTCATCGGCTACAATAACCTTTTTAAAACGAGTTGGATGGTTAATAATTAAAATGGTTTCTTTGGGAATGTCCAATAAATCCATTATTTCCCAAAAGTAATTTGGAATATTCATGTTTTCTTGATATAAAACAAATGCTATTTTATAATTATCAGTTCGTTTAATAATTCCCCAAAAACGCGATAATGTTTCAAAAATAACATGTCCAAAAAAAGGAAAGATAACTCCGCCAAAATAAACAAATTCATCTAAATAATCAAAGTCTGAGTTAGATACTTTATATGAAGAACAACACATTGTTTGCTGTTTTATTTCACGAGTAAGTCCTGCTATAAAATTATTTTTATAATCAATTACTCCTCCTGAAAATTTTCCCCAAGGTTTGGGATCTGGAAAAAATTTCAATGGCAATATTCCAGCATTTGAATATTCATTTACTTTCAATTTTTTAGTAAGTCTATTACTTTTATAAAAAAAATTATAACTCTCAGGATTTGATACATACAAATTCAAATTATACATTTTCTTTCCTTTAAACAATTTTTGGTTTATTTATATATTTATTATAAGAATTATTTTTCAGTTCATTTTTTAAATTTTCATTATACATAACAACTTGTGTATCAGTTTTATAATAATGAATGTCTTCTTTAGGTTGTTCAGGCAAATTAAAATTAGTCTTATTCCAATTAATTATATTTTGAGTATCATCCTTTACTTCATGAACACCTGTGCCATCTTGACCAATATTTTTAATTAATTGATATTTAGGGTAAATATTTGTTTTGTTGTACTTAATTGAGATGTAATTTAAATATACACCCCATGTTGTTCTTTGTCCTCTTAAATTAGCATCTATCTGCCAAGAAATATTTACTGAGTTATTATTGTTTAACAAGCTTCTAATTTCCATATTATTTGCATTAATATCATTAAATGCCTGTATAGTATTGCGCTCATATAAATCCCATCTATCTCTCCAAATAGCCCATCCCCAACAATCAGGTTGTTTACGACAGCAACAATCTTCTTCATAGCTAGCATTTCCCTGTGTTGATTGAATAGTAAATATTTTTTTATTATTTTTGTATTTGTTTAATGCTTGATTCATAAAAGCCAAAAAATTATCTGCTACAACTATATCATCCTCTAAGACAATACACCTATCAAATTTTGAAAGTACTTGAGAAATTCCATCTATTAAATTAACACCTAAACCATAATTTGTTTTACGATTAATTATATTTACAGATTTGAATCCCTTTATTGTTTTAAGATATTTTCTAAGTTCTTTTACTTTTTCAATATCTTCTATATATTTAGCCCCATCAGAAAAAACATACAAATCAGAGAATGAAGCTTCTCTATTTTTAAGCAAACTTTCAATAACTTGTTGAGGATGATCAATTCTATTATATACAAACAAGCATATAGGAGCAAATTCTTCTTTTTGACATATATTAAAATTTATATAGCTACCTAATGCATCAATTACAGCATCTGATGAAAAAAAACTTTTGATAAACTTTTCGTTTTTTGCACTATATTGTTCTAATAATTGGTTATTTGTATATAAATCATTTACTTGTTTAGCAAAATTCTCTGGTGTATTTTTAACTAATATTGTATTGTCTTCGTTATTAATACCTTCAATACCAATATCTGTAGTAATAACAGGTACTTTATGATATGCAGCTTCAATAATTTTACCTTTCACACCAGCCCCTGTACGTAAGGGTACTACAACTAATTTTATTTTTTCATAATATTCATCTAATTCCTCATCTGTTACAAAACCTGTAACAATAACATCATCTGATGATAATGCTAATACTTCGGAAGCTGGATTAGATCCCACTAAATATAATTTTATATCAGGATTTTTTTCTTTTATCATAGGCCAAATTTCATTAACAAACCATACTGCAGCATCAACATTTGGAGTATGTTGAAAACCAGCAACAAACATTATATCTTTTCGTTTTTCCGCATTATAATTATATTCTGACATTTTTTCTGTATCTAAAATATATAAAGGAATTTGTTTAGCATTAATAAATTCATTTTCTTTAATTATTTCCTTAACTTCGTCAAATGAAAAAGAACACACTAAATCCATTTTTGAAAAAACATCAAATTCTGCTTTTTTTTCTTGTGGCAACAAATTTATAGCTTCCAACTCATTTGTTAACAATCTTGTACGATATTGGCGTAAATAATGTAAATCATGACATTGATATATAATTTTCGCTTTAGTATATTTGCGCAAATCATTAATATAATGTGGTGCAACATTAGGACGATTTAAATAAATATAATCAAAATTACTTCCATAATTTTTTATATAATCTGTAAAATTTTGATGAATAACTTCAAATCCATCGTCTAAAAATTTCCACAAATAATCATCTTCAATATACCAATCATGCGGATAAAACTTAACATTAAAACCCATATCTTTAAAAAATTGCATATATTGATATGTTGTTCTTGATCCTGTATCTTTTGTAAAACTCAATATTTTCCAGTCAATAACCAATATATTTTTGCGCCCTATAGCATGATCTCTTGGTAAAAAATTATTACAAGTAGGTGCGCTATGATATAAACTTAGCTCCTTTTCCCATTTTTTAAAAAACTTTTCACGGTTAATGGCTTGATAGCGCTTCTGTCCTGAAGTTATATCTGTTCCATTACTTTTTCCCTCAAAATGTACTACAACAGACTTTGGTTCATAAATAACCTTTAACCCTTTATTATAACGTATATTGAATGCTAAATCAGTATCCTCATAATATGCTGGAGCAAACTCCTCATCAAATCCACCTATCTCATTCCACAAATCTTTTTTCAACATTATTGCTGCACCTGAAATATAATCAACTTCCTTCATATAATTATACCATAATTGATCAGGGTTATCATTTCGTCCATAATTACAGCCACTTGCATCGGAATAAATTATTCCACCAGCCTCTTGTAAACTACCATCAGGATAAATTAATTTTGAACCTACTAATCCTACATCTTTCTCTTTTTTTATAGTTGAAACTAATGCCGATAACCATCCTTTTTGTACTTGAGTGTCATTATTTAAGAATAAAATATATTCCCCTGATGCATATTTAGCGGCATTATTACAATTTTTTAAAAATCTTAAATTCTCATTATTTCTTATAATTTTTATATTTTTTATGTATTTATCCATATCTTTTGTTTTATCTGTTGAATTATCATCGGCAATGATAACTTCATATGATACATCTTGAGTATTGTTTAATATACTTTGCAAACATAACTTTGTATAATGATAGTTATTATATACAGGTATTACTATTGATACATCAATATTATTAAAAATTGGAAAAATTATTTCATCCATTGATTTAGTAATAATCTCACATGGAGTATTTATTAATTTGTTATTATTTGTTATATTATCTATTGTTTTTACTTCTTTTGTATTTATATTTACTTTTATATTATTGCTTTTATTTAACATCTCATAATGAAATAAAGGACACCAATTTTTGGCAACCAATTCTGGATATTCTTGCAAATATGCATTACCATCAAAGTCTTTGCTGGGATTGCGGCCTTCTTTCCATCCATGCTTTACATAGTGTTTAGCTGCCCCTATTTTTTTAGCTTTTACATCGGGATTTTGAGAAAGATACCATTTTCTATCAAATAATGGTGATTTTTTTACTATTTCTATTTGTCTTTTTTCATTATATTTTTCTTTATTAATTAGATGAAAAAATCTTACTAACTTTAGTAGTTTAAGTTTCATGTCTGTACCTCATTTAATTAGCTTTTGATATACTGGGATTTTGCAGATTTTGATTATCTGTTTGCCGGATTTAGTTATCTTCTTTTGTAAGAGAAATCTTTTTATTGCCATACATAGGAAACGATAACAATAATCATCATGTTTGATTGTATGTATGGTGTGGTTTTGAATGGTGATGAGTGCACCGAATAATCTTTCCACTACATGAGCAAATGTTCCTTCTTTGATTTTACCATCTGTTAGAGCAAAATCTGTAATGTTATATGTTTGTAGTGGTTTTAATAGTTTCGCTTTAGCTAAAAACATTGAGCCTGCTATAAATGATAGCTCTTCCGTTGCAGATAGTTTGGCTTTGGTTAGCTCGTCGTTTATTTGTGGCAACAAATGATTGTAGTCTTTAGGATTATTTGTATAGCAATATGAAGAGCCGAGCATACCTATGTTGGCGTTATTATTTAATATTGCGAGGTTGTCATCTATTCTTTGCTCTGTTAATAGCATACTATCCCACAAAATCTTTCCCCATAGAGCATTGTCTAAACGTTTGTTATTTAGCCAAGTATAATTGTTTGAGGTTTTGCCTTTTGTATGAAGCTTTAGGACGTATTTGTAATTATCTAAATTTATATTGTTTAGAGTATCTATAAACGGACCAATGTCATAACCACGATTTTCTACTTGCTTTATGATGGCGTGTGGTAATGTTGGTTTTATTAAAGGTTCTATATCTTTTGTGTCGTGTGGTGTTGTGATATATAAGTCATGTTCTATATGTTGTAGGTTCTGCATATATTGGAGCAATTCAGGTATTTGCTCAATATAATATATGTGGAGGTGGACCAATAGCTTTTTCATCTATTTGCCTCCTCTTATAGTGTTTATTACGTTCAATATGTGCAATATTGGTTTGATACGGATTGGCAGGGGTGTGCTTTTTAGAATTGATTGTGTGGCTATTTTTCCATACCATGCACCGTTTAAACATCTTTTGATTAGATATTTTCCGCAGATTTTATTAAATTCATCTACATCAATTATTTGCTTTTGTTGATTGATGATTGCGAGCTTTTCTAATGTGTCTTTTATTTTTACAAGAGTTTCTTTATCTTTTATTCGGCAACGTCCATTAGTGATATAATTATCAAATAAATCTGTTTCTTCTTCGGTTAGCTCTATTGCATTGTATGCAAACCATAATTTATGAAAGATTGCTCGCTCTTTGCGAATTGTTTCCTTTTTCTTCTTTGATGTCATATTCTTATGAAAACGATACTGGTAAAGCACATCTTTTAGATTTGCAAGCTTTGTGTATTTGCTAAAATCATAATACAACTGACGGTCGTTTAAACTGATAAAATTTTCATTGTATCTGATTTTATGTTGAGTAGCAATTTCACGTCTAAACATGATTGTTGGATGATGTATTGGTGAGCGAAATAGCAATAATGATTGGATTGCTGTATTTTCTATTGGGTTCTTTATTGTTTTAAACCTATTTATTTCTCCAAATTTTTTATATGCTGTCCCAAGTAAACCAACGTCTTTATTTTTTTCAAGGTATTCATATTGCTTTTTTAGGCGGTGTTTGTGTGATATATCATCATGATTCATTAGGGCTATGTATTTAGATGTTGCCATATCTAATAAATGATTGTAGCTTTTTGATATTCCTTCATCACCTTTTGTTTCATGATATATAATACGTTGGTCTTTGTATGTGCTTATTATATCTTTAATTTGTTCATTGTATGGACTATCGTTTAAAATGATGAACTCAAAATCTGTAAAACTTTGAGATAATATGCTATCCATTGCTTGGCGCAGATGCTTTATATCTGTATTATATACAGGCATCACAACACTTATTTTAGTCATCAATTCTTCCTATATAAGTACATTCTATGGTTATTATAACGCAGTCTACATATATCACCGTTTATGTAGATGAAAATTATAAGTATATTCAAAATGTCACTAAAAGTAACAGAAGCAAAATTAAAGCTTGCAATATATATTTTATAGGATTATGAAGTTATACTATACAAAATAAACGGTGATATATGTAGAGTGTCTATTTTATATAGGCTTTCCCTTTTGAAAATTGATAGTTCTTATAAATAGTTATGTAACTATTTGTAAGGATTTGAAATGATTTATGGATATTGTAGAATAAGTACATCACACCAAACTGTTCTTAATCAAAGACATGAAATTCAAACATTTGCTGATAAAAATAATATAAAAATTGATAAATGGGTTGATGAAGTAATTTCTTCCAGAAAACACCTTGATGAAAGAAAATTAGGAAAAATACTAAAGAAGCTCAAAAAAGGGGATATTTTAATCGCTTCTGAGTTATCCCGTTTAGGTAGAAACTTACTTGAAGTAATGGGTATCTTGCAACAATGCCTTGAAAAAGATTGTCAGATTTGGACTTTAAAGGAAAATTACCGTCTTGGTGCAGATATTCAATCAAAAGTTTTGGCTTTCGCATTTGGTTTGGCAAGTGAGATTGAGCGACAATTAATTTCTGAACGTACGAAAAATTCATTGCAACGCTTAAAAGATGAAGGAAAACACTTAGGTCGTCCATTTGGTTTCTCTTATAAAAAACTTCAAAAAAAGCATAATAAAATAAAAGAGCTATTAGATAAAAATGTATCAAAAGCCGAAATTGCCCGACTTATGGGATGTACTTGGCAAACTTTACATAGATATATAAAAGATAGTATAGACACTTATCCGCAAAATCGCAATGGTTGCAACTTCTAATTTTTATGTATTAATAATTATTGTAAAGGAATTCCTAAAATGATAAAGTTTGATCTAGATGAAAATAAAACAGAATGTAAAGATGCTGTAATTTGGTGTTTTGGACATTCTAATGTTATTTTTAATAAATTTGCTAAAATACAAAAATACTGCAAATACAAAAAGTTTAATGTTTTAAGAGTTTTTGGCTCATTCTCACAAAACAAAGATAATGAAAAAACAGAATTTAATGAAATATTAGATTTTATTATGCATCAAAAACAAAAAATTGCAGTAGTAATACATAATAGCAACCAATTTCCCAAAGGTAATAAGTTGCTAAAAATAATAAGTTGTTGAAAAATAACAATACTTGCTATAAATAGTCCGTGTAAATGCCCAAAATCAGCTGTTTTTAAAACATCTCACACGGACTACCTTAAATGCTTGATTTATAAAGAAAAAGGACGATTTCTCGTCCTTTGTAGATGTTGCTGGAGCCGACACGCAATCTGCGAGTTAAAAATATATTTAACAAATATAAAGATTTTGCTTGTATAATATCAATGTTGGGAAGTCTTGAGAGGTAATGATGAAAAAAGCACTTTTAATAATTGATGTTCAAAAATCCGCTGTTAT
>JAEIGA010004694.1_pt1 | contig 21096 bp, 44 predicted proteins | sample 9270691 | NCBI WGS metagenome assembly JAEIGA01 (sample SAMN17057246, study PRJNA624740) | gut metagenome | biome: biome; isolation source: fecal sample | host: Bos grunniens | place: China: Xizang | collected 2019 | reverse complement strand
TTAAAGCCTTATTGCTCCACTCGATAAAAAAGGCACTAATTGTGCCCTTTCGTTTTTCGGTCGAGAGGACCGGACTTGCACCGGTTAAAGCCTTATTGCTCCACTCGATAAAAAAGGCACTAATTGTGCCCTTTCGTTTTTTTAGTTCAATTATTTAACTGGGAATTTGATTACTTGTAATTCAGCTTCAGCGATAACTTTAGAACCGAATGTATCTAATCCTCTAATGTAATCAGAGAAACGTTTTTCCATTCTTCCAGCTTCTACTTCGTTAATTTGTCCAGCAAATGCGATAGCGTCTTTTGAACGAGCTGCACAATATACGTGAGTAGTATCTTTAACTAGGTTATTACTCATACATACTTCATAACCATCGTACATACCAACTACACCTCTTTTGATTAATTCAGGGTTGTTAGTTGATAATTCTACTAAGTTATTTTTGAAGATGTTATAAATAGCTGGAGTAATTTCGATAACACCAGCGTCATCAAAGTTTCTTTCTCTTAAAGCTACGATAGCTCCATCAATAGCTGCTTTAACTGCTTCTTGAGTTAATGCAGTTGCAGTAGTTACATTAGTACCAGCTTTAATTAAGTTAGCTACATATGTATCACGTTTAACTGCTAATCCGTGAACAGCTTTCTTTTGATATTTTTCAGGTAATCCTGGAACACTTTGTGCTTTATCAATATCTTTTACTTCAAATGCGAAATAGTTAGCTTGGTCAATATTTAGTAATTGATCCTTGTCTGTCATTTCTTCGATAGTGATATCTGCTCCAGTATATTCTCCAATAGTAGGGTTTCCTACTCCTAAAATTCTAACTGTGTTTGCATATTTACAATCTCCTTCATATGCTCTAGTACAGTTAGCTACTAGTTTTGTTTTTAATTCTAGGTCATCTTGAATTTTCTTTGACCATATAGTTTGTTGAAATTTTGTTACTGCCATATTTAATCATTCCTCTCCTATTTTTCAAATAGGCGTTATGAATTACCAACGTTGCATTGATTTTTCAACGGCTTCGAATAGTTTAGGATTCTTGTCAAAGTCTGCTTTTGTGAATTTTAAACTTTCTTCATATGAATAAAAGTCTTTCACTCCGTCATCTTTAATTGTTGTCCCCTTCATACTGCCCATTTGTTCAACCTTTGGCTTAGGTTTAAATTTTGAATACATTTCGTATTTCTCTTTAACTGATAAGTTCGGATTTAATTTGTTTGAGAAGTCCATAAAGTCTTTATCTTCTAGTACTTCCTTATTAACTCCGATACTTGCTAAATCTTTTAAAGCTTCTTGTTTAGTTCTTTCTTCTGCTAATTTTGAAAAAACTAACTTTTCTCTAGGTGTCATATTGTCTACACCTATTGCAGCCAAACGGTCCACTTCTTCCACTAAATCGTCATAACCAGACGAAATAATGTCTTTAGCTTCATATTCGGCTAATACTTCTTCATCTCTTTGTGATAAAGAACGTTGGAATGGTTGAATATCTACGCCATTTTGTCGATAGAAGTTACTCATCTTTGTAACTGCTTCTTGTGCGTTTTCTTCTCCAATTCCTTGTCTTACTACGTTTGCTAGTTCTAAATCAGCCGAGTACTTTTCTTCATACTCTCTACGTAGTTTTGCTTCTTTACGAGCAATTTTTTTCGCTAATACTTCATCAAGTCTTTTGTTAAAATCTTCTTCTGTATATAGCTTTGGTGTTTCTTCGGTTACTACTTCTTCAGTAGTTTCTTCTACCTTTGCACCATCTACTAGTTCTTCTGTTGCTAGTTCTTCAACATTTTCAGTAACGTCAGTTACAAGTATTTCGTTATTTTCCATAACTAAAATTCCTTCCTATTTGTCAGAGTTTGCTTCTCTATATTCCATAAAGTTTTATGTCGTTAATGCTTGGACATATAAAAAAGCACTAACCTATATTGGCTTGTGCTTCTTCATTCGTTATTTGTATTGCGTCATTTATTTCGCTTATTTGAGCTTCTGGATCTTCAGAAAGAAATTGATTAGCTCTTTGTTGCATTAGATTAGCTTCTTGTTGAATCATTGCTATTCTTTCTTGTTCTTCTTCCATTAGCTTTATTGCTTCTTGTAATTCTGGCTTAGGACTTACAGAGTCGTCCGGTAATAGTCTTACATATGTTTTTAATTCTGCTAACTTTTCAATATTGAACATACCAGCCTTAAACATATTTTCTAGACTTAATTCTCTAGCGTATTTATCGTATGCACCTTTTGGAGTTACATCTACCTTAACAGTTGCTTTTAATTGTTCTAGTACTGTTTGAGGTACTGCAACAAGTTGTACGCCTTCTTCATTAGTAGCTGGGTCCACATATTCTTCTTCTAGTGTTAATCCGTCTATTGAGTAAGTAGTAAGGTGGTCTAGCCATATTCTTGCTAAATCCTCTATAAACGCCTTCAAAGAGCTTAATTGTTCTACTAATGGTTGTTGAGCTGCTTGTTGTACTGCTAAAATAGCTCTACCACTTGCACTTTCTGGATTGATTTCTCCAGTTGCTATTTCTCCAGCACCGGCTAATTCTCTAGTAGTCTTAATTAGTTCATTTCTTAACTTCTCTACATCTGGCGACATTTGAGCTGGTGGTATATAACCTACGATTTTATTTACATCGTCAACTGTTTGGCCACCTCTTGTATATAGTGTCGCACCTATTTTATTAATATCACTTGCATTAGATATTTTTTCTCTATTTACTATCTTTGTTTGATAAGCCGTTAATTTAACTACTAACGCACTTCTCATTAAGATTTTATTAGTTTCCACTTGGTTTGGTATTAAGTGTCTTACTTCGCCTTCTCCACGTGCTGAGCCTTCTTTTTCTTCCCAAATCATATGAGCTACTGGGTAAAGTGTAAGGCCTGTGTCTGTATCTTTCTTAATGTTTAAGTACTTAGTCGATGTTTCATAGTGTACTGTCCCATTCTCTTTATACATCTTTGTAACAACCGTACACATATTGTCCTTCTCGTACTTAGCACTTTCTCCGGCTTCTTCAAAGTTGTCATTATCTCCGATTATCTTCTTAACTTCTTCTTCGCTTACGCCTTGAGCTAGGGCCATTTCTTGCACGTTATATACTGGTAAACGTCTTTTAATAATGATGTATGGTTGGTTTTGTATATTGCTATCGTTCTCATTACCATAGAAAATATCGTTCTTGCTTATAATCTCATTTATAGGCATTTGATTTTCTTCATCATAAGTAACGTACATTATACCTTCATCGTTAATAGCACTATCTTTAGCTATCTTACGGATTTTATAATCCATTGAGTCTTTTTCCCATACTTTACGAGCCTTTGTATTTAACATTTCGCAAGTCTTTTCGGCTGTTTCCCTAAACTCTTTGTGTTCAAAGTTTTCACTACTGAAGTTTATTTGCCATAGATTAGCGTTAATATTACCTACTTTGTACTTTACTATTGGTTTAATAAAGTTCTCTTGTATTGGTTCTATTCCTGATGTTATAAGGCCTTCCCATTGGTTGCCGTTATACATACGATAGTTTGTGTCAGTATCTCTAAACATTCCAGTAAGTCTACAATAGTCCCTACCTTGTTCGTATAGCGTCCATAGCTCTGTTTGCTTTATATCTTCTAGATCCATTTACTATACCCCCTTATATCTTCATTTGTGGTTTATCTGTTCCGTAGTTATCTATATTGGCCAATGTCTTTTCTAGCTTGGCCATTTCATCTTCTACTTCCTTTTGTTCCATATGTTCTTTATATGCTTTAAAAGGATTTAATGTTGGTGTTTCAATAGGTTCATTGTTTGCTACCTTTTGCCCTATCTTTGCACCACTAAAAAAGGCCACTATAATTAGTGTCCCTACTACTGCTACTAATAAGATTGTTTCTATCATTACTTAGTCGCTTCTTTCTTCTTTGGTTTTACTTCCTTTTTAATTTCTTTTACTTCTCTTCTATTTTTCAATAGTTCTCTTAGTTTAGCTTTCTTCATTGCCTTACCTTCTTTCTATATTACTTGTATCGTTTCGCCATAGTCTGTTATTGGTTCTTCTTTATACCAACTATCAAGGAAATTACTTTCTTTTTCCTTTGGTGGTTCTTCAAATAGCACTTGGCCTACTGCGTGATATGCAATAGCTACTGACATTACTTTGTCATCGTGGAAGCCTTGTTCTGCTTCTTGTTTTCCATTCTCTTTTTTAACCATTGTTATCATCTGGTCAAGTGTCTTTTTATGATTAAATACATTTACATCTTCTCGTACTAATTGAACTAAATTACTTAATATAATTGGCTTAGTCTTTTTAGTAGTTAAGAATCCGAATTGTTTTGTTGTTGTCTTGTTATAGTTATCAAATACTTCTCTTATATAGAAGTTTGTATAACCTAGTCTTTCAAGTTCTTTTTGAGGGTATGAACTGAAGTTTGTTTCTATTGCTATTAAGGCCGGTATTATTTCCCCTCGTCTATTACGGCCACTATAATACATACCTAAACAATACATTTGTTTGGCGTACAAATCTTCGTCCGTTTGCATTTCTAGACTTGCTACTTGGTTTAGTGTTCTAGCGTCTATTACATCGGCCGAGAACTCATCGCCTAGTGTATCTCCGGCAGTATCTCCACCAATAGCGTACATTGAATCGTTTGGCTTCTCATATATAGTAATACAACCCTTTTTATCTGATACCCAGTTAATACCGGTCATTTTACCTTGAATGGCTGCTGCTTCATTGTATGTAAAATAACCCTTATCAATCGCTCTTGGTAGTCCTTGTAACCTTTCAATAACTTTCTCTTTGTTAAATATACAATTACCAGTACTCAAAAACGCTTCTTGAGGATTTATTGGGTACTCTTGTTTAAATTGTTCTATATCTCCACCACAGTTATTATTTATACACCATCTACGCCAAGTTAATTGGTCCAATGATATGTTATATAGTTCTTGTAGTTTCTTCTCTTCATCGGTAAGTGTAAAGCCGTTATAAGGCATTTTATACTCTTCCAACTCATTCCACCCTACAAACAATGGTATGAAGTCACTTTCTCCATTTACGGCCATTTGCCATAGTTCTTGATAGTACTCAAAACCATTTGCAGTACTTTCAATTATTATCATTGTATTAGGTAAGTTTGGAACGGCTTGTAATAATCCGGTCATAGTTGCTTTTTTATCTCCGGTCCAGAACGCCAATTCTGATATATGTAAGTTATTGAACGTATCGGAACGTCCAACGCCATCAGCTCCGGCTGTCATACATTTAATTTTACTCTTTAGGCCTGGTCCCTCGTAGTTATCGAATATAAGCTCCTTTGCGTTGCTATTCCTTAAAGATGGCTTCATTTCTTCTGGTAAATTAGCATAGATCCTTTTACTCATATTAAATAAGTTTGTTGTCGCTTCTTCCTTATGAGCTATTATGCCGGTATTTACATTAAACTTTGTCGCCGTTTCTTTAAATAAAATACTTTCTGTTAATGTAGAAAAACCCATTTGACGAGCTTTTAATATTATTATTCTTACCGGTTTATTAAGTTTTCTTTGCTCCTTAATGATGTTATATAACCTTTGTTGAGGTTCATTAAGTTTAAAATCTATTATATTACCGGATTTATCTCTTATTTTTATATATTCTTCTATATATAACTTTGTGTTAATATTCATCGTTTGAATTTACCTTCTTTAAAGCGTCCTCATAAGATACTTTATTATTAAGGTCTACTTCATCTTTTGGCTTTTCTCCTAAAGTATCTCTTAGAAATACACTTGCTTGAATATTACCTTTTTTACTTTCTTCTATTGTTGCTTTAATAATATCTGCTATGCTTTGGCCGAGTTGTTTTTCTATTTCTTCTCGAAACATTTTCTTTTCTCTTCTTGCTTTACCAGAAGCGATTCCACCATTACGACCTCTTTCTCTTGCTTCTTCCTTGCTTTGTACCGGTTGCAAGTTCTCAAGTCCTTTCATTTGTCATCACTTCCTTATATTTCTTATATAATTACTTTTATCTTTCTTTTAGTTCCGTCTAGTATTGCTTCTGTTGGTGTATTATCTGTTGGAGTGAATCCGAGCTTTTCTCCATAACCTCCATACTCTAAAAATGAATTAGTCATTAAATAATACATTTGTTTCTTATTTAATGTATTGTTCCCATAGTCTGGTATATATATAGAGCTTTTAGTGCTTAATGGTTTGTGTGTATGGCCCATTATATATAAATCTGCTATTACTGTCTGGCTCATTTCTTCTAGTCTGTTAGCTTTGCCACCAACTTTTCGCCCACCACCAGAGCCGTGATAACCAGTTATTTGATAACACATTGGAGCTTTACGCCCGATTTCTTTTTCTCCGAACCTTAAAAATAAATACCACCAACCATTAGTGTATCTATCTTCAATGCCTAGTTGTTTTGCTACTAGATGAATAACATCTATATTTGTTTCTTTTGTTATTCTATCTTCGTGGTTTCCTGTTCCTATTACTAAAATTTTATCTTTTATAGGTTCTAATAATTCAACTAGCTTTAAAATCTGTTCCATTGGCGTTAGTTCATCTGAATATACATCGCTTTTACTGTTTTTAAGAGCTGTATTACATAAATCGCCATTTAATATTGTATATACATTTGGAGTTTCTTTTATTGTCTGTAATACTTCTTTAAGTAGTTTTAAATTACTTAGCTTATCTCCTATATGAACATCACTGATTGGTATTATTCTTAATTCTTTTAAGTCTTTACCTAAATTTATATTTATTATCTTCATAGACATTCCCCATATATAAACATCTTGCCTAACCCTCCAACTAGCTTTGTCAGATGTTTCCTAGTTCCCTTTTATATCTCCCTTATATAATGAAAAAAGCGACCTAATATTTTAGATCACTTTGTTTTATCTTTTAATTGATACTGTACTAAATAATATGTAATGTTTAATGGTTTCTCGAGTGGGAATTGCACCCACGACCTCTTGGGTATGAGCCAAGCGTGATAACTACTTCACTACCGAGAGATAAATCATATTATTCAGTACACTACCTACTAAATAGATAGTGTTTTGATTGGTTGGTGTCCCTATGTCTAGTACTCTTTAATAAGTACTGCAAGAGCTATATATAAATATCAGACATTTTATATATATTTTTTATATCTATATACGGCCTATGCACTGCTTATTAAAGCATAAAGGAAAACTTTGAGATAAGAAAATTAAAAGTAACATTTAAAAAGTCAAGGGCCTTTTGTTGCACATTCTTATCAAAAACTCATTACGTGGCCTTTTACCACAATATCAATATATCAATAAAAACACGCCAAAGTATGCCAAGTTATAGGTTTTTTGAAAGTTTTTTAAATTTTTTTCAATTTACCCCTTGACTTGTACACTTAATGGGTGTAATATTGAATTATCGAAAGGCAAACAAGCCTTCAAAAAATTTTAATACCAAATACACTTTAAAGGTGTAAGAAAGAAAGAGGAAAATAAAATGACAAAAACAAACAAACAAGAAATTATTAAGTACTTATTAGAAGATTTAGAAATCGTAAAGGAATTAGTTTCAGAGTGTAATAGCTATGATGGGAGTTTAGAGGAATATGTATATCACGTAAACGATGAAGAATTTTTCAATATATTCTTTAATAACAACCCAGACGAAGCCGTAAGAGCTACGTTCTATGGGGATTATAGATATACAGACGATTACGTACAATTTAACGGCTATGGCAATTTAGTTAGTGTTAGCGAATGGCAAGTAGAAGAAGAACTAAAAAACAACGTAGAAGAAATATTTGAAACTTGGTTCGAGTTATACGGACAAAACAACGTAGACACATACAACGATGGACTAAAAGAATTATTAGAAGCATAGAAGCGAGGGGACTTGCTCCCCTCTACTAAATAAAAGAAAAGAGGAATTTATTATGATGAAAGATTTAGAAAGTATTTTAGAAACACTAAGCGAGAAAGGTTATACACCTAGCGAATTTATGATTTTATACGAATTATCTTGTTATGACGAGTTTATCAACCTAGAAGAAAACAAACAAAAAGAAGTATGCGACGCAATTTATAGCGAGTATATAGGAAGCGATTGTACAACTATTGAAGAACTAACAAGAACAGCTATGTATCACTTAGACGAACTACTAAACAATGATAATTTTGATTTATTAATTTACTTATAGAAAGAGGGAAAAGATATGTATAACTACGGAATGAAATTAAGGGGATTTAGTATTGGTTGCCAACCTAAAGGCGTTATTGAATGGAAAGACACAAACAAGGCCGAAACTGGCTTCTACTCTATCATCACTTACGACAGAGAACTTACACCGGAAGAAATAGAAGCTTATGACTTAATGAATCTAAATGCAGAAATGAAAATATGTTCAGAGTGTGGCCGAGAAATGATAGAGGGCTATTGCATAGAAAACGGCCTAGAATATTATTGTAGCGATGAATGTTTACACAAAAACATAAGCGAAGAAGAATATCTAGAACTATACGATGACGGAAACGGAGATTCATATTATACAGAATGGAGCGAATGGCAATGGAATTATTAGAACTATTAAAAAATAAATTTAACAAACTAGAAGAAGCCGTAATCGAGGAAATACCGGAAGAAGATATAATCAAAATGTCTTACGAGATAATGAATTTTATTGAAACAAACGGAATAACACTAGAAGAAGAACTAAAAGCACTTGAAGAAGTAGGAGCAAACCACCCTATGAGTATGCTTCTTGACTGGTACGAAGATACAGAATATAGACTATACAGAAACGAGGCCGTTTAATATGAACGAAAATAAATTTTTACAAGTGATTTATAACTACTTAACTAATGACGTATCAAACGAGGAAATAAGAGAGCTTGTTATATACCTTCGCCACTATATAGAACACGATGAAGCGATAGACTTTAAAACAAATGAAATTGATGTAAAAAGACTATCTGCTATAATGCAATTATTTAATCAATGATATTTTTTTATACTAATTTACACTAAAGGGGTGTATAATACTATTGAGGAGTGAAGGAAAATGAGCGTAAATAAGGAAATTGATTTAAAATTTATCAAGGAATTTAGTAAAATTACTATTGCTGCTATATGTAAGGAACTTGGAATTGATAAAAGCAATTTGTGGCGTGGCAATGCTTCAGAAGAAGCAGTTAAAAAGGTTCGTGAGGAAATAGAAAAAAGAATAAAAGCTTTAGAAGAATAACACATAAAAAGGCTAGGTGCTCCCTAGTCTTTTTCTATTGCTCTTTTACCGGTGTAATTCTTGTATATGCGTTGACACGTTCTAATGCTAAAAGGTGTATTACAAGCGATATAAAGCCACGTTTTGCCGGTATCTCGTAAGTAAATTACTTTTTGTTCCCATTCGTCATATTTATTAATGCGTTCTAGTTCTCTGTTCAAGTAATCTTCAAGTAGTCTTATCTCGTCTTGGAGAAAATCTATCGCTGGATCTAGTTTCTCATTCTTGATAACGTACTTATCGAATATACTTTCTCTAGTTCCACCGACTACGCAAACTTCTTTTAATTGACTTGCTTTAGGTTGCGTCATTAAAAAGGCTTGTTCTTTCTTCTCCAGAAGATAGTTCAAATTATTGTTTAGTTCTTCTATCTTGCTTTTAAGCTGCGTAATACTCATATTTAATAATTCTTCTTTATTCATCTAACCACCTACCAATTTAAACGAATATCATTTAATTCAATGTTGTACATCTTAATTAATAATCTTAGTTCTACCCACTCTTTCATAGGTATTTTTCCTTGTAATGTTAATGTTTTTGTTCTTGCGTCATAAGTTGCATAATACTTTTTAAATTTATTTAGTATTAGCTTCATAGTACCCACTTTCTATTCTATCTAATGTTCTATCTGCTTTAAATTCTTTATATTCTTGGTCTAGTTCCTTTAATATCTCATAAAATGCCCTAAAACCATCTAATACTACATTTATATCTCTAAATTCTTCTTCTAGTTTCTCTATATTTCCTATACCTTTTTCAAATAGTAGAACTTCATCATTAAATTCATTAACTTCTTCCACTAGCTTTCTTCTTTGTTCTGCATAACCAAATGTTTCAAAGATTTGTTTTACTTTTTCTTCGTAACTCATATCTATTTACCTTTCTGTTGCTTGAAACTCAGTAATTTCTTCAGGAAACATTGTTTCAACTTCTCTAAAAAACTTTGTTCTATCGTCCATTCTATCGTTAATAAAACTCTTTTCTTCTTTTGCGTATTCTAATTCGTCTTGTGCAGTTTCTAATTTATACTCAAGTTCTTTTATTTTTTCTTCAGCCACTTTATGTCGATAAGCCCTTTCAAATAACATTAATTCTTCAAAAATCAAATCTAACTTTCTATTTAATATTTCAAATTCTCTATTCATATCTATTTACCTTTCTTTAATTCATTTACTGCTATTCAGCATATCGCCACAAATAGCCACCTACACTATTTCTTTTGCCATTGCAACATAAACAAACATTGCTTTGGTCTATTCCTATTATCTTTTCTATTTCCACAGAACTATTCCAACTTTTAATGTAATTCCCTTTTAAGTCATACTGATTTATTTTTTTAGATAACTTTTTAGATATTCTTTCGTTTCTCGTTCCGTGATTATCATTTATTTTATGATTGCACCATTCTAAATTTCCTACACTATTATTATTTTTGTTTTCGTCTAAATGATTTATACATTTATATTCTTTAGGATTTTCTATAAAAGCATTAGCGACTAATTTGTGTATATATTTAGTTTTACTTTTACCTTCTTTAGATAGACTGACCATTAAATAACCAGTTCTTTTATTTATTCCATTGTTTAATATTTTACCTTTTTGAATATAAGAACCATTTTTGTTTTTTCTTTCGTGGTCTAAACTTCTAACTAAACCAGTATTACTAACTTCATATAATCCTTCAAAACCTTTAATCGGTTTCCATTCTATTACTTTCATCTCTTACACCTTTTCTACTAATCCATCTTTTATTAAGTCAAATATATTTATTGCAAGTTCTTCTTGTGTACTTTCGATACCTAATCTATTCTTTGCCACTTGTACTATTCGACCTTCGGTTATAGTACCATTAAAAATTTGTATTCTTGTTCCAATTCTAATTTCACTAATTTCATTTTCTTCATAAAATCTATAATAAAAACCATCACTTAATTTAAAATCATACTTCTCTAATTCTTTTAAATCTATATCATCTTTTATCTTTAACATCTCTTACACCTTCTCTAAATCTATATCAAAAAATATCTTATACATCTTTTTTTGAAACCAATTATATTTTTTAGGTAAATATATAATCACATTTCCTATTTTAAATTTTGATTTTATTTTTTCTTCTTCTGATAAATAAACATATAAAGGCATATTATCAACTGTTGGTTTACTAATCGTTCCACTAATAATTGTTTCGAACATTACTTACACCACCTTATATTGGATTGCTTCCATTTGTTCTTTTGTTACTATTGATTTAATATTTTTTATATCAACACCATAAATACTATAATCATCTTTAAATATTCCTATTTCATTTGTTTCGACAGCAACACCAACAACTTCAAATTTATTCATACCATTGTCATTATCGAACTCTACTTCTACAATATCCCCTACTTCTATAAGGTCTATTATGTTATGACTTGCTTTTAAAATATCTTCGATACATAAACAACCACAATCTATACAACCATCTCCTTCTTGTTTTTTTAATTTGTATAGATATTTGTATTTTGTTTTGTTGTTATCTATACGATATATTTGTTTAATACCTTCATTGGTACGAACATACATATTCGGTTCTAATTTCATTCTTTACCTCTTTCATTCAAAAAAATCTAAAATAATACCACAGATAAAGTCTACGATATATACACTTATAAGCATCAAAGCAACAACTACCCACGCAAACAATATCAACGAAATTATTATTTTTAAGACTTCTATCATTCTTTACCTCTTTCTAGTGTTGTTTTTAATCTTTTAAATTGTTCTTGACTATCTTCGTATTTCATATTTCCTATTAAGTAATATTCAAGTATTGCTATTGCTTCATCTCTATTTGTTTCTAGTTGGTTTAGTTTTTTCTTTAGTAGTTCGTTTTCTTTATCTAATTCAACAATTATTTCATCTTTATGTATTTGATAATATTCACAAAAGTCTTGTGGTGGTTTAATCTTATAAATCGGTATTGTATATTGAAATGTATAATATTCTATATCTTCTTTATTCATTAGAACACTCTCTTTCTAATATTTCTAATAAAAGTGCAAAATCACAATGATGATAATCTTTACAACTTTCAGTTTCTTTCGTTTTATTTCCTTCTTTTATAAAACGAATACATATTCTTGTTTGAAATAATAATCTTTCGTACTTTTTATGTTCATTTGCTTTTTCTTCTTCTAGTTGGTTTACTTTTTGTTGTAGTAATTTTATTTGATGTTCTAAATCAACTTTATCTTGTTTTGTAACATCTTCACTATAAGCAACCTTTATTAATAAACTATACAATGCTAAATCATTTAAGATATAATTCCAAGTCGGTTTTAGTTCATTATTCATTAGAACCACCTTTTGCTAATATTAGAACTATTTCCATTTTGATTCTTTGTATTTCCTTTAGTTCATTGATTAACTTCTTTTCTCTATTTAACAAGTTGTTAATTATTTTTTTTGATTCTTCAAATTCTTTATTCATCTAACCACCCTAATTCCTTGCATTGTTGGTTTATGGCTTTTAGTTCATTTTTAGTTAAGTACCCAACATCACTAAAACCTATATAAAATTGTTCTTTTTGAAGCCCTGCCCCTTTTAAATAAAATGTAATTTCTCTTTTAATACAATAATCTTTAATTATTTGATAATTTAAGCAACAAGCATCTCCTTCAAAATTAGAACAATCATCTAATTCATACCCTAATGCTTCGAACATTTCTTTAGCACTCATTACTTATCACTTCCTTTTAGTATTTCTAATAATGCTTCTACATTATTTACACATAAACCAATACCCATATCAGTTAATTCTTTATTTGCTTCTAAAAACCAATTTATATATTCTATTGCTTTATCTATTCTTGATTTTAATATTTGCACTTCATATTCTTTTAATATCGGTTTAGCAAAATTAAATTTGTCTGTAAGAATTACATTTTCAAGTTCTTTTATTTTTTCTTCTAATCGTTTATTTTCTCTTACAAGCTCGTTATACTTTTGGTCTTTAATAGCTTGTACCATTAAATTATTTTGTTCAATTTCATTTTTTATTAATTCATATTCAATATTCATCAGGATCGCCCCTATCTAAATCTTCATATTTATTTATCTTGCTTGATAAGATACAACTTGTTACTGCGAATATACTTAGTAGGATTATTAGTAATATTCCTATAATTAAACTTAGTGTTTTCATTGGTCGCTCTCCTCTAGCCAATATCTTTTAAAGCTTGTCTTACTTCCCCAACGATTTAACGATGTTTCGTATTTACTTCTAATATCGAATCCATCTCTTTTTAAATCTCTAATCGCTTCTCTTAATGAGAATGTTCCTAAATCTCTATATGCTTCTAGTCCTGTAATGCTACCAAATTCTTTTATATAATCTAATACTCTTTCTTTTATACTCTTTTTCATCTTTCCACCTCATTTATTTCAATTTCTATTCCTACTTCTTTATCGAATACAGGTTCTAGCGTTATCTTCTGAATATGCTTTAAATTATCGTTTTTAAGCACTCCACAAGCTACTAAACCATCTAGCAACCCTTTTACCCTTACATTGTCTAAATCTTGTCTAAAGTCCTTAAAATGCTTTCTGAAAGTAATTTCTATTGGGTAGTTGCCTTCGTACTTTTTGCCAATACAACTAAGTTTTACAATTTCTTTTTCTTTTTGTTTTATTCTGTTGGCTTGGTAAAAGTTTCTACGTTCTATATTTATGTAATTGTTCCAGTTGGGTGGTTCATAATTAATCTTTATTTTCATTAAGCTCTCCAACTATTTTTTAAATTTTCAATTTCTTCTGGCGATAATGTTTCTATGTTTAATAACTTAGCTTCTGATACAATGCCATCAACTAAAATACTCATTTCTCTAGTGTCATATTCGCTAGAGCCTTTAAAACACTTATAATGCGTAAATTCTTTGCCGTTTAGTGTAGATGTACCGGCCACCTCGTAATATTTGAAATAACCGGTAATATCTATGCTAGAAAGGACGCTTACGATTTCACTTTGGCCGTATCGCTTCAACATTTCCAGATACACTTCTTCTTTATTTGCTCTTAATACATCGGCTATCTTGGTAATAAGTACCCACGCATAAGAGTTACTATTTAAACTTCTTTTTTCTTTATGTTCTTTTAGTTCTATGTCTATTTCTTGAAGTTGTTGTAGTTTGTTAAATTCTTCACTTAATAGGTCATACTGGCTATTAAGTTGTAGTGTAATCTTAGGTTTATGCGTTAAGTAATCTAGGTCAATTTTTTCTATTTTTCCTTTAAAAAGCATTGTTGCACCTCTTATCAAAAAGGTAAGTCAAGGTCATCAAGTGCAACTTCATTAGAAAAAGTTTTAAAAGGATCGTCATCATTTACTACTGCGTGTACTATTTGACTATCACTCATATTATTAATTTTTGCGTTATCTATTGCTTCTGCAACTTCTTCAAAATCGCTGCAAAAGATATAATCAATAGTCTTTTTATCTTTAACATAGAAATCAAGCCAAGCTTTTTTGATATAAATTCTAGTTTTATCGGCTAGTTCTACGCCCTTTTTAAATCTAATATCTTTATAACCTCTTATTGTATTTCCGTTTACATCTTTCTTTGATAATCCTACTTTGTAGAATGTTCCGTAATCATTTGTATTTTTAAAAATTGTTACTGGGTATTCGTTTGATATATTCATAATCTTTATTTCCTTCTTTCTATATTTCTATTTTTTCTAAATAATCAATTAATTCTTCTTTGCTTTTCGGTACACACAACCAAGAAGCACAATACTCATCGCTTATTGTTTCCCACATATCGCTTATTTCGTCTAAATTTATTTTTGGGAAACCCAATTCTTCCATCATTTGTTGCAATTTCACTAAATCGGCATAATATTCAAAATTATCATTGCTTTTATAAATTTTATTTCCAATTTTTATTTCCACTTTATTTGCCTTCTTTCTCTTTCTTCTTTTCTAAATTAGCTTTACAATCTTTTAATTGTTCTATTGTCATATCAGCCGTTGATTTAACTTTGTAATGTTCTCTTATCTTCTCGAAATCACTACCGGTTAAAGCAACTAATGTATTAATACTTGCCATTAAAGTAAGTTTCTCTTCTTCCTCTTCGTCGCTTAGTTCTACTTTGCCAGTTAATAGAGTGATACACTTTTTAACTACTTCGTCAGTTTTTTCACTTCCGAATAACCAATTAATATATTTATCATCTTCTTCACATATTTCTTTTAGCAAACGTCCGTTATATTTACCGAAAGTTAATACATATTTTTCTGCTTCTTCTAAAGTGTTAATTTCGTTTTGTTCAGTAGTACTATCGAACATATCGTTTTCAATAATATCGAAAGCAGCCATATATAAATATCTTCTTGAGTACGTTTCAGTTCCACCTAATGCTTGAATTTTGTTACAACCTTTTAACTCTAATTCTTCCATTGGGCTTGTATATGTAAGTGTTTCTTCTGGAGCTTCACAATTAATAATTGTTAGTTTTGCATTTTCTTTATCAAAAGAAACTGATGTAAATACATTATGTTTGCTACACAATTCGATAATTGTTGGTAAGAAATCAGCCAATTCATAGTATTTAAATCCAGCAAATTTGTTTTCTCCAGACTTCTTTAAATTGCTTTTTAATAAATCCATTTTGATAACGTTCATTTTTTCGTATAAATTCATATCTCCACCTCTAAATAAAATCCCTTTCACTAACACCATAAAATTCGTGCTTTGGTATAGGTTTATAATTCTCTCTAAGTTCTTCTTCTAATCTTTCGTATGCTTCTTTCAAGTAATCAATTTCATCGTCTAGTTCTTCTACTTTTTCTAGTATTTCCTCAAGAGTAACGATGTCTTTTTTGAAATACTTTTTGTAATAATCTTCTTCAAGATTAATTAGTATCTTTTCCATTTTTCCTTTTCTCCTTTTCCCTTGCTTCTTTTAAGCGATATTCAAATTTAACTTTGTTATTTCTAAATACCATCGTTCCACAATAAGTACATATTTCTTTATCTTTTCCGTTCAATGATTGTCTATGACCACATCTTTCGCAGTAATTCGAGTTTGCTCTTACAACTTTGGCTTTTTCTTTATCTTCTTCAAAGCCCCAGTTCCAAAACTCACTAATTTTTCTTATTTGCATAACTTAATATCGCTCCACCGTGGCCCTCGGCTGGTGTACCTTTCTTTTTCTCTATCAATTTATCTAGTTGCTTATCAGTAAGAAATATTTTTCCTATCATATAATCGCTTAATAATTCACTTGGTTTGTTTAGATCCAATGCTTTTTTAAATTCTCTTTTCTTCATTTTCCTTCATTCTTTCTATTTCCCACTCTTTAAACTGAAGTTCTTCTTCTAGCTTAATGATGTGTTTTGCTAGTATTTCTAATACTTTTGTAATTTCCATTGTGATAACCCCCTAGATTGTGCTATAATGAGCATAGTTATTTATTTGTAAAGACTACTAATGTTACTTAGTAGCCTTTTCTTTTGTTGTTATATTCACTTGGTGTTGTTCGGCATACAATTTAATCAGTATCTCTACGGCTTTTTTTATTTGCTCTTGTGTCATAAGCTTTTCTTCTTTCCGTATTTTTCTTTAAGTCTTTTTTGTAGTTCCGGATTAGGTTTATATTCCGTATCAAAAGACTTTAATTGTTCTTCTATTTCGGCAACTTCATCTGGAGTTGCTTCTTCTTTTTCTATTTTTTTGTTAAACCATTCAGGTACTATTTCTTCTCTAACTGGTTTTCTTGTATTGGTAGTAGCATCTCTACGTTCCCAATTTCTTATTGCTGCTTTCCAATCTTTCATAGAATTTTTACCCACTTTCCAGCCGTTAGCTTCGTAGTAATCTATAAAGTATTCAGCATTTATTTTGTTGTTTCGTTCGTTACAATAGTTTTTTACTTCTTCAAGAGTAGGTTTAGTAAATCGTTTAGTTGTTGTTTTAGGAGAATTAATTTTTAATTCTTCTTCTTTTTTTATTTCTATATCTAAATCTTTATCTATATCTATCTCTTGTTCTAACTCTATCTCTATCTTTGGTGGACACTTGTCCACCTCTTGTCCACCCTCTATTAATAGTTGTTGTTTTAAAAGTCTTTGTTGTTGTTTTTTTAGTGCACTTTTACTTTGCGAACCTATCATATTTTCTAATTGAGATATGTATAACTCTCCATTTTCTAATATCTGAATAAGTCCTATACCTTTTAACAACTCCATAGCAACTATTACGGTGTCTACCGGTGTTTTAGTCATTTCTGCTAGTTTTTTATTATCATAAGGAACTAACATATTCCCTACTTTTCTAATTAAAATGCCGTTAGTCTTTAACGACTTAAGGCATAATTTTAAGTAAAATAGCGAATATTTATGTCCATTTTCTTGTTCTTCTAACCATTCTATTGAATCTTCTTCAAAAAAATCTTCTTTTAATTGCAACCAATAGAATTTAGTTTCTTTATCATATTTCGCCATTCTCTGTTCCTTTCTTGTAAACTCTTAGTTTACTTTTGTCTTAAAAAAATATAGTTAAGGTTTGTTCAACGCTTAAATCTAAATATTCTTTAATGGCGATTATTTCTTTTCTTGTGAAGTCTGTTCTTCCCCAACATCTCCCTTTTAAAACTTGATAGCTCATATTAATAGCTTTGGCCAAATCTTTATACCAAACATTTTTCTCTTTCATACGAGCTTCTAATAAATTAACTTGTATCATTTTTACTCCTTTCTTTAGCTTTCAGTAAACCGTTAGTTTATCTGATAAGCTAATTGTAAACTACTAGTTTATAAAAGTCAACACTTTTTAAACCTAAAGTTTACTTTTTAATTTTTTTATAATATAATATTGTTAATAAAAAGCATTAAGTGAGGTGGATTATGAATTTAGGTCAACTGATAAGACAACAACGTAAATTAAAAGGTTATACTCAAGAACAACTCGGTAATATGATTGGTGTTTCGAAAATGACTATTAGTAAATATGAAAGAAATATTATTGATAATATAGAAAGAAAAAAGATAAAAGAATTGTCAAGAATTTTAGATATACCGATAGTTAAATTTTTAGAAGAAAATAACGATTGTAAACAAATTACACCTAACGAATTTGCTACTGAGGTAAAACAATTACTTAGTAAGACAAGTAACCTTAACGAACAACAAAAAGAACATTTAATTTCTACTTTAAATTTTCTATGTTCAGACGAAAAATAGAACGTTCGTTCTAAAAAATAATATAAAAAACACATTTGAAAAAATTGTGAAGTAATTCACAATAAAGTATGAACTTTATTTACGAAAGGTGGTGTTTTATGAAAGATAAAATTAAAAATGCGTTAGGTATCGTAATAACAATAGCAATTATAGTTTTTGGTTTATTATGGTATCCGTGGTTTGTAAAAGTCGAAGATGGAAAAACAACTTGCCATAATGTATTTGGTTATACAATGGATTGTAAATAATAAACGAAAGGTGGTGTTTTATGATAATTAAGAAAGTGTTATTTTTTCATAATGTTTTGTTACCATTATTGGTTGTGATAGTATCTTGGGCAGCCTTTTTAAGTTATGGCTTTACTATTAAAGGATTTATAGGTCTTATTGTAATGATATATTGTATGATTGTTATTGGTTTTGCCAACACTTACAACGAATGTTTATTAAAAAAAATGAAAGACAGAGAAGAATATTACGAAAAAATAATAAAAAAACTTTTAAGGAGAATATCAAATGAAAAAACACAAAGTAGCAATATACATAAGGGTATCAACTAAGAAACAAGCTGAAGAAGGGTACTCGTTAGACGCACAAAGAGAACGATTAACAAAGTTATGTGAAATAAACGGCTATATAATATATAAAGTATATGCAGATGAAGGTAAATCAGGTAAAGACACTAACAGACCGGCTTTTCAAGAAATGATGGAAGATATGAAGAACGGTTGCTTCGATAAAATACTTGTAATGAAGTTGGATCGTATCTCTCGTTCACTCGTCGATTTAGAACTTATGATAAAAGAAATGCAAAAAAACAATGTTTCTTTTGAAAGTGCTTCAGAAAAGATTGATACATCTTCTTCTTTTGGTATGATGTTCGTCCGATTACTCGGAATCTTCGCCCAATTTGAAAGAGAAAGAATATCAGAGCGTATATATGACACTTTTGAAGAAATGGTAGCCAATGGTAGACCTATTACCGGTAATCAACCTCACGGCTACAAGATAGAAGATGGGAAAGTTGTTATTGATGAAGAAAAAAAAGATTTTATCAATTACATCTTCAATACATATGAAAAAAACCACTCTGTAAGAAAAGTAGTTTATTACGCCAACGAAAAATTTGGTACAAGCATAAATGTTAATACAATAAACAGAATACTTGATAACACTTGTTACTATGGAAGTTATAGAGGTAATGACGATTATTGCCCAGCTTATCTAACTAAAGAACGATGGGAAAAGATACAAGCAATTAAAACATCTAAGAAAAGAGTTAAAACATATATTCCAGATAGATATTATTTGTTTAGTGGATTAATTATAGATTGTCATTGTAATACTAAAATGGCCGGTTCTACTAAAAAGAAACTCGTAGGAGAAACGCATTTTTATAGATGTACTAAATACAGATTATCTAAGTCTTGTTATTCTTCTGGTAGTGTAAATGAAAATTTTGTAGAACAATATTTATTAGATAACTTAGACGAATTAATAAAAGACTATTTTAATTCACTAGAAAAGAAGTACGAAAATAGTAAACTTAATTATAAAGACAATACGAAGAAGTTAGCAGCGTTAAAAGAAGAATTGAAAAGAACTAACCTACTCTTTACTAAAGGTAGACTAGAAGAAGAAGATTACGATAAAGAATATGCTAGATTAGAAAAAGAAATAAAAAAATTAGAAGAAGAACCAGTAAAGAAAGATATTTCAACTTTAAAAGATTTAACAAAAATCGATTGGAAAAGTATGTATCAAGAATTAACTGACGAAAACAAACAAGCCTTTTGGAGAAACATTATTGATAAGATAGTAGTTGATCCTTTAAACTATAAAAAAGGTGGCGAATATTTGAGAGTCTATTTTTTATAGGCTCTTGGTAGACTAACTATATGCGACCTGTTGGTTACGTATGTTTAGTCTACTTTGGTAAATATAAGTTATATACATATATTACCATAGGAAGGATTAATTATGACTAATAAATGTATTCATTGTCGTTTGCGTTCTAAACATTACACAAAATACTTCTTCTGCGTTCGTAGGAAGGCCGAGATTGAACAAGAAACGTGTGAAGGTTGTCTTTATAAGGAATACAAGAAAGTTGCTAAAATGACGCCTAAAAAGCCTATACGAGCGTGTGGTAAAAAACACAAATTGACTAAGGCAACCGAAATACCTAAATTGGTTAAAATGATTGTCTGGGAACGTGATAATTGTAAGTGTATCTTTTGTGGAAAATATGTAGAATGGAATTTTGCTAATAGCCATTACATAAAGCGTTCACACAATGGATTAGGTATAGAACAAAACATTATGACTAATTGCGATAGATGTCATAAGTTATTCGAAGAATCTACCTATCGTGAAAAGATGAAAGACTATGCTAAAGGTTATCTGATGACTAAATACGAAACTTGGAACGAAGAAATGCTAGTATATAAAAAAAGAGGTTAATTGACCTCTTTTGTTATTTTTATACTGGTTGCTTTATAGTCTATATCAGATTTAGATATTTCTAATTGTACAGCTTCTCCAACTTCTTTAGGAGTAGTTGAATAATAAATGATTATATCTCCATTCT
>JAEIGA010004693.1_pt1 | contig 21096 bp, 15 predicted proteins | sample 9270691 | NCBI WGS metagenome assembly JAEIGA01 (sample SAMN17057246, study PRJNA624740) | gut metagenome | biome: biome; isolation source: fecal sample | host: Bos grunniens | place: China: Xizang | collected 2019 | reverse complement strand
CAAGGTTGTAGAGGCAACAAAACTTCCTAAGGAGCTCGATCCAGCAATTAAGATCGAAGGCGAGCTTCAGGCAGACGCAGCTCTTGTACCTTCAGTAGGTCAGAAGAAGGCCCCAGGTTCAGAAATCGCAGGTAATGCAAATGTACTTGTATTCCCATGCCTTGAGGTAGGAAACATCGCATACAAGCTCGTACAGAGATTGGGAAATGCAGATGCCATCGGACCTATCCTCCAGGGAATCGCCCGTCCGGTAAACGACCTCAGCCGCGGTTGCTCTGTTGATGACATCTATAAGATGGTTGCAATCACCGCTTGTCAGGCAATGGATGCAAAATAGCCATCACTTAGATATCAGTAAAATAAAGAGCAGCACTTGCTGCTCTTTATTTTTTTACGCCAAAATCTTCATATGAAGCATGTTAAGAAATATGTTGATAAAATATTCCTGATATCTCATGGTAGATTTGTCAATATTAAATAACTTAGTGGTTTGACACTAAAATAAAAAGACCGAAAAATAATGAGCAGCGCAGACATCACAATCATCAAAAGAGACGGTAAGGTCAGGCCTTTCTCTGTAGAAAAGATAAAGAACGCCATCCGCAAGGCCTTTCTTTCAGTCGGAAGCTTCGCAACCGAAGAAGATCTTGTAACTATCCTTTCTCATGTAAGGATAACTGACGGCATGCATGTGGAAGACATTCAGAATCAGGTCGAGATAGCTTTGATGAGCGAGAAATATTTTGCTGTTGCCAAGTCATATATGCTTTACCGTCAGAAGCATACTGAGGATCGAGAGGTGCGTGACCACCTTGATTTCCTTATACAATACTGTCAGGCAGAAAACGCTGCAACCGGCAGTAAATATGATGCGAATGCGAATATCGAGAAAAAGAACCTTGCGACCCTGATCGGTGAATTGCCTAAGAAGAACTTCATCCGCCTTAACAGAAGGATTCTTACAGACCGTATCAAGAACATGTATGGAAAGGAGATGTCTGACAAATATATAAGACTTCTCAAGAACCATCATATATACAAGAATGACGAGACATCTCTCGCCAATTATTGCGCAAGTATCACTATGTATCCATGGCTGCTTGAAGGAACTAAACCTATCGGAGGCAATTCAATCGGCCCTACAAACCTGAAATCTTTCTGCGGCGGATTCATCAATCTGGTCTTTATGGTTTCAAGCATGTTGAGCGGAGCATGTGCCACACCTGAATTCCTCATGTACATGAATCATTTCATAGGCAAGGAATTCGGCATGGATTATTGGAAAGAACCTCTCAGACAGGCCGATCTTTCAGAAAAGAAAAGAACCATTGACAAGATCATAACTGACTGCTTCGAGCAGATTGTATACTCCATAAACCAGCCTACAGGAGCCCGTAACTTCCAGGCTGTATTCTGGAACATATCATACTACGACAGATTCTACTTTGAAAGCATTTTCGGTGACTTCAGATTTCCGGACGGTTCAAAGCCGGATTGGGATGGTCTGTCGTGGCTGCAGAAGAGGTTCATGAAGTGGTTCAATGCTGAAAGGCTCAAAGTGCCTCTTACTTTCCCTGTGGAGACTATGGCTCTTCTGACCGAGAACAATGATGTGAAAGACAGCGAGTGGGGAGACTTTACTGCTGAAATGTACTCTGAAGGACACTCATTCTTCACATATATGAGCGACAATGCTGACTCGTTGGCGTCATGCTGCAGACTTCGCAACGAGATTCAGGATAACGGTTTCAGCTATACACTTGGAGCAGGTGGAGTATCTACAGGTTCCAAGAGCGTACTTACCATAAACCTTAACAGATGCATCCAGTATGCTGTAAAGAACGGTCAGGACTACCTCACATATCTGAGCGAGGTTGTGGATCTGACTCATAAAGTACAGCTTGCATATGACGAAAATCTGAAATCACTTCAGGCGCAAGGTATGCTTCCGCTTTTCGATGCGGGCTTCATAAATATCGGACGCCAGTACCTCACAATCGGAATCAACGGTTTAGTAGAAGCAGCTGAATTCCTTGGTATACAGATAAATGACAATCCTCATTACGTGGAATTCGTACAGAGCACATTAGGCCTTATAGAAAGATACAACAAGAAATATCGCAGCAGAACAACGCTTTTTAACTGCGAGATGATTCCAGCAGAAAATGTCGGCGTAAAACATGCCAAATGGGATAGGGAAGACGGATACGCCGTGCCACGCGACTGCTACAACAGCTATTTCTATATAGTTGAAGACCAGTCACTTAATATCATCGATAAAATGCGTCTGCATGGACGTAAATATATCCAGCATCTCACCGGAGGATCAGCCCTACACCTCAATCTTGAAGAGCATCTTTCAAAGACACAATATCGTCATCTGTTGAAAGTTGCCGCCATTGAAGGATGTAACTATTTCACATTCAACATCCCGAACACGATATGCAACACATGCGGACATATCAGCAAACATTTCCATAATGAGTGTCCTGAGTGTCAGAGCCATGACATTGACTACCTGACACGAATCATCGGCTACATGAAGAGGATCAGCAATTTCTCAATGGCGCGTCAGCAGGAGGCATCAAGGCGCTATTATCATAATAATGAAAACGTTCCAGGATGCTGAAATGCTACAACTATGACATAGTCTGTCAGGAAGTACCTGACGAAATCACTTTGGCAGTCAATATATCTTGTTGTCCTAACAGATGTAAGGGCTGCCATAGTCCTTGGTTGCTGGAAGATAAGGGAGAACCGATGACGGAAGAAATGCTGGAATCGCTCATAGGAAAATACCAATCGGCAATCACCTGCTTCTGTTTCATGGGAGGAGATATCGAACCGTATGAAATACAAAGGCTTGCAGCGTGGATAAAACAGAAATTTCCTGAACTGAAGACTGCATGGTATTCAGGGAAAGCCGACCTTCCGGATGGTTTTGACATTACGGCGCTGGACTACATAAAGCTTGGTCCATATATAGAATCACTTGGAGGACTCAAATCGCCCGATACAAATCAGAGGATGTATAGGGCGATGCCGGACGGTGAGATGAAACAGATATACTTATATCCAAAGGTAGAGAGTTAATGCCAAAGATTTGTGAGGGCATGTTATTTGTGCTACCTTTGTAATAATACAGTCACGAACGTGACGAGAATAGTAGAAAAACGTAAATTACAATAATGAATAAAACCATAATCTATCAGATGCTCCCACGTCTGTGGGGTAATAAAACTCAAAGGCCGAAGAAGAACGGCAATCTTAATGAAAACGGTACAGGAAAATTCTCTGATATTGACGAAAAGTCACTCGAATATCTTAAATGGCTCGGATGTAGCCATGTGTGGTATACAGGTATTATCAGACACTCTACACAGGAAAAAGAACAGGGATGCATGGCATCACACCCGCAGTTCGTAAAGGGCAAAGCAGGTTCTCCATATGCGATATGTGACTACTATGATGTAAACCCATATCTTGCTGATAATCCAGCAGATAGAATGATTGAATTTGAGCAGTTGATTAAGAGAAGCCACGATGCAGGACTTAAGGTAATCATAGACTTTGTACCAAATCACGTATCACGCGATTACGGAAAGATCAACCAGACACCAGGACATCCGGTTCTCGGGGAAGGTGATGACAAGAATGTCCACTGGTCTGAAAAGAACGACTTCTTTTATTATCCGGGGCAGGCATTAACCTTACCTAATGAATCTCCAAAAGGTGTTGAGCCTTACAAAGAGGTGCCTGCAATGGCTACAGGCAACAACTGTTACAGCCCTAATCCTGGCGTAAATGATTGGTACGAGACAATCAAGATCAATTATTGCGACACACATACCGGCACATGGGACAAGATGCTTGACATCATCATGTACTGGTCAGCTAAAGGAGTTGACGGATTCAGATGCGACATGGTCGAACTTGTGCCGCCACAGTTCTTTAAATGGCTCATAGCAAAGACAAAGGAAACATATCCAGATACCATATTCATAGCAGAGGTCTATAAGAAGGACCTTTATAACGAATATATCAGAAATGTCGGTTTTGACCTTCTTTACGACAAATCCGGTCTTTATGACACTTTACGTACTGTCGTAGACAAGGGCGTCAATGATAATGGCATGCCTGTCGAATTATGGCAGTCAGCAACAGGCATCACCAGAAACTGGCAGTTCCTCGGTGACCTTCAGCCTTATATGCTCAATTTCCTCGAAAACCACGACGAGCAGCGTTTCGGATCTGATTTCTTCGGCAAAGATGCAGCAAATACCTTTGCCCCTCTATATGTATCAATGTTCCTCAATACGGCTCCATTCATGATCTATTTCGGAGAAGAAGTAGGTGAGAGGGGAATGGATGAGGAAGGCTTCAGTGGCCGAGATGGCAGAACTACCATATTTGACTGGTGGAGTGTAGGCTCCATCAGGAGACTGAGAAAGCTGATAGCATCAGGAGAGTACAGATCACAGAGCAAGTCAAAACTTGTGAAAGCCGGACTCAAGCCTGAAGAAGCTGAAGTATTCATCCGTTTTGCACAGATAACCAGATTCGCATCAAATGACGAGGCGGTCGGCAATGGAAGCACATATGACCTCTGCTACTGCAACTCAAGCTCTGAAGGTTTTGATAAGAACAGGCATTTCATCTTCCTGCGAGATTACGAAGAACACACTCTTCTTATAGCGGCGAACTTCTCAAACCAAGAAGCAAAAATGATGATACATCTTCCGGATCATGCGTTCGAATGGATGGGAATTCCAGTTACTGCAGACCTATATCCTGGCAAGACAATTGAAATCAAGGTCGGACCGATGGACGGTACTGTAATTCAGTTGATTTAGTACTGATCACGGCAGAAACAGAACTAAAAGGAGAGTTAACAAAAATGTTATCATTATAAACATTTTTGTTAACTCTCTTGATTTATAGGAAATTATCAATATCCTACGATAGCTTTGCCAGACGAACGGTCGATATAGCCAACAAGGTTATCCGGAGCCTTATAAAGTTTCACATGAGGCGTCTCCATCGCCAGTTCAAGGCCTTTTATGATTTCATCATTGAGAATTCCATCATTGATGACAGTGTCAATAGTCAGATATCCGACACCAAGAGAAGTAATATTCTGGAAGAAGTGAGTTCCCTGGCTTGGCTCGATACGATATCCCGGAATTGCAGTCTCGACTATCATCTTCGCTTCCGATATATCACTCCACAAAACAGGTATTCCGAGCCATGGATCTGATGAGCCCCAACGACCAGGACCTATAAGAAGATATGCATATCCTTCCTGCTTAAGGTTTCTGTTTATCTCCGATATTTCCGCAGCCATCTCGCGCGTCCTTGCACTGTCGAACGTGTCTCCCGGAACATACATGATATATTTCATGCCTTCTGCAAACCCAGCACCTAACGCTTTTGATGACTGGAGGACGACATTAGAAATATCCTCTGAGACATTTTCTATAGATGTACTCCTGTCATCAAAGAATTCACCTACTGGTCGAACCTGAAGGAGCTTAAGATCGAGCCTGTTCATTCCGTCTGAATTGACAATATCTGCAGCAAACTCCATCTCCACATCACACATAAGCTCTTTCTTGCATATTTCCATAATCTCCCGCAGAATCTGAGCAAGGGGATAGCGGTTATATTTCAGAATAGCGTCAAACGATATAACCCTTGGTCCTGATGCTGTGATTCCAGGTAACATTCGGTTGTTTTCAACACTGAATGTAGATGCCACCAGCTCCGGATATTGAAAACCAGGCAGCACATCTGCAATCTGAGGCTGAGCAAGGTTGACACCTTCATCCCTTGAAATCTTAAAGGCACCAGGTCTCATATCCAAGGCAAACATATGCTTCTGAGTATCTCTCAATGCAAGTTTAGGCTCTGATAGCTGAAGTATTTTCTTGGGGAACTTAGGACTGAACCTCAATGAGTTACCGCCGTCAACTACAGTTTTACCTAAACCAAATGCCAAATCTACAATTCCATCTTCAGGCTTCTCACTTCCTATTGGATAGAAGTTCACGGACCTTGCCACACCTGAAAGCATCGGATAATACAGACCATCATGCTGAGATCCGCAAATACTCTGGATAACCACAGCCATCTTCTCCTCACTGAGCAGATTTGCTGTTGTCTGAATGTATGTCCTGCTGCCAGCATAGAAGACAGATGCATATACGCTTTTGATGGCTTTACCCAACATTCGAAGCATCTGACTCTTATTTTCCACCAACGGAATCATATATGTTGAATATACACCAGCAAAAGGCTGGTAGCTGCTGTCTTCAAGCTTTGAACTTGACCTGACAGCCAGTGGGGTACGAACTGTATCAATGTATGATTTGAGCTGCTCCACAAGCCCCTCAGGGAGTCTGGACGAAACAAACTCTGAAAGTATCTCCTCATCAGAGATTTCCGAATCAATCACATACTGCAGACCATTCTCGACGATGAACTGATCGAAGTAATCCGTCGCCACTACAATTGTACGAGGTATGGATATCTTGACATCATCATATTTACGGGAAAGGTTATATTTCTGTACAAGACTGTTAAGGAATGCCAGACCTCTGGCCTTACCACCGAGGGAGCCGTCTCCAACTCGCGCAAACCATATATACCTTTCATAGCTCTCCGGATTGAAATGAGCGATTACGCCACGTCCATTCAACGCGTGGAAGTCATGAATCTGCTGAGAAACATATCTTCTAAGTTCATCAATATCAGCAAATTCCGAATGCAGAACAGATTTAAAGCGAGATCCCAATGTAAACAATCCTCGTGAATAAAGCCACTTGGAGAGCATGTTTTTGGATGTGTTATATGTGAGAACATCATCAGGGATGACTTTGACCAGCATCTCAAGTTCCTTCAGGTTTGAAGCTCTTCCGTATTCTCTTCCTGACGCATCTCGTATGACAAAATCACCGAATCCGAATTCCTCCCTGATATAATCAGACATCTGGAGCATCAAGGTCTTGGACCATTTTCTCAAAAAGCCCACTCTGAGTTCTTTTGCAACTTCTGATATGCTTTCCTGCGATGACTGAAGCAGAACCGGCATCATAGGATCATCTTCCTTGATGTATTTTACAAGCTCTATTCCGGCATCAAGCTGCTCCATGTCAGGTGAGTCATCACGATGCCTTATGAACCCTACATCAGAAATCACACCCAGCAGATTGGACTTATACTTCATATAAAGTCCCATAGCATCTTCTAGATTGTTGGCCAGGAGAATCTTAGGACGAGAACGTTTTCTACCTTTCCTCTGCTGTTCATTCAAGGTTTCCTTCATGAATTCGGAACACTGCTTCAAGATAAGCTTATAAAGCTCAGGCAGATACGTAGAATAATATCTCACAGAATCCTCTACAAGCAGGATAGCCTGCACGCCTACTTCAAGGATATCATGGTCAGCATTGATCTTATCCTCAAGCAACTTGACGATAGCAAGGATCAGGTCAGCATTTCCATGCCAGCTGAACATATAATCAATTCCTGAAGTATTCTGGAGAGACAGGCGCTTATATACTTCCTTAGAGAAATGAGTCAGCAATACAAACGGGATATTCTTTCCCTGGGCCTTCATATCAGATGCAAGCGTGAAGACCTCAAGATCTCCCATGTTGAACATACTGATCACAAGGTCAATATCATTGCTGGAATTCATCACGGCACGAGCCTCCTCAGATGTTGTGACCCACACGAACTTCGGAGAATTACTAAGATTAAGCTCGATATATTCTCTATAAATCTGTGACTCAATCTGACCGTCCTCCTCCAGAATGAAGGCATCATAATGACTGCATATCATGAGGATCTTCCTGATTCGATATCTTATAAGCGACTCGTAATCAGCCTCATGCAATTCCTTTAGCAAAACAGGTTCTATATAGTTCATATCATTCTACGTCTAAATTCAGCAACAGTTATCGCCGTTGCAATGGCGGCATTCAGAGACTCAGATCCAGGACTGTCTGACGGATATGGAGGGATGTATAGTCTATCTGAAACAAGTGCAGACATTTTGTCTGATATGCCTTCAGACTCATTACCGATTACGACCATGACGGGGTTTTCCGCCCCAGTCTTAAGGTCTGCTGCATACATGTCACGTCCGTCGAGGAAGGTACCATACACATTGCCACCGCATGACAGAATCTGACTTGACAGATCTGGCAGATCCACATAGTGCATCTTGACTCTGAATACGGCTCCCATCGTAGCTTGAACGACTTTAGGATTGAATACGTCTACCGTATCCATAGTCGCGAACACAGCATCAATGCCAAACCAATCCGCAATCCTCAAGATTGTACCAAGATTACCGGGATCTCGTATTGAATCAAGACCCAAATAAAGACCTCCTTTGCATATTTCTCCGGTTTTCACCGATATATCGGGCAGATATGCATCGTCAGGTTTTCTGACAACTGCAAGAACAGGAGACGGTGAGGATAGGGAAGTAATTCTTTTCATCGCTTCTTCTCCTATTTCATCACGATAATACACCGCCTCAATCTTATAAGAAGACTTCATGGCCTCATCAACCATTTTCTGACCTTCCACTATAAACAGTCCTGATTCGTCGCGAAACTTCTTCTGCTGCAACGACTTGACCCTCTTGATTTCATTATTGGATATAGATGCCATACCTTCCATGTTGCTATATCTTACAAATTTAATAATAAATTCGGAGTTTCTTTCATTTCAAATGACAGTAAAAGAGGGATTTATTTTTGGCCAAAATTTTGAGAAAAGCGCAGTTTAAGATAAATTTGCATATTGAATGATCATGAAAATTGCCAGACTAATATCAGCTGCGCTGATTGCAGCCATTACAGCATCCTGCAGTACCACTAGAGTTTTGCAGGATGACGAATACCGTCTTGCAAAAAATCATATAGAAATAGTCAACGACGAGGAATTCAATCCAAGTCAACTTACCCCATACCTAAAGCAGAAGCCTAAGGGATGGAGCCCGTTCCTGTATGTATATAATTGGACAAACGGAAAAGGTAAAGGCTGGGATAAACTTGTCAAGAAAATCGGTGTTGCTCCTACAGTCTATGATGCGGAACTAGTAGACAATTCTATCGAGAACATAGACAATCACCTCACATACCTCGGTTATTATGGTTCGCATACCGAAAGTGAAATAAACGTAAAGAAAAAGCGAGTAAATGTCACCTACAAGGTCACCCTTGGAGACAGGATTCCGATCAGCGACCTTGAAATCACGTTACCGAAAAGGGGAGAGTTCGCTCAGGACTTCCTCAAGGACACATCTTCGATGACAGTAAAGTCTGGAGATTACCTGTCCGAATCATCTCTTGAGGTTGAAACCGAGAGATTTGCGACAATGCTCCGCAATCAGGGATATTACACATTCAACAAAAACCACTTCTTCTTCGAAGCGGACACACTGACATATCCTGGCTCCGCCATATTAAAGCTTCAGATCAACGAATATACAAGAAACGAAACACCTAGAGATGCAGATCCTATCAGGAAATTCTACATTGACAATGTTTCTATTTCATACCCTAAGACAATGAATATCAGGGAGAAGGTTCTGACGGACCTCAATCTGATCAAGCCTGGTGAGCTCTATGGAGAAGATGTGATAAAGAACACATATTCAAGATTTTCCGGATTGAAGATGTTCAGCAGTGTTAACATCAATACAACACAAGTTGACACCAATCTTGTTGATTGCAACATCTCTCTGTCGCAATCCAAGACTCAGGGATTCAAGGTAAACCTTGAGGCATCGACTAATTCATCAGGGCTTCTTGGTGTTTCACCACAGCTTTCGTACTATCACAAGAATCTGTTCAAAGGAGGAGAAATATTGAATCTCAGCTTCATGGGTAACTTCCAGTTCAAATTCAATGATTCTGTAAGATCCAATGAGTTCGGAGTTTCAGGAAGCCTCAGTTTTCCTAAGTTCTTCCTCTTGCCTTACAAATATTTTACCGGTGCGATACCAAGGACAGACATCAAGCTGTCTTATAATCATCAGGACCGTCCGGAATATACAAGAAATATCATTTCCACTTCATACGGATACATAGGAAACATAAAAGACAAGTTCTATTATCAGGCATATCCCGTTCAGTTGAACATAGTAAACCTCTTCGACCTTGACGAGGATTTCTACAAGACGTTGGCAAATGATCCTTTCCTGAAAAACGCCTACCAGAACCATTTTGACCTCGGTTCCGGTGCGACCTTATACTATACAACCAACGCATCTACAAATCCTCAGGAGACATATTTCTATTCAAGGCTGCAGTTTGACATCGCCGGTAATCTCCTTAGCGCATTTAACTCATTGATGCAGAAGGACGCAAATGGTTCAGGAATGATATGGAAGACACCATATTCACAGTTTGTCAGAGGAGAAATCACAATCGGACGCACATGGGTGTTCGGACGTAATTCAGGCCAGTCAATCGCTACCAGATTACTCGCTGGCGCCGGTTACGCATACGGAAACTCTTCCGCACTCCCTTTTGAAAAACATTTCTACGGCGGTGGTGCCAACAGTCTCAGAGGATGGCAGGCAAGGACTGTAGGTCCTGGACTTTCACCGCGAGATACATCTTTCGTCATTCCGAATCAGACAGGAGACATGAAGCTTGAAGCAAATATCGAATATAGGTTCAATATGTTCTGGAAAGTGGCTGGAGCAGTATTTATGGATGCTGGAAACGTCTGGACTTTGAATACAGAAAAAACAGCCACTGAGCGCGAATCGATGTTCAGATGGGACACATTAGGACAGAGTATTGCAGCAAACTGGGGTGTTGGTCTCAGATTAAATTTCGGATTCCTCCTGCTTCGCGTAGACATGGGTATGAAAATACACGATCCTGCACGAGCTGATAGATGGGTCAAGCCTGGACAATGGCTCAAGCGAGATAATTATGCACTTCACTTCGGAGTCGGTTATCCGTTCTGATGATTCCTATTTCTTATAGTATTTAGGCCAAAGATTTTCAAGACGGCCTCTCAAGGCATCTTCCGCCTTATTATCAGCAGGCTCATAGAACTTGTGTCCGGCAAGCTCATCAGGCATGAACTCGAGGTCAGCAAAATGACCAGGATAATCATGTGCGTACTTATATCCATCTGAATAGCCTAATTCGGCCATAAGCTTCGTAGGAGCATTTCTCAGGTAGAGGGGAACCGCTGCCATCTGAGTTTCTTTTGCAACCTCAAGCGCCTCATTGATAGCCTTATACGCAGAATTACTCTTTGCCGATGAAGCAAGGTAGATAGTACATTCTGCAAGTGGAATCCTAGCTTCCGGCATTCCGATGGTATGAACAATCTGAAATGTAGAATTAGCAAGAAGCAAGGCGTTAGGATTGGCAAGTCCCACATCTTCAGCTGCCAGGATACAAAGCCTTCTCGCAATGAAAAGTGGATCCTCTCCACCATCAAGCATTCTTGCAAGATAATATATAGCTGCATTAGGATCAGAGCCCCTGACACTCTTTATAAAGGCAGAAATGATGTCGTAGTGCATCTCACCGCCTTTATCATATATGGCAGTATTTGCCTGCAGGCAACTGGTTACAGACTTGTTATCGATTATAATACGCGGATTTGACGAATATGCACCGATAACGATCTCAAGAATATTCAGAAGCTTTCTCGCATCACCTGCACTATACCTGAACAATGCATCTGTTTCAAGTACATCTATATCCATATGCCTGAGAACCTGGTCTGTTTTTATAGCGCGTTCAAGCAATTCATTAAGATCGTTCTTTTCAAGCGATTTGAGGACAAAAACTTGGCATCGAGACAAAAGAGGAGTAATGACCTCGAATGACGGGTTCTCTGTAGTAGCTCCGATGAGCACTATTGTACCATCTTCCACAGCTCCCAAAAGCGCATCCTGTTGCGATTTATTGAATCTATGGATCTCATCAATAAACAGGACAGGAGCCACCGAACCGGAAAACAATGAATTGGATCGTGCTCTGTCAATCACATCACGAACATCTTTGACACCAGCACTTACAGCTGACAAAGTAAAGAATTCGCGTTTGAGGGAAGTAGCTACTATTCGGGAAAGTGTAGTTTTGCCAACACCTGGAGGTCCCCATAAGATAAAGGAAGATAAGTTACCTGTTTCCAGCATATTACGAAGAATACAACCTCTGCCGACAAGATGTTTCTGTCCAACATAACCATCAAGGTCATGAGGGCGCATCCTCTCCGGTAAAGGGGGAAGCATCCTGCTTCTTCCAATGATATCTCCGTTATCTGCCATCAGCTTACAGTTCCTTTACGTATATTCTTCTACGCTTATGCTGCTCCTTTTCGAATGAATTCCACAATTGCTGGACTCTGATATTTGTCTCAAGCTCTGCACTTGTCTCCGCATACTTGAATCCAAGCTTCGTCAGATTCGAGAACATATCAACGAATAGCAATGCATTGACACCCTTATTCTGATACTCAGGTTTGATTCCCACCAGAAGCATATCCAAAGTGTCTGGTTTCTTGATGTACATATTCTTAATCAGATACCACCATCCGATAGGGAAGAGGTTACCGCCACATTTCTGGAGGGCATCTGACAAAGACGGCATTGTAATACCGGCTGCAATGAGTTCTCCATTCTCATCTTCGATGAATGTTACCATCTTGAGATCGATAAGTCCCAGATACTGATCGACATACTGATCGATCTGCTTATCTGAGAGAAGCGAGAAACCGTACAGGTTGCAATATGTCTCATTTATAAGTCTGAAAAGCTTATGGCCGTACCTTTCCTTATTGATCTGTCTTCTTGTCTTCTTTACGATTCTAAGCTTGTACCTTTCCTGGACAATCTCTGCCATCTTCACGAATCTCTCAGGAAGAATTTCCGGAATCATGATTCTGAATTCAACCCAATCTGTTTCCTTTACATAGCCAAGCTTTTCAAGATGCCTATGATAATACTCGTGATTATAAATCATAGACATGGTTCCAAGGCGGTCAAATCCTTCAACAAGCATACCTTCCGGATCGAAGTCTGTGAATCCAAGAGGACCGGCAATCTGGGTCATACCTCTCTCCCTGCCCCAGTCAGCCACAGTTTCAAGCAAGGCTGAAGATACTTCTATATCATCTATAAAGTCTATCCAGCCATATCTGACCTGTTTTACATTCCATGCAGCATTCGCCTTTGAATTGATTATAGCTGCAATTCGTCCGACCGGCTTACCATCCTTGTATGCCATAAAAAACTCCGCCTCACAGAACTCGTAGGCTGCATTTTTATTCCTGTCAAAGACAGCAAGATCATCTAAAGGCATGGTAGGGACATAGAAACTGTTTCCCTTATATAGCTTGTTGGCAAATGTCGCGAAAGCTCTGAATTCTCTCTTGCTTTTTACGACCTTTATCTGAACAGACATATTAAATAATATAGGTTAGTTATAAGTACATTTCGCAAAGTTACCAATTTTTACTAATTTCGCAAAATGAGGTTGATCACCAACATATTATTATTTACCCTGTTTGCCGCATTTCTATGCTGCATGGAATCCCATGCACAGTCAAAAGCCGTGACCAGTTCATGGTCTTATAACGGCATAGGAATAGGCTACGAACAGAAAATTGATGAGAAGAAATTCATACAGGTTGACCTCAGATCCGAACTAGCCGAATTGTTCTATACCAGAAATGCTCCTATTGGAGCCTCTGCATCATTCACATTGAATGTGATCTTCGCACAGCATCCTTCAAGGCATGGTAACAAGATCATCTATTTCGCCGGACCAGGAGCAACAATCGGCTGGTCAAAGGATACTGGCTCTACATCTGGATTCTTCTTCGGCCTGAAAGGACGTATAGGAGTACAATGTGTGTTTGAAAGAGGATTAGCCTTATCCGTTTCTGCTGCCCCTGTTTTAGGAATGCATGAATCAGCAATGAAGAATTCCACAAACATGAGACTGTACCGTAATGGCCTCATATATGGGATGTTCCCGGAAGTAGGAATCAAATATCTTTTCTGAAATGAAGAAATGCTTACTCATACAGATATTGATGCTGATTCAGCTTTCTCTATGCGCTGAAAGCAGAGAAGTACATGACGACCGTATTACATTCGGAGCGGAATGGAGCTACATTGCCTCATTGCATTACGATATCCATCATAATTTCTATGCAGAAGATGGATACAGGGTAAACTTGGGATACAGTAAATTCAGATATATGAGCAACGGCGAAGTATCTATCTTTTGCGGATATGATTTCAGGCCTGATTGGAACATATCTTTGCATGCTGGATATGCTGGCATATATGATATCAGCAAAGTTATTCCAATATCTGTCAGAGTGACAAAATATTTTAAAGGAAACGACAAAGGTGACAGATGGTTCAGCTACATAGACGGAGGCAGTGGCATATGTCTGAAAAAAGATCCTCAGGCAATAGCAGTCGGGAAGATAGGAGGAGGATATAGGGTTGCACTAAGCAAAGAAACAAGCCTTGACCTGATTGCAGCATATCGTATTTCCTTCACACATCCATCTGTGATTTTCGATGGGTACGAAATACCTTCAGAAAGGATAAACAGGAACAATGCGTACGTAGGTGCGCTTTCACTCGGGATATCAATTTCATTTTAATAGATAAAACACTATAACTCAAATAATTATGGCTATCAGACTAGATTTGGTAAAAACAGAGGGAGTATTATTCTGTGCAAGCAAATGGTGGGGGGATCCGGACATGCCCGAAAATATGCAGTATCCGGTCATGACGGTGAACGAGGACGGAGAGGAATATGAATATCCGCTGACTTTCATCTGTCAGATTAACTGCGAAGACATAGCCCCTTTCGACAAGGAAGGAGTCCTGCCACATGAGGGAATGCTATACTTTTTCGGAGCCATAGATGAGCTTATCGGCTACGATTCACCGACTCCGACAATTATAGGAGAATGGCCAAAAGGCAATCTGGTAGTCAAATATGCCAAGACTATAAATTTTGAGACATTCCAGAGCTGTATGATGGTCAACGATGAAGGAGCAGCCCTGACAGATCACGAAATGGCTATCAGATTCTCTGAGTGCGGAGATGACGAGGCATGCATCAGAATCCTGGGCAACGCATTCCAACCTGATGATGCAAAAGAAAATGCCCTCATCAATCTTCTTCAGATTTCAGAGGACATTCAAGCTGGTATTAAATGTGAAGGTTGGGATTCCCTCAATGTCTTGATTAAAGCGTCAGACCTTAAGTTCGGAAACTGGAAGAAAACCCGCAGCTTCCTGAATGCCTGATCAGTCGCGAGGCTTGCGATATCTTCCTACAGCCTTGCCAAACGAGAAGTTGACACCCAGTACAACATTCGTGTTCATACTGTCGATCGGTATGAACTGTGGTGTCATGTTAAGCAATGGCTTGTATGAATCCACGCCTGCGTATATATTCAAGCCAGGGAAGTGGATATTGACCACACCTCCAAGCGAGCTGCCGAAATCAGATATGGCATAGCTGGCTGCCAGACTGAAGAAGTTGAGCAGAGCAAGGTTGGCTGAAACACGTCCTTCTGTCCATGAGTAAGGACCATTGAAACGATGCGATCCAAGAACTCCGAATGAAAGTCTCTGATAGAATGGTACTCTGAATTCAAGACCGGCATGGACTGTCGCGTGCACACCTCTGGAAACCTTCATTCCGTCTCCGGTCTTCTCAAGTACGAGCATCTCTGTAAGCTCTTCTCCCATCTGGCCAAGCTGATCTTCTACCGTATTGTCTGAATTTATATCGATTTCGCCGAATCCATCAAATGACCATGAATAATCCGGTGTGGCAGCCTGAGTAGTATTGTTCCACTTTATCATACCCAGATCAAGCACAGATACCGATGCTGTAAAATATTTAAGGAAATCATAGGTGATACCAAGATCGATGGCGGCACCGTAACTCCTACGAGTTGTAAGAGGGGAAAGAAGGTCCTCCATTGAGTCTCCAACCTTTATCTGATTGAAATCCACGACATTAGAGCCTTCTTCTGATCCAATCTCGATAGGACCGGAAATTTCTGCCTTTCCATGAGCAGTTGCACTCCATAGTTCATCTGACATTGTCAGTTGAAGTTTATCGATATTCACATCTGCCATAGCATATCCCATGAGAAACTTCAGCCTTGTTCCGACTCTGAATGACTCTCCTATAGAACGGGAAAAGCCGTATGCAAGTTCAAGATATGTATCTGCATGAATTCCTGCATTTGAGATATCCCATGAATTTGCACCGTTTTCGGTTCCTGTCTTGATAAAAGCAAAGAAATCCTTCGGTAAGTTTGCATTTACGTTGGCCTTCGCAGAAAGATCCAATGTATGATAAGATTTTCCTGTACGGAATCCGAATGCAACCAGGCTTATATTAGCATTGGCATTCAACAGATTACGTTTGTTAAGCTTATTCAAGAATGTTTCATTTGACACCCTGTCGTCAAGAAAGGTCATCATCTTGCCGTCAGAAGTAGGGTAGAGGAAGGTAGAGAGAGCAAGATCAGACTCCAGACCGATTCCAAGATTACCTACTGCAGGTACAGCGAAAAATCCTCTTTCCGGCGCCAACGCCGGATTAAGTTTATAATTGTATGTGTACCCGTCGAGAAAATATGCTGTTCTCAAATTATTCTGCTGAGCACGTACTGAAAAAGCTGCTATCGCAGAAAGGACAAATGCGAGAATTACGATATATATTCTTTTCATATCAGTTTTCATTTGAAGAGAAGTTTACACCTACGCCATCAGGAAGAGCCAAGACAACATCCTTGATCTCAAATCCCTGATTACGGTTCAGACATACACCAGTCATGTCCGGATTTGTTGAAGAGGCCTCAAGAGTAAGCCTTAAGGCTGAAAGATTCAGTTCCTTGGATGCATTATCCAATCTGATGACAATAGCATTATCTACTGGATTTTTATGGGAACCAGCCTTAATTGACTCGTTCAAAGTAACACTTATATCATTACGAACATTGCCGTCCGAATCCAGACACTTTGCACTGATTTTGAAATCAATCGGAATACTATTGATTATATTCATCCGTATTTCTGCTGACCTGACCCATGCGTCTTCGAAATACAGATCCAGATTCTCCAGATCTAATGAGTATTTGATATAAAAGTCTTTATCAAAAGCCAACGGAGTTGTCATCCTATATGACACAGATGCACTGTATTCACTTCCTGGTCTGATTACAGCATTTTCGGTTTCTGATTCGATTCTTATACCATGAATAGAGATTGATTCAGGAATCTCCTTTATGATATCACCGAATTGCGGAATGACGAGATTCTTCTGTCCCTGGGCGAGATTCTGAACCTGACGACGTGAAACCACAAATTCACTTCTTGAGTCGGCCGCTACATATACTGCATCTGAAGCCTCTGCATTTGGATTTCCAAGATGCACCCCATACTCATCATTTCCATTATATGCCGTAATGTCAGCATTTATCAAGAAGTTGAAAGGTGAAGTATTGTCAACACCCATGTATATCATCGGATTATACAGGTCAATACAGATGTTATCTCCCTTCATTATTTCAGGGACCTCTTTGAGGTCGAATACTTCATCCGGAATCTCAAGGTTAATATCCATCGACACATTCGCCTCTACAACCTCAAGTTTATCCATTTCTACAAAAATGACCAGCTTGACAAGCTCCGGAACTACAGAAAAATCCTGTGACTTGATATAGAAATCACCATTTACCTTTACAACATCATTTACCTGAAGCCATCTTGATCCGTCTGATTTTGTAACAAAGAAGTCAGAAGGAACAGATATGGCATCAAAGTTCATATCAAGAGAAAGGGGAGAGGAAGAATTGACTGCAGTATCCTTTATGAAACGGATTATATGAGAATCGACAACCTCATAATCTGACGCACCATTACCTTCAGATATTGTTATATAGTCAGGGAATGTCAACTCAAATCCTTTCTTCACATATAGTACACCCTCTGTTACCTCGAAATTGCACGAAAGTGATGCATCGAGATAAATATCTGATACCGAAACAACTTCAGACGGGACCTCTGTATCCAGAGATATATCCATATTAAACTGAAGACCTCCCGGCACGATGTCACTATAAGCGATAGTAAATGCTGGAAGCAGACTTGTATCCATGCCGGCATATCCATTGGTACCGAATGTGATGGTTTGATCTTCAAGTCGGATTCCTTCAAGTGAAAATTCCGGAACATCGAGTGAAGTGGAAAACTCTCCTGATGTAAAATCTATCTGATAATCGCCGTTTTCATTGACATAGAGTCCTGTGACTTCTGACTCATTTCCGAAAAGAATATCATGAATTTCAATTTTCTTGATATCTCCAAGAGGAAGAGCGATACCTTCGAAAAGGGTTGCATCAGTAACAATATCCTTGTTGATATCATATTCCTCGTTGACACAAGAGGTCAATAAAATAAAAAATGCCGGTATAAACCTCAAAGCACACCGACATAAGAATGAATGCCTTTTCATAAATTTAGATGTTAAGTGATACAAAGGTAATCTAATTCAATACAACATCAAACTGTTCATCGCTTCATTTGCTTCAATATAAGCCGAAAACGTTGCATATTTCGCCACAAATATCACCCATTTGCCCCAAACGACCTCATTTGCACACATATACGGAGCTTTGCCGTCTTAAATTTTACACAATCAATGTTTATAATCATTTTTGCGACACGAAATTAAAAATCAAAGCAGAAACTTATGAAAAACATTAAAGATGAAGTAAAGGCAATCGTTGCCGAGAAGCTTGGTGTTGAACTTGAGCAGGTCGTTGATTCTGCAAATTTTCAGAGCGACTTGGGAGCCGACTCACTTGATATCGTCGAGCTTATTATGGAATTCGAGCAGAAGTTCGGTATTGAGATTTCAGATGAAGATGCTGGAAACAACATCATTACAGTTGGCGATGCAATCAGCTTTATTGAGCAGAATGTAAAGTAATAACTTAGACAAATATGAACTTTACATCAGTAAATAAGATTTTCGAAGCTTCCTTCAAGAAGCACTGGGACCGTCCTGCGATTTCAAACTATCAGGGTGCAACTCTTCATTATCGTGACCTGGCAAGAAGAATTGCCAAGTTGCATATCATGTTTGAAGAGTCTGGACTTGAGAAAGGTGACAAGATTGCCATCTGCTCAAGGAACCAGGCAAACTGGGCTGTTGCGTTTCTTGGAGCCATGACATATGGAGCGGTGCCTGTACCGCTTATGCATGAATTCAAGTCAGCGAACATACACCATCTGGTCAACCATTCAGAGGCTAAGGTGCTGTTTGTCGATGAGGTAATCTGGGAGGGTCTTTCAGAATCAGAAATGCCTAATCTGTTGGCAATCATTCAGGTAAACTCATTCAAGCTTCTGTATACTGCAGATGAAAAGATACAGGAGACAAAAGATCATCTGAACGAGCTGTACGGAAAAAAGTATCCTGAAGCATTTACTGCAGACTCTGTAAATTATTATGAAGATTCAGCAGATGAGCTGGCAATCATCAACTACACTTCAGGAACATCAGGTTTCTCGAAAGGTGTAATGATTCCATATAGAGCGATCTGGTCAAACATAGAGTTTGGTAAAAAAGCACTGCCGACACTTGACCACACGTCCAAAGTGGTTTCAATGCTCCCATGTGCCCATATGTATGGTCTTATGTTTGAGGTCCTTTACGAACTAAGCATCGGATGTCACGTACACTTCCTGTCACGTCTTCCGAGTCCTAAGATCATCATGCAGGCGCTTTCGGAAATCAAGCCGACTGTCGTAATTGCCGTTCCTCTCATCATTGAGAAGATATACAAGAACAAGGTAAAGCCTGTTCTTGAAAAAGCTGGAATCAAGTTTGCGATGAAGGTTCCCGGCCTTGATCAGGTAGTGATGAGCAAGATAAAGGCCGAGCTTGTCAAGGCTTTTGGTGGTGAATTCTATGAAGTCATCATCGGAGGAGCTGCTTTCAATAAAGAAGTAGAGACATTCTTCAAGCGCATGGAATTCCCATATTCTGTAGGATACGGTATGACAGAATGCGCTCCGATCATTACTTTCGATGACTGGAAGACAGCCAGATTGTACTCATGCGGCAAGTGCGTTCCTAACATTGAGCTCAAGATTGATTCACATGACCCAATAAATGTTCCTGGTGAGGTTCTTGTAAAAGGTGCAAATGTATTCCTCGGATACTTCAAGAATCCAGACGCAACCAACGAGGTCCTCGATGCTGACGGATGGTTCCACACTGGAGACATGGGAGTGATTGATGCTGACGGATATTTATATCTGCGCGGACGCTCGAAGTGTATGATTCTTGGTCCTTCAGGCCAGAACATCTATCCTGAAGAGGTAGAGGCTGCGATCGATACAAGACCTTATGTACTTGAATCTCTTGTAATTGAGGACGATGGGGGACTTACCGCACTTATATATCCGGACTTTGACCTTGGCGCAAAAGAAGGAATCAACCAGAAGGCCATGGTCGCAATGATCGAGAACTCTCTTGCAGAAGTAAATAAAGAGATTCCTAACTATGCAAGACTGAAAAGAATCGAGGTAATGTCTGAGCCATTTGAGCGAACTCCAAAGAAAAGTATCAAGAGATATCTTTACCAGAGAAAATAAACTTACCTAACCTAAACCATACACAAAATCCGCTTATGCACCCAATGATATTCATAGGCGGATTATTTTTTTATTTTCAAATGTTGATGTTAACATAATATAAATTGTATAACCGAATTTTCAGGAAGGGGAGTAACCGTTCGCAGAACGAGTTGCAAGATTGATTATCAATAACTTACATAACGTATTTTTGCTAAAAAGTATTTTTGGAATTTGTCGATATCTCATTATCCTCTTTTCTTATAAGTCATCGCAGCAAGGATGCAGAACAGTACGGCAAAGCCGGCAAGTGCCGCATAGTCAGTCCATAGTTCAGCCACACTAGCGCCTTTGAGATATACGATACGGAATATCTTGATGATATATGTCGGTGGCAGAAACCACGT
>JAEIGA010004692.1_pt1 | contig 21098 bp, 19 predicted proteins | sample 9270691 | NCBI WGS metagenome assembly JAEIGA01 (sample SAMN17057246, study PRJNA624740) | gut metagenome | biome: biome; isolation source: fecal sample | host: Bos grunniens | place: China: Xizang | collected 2019 | reverse complement strand
CCGCCATAATGCGTCATATATGGGCAAATTTTCCAATAAGGTTCAAAATGAGTTTCAGCAACACATAAAACCGCAGGAAAACGGAAACCATTGGAAAACCTACTGGGCTTATTTACACCGTTCAGACGGTGTAGGCTTAGTTGTTTCAAATGAAAATGATTCGTTTGAATTTTCAGCACTTCCCTATTCACCTATCGAACTCACAAATACCGCACATAATTTTGAACTGCCGCGCTCGGAAAAAACTGTACTTTCGGTTGACTATAAGCAAAGCGGTGTTGGTTCGAACTCCTGCGGACCGATGTTAGATAAAAAATATCGTTTTGACGATGAAGAATTTACATTCGATATCCGCTTTATCCCAACTGACCGTAACGCAGAATACCCTGTGGACATTTAAAAACAGAGAAAAAAACTGCTTGGCTGAAAAATTCAGCCAAGCAGTTTTTAATCTTTAAAAAATTCCTTCACTTTATCAAAAAAGCTCTTACGTACCTTATAGCAATTATCATCGGTAGACTCCTCAAACTTTCTGAGCATATCCTTTTGAGAATTGTTCAAATTTTTCGGCACCTCAACGATAATTTTAACATACTGGTCACCGCGACCCGAATAATTGAGCTTTTGGATACCCTTACCGCGTAATTTAAACTCATCACCCGGCTGGGTTCCCTCATGAATGGTGAATTTGACCTTACCATCCAAGGTCGGAACGGTAATTTCAGCACCCAATGCTGCCTGAGTGAACGAAATAGGTATTTCACAAAAAACGTCAAATCCGTCACGCTCAAAAATCGGATGCGGACGTACCGAAATATTAACATGCAGGTCACCTGAAGGACCGCCGTTCACACCGGTGTCACCGCCGCCGCGAAGGTTAATATACTGTCCGTCATCTACACCTGCAGGAATGTTGATTTCACGCTCGGTGGTTCTTCTTACTCTGCCCTTTCCTGCACAAACCTTACACGGGTGGTCAATACGCTTACCGGTACCACGGCAAGTATCACAAGCACGAGTAGTCTGCATTGAGCCGAACGGAGTACGCTGAGTAACATATATTTGACCGGTACCGTGACAGGACGGACATGTTTCAGCAGTATGACCCTTTTCACATCCTGAGCCACCACATTCTGCGCAATTTTCAATACGGGTAACCTTGATTTTTTTATTGCAGCCCTTAGCTGCCTCTTCGAAGGTAAGTACAACCGAAGTAGAAGTATCGGCACCCTTTCTTGGTGCGTTGGGATTTGCTCTTCTTCCGCCGCCAAAGCCACCGCCGAAGAACTGACCGAATATGTCACCTAAATCGCCGAAATCGCCAAAGCCGCCGCCATAGCTACCGCCGCCGGCACCAAAATTCGGGTCAACACCCGCGTGGCCGAATTGGTCATAACGAGCCTTTTTATCAGAATTAGAAAGCACCTCATATGCTTCATTAACTTCCTTAAAGCTCTTTTCAGCTTCAGAATCACCCGGATGTAGGTCAGGGTGATACTTTTTAGCCATTTTTCGGTAAGCCTTCTTGATTTCGTCATCACTTGCGCTCTTGTCTACTCCAAGCACTTCATAGTAATCTCTTTTTTCTGCCAAGTGCTAACAACTCCTATAAAAAATTCACTTTTGCGGACATCCCGATTAAAGAATGTCCGCAAGCTAAAATTAAAATTATTTCTTAGTATCGTCTACGTCAGTGAAATCAGCATCGTAAACATTATTCGGGTCACCGTTGGTATTAGGTGCGCCCTGCTGACCTGCGGCTGCCTGAGCCTCCTGAGCTGCCTTGTAAACCTTTTCTGAAACAGCGTAAACCTTCTTTTGCAAGTCCTCCTGCTTAACCTTAATAGCCTCTATATCTGTACCCTTAAGTGCTTCCTTTAAAGCATCAGCAGCACCCTTAATATCGGTCTTTTCTTCCTCAGTCAGCTTATCACCAAGGTCGTTAACTGTTTTTTCTGCAGTATAAACAAGCTGGTCGGCATTATTTCTGAGGTCAGCCTCTTCACGACGCTTTTTATCCTCTGCAGCATACTGCTCGGCTTCCTTAACAGCCTTATCAATATCCTCCTTGGACATATTAGTGCCCGAGGTAATAGTAATAGACTGCTCCTTACCGGTGCCCAAATCCTTAGCCGATACATTTACAATACCGTTGGCATCAATATCAAAGGAAACCTCAATCTGCGGAACGCCTCTCGGTGCTGCGGCAATACCGTCAAGCTTAAATACACCAAGAGATTTATTGTCACGAGCAAACTCACGCTCACCCTGTAAAACGTGAACCTCAACCGAGGTCTGACCGTCTGCAGCAGTAGAGAAAATCTGACTCTTATTGGTAGGAATGGTGGTATTACGTTCGATAACCTTAGTGCATACACCGCCCATAGTTTCAATACCTAAGGACAACGGAGTAACGTCAAGCAAAAGCAAGCCCTTAACATCACCGCCTAAAACACCGCCCTGAAGTGCGGCACCCAAGGCTACACATTCATCGGGGTTAATGCCCTTAAACGGGTCACGTCCGATAAATTTCTTAACAGCCTCCTGAACGGCAGGAATACGGCTCGAGCCGCCAACCATCAAAACCTTATTAATATCGTTGGTGGAAAGGCCTGAGTCAGATAATGCCTGACGTACAGGACCCATAGTAGCCTCAACCAAATCAGCAGTAAGCTCGTTAAACTTAGCACGGGTCAATGAGCCCTCGTAATGTTTAGGACCGGTAGCATCAACGGTAATAAACGGCAGGTTGATATCTGCAGTAGTCATACCCGAAAGGTCAATTTTTGCCTTTTCGGCGGCTTCCTTAATTCTCTGCATAGCCATTTTATCGCCCGATACATCTATACCGTTTTGAGCCTTAAAGTCGGAAACAATCCAATCCATAACTCGCTTGTCAAAGTCATCGCCGCCAAGCTTATTGTTACCTGCAGTAGCCAGAACCTCCTGAACACCGTCACCCATTTCGATAATAGAAACGTCAAAGGTACCGCCGCCAAGATCATAAACCATAACCTTTTGGTCATCTTCCTTATCAATACTATATGCCAAGGCTGCAGCAGTAGGCTCATTGATAATACGCTTTACATCAAGACCTGCAATCTTACCTGCATCCTTAGTAGCCTGACGCTGAGCATCAGTAAAGTAAGCAGGAACAGTGATAACAGCCTCAGTAACAGGTGCACCGATATAAGCCTCTGCATCATTCTTCAGCTTTTGAAGAATAATTGCCGAAATTTCCTGCGGTGTATAAGCCTTACCGTCAATATCTACAGTATAAGAAGCACCCATTTCACGCTTAATAGACATAACAGTGCGGTCGGGGTTTGTAATAGCCTGACGCTTTGCAACCTGACCTACCATTCTTTCGCCGGTCTTTGAAAAAGCAACGACCGAAGGAGTTGTTCTTCCGCCTTCAGCGTTAGGAATAACGACTGCCTCGCCGCCTTCCATAACAGCAACACAAGAGTTAGTTGTACCTAAGTCGATACCGATAATTTTTCCCATAATAAAAACCTCCAAATTACTTGAACAAGTAAAATAAATATTAATTAATTATATGTCAAAGGCAAAGCCTTTAAACTTTTGTTTATTAGTTTGCAACCGCAACCGTAGCAGGACGGATAACAGTGTCACCAAACTTATATCCCTTTTGCAAAACATTGCAAACGGTGCTATCACCAAAGTTATCATCCTCAATATGCATTACAGCCTCGTGCAAATTCGGGTCAAAAGCATCGCCAACAGCACCGATTTCAATTAAACCCAAATCCTTAACTACATCACCGAGCATTTTAACTATCATTTCAATGCCTTTTGCATAATCAGCACTTTCCTTATCTGCTGCTAAGGCACGGTCAACGTTATCGAAAATCGGAAGCAGTTTTTTTAATAGATTTGCCGAAGTAAATTCGGCAGCAGCCAAACGTTCCTTTTCGGTACGGCGTTTAAAGTTATCAAACTCTGCCGCAGTTCTTAACACCAAATCCTTTTGCGCTGCCAACTCTGCCTGCACCTTTTCAAGCTCAGCAAAATCTACCTTTTTAGATGTTTTCTTGGTAGTCTTTGCTTTTGCTTCAACATCTTTTTCAGCAGCTTCAACCTTCTTTTCCTCTGCCAAAAAAATCATTCCTTTCTTATATATCGTTATCTAAATCCCGCATTGCCTGAGTCATAACCCGACCTAAACGCTCAGCGAAATAATTAACCGTTGGAATCAATTGCTCATAAGCCATTCTTACAGGACCTATTACCGCAATTCTACCAATATCCTCATTACCTAATCGGTATTTAGCCACAATCATACTCGACGGCTGGAATTCAGGCACATCGGTACGGTCACCGAATATAACCTCAATATCATCATTAGTATCAGCGAGCAATGAAAACAATGTATCCTGCTTAGTTAAAAGTCCCAAAAGTGCCCTTGCATCAGCTTCATTAGAATAGCACTTCATTAAGTTTGACTCGCCCTTAACCCTAACCGCCTTTGACTGAATTTCCTCAACCATTTCAAAAACGCTTGAAAGCAACGGCATTAAAAAAAGTGACAAATCACCGGTTTGTGAAACCAATGCCTGCAAAAATTGATTGGAAAACTTAACCAACTCAGTACCTACAATATATACTGTAGAAAGCTTATCAAAATAAGACAAAACATTTGGTGCCAGATTAAAAGCACTTCGACAGATTCTGCTTCTTGCCTGACCGTCAGAGGTAATAAGCAAAAGCAACACAGTTCTTCTGCCCATCGGCAAAACATCAATGCGTTTAACGTAAGTTTCCTCTTTTGTAACAGTAGACATCAAAGTAGGATACCCTGTTAGGTTTGAAAGCATTTGACCGGCTACTGAGGCCAAATTTTCAGGGTCTTTCGCGGCATCATTAAGCATTTTATCAATTATTAACTGCAAATCATTAGGTATTTCCCTACGATTCATAAGCCTTTCAAAATAAAAGCTATAGCCGTTACTGGTAGGCTGACGCCCGGCTGAGGTATGCGGTTGTGAAAGAAACCCCAACTCACAAAGCTCACTCATCTCATTACGAAGTGTAGCAGGTGAAACATTCAAACCGGTTAATTCAAGCAGGTACTTAGAGCCGACCGGCTCACCTGTCTTAATATAAGACTTTATCAAGGCGCTCAAGATAATTCGTTTACGCTCGCTTAAATCCACCGTGTTCACCCCTTCGTCTTCGTTTTAGCACTCAGAACTCTCGAGTGCTAACAAGTATATATTACCATATTTTTTTTGTTTGTCAATAGTTTTTTCTTAAAATTTATAAAATTTGTTTGACCTTTCCTGACCTTTGGTGCAAAAATAAGGAGTGGTCACCCACTCCCCTTATTTTTATTTATAACTTTCAATTTTCTTTATCAAGCCTCTGCCAATATCGTGAAGATACCTACAGGCAGCATCGACAGTATCCACGTTAACATTCTTAAAGAAACAATCAGCCTCGAATGTGAAATCACCTTGGTAATCAATCTCAGCTAAAGCTTTGCAAACCTCATCCCAGTCTATCACACTAACAAACGGTGAACACGGCTCAACATGGTTATCCTCCCGACCGTTATTATCGTGTACATGTAAGGCTAACAGACGTTTGTGGCCTAAACTCCTAATCATTTCTTCAGGTTTTTGACCGACCAAAACACAGTGGCCAAGGTCTAAGCAAGCCGTCATATATTCACTATCAATCATATCAACATATTCACAGAATTCAGGTGCTCTAGAGCAGGTACTATCAATTATTATTTTATTGTATGTATTATACCGCCACATATTTTCGGTTGCCATTTTTACATTATACTTCTCACAATAAGGCAATAGCCTCTTGTAAAATTCAAGGTTCATTTCCTTCAAAATTTCAGCATTATTACCCTCTACATAATATAAATGCTGATTCGGATGAACAACTATATTTTTAGCACCGATAATTCCGGCGATTTCAATACCTCTGACTACCTTTTTAAAAGCGATTTCATTTTTTTCATCATCCGCAAACGAGGTCGGGAAATATGCATGTGCCTGATTTAAAAAAACACCGTTTTCCTTAGCTATCTTCAATAAACCTTCGGCATGTTCACGGTAATTGTCCGAGTTAAATTCATTATCAGCTTCACGCATTCTGCAAAGAGAAAGGTCTACAGCATCAAAGCCTGCCTTCGCGATTATCTCAATCGACTTTTCATATCCGAATTTTGCATCTAAAACACTTGTAGTTGTTGAAAGTATCATTTATATCACCCTTTAGACTAAATTATATGGGTAATTATATCATCTTTTAATATCGAATACAAGTATTAAACAAATTTTAAAAAACTTATTAATTTTTTTAACAAAGTTCTTGTTAAAACATTGACAAATGACTGATTTTGTAGGATAATACTACTATATGTTTTTAGGAGATGAAACTAATGGGACTTACTATTGCACAAAAAATCATTAAGGCTCACTTGGTTGACGGTGAAATGACTGTCGGCACTGATGTCGGTTTAAAAATCGACCAGACCTTAACACAGGATGCCACCGGCACAATGGCCTATTTGGAATTTGAGGCTATGGGTGTTGACCGAGTAAAGACTGAACGTTCGGTTGCCTACATAGACCACAACACCTTACAGACCGGCTTTGAAAATGCCGATGACCACCGTTTTATACAGTCGATTGCTAAAAAGCATGGTATTTACTATTCCCGCCCGGGTAACGGTATTTGCCATCAGGTACACCTTGAACGCTTCGGCAAGCCGGGTAAGACTCTTATCGGTTCTGACTCGCATACACCCACCGGCGGCGGTATAGGTATGCTTGCAATCGGTGCCGGCGGTATGGATGTTGCCGTTGCTATGGGCGGCGGTGCTTACTATATTCCGATGCCTAAGATGATTAGAGTTAACCTTACCGGCAAGCTTTCTCCCTTTGTTTCAGCAAAGGATGTTATATTAGAGGTTTTACGTATCTTAACCGTCAAGGGCGGCGTTGGTTATATTGTTGAATATGCCGGCGAGGGCGTCAAAACTCTCTCTGTACCCGAACGTGCAACCATCACTAATATGGGTGCCGAATTAGGTGCTACTACATCCATCTTCCCCTCTGACGAGATTACAAAGGCATTCTTAAAGGCTCAAAACCGAGAGGAAGACTATGTCGAACTGTCAAGTGATGCCGATGCAGTATATGACAAGGAAATTGAAATTAATCTTTCGGAATTGGCACCTATGGCAGCTATGCCTCATATGCCGGATAATGTTAAATCTATCACTGAAATCGGCAAAATGAAGGTTGACCAAGTGCTTATTGGCAGCTGTACCAACTCTTCACTTTATGATATGCTAAAGGTTGCCGCTATTTTAGACGGCAAAACTGTTGACCCAACAGTATCTGTAGGTATTGCTCCCGGTTCTAAGCAGGTATTCAATATGCTTGCCGAGTGTGGTGCGTTGTCTAAGATGATTGCCGCCGGCGCACGTATTTTGGAATGTGCCTGCGGTCCTTGTATCGGTATGGGTCAGTCACCTAATTCCAAGGGTATTTCATTGCGTACCTTTAACCGTAATTTTGAGGGTCGCTCGGGTACCGCAGATGCCGGTGTTTATTTGGTTAGTCCGGAAACTGCAGCTGCTGCAGCATTAACCGGTTACTTAACCGACCCAAGAACACTTGATACCGATTTAAGCGGTATTACTTTACCTGAAAAGTTCCTTATTAATGACAATATGGTTGACGCTCCGGCCTCTGTTGAGGAAGCTTCAAATGTTGAAATATTACGAGGACCAAACATTAAGCCATTCCCGAAAACCGAGCCGCTTGGTGACACAATTGAGGCTAACGCAGTATTGAAGGTTGGCGATAATATCACTACCGACCACATTATGCCTGCAGGTGCCAAAATTCTTCCCTACCGTTCTAATATTCCGTATCTTGCCAACTTCTGCTTCACCCGTTGTGATGAACAGTTCCCCGAGAACTGCAAAAAGTACGGCAAGGGTATTATTATCGGCGGTGAAAACTACGGCCAAGGCTCTTCTCGTGAGCATGCCGCATTAGTTCCTTTATATTTGGGAATTAAGGCAGTTGTTACGAAGTCGTTTGCACGTATTCACGCCGCAAACCTTATTAACGCCGGTATTTTACCGTTAACCTTTAAAAATCCTGCCGATTACGACAAGATTTCACAGTTTGACGAGCTTGAATTACCTAATATCAGAGCCTCTATTACCAACGGTGCAGAATCAGTCTTACTCAAAAACAAAACCACAGGCGAGACTTATGATGTTGTACCTATGCTTTCAGGCAGGTCAAGAGATATTATCTTAGCCGGCGGTTTGTTAGGCTATACTAAGGAAAGTTCTAAATAATCATTACATATAAAGGAGTTACTACAATGGATATGACTAAAATCAACGAGTCGGTTGCAGCATTTGAAAAGCTTCTCATTGCACAGGCTGAACGTGCTGAAAGAATCAAGCAGGAAAAGGAATTTGTCGATTATGACGCACTTGATAAGCTTATTATCGGTGTTTGCGGCGGTGACGGTATCGGACCCGTTATCACTCACGAGGCAGAGAGAGTACTTCGTTTCCTCTTGGCTGACGATGTTAACGCCGGTAAGATTGTTTTTAATGAGATTGACGGTCTTACTATTGAAAACCGTGCTGCAGTCGGAAAAGCTATCCCCGACGACGTTTTGGCTGAATTAAAGAAGTGCCACGTTATTCTTAAAGGCCCCACAACCACACCGAGAGCCGGTGACCCGTGGCCCAATATTGAGAGTGCTAACGTTGCTATGCGTAAGGAACTTGATTTATTTGCCAACCTGCGTCCTGTTCGTGTTCCTGAGCAGGGTATTGATTGGACCTTCTTCCGTGAGAATACCGAGGGTGGATATGCTGTTGGTTCTCAGGGCTTGCACGTAACCGATGATTTAGCAGTTGACTTTGTTGTTGCTACCTCTGAAGGCTGCGAAAGAATTGCACGTCTTGCATATGAGTATGCAAGAAAGAATAAAAAGGAACGTGTTTCAATTATCACCAAGGCAAACGTTATTAAAACCACCGACGGTAAGTTCCTTAAAATTTGTCAGAAGGTCGGCGAGGAATACCCCGAAATCACCACAGATGACTGGTACATTGATATTACAACCGCAAAGCTTATTGACGAAAAACGCCGCAGAGATTTCAAGGTATTTGTTCTTCCGAACCTTTACGGTGACATTATCACTGATGAGGCTGCTGAATTCCAAGGCGGTGTTGGTACTGCAGGTAGTGCTAACATCGGTAAAAAGTACGCTATGTTTGAGGCTATTCACGGCTCAGCTCCGAGAATGGTAACCGAGGGTCGTGACAAGTTTGCAGACCCCTGTTCTATGCTTCGTGCCGCAGTAATGCTGCTTTCACACATTGGTAAACAAAAGGAAGCAGACCTACTTGAGCAGGCACTTGACATTTGTATGTATACCGAAAAGAAGCTTACTGTTACCGGTCGTGATACCGGTTGCACCTGCACTGAGTTTGGTGACTACGTCATGGAAACTGTTAAAGCTCTTGCAAAATGATTAACATTTAATTTTAAAGGAGGCTTTTAATATGAATAATAAAAGCCGCAATGTTTCTACATCGGTAATCAAGCGCTTACCTAGATATCATAGATTTTTAGGTGACTTGATTTCAAAAGGAATGACTAGGATTTCATCTAAAGAGCTGTCTATTCGTATGGGATTGACAGCAAGTCAGATAAGGCAGGATTTAAACTGCTTCGGTGAATTTGGTCAGCAAGGCTACGGCTATAACATTGAGCAGTTGCATCATGAAATCAGCCTTATTTTAGGGTTAAATACCGCAAAGAAATCAATTCTTATCGGCGCCGGTCATATGGGTAAAGCACTGACAATGCATTTTGATTTAGAATCAAAAGGTTTTCAATTGATTGGCATTTTCGATAAAAAGCCCTCTCTTGTCGGTCAAACCGTTCAAGGATTACCCATTCACAGTATGGAAAGACTTGACGAGTTTTGCAAAGAAAACAAGCCCGATATGGCTATACTTTGTGTACCCAGAGATTCTGCAAAGGATATTGTTGAGCAGCTTGTCAAACTTAATATTAAAGGCTTTTGGAATTTTACACACTATGATATTTCGGTGGAATTTCCCGGAGTTTGTGTAGAAAACGTTCATTTAAGTGACAGTCTAATGACCTTAAGGTACAATCTTGACAACTTTAATCATAAGTCTTAATTCAAATAACTCGACAGATTATTTCTGCCGAGTTATTTTTTATTGTGTTACGGTTATAATAAATAAAAATCTTAAGGTGAATTTATGATTTCAACCGTAATACGTACCCTTATAATGTACTTTATAATTATTACCGCCATACGTTTAATGGGTAAGCGCCAAATCGGCGACCTGCAACCTTCGGAACTGGTAATTACAATACTTTTGTCCGAAATAGCCGCAATACCTATAGACGATACAGAAACACCGATTATTTACGGTATTTTAGCAGTAGTAACCTTGGTAATATTGGAAATTCTGACATCATTTATCGCTATGAAATCGTTAAACTTCAGAAGGTTGGTTTACGGCAGGTCAGCTGTTATTATAGAAAACGGTATTATAGACCAAAAAATACTAAACAAACTTCGCATTACCGTCCCCGATTTAATGGAGGTTTTGCGAAATCAGGAGGTATTTGATATCAATGAAATTGCATTTGCAATTTTAGAAACCAACGGTCAAATGAGTGTCCTGCTAAAGCCTCAATTTCAAACAGCCTCTGTTTTGGATATTAACGGGCAAAGTCAACCAACCACAATGCCCTGCTTGATTGTCAGTGACGGCAAGCTCTTAACTAAGGCAATGGAAAAATATAATATATCCAAAAAGAAAATTGAAAACAAAGTCAAGCAGGAAAATCTCAGGCTTAAGGATATATTTTTAATGACAATTGACCAAAACGGTGAATTTACAATTGTAAAAAAAAACAAGGATAACCGCTGAATTCAGCGGTTATCCTTATTATATGTATTTTACGATGCTAGCTTAAGCCTCAGCCTCAGCTTATCGCTAATCATTGCAATAAATTCTGAGTTTGTCGGCTTTCCCCGACAGGTTTGAACTGTATAACCGAAATATAAATTTAAAACCTCTACATCTCCCCTGTCCCAAGCAACCTCGATGCCGTGGCGAATTGCTCTTTCAACACGTGATGAAGTAGTACCGTTTTTCTTGGCTACTGCGGGATAAAGCACTTTTGTTACCGAATTAATACACTCTGGGTCCTTAACCGACATCAAAATCGCATCTCTTAAATATTTATATCCTTTAATATGTGCCGGAACTCCAATTTGATGTATAATTTCAGTAATCATCATTTCAAGGTCTATGTCGGATAACGGAGTATTGGTATTGACAAAATTATCCCGCCTATTTGAAATTCCACACATTTGTAAAATTCTTTCAGCTAAAACGGTAAAATCAATCGGCTTAATGAAGAAATATGCCGCACCTGCTGATAACGCCTCCGATTCCAATCTTGCACTGCCAAAGCCGGACATTACAAAATATAAGGGATTGTTTGTTAAATTGTCTGAAAAAAGTTTTTTCATAACACCAACCGCATCAATACTCGGCAGAAATATATCTGATAAAATGACGTCCGGTCTTATTCTCTCGGCACATTCAAGTAAAATTCTTCCGTCCTTTTGACACAAAACCGGCTCCATACCATATGATTTAATCACTTCTTGACATTTTTGTCCGAATTCCGTGCTGTCATCTGCAATAAGTACAATTAGTTTCTTTTCCATTACTTTTCCTCCTGAATTCTATTGGATATGCCATATTTTACCATATCATTTCTCGATATGCAATAGGGAATTTGGGGGAATTTAGCACATTTATGTCGAATTTGTGATATATTTTCACCAATTGCAAAATGCGTCAAATAATTTTATAATATTATTCGCTTATTCGTCAAAAAAATATATATAATTAGAAAAAATGTTGATTTTAAAGCTAACAAACATTATAATATTAATAATTTTAAAATTTCAGGTGATAATTTTGAGCTGCAGAATTTATTTTATAAGACATGGAGAAAGTCTTGGAAACAAAAACGAAGTCTTTTTAGGTCATACGGACATTGACCTTTCCCCGCTGGGCTACGCGCAAGCTAAAGAAACTGCAAGTTATTTAAATAATATACATATAGATAAAGTATATTCAAGTGACCTATCCCGTGCATACAATACCTGTAACGAATATTTAAAGCTTTCAGGTAAAAAAGCTCAAAAGAAAAAAGAACTTCGTGAGATATTTGCAGGTGAATGGGAAAATAAAAAGTATTCTGTATTAAAAACCGAGTACAAGGAAAGCTACGAAACCTGGCTTACTGATATCGGTAATGCACATCCGGAAAACGGCGAAAGCTTAGATGAGGTTCAAAGAAGAGTTGTTGACTGTGTTTCCGATATAGCAAGGTCAAATGACGGTAAAGCTGTGGCCATTTTCACTCACGCCTGTGCATTACGCACATTTATTACTTATGCAAATCACCTACCCTTAAGTGAAATGAAAAACATAAAATGGGCAACTAACGCCTCGGTTACTGTTGTTGATTATATTGACGGTGATTTTAACGTTATTGAATATAGTAACGATTTATTTTTAGGTGAATTAAAGTCATCACGTCCCAAAAATGTATAAGGAGATTACATATGAACTTATTTGAAATTATAGCACTCGGTATTGGACTTTCTATGGACGCGTTCGCAGTATCTATCTGCAAGGGTCTTGCTATGAACAAAACCGGATTAAAGCAATGCTCTATAGTTGGTAGTTGGTTCGGCTTTTTTCAGGCTTTAATGCCGTTCATTGGCTTTAATCTTGTTATGTTTTTCAGTGATTTTATTGAAAAATTCGACCACTGGGTTTCATTTATTCTTTTATTTATTATCGGCGCAAATATGATTAAAGAAGCGTTATCTAAAGATGATGAAAACTGTACCGGTGGCTCACTTGCTTTTAGAGTTATGCTTACTATGGCTATCGCAACAAGCATTGATGCACTTGCAGCCGGTGTTGCCTTAGTTGGACGTGTAGACAGTATTAAAATTTATTTAGTTGTCGGTGTTATTGGTGTGACAACGTTTTTACTGTCCGGCTTAGGTGTTAAAATCGGCAGTATATTCGGTGCAAAGTATAAATCAAAAGCCGAATTTACCGGAGGTGCTATCCTAATTGTTTTAGGATTAAACTTCCTGCTTGATGGATTAGGTATCAATTTATTTTAATAACTACAAACAAAAAAGACTGTCAGCTGACAGTCTTTTTTTGTTATAAGGTTTATTAAATTACTTTTTAATTCTTGCAACACCGGATTTGATAGCAGCCTCGGCAACTGCTTTAGCTACCGTCTTACCGATACGCTCATCAAATGCAAACGGCATTATATAGTCTTCCTTTAATTCCTCATCAGAAACGAGCGATGCAATAGCCAACGATGCTGCCATCTGCATATCCTCGTTAATATCGGAAGCACGTACATCCAATGCACCTCGGAAAATACCCGGGAAGGCCATAACGTTGTTAATCTGATTCGGGAAGTCACTTCTTCCGGTACCAACTACCTTTGCACCGGCCTTTTTGGCTAAATCAGGCATAATTTCGGGAACAGGATTGGCCATCGGGAAGCAAATCGGGTCCTTTGCCATAGACTTAATCATTTCCTCAGTAACAATGTTCGGAGCCGAAACACCGATAAATACATCAGCACCTGCTAAAGCATCAGCTAACGTACCCATCTTTTTCTCACGGTTTGTAAGCTTACTCATTTCCTCGTGAGCAGGATTAAGACCTTCCATACCCTCGCAAATGATACCGAAGCGGTCAACCATAGTCAGATTCTTAACACCTAATTTCAAAAGATGCTTACCAATGGCAATACCGGCCGAGCCTGCACCGTTAATAACGCACTTGATTTCACCTATTTCCTTCTTGGTCAAACGAAGTGCATTCAGCAATGCGGCACCGACAACTACTGCAGTACCGTGCTGGTCATCGTGGAAAACAGGGATATCACATATTTCCTTTAACCTCTTTTCAATTTCAAAGCAACGCGGTGCCGAAATATCCTCAAGGTTAATTCCGCCAAAGCCACCTGAAATAAGATAGACTGTGCGAACTATCTCCTCTACATCCTTTGAACGAACACAAATCGGAAATGCGTCAACGTCAGCAAATTCCTTAAACAGTACACACTTGCCCTCCATAACCGGCATACCAGCCTCGGGACCGATATCACCAAGTCCTAATACTGCAGTACCGTCAGTAATAACTGCGACAGTGTTCCAACGGCGAGTCAATTCAAAGGATTTATCATAATCGTTATGAATAACCATACACGGCTCGGCAACACCGGGTGTGTATGCTACGGAAAGCTGTTCTTTATTAGTAACGGGAGTACGTGACTTAATTTCCAGCTTGCCTGCCCATTCATAATGCTTTTGTAAAGCTAATTCCTTAATATCCATTTATACTCCTCCTTATTTATATGACGAGCTGGCGTTTACTTCATCAAAGTTAACATCGCCTAAATACTTGACAGGGTCAAGACCTACATATTTACACATATCGAACATTTCGGCAACTGTGTTAATATTAACATCAATACCGTTCTCCAAACGGTCAGCCTTAGCAAAGATTTCCTTCTCACCATGGGTATAAATACGCTCCTGACCTTCAGACTTCGGACTCTCACGAAGCTCTTTTAAGAAGGTTGATAAATGCTCCTTAATATCGTTGGCATTTCCAAAAATATTGGGATCCATAGCCAAGAATCCATGACAAGTGCCGCCCTTGCCGCCAATATGGGTATGGTTAGAGGTAAGACCCATAGAGAATATCGAGCAGAACAGCTCACAAAGCATTCCGTAGCCATAACCCTTATGACTGCCTAGCTGCTCAGTCTCACCGCCTAAAGGCATAATTCCTCCGCCGTTTTTAGCAACAATGTTTGCCAAAACATCCTTAGCATCGGTACTTCCCTTTCCATTTGCACCCAAGGCCCAACCCTCAGGCAACGGTTTACCAAGCTTATTGTAAATCTCAAGCTTGCCGCGAGTTACAACGGTAGTAGATGCATCAAAGAAGAAATCATACGGTTCAGCAGGCATTGCAACAGCAATCGGGTTACTTCCGAGCATTGCAAGACGTCCAAAGGTCGGTACCATAATAGCCTCACTGTTAGTAAATGCCATTCCGAAAAGACCTGCATCGCAAGCCATTTTTGCGTAATATCCGGCAATACCGAAGTGATTAGAATTTCTGACTGTTACTACAGCAATACCTGACTTTTTAGCCTTTTCAATAGCCAAATTCATAGCCTTATGGGAAATCAACTGACCCATACCGTCATTACCCTCGATAACTGCTGAAACGGGAGTTTCAAACACAACCTCAGGCTTGGCCTCAACCTTAATCAAGCCCTTTTCGATACCCTTATGGTAACGGGCAAGACGCTGCATACCGTGAGATTCAATCCCGTAAAGATCGGACAAAAGCAGAACATCGGTGATGATTTCACTTTCAGCCTTTGTAAAGCCGAACTTTTCGAAGCAATCCTCACAAAAAGTCTTCAACTGCGGATAGGTATATCTGATATAAGAGGTCATAATAAACATCTCCTTCATTTTATTGAATACATTATACTATATAATTCAATATTTTTCCATATAAAAATGTAAATTTTTTAATTTATTTATGCTATTTTTCAACAATTCAATACTTGTAAATTATGATCGACAATGGTATAATAATTTATTAAAAAATATTTTCTTTAAAAGAGGTATAACAAATGACTAAAATTGATATTTTTTCAGGTTTTTTGGGTGCGGGAAAAACTACGCTTATCAAAAAGCTTATTAACGAAGCCTATAAGGGTGAAAAAATAGTTTTAATTGAAAACGAATTCGGCGAAATCGGCATTGACGGCGGCTTTTTAAAGGATGCCGGCATTGAAATTACCGAAATGAACTCAGGCTGTATTTGTTGCAGCTTGGTTGGTGATTTCGGCGAAGCATTAAAAAAGGTTTTAGCTGAGTATTCCCCTGACCGTATTTTAATTGAGCCTTCCGGTGTCGGCAAGCTAAGTGATGTTATCCGTGCCGTTCAAAATATTGGCTCTGAGGATATTTTGCTGAATGGCTTCACTACTGTTGTTGACGCCAATAAATGCAAAATATATATGAAAAACTTCGGTGAGTTTTTTAATGACCAAATTGAACACGCAAGCTCGATTATTTTAAGCCATACAGATAATATTACTGATGAAAAGCTTTCTAAATCGGTTGAACTTTTACGTGAGCACAACAGTGATGCTACAATCATCACAACTCCTTGGAGTGACATTACCGGTACCGCAATATTAGAGGCTATGGAACAAAAGAACACTCTGTCCATAGAGCTTGAAAAGCTGGCCCACGAAACTGAACATCACCATCATCACCATCACGATGAATTGTGTGAATGTGAGCACGAACACCATCATGACCATCATTTTGACGAAAACGGAGAATGCTCCTGCGGTCATCACCACGAGCACGAGCATCACCACGAGCACGAGCATCACCACGAGCACGAGCATCACCACGAGCACGAGCATCACCACGAGCACGAGCATCACCACGAACACGGTGAACACTGCTCCTGCGGTTGTGAACACGACCATCATCACCACCATGCCGATGATGTGTTTACTTCATTCGGTAAAGAAACTACCAATAAATACACTATTGATGAAATCACTAATTCATTATCCTCACTCGAGGATGATAAAACCTACGGTATGATTTTAAGAGCCAAGGGTATCGTTATGGGAGCTGACGGTAAATGGATTCATTTTGACTATGTTCCCGGTGAGCCTGATGTGAGATACGGCTCGGCTGAAATTATCGGACGACTCTGTGTCATAGGTGCTGATATCAAGGAAGACAAAATTGCTGAACTTTTTAGAGTATAATTTATTTAGAGGTAATTAAAATGGATATTCCCGTATACCTTTTTACCGGCTTTTTAGAGTCTGGAAAAACTAAATTTATTCAAGAAACCCTAGAGGACGAGCGCTTTAACGCAGGCGAAAAAACCTTGCTGATTGTCTGTGAAGATGGCGAAGAAGAATATGATTCTTCTAAATTTTCGGGTAAAAACGTGTTTATTCGCACAGTTGACAATGCCGATGATTTGACCGATGAGCTTTTAAGCGGTTGGCTGAAGGAAACTCGTTCAGAGCGAGTTGTAATTGAGTACAACGGTATGTGGACATTAGATAAGCTATACGATAATATGCCTGAAAAATGGTCGGTTTATCAGGAAATGTTCTTTGCTGACAGTACGACATTTGAAAACTACAATTTGAATATGCGTTCACTTGTTGTTGACAAGCTAAAATCGGCTGAGTTAGTAATATTTAACCGTTGTACCGACCAAACCGATAAAATGCCGTTGCACAAAATTGCCCGCGGCGTTTCCAATCGCAGTGCTATTGTTTACGAATACACCGACGGTAGCACTGAGCAGGATACTATCGAAGATCCGCTGCCCTATGATATTGAAGCACCGGTTATAATTATTAACGATAACGATTACGGTGTTTTTTACAGGGATTTAAACGAAGATATGAAAAAATACCACGGAAAAACAGTTAAGTTTAAAGCAATCATTGCCCGGGAAAAACGAATGCCGGACAACTGCTTTATTGCAGGACGTCACATTATGACCTGTTGTGCAGACGACATACAGTACGGTGGAATTATTGCTGAAACTAAATCAAAGTGCACTCAACTTAACACTGGAGATTGGCTATATGTTACAGCTACCGTATCAATTGAAAAGCACAAGGCATATCGCGGTGTCGGTCCTGTTTTAAGAATTACCGAATACACAATGACCTCAGCACCCGAAAATCAGGTCGTTACATTTTAACATATCAACAAAACCGTCCTGCAGCATTACACTGCAAGACGGTTTTTATAATTGATATTATATTAGTACTCAGCGTTGCCTACCGTTCTCGGATAAGGGATAACATCGCGAATATTTGAAACACCGGTAAGATACATAACAATACGCTCAAAGCCTAAGCCGAATCCGGCATGACGGGTGCCGCCGTAACGGCGAAGGTTAACATACCACCAATAATCCTCTTCTTTCAAACCGCATTCCTTCATTCTATTTAGTAAAACATCCAAGCGTTCCTCACGCTGACTGCCTCCGATAATCTCACCAACTCCGGGAACAAGCAAATCCATAGCAGCAACTGTTTTACCGTCATCATTAAGTCTCATATAGAATGACTTAATTTCCTTTGGATAATCAATAACAAACACAGGTTTTTTAAAAATCTTTTCGGTAAGGTATCTTTCGTGCTCGGTTTGAAGGTCACTTCCCCATTCAATTTTGTACTTAAACTCCTCACCCGACTGTTTTAAAAGCTCAACAGCCTCACTATAGGTTACCTTTTGATAATCTGATTTTACCAAGGTATTCAGACGTTCAAGTAAGGATTTATCAATAAAATTATTGAAGAACTCAAGCTCCTGAGGACATTTTAAAAGCACGTGATTTATGATATACTTTATCATATCCCATGCAAGCTCCATATCATCCTCTAAATCAGCAAATGCCATTTCAGGTTCAATCATCCAAAACTCGGCAGCGTGACGTGCAGTGTTGGAGTTTTCAGCTCTGAAAGTCGGACCGAAGGTGTAGATATTACCGAAAGCCAACGCATATGTTTCGCCCTCAAGCTGACCTGAAACCGTCAGATTAGCGGCTTTGCCGAAAAAATCCTCCGACCAATCGATACTTCCGTCCTCTAAACGAGGCGGGTCATTTACATCAAGCGTAGTTACCCTGAACATTTCCCCTGCGCCCTCACAATCAGAAGCGGTAATAAGCGGAGTATGAACATATACAAAATTACGGCTATTAAAAAACTCATGAATAGCAAAAGCAATTTCACTTCTTACCCTAAAAACTGCTGAGAAAAGATTAGTACGAGGTCTTAAGTAAGCCTGTTCTCTTAAATATTCAACGGTATGACGCTTTTTCTGTAAAGGATAATCAGGGGTCGATGTACCCTCAACTGCAACCGACAAGGCATTTATTTCAAAAGGCTGCTTATTTTCAGGTGTTAATACGATTTCACCGGTGACTACAACTGCCGACCCGACGTTTAATGAAGCAATTTCGTCGTAATTCTTGATTTTGTCACGTTCGAAAACAACCTGAACACCCTTAAAGCAGCTTCCGTCATTAAGGTCAATAAATCCAAAGGATTTTGAATCTCTTATTGACCTTGTCCAACCGCCGACAGTTACTCTTTGTCCGTTTGAAAGTGCCGAATCACCGTATAAATTCTTAATTAAATCTCTTTTCATAACTATCACCTTAAACATAGTTTTACCCGCAAAACAAAATTTTTCGGATGAAAACTATTAATTCTCAGCATCGAATTCTAAAATGTCTAAATAAGCATAAATATGAGCAAAACTATTATATTGCATTTCATATAAGTACCATTGACCGTCTATCTTAACTGCAAGCATTCTTTGAGAATAAGTTTCTGTATCATCATCACCATCGATTTCAACATCAAATCTCACACGATATGCAGAGTCAATTTCTACTTCTTTATACCCGTATTTTTCTTCAATTTTATCCAAAAACAAATCTGCAACCGAGGGTGAAACATATTTAATATCGCGAATTTCAAACGAAACAAAAATATCATCGCCAAAACGATTATCCATTTTTGTGCTGCGTCTTTTGTAAAGCCCTTCAGAAGTAAAAATAAATGATTTTACTTCTTTCTCGATTTCATCATCATAAACGTCAGGATAAAGCTCCTCTAAGACATCCGTATCACCAAGATAAATTGCATCTACATAATTACCAACTACTGTTTTTATATTGCCACGTTCAACGAAGTATAGAATAGTACATGTTACAACGATTACCAACAAAAGAAATATGGCAACAAACCATTTAAACCAAGCTATCCTCTTTTTATTTATATTATCAATCACATTTGCTTGAGCCGGCGCCTCATCCGGCACAGTAGTTTTCATAGACTCGGTTACCATTTTATCATTAGAACCGACAGCGTTGTTCAAATTGAAGCTTCTATCTGCTTCGTTTTCAATTTTACTACCGCAGGAAGCACAAAACAATGCTCCTTCCCGAATTTTACTTCCGCATTTTTCACAAAAATTCGCCATAAATTTTTCCTTTCTAAAAAGCCCGTGAAAAGTCAAGCTTTTCACGGGCAATTAACAAAAAACCTGATAGTTTAGAATATATACCACTCGCCGTCAATCTTTAAAGCATTAAAGGTTTCTTCTTCGGTATCCTCGTCATCATCACCCTCAATGGTGAACTCAACCTCAATCTCATAGCCCTCAGTAATAGACTTTTTAGAAATACCCATTTCCTTAAGCCCATCCTTAATTTCGTCAAGGTCATCCTTATCAATCTTATCTTCGTCTGTAACTTTATAGCTAACCTTTATGTCCTTACCGAATTCATCTTCCAGACTATCCTTTTCATCCTCCCACTGCTCTTTAAACTGCTCTTTAAATTCCTTCTTAGTAATATCCATAGAATCAAGCATTTTATCGAGCATATCATCAGGAATAAGTTCCAAGTAAGCGTCATAATCACCATAGTAATTTGCATCTACATATCTGTCAATAGCCTTTTCATAGCCACCGCCAAAGATTAAGCAAAGCACTACTATTAAAGCGACAACGCCTGCGACTGCACCTAAAACGATACCCAAAAATTTCTTATCACTCTTGCACTTATCAATAAAAACAGTAGCGCCCTTTTTGACAGCAGCAACGGCAACGTCAGCAGGTGTCGTATCGGCTGCAGGAGCAGCCTCCTCTGCCTTAGGTGCCAAATTTACACCGCAGTTAGAACAAACAACTGCATCATCCTGTAATTCAGTTCCGCAATTACCACAAAATTTACTCATAAATATACCTCCGAAAAGAAAGTTTCAATACCAAAATTTTACCATAATCAGTTTAATTTG
>JAEIGA010004691.1_pt1 | contig 21102 bp, 13 predicted proteins | sample 9270691 | NCBI WGS metagenome assembly JAEIGA01 (sample SAMN17057246, study PRJNA624740) | gut metagenome | biome: biome; isolation source: fecal sample | host: Bos grunniens | place: China: Xizang | collected 2019 | reverse complement strand
GAATCCACGTCTGCGGACATCGACATTGCGTTGGTTGTAGAGACAATGGCGCCTCGTATCTTAAGAAGCAAGTTCGCCCCCGAATTCGCATCTGACAGCAAAATCATCAGTATGATACAAGAACTGAAAGATTCTTATTCAACATATGAAGAAAAGTATTATGTCGGGTGCGCTAGAATATTAGGTGGCGATTCTTCACCTTTCATGTATAGAGATAACACAGAAGTCTACGGCCCAAATGAAAATGATAAATACCATGTTTATGATGAGGAAAATAATAGCGTAAAAATTGTAAGTAAGAAAAACGTCGGTACTGCTCCTCATATGTCCAACAAAGAGTATATTAAGGACACCACTTTATTGAAAGACTCTATTTTCAATATTGTAAAAAGAATGACACAACTTGCTCTTCAGCAAAATCCGAACAGAACTCAAAATGATGAGATTAGTAGTTTGTTAAAGCGGTTTGGCATTGTAGATGAAGATACAATCAATGCAATCATCAGAAACATTGCATGTAGACCCCAAATAACAACTCTCGAAGAAGAAGGCGACTGTTATTTCATCAACCCAGGTGGAGTCCAAAAGCAAGAACAGCATGACAACTCACATTATAACACCTCTACTGTTGAAAATTCTATGGCCACAACGCCTGAAAATATCCTTATGGCCATGATAAACAGAAATGCCTATGTCATTCTTTCTTCCGCAACAGCAAATATCCCCTCTATCAGAAACTTTTGCCTGGAATGGGACAAACTGAAAAAAGAAATGTATCAACCTACACAACATGCTATTGAGCTTGAAAAGGAATTCTTAGACAGCAGAAATGTAGGGTTAGATAAGGTCAAAAGAGATATCGTTGTTACAGAAGTTCTGGAATCTAAGTTGGAACAGTATTTCACAAAAGAAGTTTTTGGACAGGATACAGAAGAAGCTGACAAGTTTTTAGCTTTGGTTAAGCAGAAATTAAAAAGAGGTAGCAATAAAGACCGAGACCCCGAAGAGAGTAAACAATACTATTATTGCGAGTACTTAAAGTTCGTTAATAATTTACTGGAAATCAATAAAATTGGTTTTTATGCACAGCTCGCTTTGTATACATTCTGTCCTGACTTTGAGGGCCCCGATGAGGCATTAGCTCTACTGATTGATAAAATAAAAACTATTATTCCAGACCTAGAGGTTTATACCACCCGTTCTCGGAATATAACTAGCAAAGTGCAAAAGTTCCATGAAGCTCAACAACAAGGACGTAAGGCAATTTTGATGACTGCTTATGCGACAGCAGAAAAGGGAATTAATCTGCAAGTGCAGTTGCAAGTCAACGATAAAGAAGTTGTTGTATTAGGTAACAACCCTCATAAAACATCACAGCAAATCCCCGTAGCAGTGGACATAGATTCTGTCTTTTTGGGTAACATTACACATATTCTACCTAGCGAAGATGTCAGTGGTACAGACGGTCAAAAAGTTACAGACAATCAAAAAACTGTTGCTCATACCCTGAACACAGCTTATACTTGCAAGAAGTTGGAATATACCAACGAAATGACTGCAGATGAAACAAAAGAGGCTATTAAAAAGGCTATGAACAAACACTATACTGCCTCCCCTATTAAATCGGAGATTAGACAATCAAGAGCGGGTGCGGGTGCGGTGTTGAGAACAATGATTCAGAGTGTGGGAAGAATGTTCCGTTGTAATCGAAAGAGACCCGTGATTCATATTGCGGTTGATGGGGACATTGTGAAAACTTTTGACAAGGCCTATTATCGTCAACATTTCCTGGACAATGACTTCTACAACAAACAAAATTGTGTTGTAAAAGAATTGATTGATATGTTGTTCTCTACAAAAATTAAAACCGTTGCCTTCGAGGACCCAAGAATTAAACAGGGCAATGACGAAATAAATCGGGTTCTTAGTAAAATCAGTCAGCCAGGAAATAGCCCCGAAAAACAAAAAGCAATCGCAGAATATGAAACCATTTTTCAGCTGCAACAAATCTTTTTTGACAGTAGCCAAGGTTTTTCTAAATTGGCAAAGAGTCTGGTGTTTAATTGCGCCGCACATGGTATAAAAGATGCATATTCATTCGAAATAATAGGAGAAGACGAATATGGAAATGCTAACATAGGTCACATTGGCCCGAAAGGCATATTCCCTAATGAGGTCAGTATTGCAGCCTTGAGATTGCAACCATTCCAAAAAACAATTCTGGAAAAGAAGGGTTTTTGTTTTGAAAAACAAAATGGTAATTGGGCATTAACTCCCAAAGGTTTCGAATCATTAAAAGGCCGAATTGGTGAAGCGTTGTTATCCTACTATCTGACGACTATGGGTATACTATCTTCGGATAAAAGCGCGTCACTTCCACCAGAGATATATGAAGTCATGGACTTTGTCAAGGAAGAAAAAGATAGGGTCCTTGTATTTGATGCAAAGTACTATACGATTTTGTCCCGCGACCATGATAGAAAAGAATTGGTAGAGAAATATCGGGAAAAGCTTCGCAGGGTAAGCGAATATTACGGCAAAAAAGTAGTTGGTTTTGTTATTAACACAAGATATAACGAAGAAGCTGTTGCAACTCGAAAATATGAAATGCACACGGAAAATTTTGATGACCAAATGCAATTACACGTGGTCCCGAATATATACGTCCAAGATGGCTTTGACGGCGATATTTTACAGAAAATTTTTAAGGCTTGCTCAAATTGATGAAAGGAAAAAGGTGGCGGGTTCCCGCCACCATTACAAAATATGAATACATTTTTTTACAACATCGTTTCTGACTCTACTTTTTTAGACAGAGGAGCATTGTTCGAAGACTTTAGAGTGATTAAAATACTTATTAAAGATACTGATTTTCCTTTTAAAACAATCAGTATCCCTATGCCAAAGAAAGTTGCAGTTACTTATTATCGTACATGGAAAGAAATCTATCTGTTGGTAGATAAAGATTATAATGATAAGCCTTTGCGAAAGTTATTTGCAGATAATGGCCAGATTTTAATTCGTGATGAAACCAATTTTGACGATGATACTTTCTTAAATATCGTTCTGCAGTATGAGATTAAAAAACGGAATGAAATAGAAGGCATAAATGATGCAATAACAAATCAAGCATATTATTATATTGTCGAAAGTAACAATCATGATAAATGTTATGTCACGCTAAAGTTTAGATTTGATAATAAAAAATTGTTCCCTCACGTTTTCACATTTACGCAGTATGGCAAGCTTACACCCCAAGAAAAGAGCAAAAATAAAAGTCCATTTTTCAAACCAGGCCCATACGCAATGCAGCAAGTTAATGAAAATGATTATGAAAACAAAGAAGAACTGTTTGTTATTCGACATTCTAAAAATTTAAAAGGCAAAGAAAAGAACACAGTTTCTATGTTTGAAACCTCTCATTTTGAAGAAACAAAACAAAGTAAAATTTACTACTTATTAAAGATATTCGATATTTTACAGCATTCTAAATATTTGAAGAATTTTAACTTTGCCAGTGATAAGGCTCAAGAGTATAAAGTAACAGAAGTGTGCAAAACAGTTGAATCGCTGTTTGCGCAATGGATACAGAATACTGTTATCAATGTGGTGTACGCAAGTCGAGAACTGACAAAAGATGAGTTAAGTGTTTTGGCAGATAATAAAAATTGTCAGTGCACACAGTCAAGAGATATTGTGCCATCTGCATGCAATTTAGTGTTTCTTAATAGCACAACAAGAAGCGACCCTCCAAGTGCAGATGATATTTTTAGAGATAAAAATTTGCAGTCAGGAGAAATTGTACAACACATTCACATTGACCTTTTGGGGAATGCTCCTGCGCTCGAAGCAGCTTTGCGTAATTTGATGATAAAGAGTGAAATAAAAGCAAGAGCGATAATTTCGTTCCCTTCCAACGTTATAAAGGGAAACAAAACATACAGCTTCTTTGTCGTAAAAAAGACAAATGATGACGAAGACGATGAGCCTCTGCGAACATATCACAAATTAACAATTAACGAAAAATTAGAGATTGTTGATATACAATTGTTCATGGAGGAAGATATATTCCCTTACGCAGAGTTTATAAGTGACGAATACATTGGGGTAATAGAAGATTCGGAGGGGAATGCCATTTCGTTAAAAGACTCAGACCGAGTTCTTTTACCCGATTGCTTAAATTTAGCAAACTATATCTTTGACATGGAAGAAAGACTAGGAAAAACAATTACTGGACATGATTTATGCACCATTGTCCAGCGGGTTATTGATAATGAAAACAAAAAGGCCAAAAAAGAGGAATTTGAAGACGCTTTCGCAAACGTGTGCGGTCAAAATTCTGGCCTGCATTATAATAGCACCAAAGAGTTCCTTGTTAGTGACATCCAAAAAATGTTCCCTCGCACTTTGGGGCAGCGAGTTAGGACTATGTTGAATATCTTTTATCGCCCAAAGGAAGCAAGCGTCGTAGAAACATATTATCCACAATTTAAGAACATATATTTCAATGAAAAAGAGTATATGGTTGCCCCAGAAAGCAGTGTGCAAAAAAGTATGACGAGTTTCGTTAGAATAAAGGATATCACCACTATACGAGGAGAAAACTTCTTTGAAGAATTAATTCCTATGATGGCTTCTACTGTTGTAAGAAATAAACAGTTAACGATTGCACCATTTCCTTTCAAATATCTTAGAGAGGCAATTGAAAATCCACCTTTAACCCAATAATCAACAACAGGAGATTCATGACGAGTCTCCTGTTTTTCTTACGGTTACAGAAAAAGTCCTCTATGTCTTGCGACACAGAGGACTGCATATAAATATTATATTAACGGTCGCTACCATAGAAAATAATAGCCAAAGCGCCAGGCCCTGTGTTATTACCAAGAATGGGCCCGACCTGATTTACAAAGATTTCAGAGTTGGGGTGAGTTTTTTGAACCATATCCTTCAAAATCATAGCATCGGCCTCAGCGTCGGCATGAACAATAAAGATATACTTATCATCAATCATTTTCTTATCAGCAATGTCTGCTAAGTATTTGATGGCGGCCTTACGCCCTCTTTGCTTTTTATCATTGCAAACACGGCCATCATTATCCAAAATGAAAACAGGTTTAACACCAATAATACCGCCTACAATAGCGGTCAGATGAGAAATACGACCTGTTTTCTGAATATACTGCAAGTCATCAACCGTAAAGAAATGACAAATATTTAGCTTTGTATTTTCTACATATGTAGCAACCTGGTCCAAAGACCAACCTTCACGCTTTTTCAACACTGCCAAATAAACAATCATACCCAAGCCGATGCAGCCACAGAGCGTGTCTACGACGACAATATTAGCATCTGGATACTTTTCTCGCATATCAGCAGCTGCGGCCATAGAAGCCTGATAGGCGCCTGACATACCAGAAGAAAACGACAGATATAAAACATCTTGCCCATTCTGCAAACTTTCTTCCATCGCACTTTCCACATCGCCAATGCTTACACAAGATGTTGTGCCAATTTTGCCAGAACGAATCAATTCATAGAACTTTTCCGAACTCAATTCTCTATAATCATGGAAATGACGATAGGTTTGACCGTCAATCGTCAATCCCATAGGAACCACTTTGATTCCAAGGTCTTCCACCATCGTAGTGGGGAGGTCACAACCGCTGTCGGTTATGATAACATAATCACGCATTTGTTAATCTCCTTACTTTTATTTGTCGGTTTTTTAAAAACTCATATAGGGTTTTTCCTAAGTCTATATGTATTTTAGTGTAGATAAGATAGAACAAACGGGAAATCGACACTTTGTATAAAAAATGTTTAGCTAAATGTAAAAAATGCGCAAAGAGAAGGCCGAGTTATCAAACTCGGCCTTAGTGTTTACTTTACATAAGTGAACCAAAACTCGCTCATTTCATCAAGCAGGTTCATCTTTTCGTCAAAATCAAGAGTGGTGTTCCCGATAATTTCCCACAGGGCACGGGCCTGAGTGAGAGACATAGCACCTTCGGAAGTAAAGACCATGTAGCAGGCAATTTCCTCCTGAACCTTACGGATAGCTTCATCCTTCTGACGCATCATATCGGTCATTTCAGCCTGAATACTGTCGTTATACAGCTGATTCTGTTCACGATTCCAACGAACAGTCTTATCTTCGTCAACCACATAGTCATGAGGACGAGGCTGACGCTTACTGACTGTCGGCATAGAATGTGCGGCGTAGTAATGAGCACGGAGAGCCGTAGGGGTAGTCCAACCAACCCAGTTGGTGTAATCCAGTGTCCGTAAAGCGTCACGCAGAGCGTCTTCGGAACCATCCATTACTTCCAGCTTACGTACATAGCGGTCAGTGCCTTTAACCTGATACATGGCACCAGTCTGAAATGTAATCAGCCAACGACCAACCTTCTTATCAACCTGCAGATTAGAGTTCTGCATGATGGTAGAAGGCATAATATCGGGGCCAATTGCTTCCTTCTTCTTGACCTGAGATAATACAGTATAAGACATATAAAAATCCTTTCTGTTGTATAAATTCATTGTTAATTTGGTGTTCGTTCTGCCTGTAAGACTATAAATAATATAGGAAAAACAAGAAAAAATCGAATAAGGATAAAAATGGTAGTTTTTCTTTTGTTTTATATATCTTGAGTATGTGATTATGGGAGTGCGCTAGGCTCTCCTTCAAAAAGGACAAAATTTTATATAAAGAAAGAGAGATACATAATGGCTATTGTAAATACTAAAAAGCTGAATAAAAATGGCGAATACGGCACCCTGACTCTGTCCCTTAAAGGTCTGTTCGATGCTATTCAGAAGGGAAACGTCGATATCCCCGCTGAGCAGAGAACCGTAAAAGACCGTGGCGCTAAGTATAAGCACATGAGAGATTCTTTCCTGGCACACGTGCTGGTGCACACATTTTTTGATAATTGTATCTCCAATGAAACAGAGGAGATGCTCAACAAAATTTTCGATGGCGATGTTCAGGTCGTTAACGGAACTATCCAGTTCGTGGGCATCTCCGTCGATGCTAATGACAAAATCTACTTGTCTGACGGACAGCATCGTTTCTGCCACTATCTGCAAGAATTCTTTGCGGGCACCGCAAGACTGACAGCTGGAACTGATTTCGGCGGCGATTATTTGAACGATTGCATGGAACAATTGTTCAATGCTATCGAATTGGATGACGGTGATGGTAAAGTCGCTAAGACCATTATCACCATCAACAATTTTTCGCATGAAGACCAGGAGCGCATTTACGCTCAGCGTGTTGTTGCCCAGTTTGTAAAGACTGACGATGACTGCGAGCGTCGCACCTTGTTTTCTGCCATGAATAAGAATGTGCAAATCACGCAGGCGGACCACGACAAGTCTAATTACGGCCACACCCCCATGTTCAAGTGCGCAGCTAAGGTACAAGAAACCCTAGCAGAGATTCGAGAAAACGAACCTGCTAGTATCGAACACTGCAAATGGTACTCCCCTGCGGATGCTTGGGCTCTGAAAGTTCTGTTTAACGCTAATATTCGAACCTTCATTCCTCTTGTAGCTCACATGGGACTACTGACCTACTTGCCAAAAAAACTCCTCGGCGAGGACTACGTTTGGGAGCGAAATTGCGACCAGACTCAGGCAGACCAGGTCCGCAATTTCTTCAAGGCGACTCAGAATATGAATGAAGAAGAGTGCTACAAGTTCTTGACAAACATCATGGACGACGTTGTAGTTCTTTCTAAGATGATGTATCGCGGTAACACAAACAAAATGGAATGCGCCAAGGGCCTCAAGAGCCTGTTGGTTGGCGAACTGCATGCTCTGCATACTTGCCCCCAGGTGATGCCCGAGGAAACTTTTGTGTCTATTGCCGCTGAGGTACATTCCAAGTTGGTCAATGAAAATAAATACGTCCCTATTCTAAAAAGCGGAAAACCCTCTTACGACAGAACCCACTTCAATAACGGCCATCGTCTGCGTAGCAAGAACGAACTGTTTGCCAAGTGGGTGTTGGATGAGTTTAATGCACAGAATAAGGAGGAAGAGTAATGATGACCATCAGTTCTGTTTGTCGTAGTCAGGCCGCAGATGAGCGTTTAAAAGGTAATGTAAATGGCCTGAGCAGAGATGAGATGTCGTTGTATGACGATATTTATGCCAGTATTATGCAACAGCCTGAGACGCCTTATGTCTTTTATTTCAACGAGCGCATTGTGAATTTTGGTGTCCCCAGTAAGTCGTTCAAAATTCATAACGAACAGGAGGCATATATCGAGTTCGCTATGACTCGTTGTGGCATTAGTCGCGCAGAAGCAATCGAACTGCTGTGCAAAATTAGTACTGACCCCGTTAGGACCAACACACTTATGTTAGATGTGGGTAAGGTATGTGACGGAAAGCTGATTATGGCTTTGGAGCTTAATCGCAGTCAGCATTACAATATCCCTGACGACACTACTAAATTACCTATCTTTGCACGAGACCTTTTTTGTGATATGGTCAAAGAAAGAGAATTGCGCAAAGTAGGAGCGTTTGCCGCCATTGATTTTAGTAGAAGGGCTAATGGTACAGCTGATACCGAGGAAATGCTTGCCACCAATAAGCTTCTCTATCGTTTTGTGCATGAACTATAACTTTAAACGGTCCCTATCATAGGGACCGTTTTCTTTTCCCTATTTTTGAAAGCTAAAAAGCTATAATAAATAGGAATTATAATAAAAAGGAGAATACATATGTTTCTGATTATTGACGGCTCTTCCATGCTGTCTACCAACTACTATGGGACTCTGCCTTTTGAAGTATTAACTGCAAAGACGGAGGATGATAAAATCGCATCCTACTCTCGTATTATGCAGACTTCTGATGGCATTTACACCAATGGTGTCTTCACTTCTGTAAAGCAGATTTTGAAAATGATTAAGTATCAGCGCCCCGAAGGTATCATCGTGGTATTCGATAAGACCCGAGATACTTTCCGTCGTGAAATTTATCCCGAATATAAAGGCAACCGCTCTGAGACACCCCATCCCCTGAAAGAACAGTTTGAAACCCTGGAACAGTTCTTGGAGGCCGTAGGTATCCCTGTCTACTTCTCCGATGAATATGAGGCCGACGACTTCGCAGGCAGTATCGCAAAGAAGTTAGAGTCTTATGACAAGGAATGTGTTCTGATGTCTGGTGATAAGGACTACTATCAGCTGGTCACCCCCAAGACTAAGCTGTGGCGAATTGTTACAGGCCCTCAGAAGGCAAAGTACGAAAAAGTTTACAACATCTACTTTGACGATTACACCCGTCACAACAATTTCCCCAGCGGTATCTTTGAGACTTGCTATGGAGAAAGCATCTTGTCTGATGGTATTGAAATCGATTTGATGCCTGAGCAGTTTGTTGATTTCCTGGCGGTCGTTGGCGATAAAGCAGATAACATTCCTGGCGTTGACCGAGTTGGGCCTCTGACTATTCTCCCTCTACTGAGAGAATATGGTTCTCTTGAAAAGCTGTATGATGTTATCAAAAAGGCGAATGCAGACGGAACGGCCAAGGCTCTTGCAAAGGAGTGGAAGGAAACTCTGGGAGTTAAGTCCAACCCTATCAATGCGCTGTTGGCAGGAGAGGACAAGGCAAAGCTATCTAAGAAGCTGGCACTCATTAAAACTGATGTTGATACTATTGCTGATAATCCTCAGGAATATGCGCTGAATGTTGATTATGATATGTTCTACTCTTTGGCAGAGCGGTATGAAATGAACTCTCTGTTGAGTGATATTATGGCGCTGAAAAACGTCTGATAATCTACATAATCACAAAGCGTTTTATGCACAACAACTAAAACCAACTAACAAATAGTAAGGCGACAAAATTTGTCGCCTTTTCTTCTTTTTTTACTACACTTTTATGCTTATTATTCCTATATTATGTATACATCATATCGGAGGACGGTATGGTAATGAACGTTATAGCGGGCATGGAAAAATAAAAACATTACAATGTTTTAGGCTTATTTTTGGTACTTTTACCATAGCTCAATGCCCGAGAAAAAATAGGTATTTACACTATAATAGTAGTGTAAGATACAAAGGAGACAGAAAGGAAAGGCAGTAAAGTATGTTAGAAAAAGTTATGTCCAGCGTAGGAGCCAGTGTAGCTAAGGCAATCACCGCAGCTAGTGCGTGTGCCAACGCAGTCGTGTGTCAGTTCGCAAAGAATGCAATTGACCTGAGCACTCGTTATTATCTCATGGCCATCTCTGTTGCTCTTCTGCTCGTTATGATTGCATCCTTCATTATTGTCGGTCGACATTTTGTAGAGATGCTGCGTAACGAAGCACAGAACGGCGTTCACGTCGCCGCTTAACTTTTTCCCTTGCAAATCCCCTGGCGGTAGCGTCAACGAAGCCGTAAGTATACATCCGTAAAGATGACGTGATAGTATCGTGGCTTGTAACAACACGGCGCAACCATAATTGAATATTCGAAGAAAGAACCATCCAGTCCTCCTCTGGGTGGTTCTTTTTGCTATCACAAATCTCTCCCTGTATAAATCGTCGTTCGAAACTATAATATACACAAGGAGGCGATTGTAATGACAAAAAGGGATTTCCCCGTTAAACCCATTCCTGTTGATATAGACACAACTTGTCGTAATACAGCTAATTTACCCGCCCCTGGCGGATACCGTATTCAATATCAATGTGGACAATGCCAGAACAATTTATGTTATTTCCTTGGTACCAAAGAATTGTATTGCCATCACTGCGGACAAAAAATAGATTGGCGTGTTATCACCTATTTGAACTCCCGTATGTCTGATGATATTGCAAATTTTTGTGACAGTAAAGAACAGGAACAGAAAAAGAAATTATACTTGTCCATTGTGGCAAAGGCCAATGAAACTATGGGTTTTGACGAACCTGTGTTCATTGAGGAAAAATAATTTTGTAAATATTGTACGAAGACGACGAACGAAAAGCGTCGTCTCTTCTACATTATTGATACCCCCTCCGAGTTGGAGGATATATTACAGGCACGAAACTGGAGTGCTAACTACGGGTCGTGTCTACGACATAAGGAAGATTGGCCTATGGTAAAAAACTATTTGTTAGACACTAGTATCCTTTTGGAAAACCCCCGCAACCTTTTTGGCTTCGCTGATAATAATGTATATATCTGCGGAACTACACTGCAAGAGTTGGACAAAAAGAAGACCGCACATGGCGACGTTGGATACAATGCTCGTGAGTGCTGCCGCTTATTGGATGACCTGAGACAGCAAGGTGATTTAATTAAGGGAATTAAGCTGGAAAATGGTGGGACATTATTTATTGAGCCCAATGGTATTGACCAGGATTTGCTTCCCAAAGGTTATAGCATTGATGTCCCAGACAATAGAATCATCAGTTCTTGTTTGTGGTTAAATCGTACGCTGGAACCCAAAATCATACTGTTAACAAATGACGTTTCAATGAGAGTCAATGCCACAATTTGTGGATTGGAAGTACAAGGTGTACGAAATGACATGATTGAGGAATCCCTCTATACAGGTCATATCGACATTGAAGTGTCTCCTGAAATCATCAATTTAATACACAAGAATAAGCACATTGAACTAAAAACGCTCCAATCAATCAATGAGCAGCTCAATCAGACTTTGGCAGAGTCTGGCTGTGAAGATAATCCTATGTTTGTTGAAACAGACAAACTACTGGAAAATGAATTTGTTACCCTCCACGCAGGGAATCAATCAGCACTTTCTATTCACCAGAAAAGTGGATTGAAACTAATCCAACCTAAGACCCTTTCTAATGGGGTTAAGCCTCTGAACAAGATGCAAATATACGCCATATGGGCACTCACAGCGCCCGTAGAAGAGGTTCCTTTGGTAATCCTGCAAGGAGATGCAGGTACAGCAAAAACCTTCCTGTCGCTTGCTGCGGGCCTCTCGCAAGTATATTTGGGCCAGGGCAGACGTGACCCCGAAGACTTTGGTCGAATTATGATTAGCCGTCCCAATACCCAAACATCTGACCCTGACTTTGGTTATTTGCCTGGCGAGTTGGAAAATAAGATGGCGCCTTTGATGGGTGCTTATCGAGATAACCTGGAAGAAATTCTGGGTGGCAAAGACGGCGAAGACAAAGAGCAAGTCGCAAATCATGTTGAAGATTTGTTTGAATCCAAGGTTATTGAACTATGTCCACTGAACTACATCCGTGGTCGTTCTGTTCATAACACATATCTAATTTGTGACGAAGCTCAAAACGCCAATAAAATCCTAATGAGAGACGTTGTTACTCGTGCTGGCCGCCATACGAAAATCGTTATCGCAGGTGACCCAAAACAGTGCGACGTTACAAACCTGGACAAGCATAACAATGGTTTGGTATATTGTGCCACCGCCATGCGTGGCTCTAGTAACGCTTGTATTATTACCTTTGACCATAATCATTGTGTAAGAAGTGCATTGGCAGAAGACGCTATCCAGAGAATGAAAATCTAAATATAACGGAAGCCCGCTCTTTTTAGAGCGGGCTTTTATAAAAATTTTTTTGTATAACACTCCCAAAACCTTATATTTGTAGGGAATCTGAATCGCTTGATGTTTTGGTAAAAATAAACAAAGTTTTTCTTCCCTCGCGTTTATCTTTCGGGAAGTTATAATAGAGAAAATAAATAAACAGGAGACAGCAGGGCTTGCCCCCTGTTATCACGCGTATGAGACTATGTAAATTCAACAGTGATACATCAATTAATGTTGATGGGGCTGTTTTATACGGTACGGCATTGTTCCTGTGCCGTGCTATGAACACATATATGAAGGAACAAACGAGTAACTTGGATGAAGATTGGTTAGTTGAATTGAATATCCCTGAAAGTGGGGACGCTGATGAAGTGCGATATCGTTTTTACACCACTCCCCCAAACCCCAATCTACAACCTGTAATATTCAAACAAATTACCGAAAGCAAAAAGAAGCATGTTATCGTTACTATGAATGATAAATCTCTGTTGGCCTTATTGGACTCAGTTCTTCACCATCAATTATATCTTCCAGATGAAACAATCAGTGGAGACGCAACAGTTGTGCAAATGAATATCCAGGAAAATGGAGAAATGGAAGTAAAGCAGGCGCTGTGCTCTGTTGCTAGATATACTGAAAAGAAAAAGGTCGCGTTGAAAATGGCACGACTAACACGATGGGCCCCAAATAAAACTGCAATTTTGATTCCCTATAAAGTCTTTTTGGATTACATGAAGGAATTGTTAGATAAATTCGTAGAATTAAAAGCGGCAGGCTATGATTTAAAGTTCTTTGTATTTGACTTGGTTTTTACAGATTCCTTTGTCCCCAGCCAGAATCATTTCCAATTTTCAATTAATCCCAAAAATCCAGAATCATTAATGACTATAAAAAAGAAATGGGCTAATGAGGAAAAAACCAAATTGGAGTCATATACAATTTCAATGACATTGAAAGACTTTGAAAATTTTATTATGCCAGCTTATCGTAAAATCAATAAAGATATTCGCGCTCATAGTTTCCTGCAAAAAGATGCTCTTATGATGGTTGTCAGTGAAGGGCAGGATGCGCCCGCAGAAATTGAAAACTTTTACAAAGAAAAGTGCGATTTGTGGAATTAAGTAAAACACCAAATCCATAGAAAGGAGGAAGATGTGGAAAACTGTCAAATCTTCACCCCGCCAACAATTGTAAATAAAATGTTGGACATGATTGATTATAATGGCGACAATATCGCTACCAAAACAATTTTAGAACCGTCTTTCGGCGACGGCGCTTTCTTAGTCCCAATAGTACAACGAATGTTGAACTATTGTAGGCAAACAGAAAAAACCAAAGCAGAAATCATCGCCATGTTGGACAATATTCATGGAGTGGAACTAGATAAAAAGTATTTTGATATCACTTTACAAAAACTTCAAGATTTATTGCTCCAAGAGAACATTCAATATGAGTGGACTAACTTGCATAACGGCGATACTCTTACATATATTCCTCCTACACAATTTGATTATTGTATAGGGAATCCCCCATATATACGTGTTCACGATTGTTCACAAGGAACTCGTAAGATTATCAGGGAAAATTATGTGATGGGCAAGGGCAATACCGACCTATATGTAATTTTCTATGAAAAGGGATTACAATGTCTTAAAGAGACGGGAATACTGTGTTATATAGCACCTAATTCTTATTTTAAAAATTCATCGCAAAAGGCTTTCCGCCAATATCTTTGCGAGAACAATTTAGTGGAAGAAATAATTGACTATGGTACGGTACGCATCTTTGGAGACATAGATACCTACACAGCCATTACTAAATTGCAGAAGAGTCGCACAGAACAAGAAACAAAGTACTTTATGATGAAGAATGAATCGGAAATAGAGTACAGGTGCAAGTGCGATTTATCACAAACCAAAGGTGCCCCGTGGACATTTTCTGAACAGAAAAACATGGAGTGGATGGATAAAATCAAAAATCGAGATATCGCATTGGGGGATTTATGTGAAATCCAATATGGTATCGCGACAAACGCAGACTCCGTTTATATAATAAAAAAAGACTTAGCTCAACAATTAGAGGCTGAAATCATACGACCTGTTGTGAAGGCCTCAAAATTACAAAGCGGACAATATATTATTTTCCCATATATTTGGGATAACGAAAAGAAACGATATATTCCTATTGAAGAAACAACCTTCAAAGAAAAATATCCTCTTACTTACGCTTATTTACTGCAGAATAAAGAACGCCTGGACAACCGAGATATGGAAAAGGGGACTCCCTGGTACGCATACGCTCGAAGTCAAGGTTTGCAGAATTCTCATAATAAAAAGATAGCACTAAAACATGTGCTATCCCCTGACACAAGAAAATGTGAATATCTTGAGTGCAATGTTGAAACTTTAATATATTCGGGCATCTATATTGTAGTTAGAAACCCAAAGGACTATAAAAAAGTGATAGAAATCCTGCGGGGCACCGAATTATACGAGTTTTTATTCACTATTGGCAAGAATATGTCTGGTGGATATAAAAATGTAAATGCCAAGGCTATTAAGAGCTATGGCATCCCCGAGAGCACGAAGAAATACGCCCGTTCCTAATTCAAAACCTGTGCGTGTTTCTTCGGCTCTTCTTTTATGCACTCATGGTAAACCGCTTAACTTTTATCTGTTTTAACGGACAAAGAAAAGTTCACCACCCCCGTGTCGTCTATACTATGAGGGCAAAGTAAAGTTGTGCTTTTGGCGGGAAACCCCGCTTGGCAAATATTTTTCGAAAAATAAAGAAGGAGTTTTTTCTATGCAGAAGACAAAGAAAATTCTATCTGCACTTCTGGCTCTGGTAATGGTGATTGGCATTATGCCCGCAGCGGCTTTTGCTTCTCCCTGTGAGCTGGAAGAGCACACACATGGCGAGGGTTGTTACACCTTGACATGTGAACTGTCCGAACATTCACACACTGCTTGTGATTTATCCTGCGATAAGGTTGCACATGCTCATTGCTATGATGACAAGTGCGAAATCGAGGCCCACAAGCACACCGCTTGCGACCTGTCTTGTGACAAGGAAGCACACGCACACTGCTATACCTTCACTTGTGAGAAGGCTGAGCACAAGCACAACGATGACTGCGCTGAGAAGGTTGCTTCTGAGCTGGTCACCGATATCGACGACCTGGACTTCATTGTCGGTGTTCCTCAGGAGTTCACTTTTGAGACCAAGGCAAACGATGATGCTGGTGTAATGGTTGTCGGTCTGTCTGATTTCAGCGACCCCGATGCTCTGGCTAAGCTGGAGTACTATGAGCCCAACACTGATACTTGGTACGACCTGAACGGCGCTTTCGGCGGCTCCAACGGTTTCCCCATGGCAGATGCTGCTAGCAAGTTCCGTGCCACCTTCGCTAAGGCTGGCGAGTATACCTTCACTTCTGTTATGAAGACTGTTGACGGCGGTGAGGTTCTGTGTTCTGTTGAAGCCACTGCTAAGGTTCGTGATTACAAGCATGCTGAACTGCTGACCAATATCGGCGACATCGAGTTTGTTGTTGGTGAGGCTGCTGAGTTCACTTTCTCCACTGTTGCTAATGACGACAAGGGCCTGATGGTTGTTGGCCTGTCCGACTTCGACGCAGAGGACGCCATCGCCAAGCTGGAGTACTATGAGCCCAATACCGATACTTGGTATGACCTGAATGGTGCTTTCGGCGGCTCCAATGGTTTCCCCATGGCAGACGCTACCAGCAAGTTCCGTGTTACCTTCGCTAAGGCTGGCGAATATGAGTTCACCTCTGTGATGAAGCTGGCTGATTCTGGCGAAGAACTGTGCTCTGTTGAAGCTACCGCTGTTGTAGTCGAGGCTGAGCCTGATGCTCCCGAGATTCCTGAAGAGCCCGTAACTCCCGACATCGACCCCGATGCACGTTGCGGCAAGTATGAGCATAAGCACAATGCCTGCGACTTGTCCTGCAAGCTGTACACTCACACTCACTGCCATGGTGATACCTGTGAGATTGAGGAGCACAAGCACACTGCTTGTGACCTGTCTTGCGATAAGGCAGAGCACATTCACTGCTACCCCGCAACTGAGACTCCTGACGAGCCCGAACTCCCCGAGGAGCCCGAACAGCCTGAGGAGCCTGTTATTCCTGAACTGCCCAAGCCCGAAGAGGTTGAGGGTTATGAGCTGAACTGCGAGACCCCCGCTCACAAGCACAACGCTTGCGACCTGTCTTGCCCCTACGATGCTCACGAGCATTGCTTCAGTGATACCTGTAAGATTGAAGCTCACGTTCACAATGCGTGTGACCTGTCTTGCGACAAGGACGTGCATGTCCACTGCTACACCTTAATTGAGGATGAAGAGCCCGAGACTCCTGAGACTCCTGACGAGCCCGAAGCAATTGTTGTAACCAAAGTTGAGGCTACCATTGAGGCTCCTGTCGCTGGCGAAGCTATCCCCATGACTCTCGCTGACATTGCATTCACCCCTGATATCGACGTCGTTGCTGACGATGTTTATCTCATGTGGGCTAAGAACGCAGACACCAATGATGTCAATGGTGATGGTTGGGAAATCATCGAGGATGAAGATGCTGTCTTCGAGGACGGCTTCTACTACGCAGTAGTCATCTTCGTTGAGCTGCCCGATGATGTCGTTTTCGCTGACGAGTATACTGCTTTGATGAACGGCAAGGCTTTCGATGACGTCGCCTTTGAAGAGGGTGACGATGAGTTCGCACCTCTGTTCTCCGCTGTCGTCGCTTTCGACGACCTGGTTGATGAGGAGCCTGAGACTCCCGAGACTCCCGATGAGCCCGAGACTCCTGTTGTTCCTGATGTAGACGGCTACAAGACCAACTGCGCTAAGGAAGAGCACAAGCACACCGCTTGCGACCTGTCCTGCGATAAGGAAGCACATACTCACTGCTTCAGCGACAAGTGCGATAAGGACCACGAGCACTGCTACGTGAAGATTGAGGAAGAGCCTGAGGCTCCTGAGTACTCCATCATCACTGGTGCAAATGGTACTTGGAAGGATTCCGCTACCGATGGCATGACCTTCGCTTCTGATGCTGAATTCGCAGATTTCGTTTCTGTGAAGGTTGACGGTGCTGTTGTTGACGCCGCTAACTATGACGCTAAGGAAGGCAGCACTGTTATCACTCTGAAGAACGCTTACCTGAAGACCCTGAAGGAAGGCGAGCACTCCCTGACCATCGTTTCCAAGGATGGTGAGGCTTCCACCAAGTTCACCATTGAGCATGAGCACAAGCTGACCAAGGTTGAGGCTAAGAAGGAGACTTGTGTAGACAAGGGTAACTCCGAGTACTACACCTGCGAGTGCGGCAAGTGGTTCAAGGACGACAAGGCTGAGACCGAAATCGTTGATAAGACCTCTGTCGAAATCAAGGCTGCTGGCCACAAGGCTGCTACCGAGTGGAGCCGCGACGCTAAGTCCCATTGGCACAAGTGCACAGTCTGTAAGGAAGCTGCTGATGAGAAGAAGGCTCACGACTTCGACAAGGAGACTGGTAAGATTTGCCAGACCTGTAAGTACGACGTTGATAACCCCAAGACTGGTAGCGAAGCTCACATTACCGTTATGGCAGTCCTGATGACTATGTCCGTAGTTGTTATGGCTGGTGTCGCTGGTTACTTTGTTTGGGATAAGAAGCGTAAGCACTAATCCTACTCACCGTAAATAATTAAAACTTTTGGCCCGCTTCGGATTCTCCGAGGCGGGCTTTTCCTTGTTTTGATATGAATGCAGCACTCATATAAATAAATATTTATTCTATATTAAATGCGTAAAAGTCTAATATGCGAATAGTCTGTTTTTGGGACGAAAATCGCATTTTTCAGGATAAAAAATAATAAAACTCGCGTTAATCCGCGAGGGGGTGACCATATGAATCTTTTCAAAAAAACTAAAAACAAAGGCTTTACTTTGGTCGAAGTCTCAGTAGTAGTTGCGGTAATTATTGTTATGTTGTTAATTATCGCGCCTGCGTTGATTAATTACACGGAGCAAAGCCGCATACAAAAAGACGAGTCTGCTACAGACGAATTAGTGGCGGCCTTCCAGAGAGCGTTAATTGACTCCGATGTTTTGGATGAAAGTTTGCGCTATGAAATAGGCAACAACTTTTTAACATATACAGATAGCTCTGGTACATATGCCGCACAAAACGTGGAATCAGAATATTGGGCGCCCGATGGCAGTGGGCGAGCAGTAACAATTACCTTCAATCCAACAGAAGACGGAACATATGTTCTGGCGGATGGTTTTGTTAATGAGATGACTTATGGCAATGGTTCTGTTGCCACTCCTACAAGACTTATGGATGAACGTGGTAATGCAGACCCTATTCAGTGTAGATTCAATGAGATGTGTTCATCGAACAATGCCACTTTGTTATTTACCAAAGTAACATCTACCATTGGTGATAAATTGCACATACGTTCAGCTGCATACCGCAACTCCAGTTATACCGTCTTTATTAAGTATTCTGTACAAAACGGTTTAATAAGAGCTGATGTGTACGGTGCTTTTAATGGCATGAACTTGGATAATGATTGTCCCGCCTCTCTTGGCTCTGGTACCACTGGATATGATGAAAATGATAACCCCAACGGCAATAAAAAGGGTACTACCCAATCTCAATTTGATAGCACGGCATTACAGGGCGGTGGCTCTATCAAATATAAGGATTACGGGACTTTGGAAGGCGAATATATTGACCCTCAAAAATTCTGGGCATTTTGTCAGACCATAGATAAAGAAATCAAGGAAATTAATGTTGTTGCTGCGTATACTACACAGCCCACAACGGATATTTCTGTCAGCGGTAATGGTCGAATTGTTGCATTTGAAGAGGGCGGCGTTGTATATATTTCTGCGGCTGCCCCCGACGGAAGCGATAATAAGTTTATGTATCAATACAAAATCAGACCCGCTGAAAACGCTTCTGATTTGTTCAACGCACAAAAGACAGGATTTACGAATGTTCAAAAAATTTACGCCTACATGCTCGATGTCTCTAAATGTGTTTCTATGGATGGCATGTTCAAAGATAACACAAAGCTAAAAATGGTAGATATTGAAAGTTGGGAAACCAAGTCAGTTGAACGTTTTTCAGGCCTATTTGAAAATTGTTCTTCTTTGAGCAATATCAAAATTATTAAATGGGATACCTCAAAAGCAGAGGACCTGTCCTATATGTTCGCCAATTGTTCATCTTTGAAATTGGTAAACACAAAGCAGTTCAAAACAGAAAAAGTTGAAGACATGTCTTACATGTTTGCGAACTGCGCCACAATGAAAACTATTGATGTATCTGGCTTCAACACCGCCAGCGTGCGCAGAATGACTTCCATGTTCGAAGGCTGTGTATCAGTTAAAGCTTTAGATGTCTCTAATTTTGATGTCGGCATCGTTATGGACTTTGCATCTATGTTCAAGGACTGTGTCAAAGTGCAAACTCTGGATGTTACTAATTGGGAAACTACATTGTCTCAAAACATGTCCAAGATGTTTATGAACTGCAAAACTTTAACAGAAGTAAACCTAGAAAATTGGAATACAGCAAATGTTAAAGATATGGAGCGTATGTTCTTTGGTTGCCATTATGTGCAAGAATTAGACCTTAGTACCTTTAATAACCTGAGTGCAGATAATGTTACTCAGATGTTTGGAGAGATGTACAGATTGCGTATGGTTACTCTTGGCGCAAAATTCTCTTTCAGAGGCTCAGGTCGTTCCTCCTGCGTATTACCCTCCCCTTCCTATTTATACATTGACGATGCTGATGGTTTCTGGCGTGATGAAAATGGCTCTATGCTCTCTCCTGCTAATATCCCCAGCAGAGTTGCAGCTACCTACCATGCGGTTAGTGATACCTTGCCTGCTATCTTGGCAGAGCGCGACACATGGTGGAAGGGCAACACCCCCAAATCTGCAATTGCCAGAATTAAGATTGTTAACAGATATCGTTCCCCAAGTTATGACGAAACATGGGTCGCTGACGCTGATGGCAATGGTTCCATTGTTGTTTATATCGAAGGCGATACCGCATACCTGGTTAATATGAAAAACAGCCGTGCGAAAAATGCATTCCAGTTGTCTTATGATGCTACAAACACATTCGCAGGCTTTACTAACCTGAGAGAAATTCAAGGCTTACGTTTGATTAACATGATTAATACAACCATCGCTGACAATTTCTTTGAAGGTTGTACATCTCTGGTATCTATCGATGGTTATGAAAGATGGAATGTTCAAAACCTTCGTTCCACCAGTAATATGTTTGCAAGTACTAACATCCCATTCTTAAAGTTAGGCGCATGGGATTTGGCTACTAATACTAATTTTAGTGGCATGTTCGCAAACACTCAATTGAGTGAATTGGACTTGGCGAACTGGGACGTTTCAAATATTGAATCGTTTGCTGGTATGTTCCAAGATTCCAAAAAACTACAAACTCTGATTCTGAAAGCTTGGGAGACTAATCCTAATGCCAGCTATCAGAATATGTTTGCAGGCTGCTCTATGCTCACTACTATTTATACCTCT
>JAEIGA010004690.1_pt1 | contig 21102 bp, 21 predicted proteins | sample 9270691 | NCBI WGS metagenome assembly JAEIGA01 (sample SAMN17057246, study PRJNA624740) | gut metagenome | biome: biome; isolation source: fecal sample | host: Bos grunniens | place: China: Xizang | collected 2019 | reverse complement strand
TCACAATCTCCTGCTTATTCAATTTCTCTTTCAGCGCAGCCATTTGCTCGCGCATTTCTTGCAATTCATCCATACTATTTATTCGTTAAAGGTTAATGGTTACTGTTTCTTCAATTGTTCACGAATACGCACCAGTCGTACCGACACATTTTTCGCGCTAATGCCCACAATTTCCCCGATTTCATCGTAACTTAGGTTCTCCAACCAAAGCATAATAATCGCTCTGTCGAACAGCCCTAACTTCTGAATCCGCTTGTAGAGCATCTGCACTTGCTCCATGTCTTTGTCGTTTTCATCGAACAAGTCAATATCCACCGCCAGGTGAATACGCTCGCCGCGGCGTTTCGCTTTTCTGTCCATCGAGATACAAGTATTCATCGTCACGCGATACACCCATGTCTCAATCTTGCTTTCGTTACGAAATTTCTCAAAGCCCTGCCACAGATGGATCAATGTCTCTTGAAAGAGATCATCGATCTCATCCTTGTCTTTGGAGAACATATAGCAGATACTATATATCGTGCTCTTCTGCTCCTTGACCAGGGCCGCAAATTCTTTTTCGGTTTGTTTCATATCTTTCGTTTGTTTTTTATGCTAGCTTGCCGCGAGTTTTTAACTACATCTGCCCATTAGACGCAGCTATGACATGATTTGCTACAAGAAAATTCATTTTTTCTGACAAACAGCGTACAAAGATACAAATTATTTATGGATTAAGCAAAAATTTAAAATATCTGTGATTCCGATAAGTACTATATCACAAATTAATCACTAACTTATAACTAACTTATCACTAACAAACAGCTAAAAACTTGTCAAGAATTTGATAACGATTGCTAGCAAATATAATAGACGTGCCTTTTGCGGGCACGTCTATTGAGAGTGGTTTTAGGAGTAAAAGAGGGAGTTGGGGAGTGAGGGGGAGTTTGGGGAGTGAGGTTTCGATCTAAAGTCATAGACTTTATTCGTCAACCAGTACAAAATCAATGAGTTTACGTTCAACATCCACCTTGGTTACACGAACACGAACAGGATCAGAGAGTGTGTATGTTTTGCCGCTTCTTGCCGCAATGAGGCAGTAGTTTTCTTCGTCAAACTGCATATAGTCATTCTTCTCAATCGTACGGATAGGCACAAGTCCTTCGGTAAGGGTATCGGTAAGTTGGACAAAGAGTCCGAACTCGGTAACGCCACTAATGATGGCATCAAACTCTTCGCCAAGATGTCGGCTTATCCACTTGGCGTGCATTTCTTTGATAGAATCGCGTTCCGCCATTTGTGCCGCTTGTTCACATTCGGAACAATGTACGCATGCTTCCTCAAGTTCCTCTTTGTCTTGGCGGCATAGTGCTTTAGACTGAAGTAAGTACTTGGAAACCAGTCGGTGAACCATCATATCTGGGTAGCGTCGGATGGGCGAAGTGAAGTGGGTATAGTAAGGAAAAGCCAAGCCATAATGCCCGATATTATCGGTAGAATAGACAGCTTTTGCCATGGAGCGAATAGTGAGTGTTTCGACTAATGTTTGGCACGCTTGTCCTTGGCAGTCAGTCAATAAATTGTTGATATGTTTGTGCGTTGTTTTGCTATTGGAAGAAATTTTGAGGTTTAGTCCAAATCGCTTGATAAAGGTGCTCAAACGTCCTATTTTTTCTGGATCAGGATTGTCATGGACACGATACACAAAAGGTTTGGCAGGTGTTTTTTCTTCGTTGTTGTCTTTCTTTTTTTTGCCAATTTCAGCCGCCACAATACGATTTGCCAGAAGCATAAACTCCTCGATTAAGTGATTGGTATCAAGCGAGTTGTGGAAGAAAATATCAATTGGTTCGTTGTGTTCGTCTAAACGGAAATGTACTTCTGGCGATTCGAAATTGATGGCTCCATGTTGAAAGCGACTGGCTCTCAATTGCTTCGCCAATCGATCCAAAAGCTGTATTGCTTCAGTTAGGTTGTTATCGTTAAAAGTATGACTTTGCCCATCTAATATATCTTGCGCTTGACGATAAGTCAAACGATAATTAGAACAAATGACCGTTCGACAAATTTTATGACGGATCACTTTGGCATTCTGATCCATCTCAACGACTACGGACATGCACAACTTATCCTCGTTTGGGCGCAGACTACATAATTCGTTGCTCAAACGCTCGGGTAACATAGGTATGACGCGATCTACCAGATAGACACTTGTACCTCGTTGGTATGCCTCATCATCCAGTTGCGTTCTCTCTGATACATAATGAGTTACATCTGCGATATGTATGCCAATTTGGTAATTTCCCGTATCAAGGATTTGAAACGATAGGGCATCATCGAAATCTTTTGCCTCATCAGGATCGATGGTAAAAGTGAGGACATCACGCATGTCACGTCGACGCATAATCTCGTGAGCGATAGGGTCTTGTGGCAAGTGGTTTACTTCGTCCAACACCTCGTCAGGAAAGCCACTTGGAAGCACAAACTCCTTTGGCATATCCACAGGAGTAGCGACATCTTTCGTGGTCTTTTGATTTTTATTTTTGCGTTGATTAGCCTTCTCTCGACGAAGACGTTTTGCTATGAGGTCTTTTGTTTTCATCTCAATTATAATTCTCGTAAATATCATTTTTTTGTGTACAAAAACTATGCAAAAGTATATCAAAACATGTTTTATGGCATAACATTTCAACTTTTTCATTAAAAATTTGCATAATTGCGATATTTATAGTACCTTTGTACGAATTTTTGTAAATTAGCAAATTTATCGTTTTGTAACTTTAATGACCATGAGCGTACTCCAAAATTTGACCGCTATAAAAATGTTGCAACTTAAGGCTTTTAAGTTCCAGCTCCAAAACCCATTCAAGTGGGCTAATGGCTGGTTCGCTCCCTTGTATTGCGACGACCGCAAAATATTATCCTACCCCAAGATACGCGATTTTGTTCGCATTGAGCTAGCTCGCACCATTGCGGAGATGTATCCAGACGCCGATGTCATAGCGGGAGTGGCTACAAATGCTATTGCCCATGGTGTATTGGTTGCAGAGCAATTGAACTTGCCTTTTGTCTATGTACACCCCACCCCAAAAGATCATGGTTTGGAAAACCAGATTGAGGGTGATTTAAGGCCTCGACAAAGCATAGTGATTGTGGAGAATCAAGTAAACGTAGGTAGCAACTGCTTGAAAGTAGCTAAAGCTTTGCAAGATAATGGATGCAAGGTATTGGGAATTGTCACGATTTTCGATTATGGTTTTCCAAGTACCCACAAGAAAATCGAAAAAGAAGGCATTGATTTGATTGCACTTACTAATCTAGAAACAGTACTACATCATGCAGAAAGCATGCAAATTATAGATGCTCAACAATGTAAAGCGTTACAAAGTTGGCAACACAAACCATCTAAATGGACAAAATAGAGCATTATGGCAGACATTAAATACGAGAGTAAAATTGGGCAAATAGCAGCTAGTCAAGAAAAGGTATTTTCCGTTTTAAGTAATTTGGAGAATATCAGGCACTTTCTAGATGTAATTCCACAAGATAAAGTAAAAGATATTGAGATATCTTCAGACCGAATACGATTCAAAGTAGAAGCACTAGCGCAAAAAATAACTATTGCAATTCTAGAGAAAGAGGAATATAAAACGATTAAGTTTGGAGCTGAGAATATGCCTATCCCTTTTAATGTATGGATTCAGCTCAAGCAAGTGGAGGAGATGGATACGCGCATCCGTATTACCATTAAGACTGATCTGCCAGTAATGTTTAAAATGATGTTTGATAAGAAAATACAACAAGGACTTGACCAAGCGATTGATATGCTGAGTCAGGTGCCTTATAATAATATGTAATCATGGGAAAAAAGAAACGTAATCCTCGTATTCACCGAGAAGGTCGCGGCATCATTGTCGGACTGACATTTTTGATTTTTGCGATCAATGTACCAATATACCTATTCGTTACGCAATGGGTATTTGCAATTACGCTATTGCTATCTGCCGCATTATTGGTCTTTGTGACCTATTTCTTCCGCAACCCAATGCGTATTCTAGAGGTGGATGATCCCAACTTCCTCATCGCCCCTGCAGATGGTAGAATTGTGGTGGTAGAGCCCACTATGGAAAATGAATATTTCCACGATAAACGCTTACAGGTCAGCATCTTTATGTCGCCTTTTAATGTACACGCAAACTGGTATCCCATCGAAGGTACAGTATTGGTTTCAGAGCATCAAAAGGGTAGTCACAAAGGCGCATGGTTGCCAAAATCAAGTACGGAAAACGAGCGTTCATTGGTAGTGATTGAAACGCCAAACAAAGTACAAATTGCTGTACGTCAGATAGCAGGTGCTATGGCGCGACGCATCGTTACCTATGCCAAGCCTGGCAAGCAATCACGCCGCAACGAACATTTTGGATTTATCAAGTTTGGATCACGTGTGGACTTGTACCTTCCACTTGATACTGAGATATTCGTTACAGTAGGCGAGCAAGTAACTGGTAATGAAACTATTATCGGAAGAATTAATTAAGAATACTCACTTCAATATTAAACTGCAATGAACAAGTTCGAAACACTTTTCGCAGAATATCCTTGTAAACTGACCGATGAGTCTGTCAAGGCTGCAGTAGCTGACATCCTCGCCAACCATTTCGATGAAAACAATAACGCAGAAGTATGGAAACAATGTCTGCACTCGATCGATCTCACCACACTAAACGGCGATGATACCACAGAAAAAGTGGAGTCAATGGCACAACGCGTCAACGAGTTTGAAGAACATTTTCCAGATATACCAAACGTAGCAGCCATGTGCGTATATCCTGCACTAGTGCAAACAGCAGCCGATACCCTCACCGAACCAATAGGCATTGCCGCCGTGGCAGCAGGTTTCCCCGCTTCACAAACGTTTATTGAAGTAAAAATAGCTGAAGCAGCCATGGCAGTATCAGCCGGTGCGACGGAAATTGACATTGTGATTTCTATTGGCAAATTCTTAGAAGGAAACTACGAAGAAGTATTCGATGAGATTTCTGAAATCAAAGCGGCTATCAAAGACGCCCATCTCAAAGTGATTCTAGAGACTGGTGCCTTGAAAACGGTAAATAACATCTACAAAGCTTCCATCCTAGCAATGGCTGCCGGAGCTGATTTTATTAAGACCTCAACCGGAAAAATTGCTATAAATGCTACCCCTGAAGCCACATACACCATGTGCACCGCTATCAAAGATTGGCAGACAAAAACTGGTAAGAAAGTATGCTACAAACCAGCAGGCGGGGTAAGTAGTACAGAGGAAGCAGTACAACACTACACTTTGGTTAAAGAGATTCTTGGTTCGGAGTGGCTTAATAATGAGTCTTTCCGATTTGGTGCAAGTCGCCTAGCAAATAATTTATTAACCAGCATATTAGGGACAGAAGTTAAGTATTTTTGAGAATAATATTTGCGATTTTGGATTGTCCAGCTAAATTGGGATGAATACCATCGTCACAAAGGTAACCTTTTCCATCACCTAAAGCGGTGGTACAGTCTATTAGTACGCAGTCAGTAGCAGCAGCCACCCGCTTGACCGCGTCGTTGTATAATTCATGTCCCGCCCAAATACTATTTACATTTCCTTTAAGCCAATTGAGTACATTGGATTTTTGTACATCAGTAAAGTTTGAAGTAACAAAATCAAAGTATTGCTGAGCATTCATCGGTGGTAGGGACATGATGAGCGGAGTATATCCCATCTCACGAACCTTATTCACTATGCGCATATAGGTCTTTTCAAAGATTCTCAACGGAGTTTTAGGTTGATGTTCACTTGCAGGACAATCTGCGATAGCTTTCCAATTATAGTCGCTATCATTTCCGCCATAACACATCAATATATAGTGAGTTCCATCCAATCTATCAAAGTGGCGTTCTAAAATTCGCTCACCTGCCTCTATGGTACATCCCATTTTGCCTAAATTAAGCACTTCACAGTGCAAGCCCTCTGCAACGCGATCAACTATATTATGATCGGACAACGAATAGTGCCCGCGACCGTTCTCTTCTTGATTAAACAGGACTCCTTTGATAATAGAGTCACCCAATGCTGCTAATTTCATCATTAAATCCATAATTATTTATCTTTTAATTTACCATTTCTGAATTCTGCTGCAAAATTACTGCCATTTTGTCAATTGGGAAAATATTTGTGACAATACGGCATGATTTTTGTTATAAATAGAAATAGAGTGACAAAAACATAATATTTGTGACAAAATATACAAACCATTTATTTTGTCACACCATAAAAAATGACAAAATTATGAATAAATTACAGTCAATTTTCACGGCTCTTAGAAGCAATCTTGTATTTATCATTGTGAACCCCTTATTTTGGTTATGTTTTGTATTATTGTATCAACCTGCTCAACTGATTAAGTTGCTCAATATGGGGGATAACATGCTCAATTTCAACACAACCATCATCATGTGTATTCTTTTAGGTGTAATGATTATCTCACGAGGGCTATTGATGGTTATTCATCATACCCTAAAAATGAATTGGCAAAAATTCATATTATGGGAAATGGCAGAGTTGCTCACAATGAGCTTATTTACAGCACTTTACACCACCCTTATGTATCGTGGTAGTTTTACATACTTCCACATGGTTGGGCAGTCATTATTTTACCTATCAATCATATTGATTTTCCCATACGTGATTTTTAATTTATCATTTGCATATGTATCTTTTCTTGAGCAAGATACACTGTATGATGACAGTTTGATGCGATTTGTGGATAGCACACAAAAATTAAAGCTCATGATTGCTTCATCAGCAGTATTATATATTGAAGCAGATGAGAACTATGTGCATGTTCGCTATATGGAAGGAGAAAAACAAAAAGATTACCCACTCCGTGCCTCTATGAAATCATTGGAAGAACTTATGCAAAAACATGGATTGATCCGTTGCCAACGCAGTTATTATATCAATCCTAGTCATATCAAAGTGCTGCGCAGAGATAAAGAAGGAATGATTTCTGCCGAATTAGATGTTCCTAATCAAAAATCTATTCCTGTTTCACCTAAATACTATGACTCACTCGCTAAATGGTTATAATTATCAATAAAATTTTGTAAATTGTAAATATTTTTGTACCTTTGCAGCATGAAAAAGTTCTATATAGAGACATACGGTTGTCAGATGAACGTAGCAGATAGCGAAGTGGTTGCAGCTATCATGCAAACTACTGATTGCGAATTAACCGAAGACATTTCTGAGGCAGATATTGTGATACTAAACACTTGCTCCATTCGTGATAATGCCGAGCAGAAAGTGCAACACCGCTTACAAGAGTTAAAAGGGAAAAATGGCAAAGGCAAAACTATAGGCGTCATTGGCTGCATGGCAGAACGTATGGGAGAAGAATTGATAAAACAATGGGGCGTGAATTTTGTGGCAGGTCCTGATGCTTATATGGACATTCCCAATTTATTGGCAATGTGCAATCAAGGTTTGCCAGCGATTAATATCGAACTTAGTACAAGCGAAACATATCGTGAAGTTATGCCCGCGCGAATTGGAAAACAAATATCAGGTTATGTGAGCATCATGCGCGGTTGTAATAATTTCTGCTCCTATTGTATTGTCCCCTATACGCGCGGAAGAGAACGCAGTAGAGATGTAGAGAGTATATTGAATGAGGTACGAGATCTACAAGAAAAAGGGTACAAAGAAATCACCCTGCTAGGACAGAACGTCAATAGTTATAGGTACGCGCGCGTGCGAGAAGAAGGGCAAGAAGAAATTATCACTTTTGCCAAACTATTGGAGGATGTAGCACTAGCTGTCCCAAATATGCGAATTCGCTTTACCACTTCACACCCCAAAGACATGTCGAACGAGACGCTTGAAGTAATTGCGCGCTATAAAAATTTATGTAAATTCATCCATCTCCCTGTACAAAGTGGATCTAACAAGATACTCAAGCTTATGAATCGGAAATATACTCGCGAATGGTACTTAGATCGAATAGCCGCTATTCGTAGGATTATACCAGATGCTGCTATAGGAACGGATGTATTTTGTGGTTTTCATGATGAAACCATAGAAGATCATCAACAAACGTTATCCCTCATGCGTGAAGTAGAATTTGATACCGCCTTCATGTTTAAATATAGCGAACGTCCTGGCACCCATGCACAAAAGCACCTGCCAGACAATATTACAGAAGAGGAGAAAGTGAGGCGATTAAATGAAATCATTGCGCTCCAAAACCAATTATCATTGGAAAGCAATCTTCGTGAAGTGGGTAAAGTGGTCGAGGTGCTCGTAGAAGGATATTCCAAGCGCAGCAAAGAAGACATGTATGGTAGAACATCACAATACAAAACTGTTGTTTTTCCTAGAGAAGGACGTAAAATAGGTGAATTTGTAATGGTGCAAATTGAAGAGGCAAGTGCAGCTACTTTAAAGGGAAAAATCATAAATTTTGCTTAAAATTGACATAAAATACACTTTTTAACACCAAATATACCATTTTTTTCTAAAAAAATTTGGTCGATTAATAAAAATGTAGTACCTTTGCAGCGAAAACAATAAATTTTCATAGTTAAGGTTTAGGTTTAATGGCAACGGGAGGCTGGGAAGTTTCTCGTTGTTTTTAAGTCAACTAAAGAAATATCAATTCCATCCTACAAGGATGGTATAATTATATTACAACACATGAAACAAAACCACCCAGAAATTATTACCAACGAGCAAGATGACCAATTGCTTGATTTGACAAATATAGATGAAGCGCGCAAAGCATTTATTGCTAGCGAAATACTTAATCGAAAATATTAAACGGGATAGATTTCCCACCCCAATAAAATATGGCTACAACTTACATGACCGCAGAAGGTCTTCAAAAATTAAAAGATGAACTCCAATACTTGGAGTCAGTAGAGCGTCCTCGAGTAATCGCAGCGATAGCTGAAGCAAGAGAAAAAGGTGACTTGAGTGAAAATGCAGAATATGATGCTGCCAAAGAAGAACAAGGAATCTTAGAGAGTAAGATTGCGATGATGAAAGCAAAGATTATGGATGCTCGGATTATTGATGAAAATGATATCAATACTGATGAAGTACAAATTTTGACTAAAGTACGAGTGCTGAATCTAAAAACTAACCAAGAAAAAATATATCAATTAGTTACTGAAGGTGAGGCAAATGTTGCTGAAGGAAAATTAGCCACCACGACCCCTATTGCCAAGGGATTGCTAGGTAAAAAAGTAGGTGATATAGCAGAAGTTGTTGTGCCTGCTGGCAAATTACAATTCAAGATTCTAGAAATCAGTCTTTAATGTTATTTTACGATGACTATTTTTACAAAAATCATCAATGGCGAGATTCCTAGCTACAAAGTGGCTGAGAATGAAAAGTTTTATGCCTTTTTGGATATTAATCCTTTGCAAAAAGGACATACATTGATTGTTCCTAAATTACCTGAACCAGAAGCTGATTATATATTTGACTTGGATGATGATATTTTAAGCGAGATGTTGGTATTTTCCAAGCATATAGCCCATGGTATCAAAGTTGCTACCAATTGCAAACGCGTGGGCGTGGCAGTTATAGGATTAGAAGTACCACATGTGCATATGCACCTTATTCCCATTAATAAAGAGAAAGACATGTCATTTTCAAATCCTAAGATGACATTATCTTCCGATGAGATGGTGAACATTGCCAACTCTATCGCAGAAGCGATAAAATGCTAAAACAAAAAATGACTGCCCATGCAGTCATTTTTTTGTTATCAAGCTTATTTTCGAATCCATGTTTGGCTACGCCCCAATATACCGGCTTTATCAATAGATCCTCTTAATACTAATTTTCCATCCTTTAGATAGATCTTTGCATAATAAAACTTACCATTATCAGGATCTAAAACGCGACCATTACGCAATTCGCCATCAACAAGTTCCATGTCGCGGATAATTATCAATCCTTGAATGGGCTTCTTGTGATCACTTCCAGTACAAGCTTCGCATAGAGCATCAGCATTTACACCAAATAATTTGATGATCTTTCCGTAATACTTACCATTATCTACTTGGTAAATACGCACCATTGACATTTGCTTGCCAGTAGCATCATCCACTGTGATCCAATTACCTAGAATAGGAGTCTGTGCACATAATGTAGTCACTGAAAATAGAACTACCAACAATGAAAATACTTGTTTTGCCATAATTTTATAATTTAATAATGTGTATTATTTTGATTAAAAATCGACGCAAAATTATAAAAAATTTATCGAATATGCCAAAAGCATTCAAAAATATTTTGATATTTGCATAAAAATCAGTAATTTTGCAGGGTATTTAATACTATCAAATTATATGAAATTGGTATTTGCTTCAAACAATAAACATAAGCTTGGAGAAGTGCGTCAAATTCTACCATCATCCATAGAGGTCGTTAGTTTGTATGATATTGGGTTTCGAGAAGAAATAGATGAAACCGGAACCACGTTGGAAGAAAATTCCCTGCTAAAAGCACAAGTAGTATGGGATTGGCTACTCCAATCATCACTATCCCATACTGTAGATGGCGTTTTTGCTGATGATACCGGTTTGGAAATTAATGCATTAAACGGAGCACCGGGAGTATATACCGCTCGTTGGGCAGGAGATAAATCATGCGATTGCAATAATCGACAAAAAGCATTACGAGAATTACAAGGCATAAGTGATCGAAGTGCTCGGTTTCGTACAATTGTATCGCTCATTTTCTCTCAATCTTCTATTCAAGTAGAAGGTATTGTTGAAGGTCGAATTGCTCTACAAGAAGAAGGTAATGGGGGATTTGGTTATGATCCAATATTCATTCCAGAAGGATATAATCAAACCTTTGCCACATTACCCGCTGAAGTAAAAAATGCTATCAGTCATCGAGGTAGAGCTATGGAGGCTTTAAGAGAAGTACTAAATACTTATCTAACTACTGAATAATCATGAAAAGAATCATCTTATTATTAATAATTGGAATTTATAGTTCAATATGTTTTTCATCAGAAAAGCATTGGAGAACCCATTTTGCATACAATAGCGTCCAATTGATAGCATTGGATTCGGAAGAAGTGTATGCTTTGGCCAATGGAAAAATATTCTCAATCAACCAAAACAATGAAAAATTAACATTATACAATAATTTTTCAGGTTTGCATGGAACTGAGATAACCCAATTAGCATATGATTCTATTCGTGAACAACTGCTCATATTATATTCCGACGGAAAGATGGATGTGTTACGCAACAAACATATGCAATACATCCCAGACCTTTACAACAAACAGATGACCACATCCAAAAAATGCAATAATATTACCATTTATGAGGATATTGCATACCTATCGATGGATTTTGGTATCATCACGTTTGATTTGAACCTATATGAATTTGTTGACACTTACTATATTGGCGATGAAGCTTCAGAAGTGATAGTAACGGATGTGATGCTATATGGAGATAGTATATATGCTAAAACGGCAAACACTATCTACGTAGCACATCTAGAAGATAATATCGTAGATTATCGCTATTGGAATAAATGCACCAAATTACCACAACCTTTTGATGCAAAAAAAGGAAAAGAATATGTTAGTAAAAATGGTGACATTTGGAAAGTAGCTGATACACAAGGAGTAGCACGTGTCTTCCAAACTGGAGAAAAAGAGTTTTACTTGCCTGATGGACCACAAGTAAATACCCCATACAATCTGACTAGCCATAACGGAAAACTATATATGGTACCGGGCGGAAGATGGGCTGTACAGAATAAAAACCCTGGTCATGTAATGATATATCATAAAGGCAAATGGACTAACATTATCAATTCCACCATCAATAAGCAAACTCAAAAGCAGGTACTTGATTTTATGGATGTAGCAGTAGATCCTACCAATGAATCTCATTTTTTTGTCACTAGTTATGGTACCGGGTTATATGAGTTTCGTAATAACGCCTTGCATGCGCATTACACCCCAAGCAATAGCATTTTAGGATCTGCCGCTCCAGCTAATCCTGATGGATATACCCGTTTAACCGGAGCGGCTTTCGACTCCCAAAATAGGCTGTGGGTTACTGTAGATGGCGGAATAGACACCACGCTTGTTTGCTTCTTACCAGATGGAACACAACGAGGTTTGAATTGCAATACAGATCCTACTACTCGCTTTATTTTTAACACATCAGAGGGATTATTAATTGATGCTGTACAACCACAACGCAAGTGGTTGGTATCCTGTCGTAGCATACCCGCTGTAGTATTACTAGACGATGGAGGCACAACATTTGATGCGAGTGATGATAAATGTAAAGTACGATCCGAATTCTACGACCAAGACGGCGCTGTCTTAGTGCCTGAATTCTTCTATTCTATTGCTCAAGCACCCAATGGGGATATCTGGATAGGATCATCTGCAGGACCTATCATAATTCCAACAACTATTGATTTCATCAACTCAAACCAATGCCAACGCTTGCGTATTGAAATGCTAGATGGCAGCAATTTGCTTGATACTGAACGCATCAACGCATTTGCATGGGATGATGAAGAAAATATATGGATTGGTACACAAACTGGAGGTATTTACGTGTTAAATACAGAAGCAACAGAAATTCTTGCTCACTATACAACAAGCAATTCCGTCATGCCATCAAATACTATTGTATCAATGGCATACGATGCCATTAATCGACAAATGTTCATTGGTACAGGTATGGGATTGGTGTCATATCTGCAAGATCCTGAAGCGTTGTCCAGTATTGATATTCCAACAGAAAACGAACATACATATGGCAATATGTATCAATGGAAATCTCATTCTGCTTTTACCAAAGTAGAAGAGATCGTCATGATGGGTAACAAAGTTTTTGGTTTATCATCAAATGCACTATTTTCTACAGATAAAATCAGCAAAGAGATAGAATACTACAATATCTTAAGCGGTTTGAGTGGTTCTAGTATTGATCATATTGCATATAATGCTCAATTAGAACGCATGTTGATTACCTATCAAAACGGACAACTTGACATTATGACTAAAAATGGTACAATATACAATATATCCGATCTTTACCTCAAGCAAATGAATGCTTCCAAACAAGTGAATGATATCTGCATGTACCAAGATAAAGCTATTTTAGGTATGAGTTTCGGTATTTTAGTTGTAGATATGAGAAAAGCCGAAATTACAGATACATATTATATTGGAAATGAAAGCTCCGAAGTCTACATAAATCAAATTGCTATCAACAATGATACAATCTATGCCGCTTCTAACAATCATTTGTATTATGCCAACCTTAACAACAATCTTGTAGACTACTCATTTTGGGAAATTAAACCATTACCACCTGGTAAAACAGTACGTAGTATGCGTGCACATTATGATAAATTATATATGATTTCCAACCAAAAAGACACATTGATATACTATCTTAGCAACAATGAATGGAAATCCTTCACTTCTAATTATCCTATGCGACGTTTGTGCCCATCAGGTGACAATCTATATGCATTACCCGACAATAAACTAGGTATTTGGCAGATCAACAGCAATCACTCGGTGCCAACAAGCTTTGTATATGGGTATAATTATGATATTGTTGAGGATAATGGATCATATTGGCTAGGTACAAAAGATAATGGACTCGTCAATTACCAAACAGCCATCGAAAAAGATCCCATCATCCAAGAATATCATCCAGATGGACCTATTAACAACTATTCATATCGACTTCGTTCCTATGGAGACAAGGTTTACATGCTCCCTGGTGGACGATGGGCTAACGAATACAAACGTCCTGGCGATATCATGATTTATCAAGGAGGTTGGTGGAAAAATCTTAAAAACGAAGAATTAGTCAAAAAAGCAAATCACGTGGTGTATGATATCATGAATGTAGCACAAGACCCTAATGATGATACACACTATTTCCTTACTACCTATGGTACTGGAGTATTAGAAATGCGAGATACTAGTTTCGTGCAATTATATTTACCCAAAAATAGTAATCTTTTCTCCGCTGCTCCTAATGCTCCAGATACATATACTCGAACCGATGGTGCTATTTTCGATGACCAAGGTTACCTCTGGCTGCTAAATGCTGGTGGTGGAGAAGGCAATGTGCATGTTATTTCACCCACAGGAAAATGGCATTCATTTGATTTATTCGATGATAATCGGGCACGTATTACATTATCCACTCCGGGAGAAATATTAATAGACAAACACAACCCACAAAGAAAGTGGATACCACTCATGCGAAGCAATACTGGACTCATTTTATTACAAGATAATGGCACACCTACCAACCACTCTGATGACCACGTTACCTATCGAAAAGAATGGAAAGATCAATACGCTAATTCTATAGCTCCTGAGAATATATATACCATCGCACAAGACAAGAAAAATACACTTTGGATTGGAACGTCATCAGGTATATTCACCATTCCTTATTATATCGATTTCGCCACCTCCAACGAATGTAAACGTATCACTATTCCACGTAATGATGGCACACAATTAGTAGACTTTTTGTTGGACAACGAACAAATCAATGCTATTGCTGTAGATGGAGCCAATCGCTTGTGGGTAGGTACTGCTACTTCAGGAGTTTTCCTTTTAGCTCCTGTAGGCGATATTTCCGACGTGACATATACAGTAGAAACTGTTGCACATTTTACCACCCAAAATTCACTTATGCCTAGTAACGAAGTGCTCTCCATCGCTATTCAAGAAACTACTGGAGAAGTCTTTATCGGCACAGGACAAGGACTCGTTTCATATATGAGCGATGCTACCGAACCAGAAGAAAACTTCTCTAATATCTATGCATACCCAAACCCTGTAAGACCGGAATACCAAGGAGTTATCACTATTAGAGGCTTAATGGATAATACAGAGATTCGGATAGTGGATGCTAGTGGTAATCTTGTACAGATTATCCAAGGTACTGGTGGTTCTGCCGTATGGGATGGTAAAAATACGCAAGGACAACGCGTCGCTTCCGGCGTCTATACCGCTATATGTAATACTAAGTCGGGTAAAGGACACGGAACTGTAAAGATACTGATTATCAACTAGTTCATGAATAAATCAATCCAACGCATACTTCTACTGCTATACCTAGCTATCAACATACTTTTTATTGAGAAGTATGCTTCAAGAATCACATCATACCATCTAATCATAACTATTGCATATATGCTATGCACCTGTCTTATCATTGGTGGTATCGTGAAAAAACTAACTTCCTTATCTCGCCCTAATTTATGGCTAGTAGCCACCACTATAGTATTCATAGGAGCTGCTATTATTCTGCAATATGCCATCGACCCATATACCATTCAAGTAGACAGATGGTCTGCCATACACAATTTCCTTACAGCCATGCTACAAGGCAATTACCCATATGGCGCTACTACCCATCTAGGAGGATATGGTTCTCCATTTCCTGTATGGCAAATGTTGCATCTTCCCCTATTTTTCGCAGGTAATGTTGGTTTATCTATTTTTCTAACAACTATTGCTTTTATCACCACCTTGTATCATTGTCATTCTAGCAAAGTCGCCCTCATTACAACAATCCTACTTGCATTATCGCCTGCATTTTGGTATGAAATAGCCGTTAGAAGCGATCTTATTACCAATATGATGCTAATTGCTATCATTTCCGAATGGCTCATTTACAAAAAAATCAAACTCAGCAATTCTACGATTCCTATCGGTATTCTAGCTGGTTTAATTCTATCCACACGCCTTATCGCTATTATTCCGATATGCGCGTTATATGGTTACGAATTTCTTAAAATGGGCTGGAAGAAACAAGTAACATGCATCGTAGCTACCATACTTACCTTCACAATTACATTCCTCCCGTTTGTACTTTGGAATGGTAGTACACTGTTCTTTTTTGAATACAATCCCTTCGTATTGCAGACTCGACAAGGTAGCTACCTTGTACTACTGATCTTTGCTATCATAGCCATAACTATCACCCTTCATCAAAAGGGTAATACTAAATACTTGTCAGCTACTACAGGACTCCTTTTAACAATACTTGTAGTTATGGCTTTTGCTGAAAAAATGTGGATGCATCAACTCTGGAATGGGCTCTTTACTTCCGCTTTCGACATTACATACCTGTCAGCAGCATTGCCGTTTTATATTGCCCACCTATCTTGTTCTTTTATCGCAAAGAAGCAGGTATCGGGTTTTATCCTCTAATTAGATTCATAAACTCTTCACGCGTTTCTGGACGATTAAAAGCCCCTGTAAAATCGCTGGTAGTAGTGATAGCATGAGGTTTTTGTACCCCTCGCATTTGCATACACAAATGTTCAGCCTCAATCACAACCATCACACCTAAAGGATTTAACGTTTGTTGTATACAATCCTTTATTTGAGTCGTCATACGTTCTTGTACCTGCAAACGACGAGCAAATATATCGACCACACGCGCTATCTTGCTTAAGCCAGTTATCTTGCCATTAGGAATATATGCTACATGTGCTTTGCCGAAAAAAGGTAATATATGGTGCTCACATAATGAGTAAAAAGGAATATCTTTTACCACCACCATTTGGCGATAATCCTCTTCAAATAAAGCAGTGCGTAAAATAGCCTCTGGATCTTGAGAATAACCTTGAGTCAAAAATTGCATGGCCTCACCCACACGAATCGGTGTTCGCTGAAGACCTTCGCGATTGATATTTTCTCCCATCAAACGAAGAATTTGCTCTATATGATATGCTATCTCTTGAGTAGTTTGGTCACTTGGAATAAATGGAGGTATCATATGGATTTATATTTTATAATTAATACATGATTTTCACTGTATCTGTAACTACATAAGTACTGCCATACAAGTCAGGAAATAGCTCATTAATCACCTCCTTATATTTCTTAGCTTCATCACGCGTCTTAAAATCACCCAAGCGAACCTTCCAAAAGGGAGGTTCTGACAACACATACACTTCCACATTCACACTTGGAATCAATTCCTGCTGCAAGAGAAAGGCCTCGTTTTTAGCCGATTGAGGGTCATTAGATGAATACACCTGCACACGAAAACCTACCTTGCGTATCGCTTCGCGTTGTGTACCATAATACTTTTCCAACATCAAACGCGTGATACTAGAATCTTGATGCACAACAGCATTAGGCATATCATCTATTATCAAACGCACACTACTTTTATGCGATACTGTAGAATCTACTCTAAGAGTATCTACAGCCAATAACAACAGCGGACAACTTGTCAACAATATAATCAATAATCTTTTCATTCTCAATAATTTATAAATTAATATCTAAATGAACTACCACCCACAAATTCACGCAAGAACGAAGTTGGCGGAATTTCTCTCTCCGATATAGACTCAAAGTAACTCAAATACTTCTTCAATCGGTGTGCAGTAGTGTACTCATCACAATACTTTGGCACCTCATCCAATATCGGTTCTGCATGGCGTTTCAAAACCGCCAACTCGAATAGTAATGCCGAATTGAACATCACATCTGCCTCCTCTTGGAAAGGAGCTATCCACCTATCCTCACCGCGCTGTACACTATCCAAACGAGCGATTGTCTCCAATGCAGAATAACCACGATATCGGTAGTCACGCACAATACGGCGAATCAAACGAACATCGCTCGTTGGTATCCAGTTGTGATTATCCAAATTAACCGTTGTCAATGCACTCACGTATATCTTAAAGGTGGCTTCACGAGGAATGTTAGGCATTAATTCAGGATTCAGCGCATGAAGTCCTTCCAAAATCACCACCGTATCTTTTTCTAGTCGAAGTGTATCACCGCGATACTCGCGCAGACCCGTCTCAAAATTATAGAACGGAAGCGATACTGTCTTTCCTTCTAATAAATCTGCCACCTGCTGACGAAACAAAGGCAAATCCAACGTATGCAAATGCTCAAAATCCCACTGACCATTCTCGTCACGAGGTGTATCTTCACGATTCACAAAATAATTATCCATTGATATCACTACTGGACGAATTCCATTAACCATCAATTGGATTGTCAGACGTTTAGAAAACGTCGTCTTACCTGAAGAACTTGGACCAGAAATCAATACAAAACGAGGAACTCCGCTCACCCGATTCGCTATTTGGTCGGCTATCTGCGCCACTTTCTTCTCATGCAAAGCCTCTGACAGCTTTATCATCTCTACACTGCGCTGATTCTTATGAGCTTTATTAAACTCACCTACATTACTGATATGCAACAGTTTATTCCATCCCACATATTCCTTAAAAATACCAAAACGCTTGTCTTCCACGATACGCTCCTCTAGTTGATTGGGATTGCGACGCTTAGGGATACGCAACAAGATATTATCATGATACATCTCCACGTCAAACAAATTTATATAACCCGACGATGGCATCAGCGCACCTGTATAATAATCTATATAGTCACCCATACGATAATAGCGACAATAGGGATTACCCAGCGTCTCAAATAAAGTAGTCTCACCTTTCTTGCATTCGCCAAACAATCGAATTACCTCCTTAGTCTGGCGCTCTTCGGTCACTATCGCCCTATTCTCTGCAATAATCAACTCCATACGAGATTTCAATTGCGCCACTACATCTTGAGTTATTACTTTTGCCACTTCGCGCGACTCACGAATTGTACAATAGAAACCTCTACTAATCGGATGCTCTATACGCAAATCACAATTGGGCCACAGTTCACGAACAGCACATGCCATCACCATGCTCAAACTACGAATATAACAGCGGTAACCACTCTCACTCGTAGCATCAATAAACTCAATATCCTTGGGTTTATAAATCAAGAAATCCAAACTCTGTACCTTGTAGTTTACACGTGCTGCTATCACGGGATAGGGCATGTCTAACTGCAACTGATTATACAAATCCTTCAAGGATGTACCACAAGGAATATCCAAATATTTTCCCGTATTTTTGCAGTAGATTGTAATCAATTTAGACATATTTCTTCTCTTTTTTGCGCTAATTTTCCTTGAAGTATTATGCTTTGGATTTAATCAATCCCAACATTCCCACAAAAGTCAACAACGCATTCAATATCAATCGCTCATGAGAGAACGCATAACCATTAAACCAAACAGACGAATTCACATCTATCACCCATGTAATTACAGGAGCCAATATCACCACAATAGGTATCCAACGATCACGAACCTGCTTCTTCGTAAAGATACCAAAGCAGAACATGCCCAACAATGGACCATAGGTGTAACTTGCTACTTTATACACTGTTTGAATCACTGAATCATCGTTCAATAAATGAATCACATAGATACATGCTACCATCAAAACAGCCATACCTACATGCACCCAACTACGAATTGTAGTCAACTTCGCATCCTGCTCCTTATTCAATATATCCACAGTAAACGATGTCGTTAACGCCGTCAACGCACCACCTGCTGCCGAGTACGCCGCAGCGATAAAACCAATAATAAACAACACGCCCACTACCACAGGGAAATAATTACCCGTTGCCAAGAATGGGAACACATCATCGCCTTTCAAGCTTCCCACTTGAGTGATACCCATTTGATCCGCATACGCATACAGCAAGAAACCCAAAAACAAAAACAAACCTATCACCACAATCTGCATCAACGCACCTACAATCAAATTCTTTTGGCTCTCGCGTGGATTCTTGCATGACAAAGTGCGTTGCATCAAGTCTTGATCCAAACCAGTAGTTGCTACCACCAAGAAGATACCTGCCAAGAACTGCTTCCAGAAATATGTACCTTCTTTGGGATTATCAAAGAAGAAGGTGCGAGTCATATCACTCGCAGCCCAACCCTCGATATTCACACCTGCTCGGAGCACAAAATAGATACACAATGCCACCGAGAGAATCAAACAGCATGTCTTCAGCAAGTCCGTCCAAATCAAAGACTTAACTCCACCTTTGAACGTGCATAGATACACTATCAGTACAGTTATAATGGCATTTACCCAAAATGGTACGGGCATCGCCAGCTTGTCAAATACCAATAGTTGCAAAACCTCACTCACCACAAACAAACGTACGCTCGCGCCCAACATCTTGCTCACAAAGAACAACCACGCACCCGACTTGTAGGTATTCATACCAAAGCGCTGTTGCAAGTACTGATAGATAGAAGTGAGATTCAGTTTATAGTACAACGGTATCAGCACATATGCAATCAAAAACTGACCTACTGTAAAGCCCAATACCATTTGCATGTACGCCCAACCCGATGTAGCTACCATTCCAGGCACACTCACAAAGGTCACACCTGAGATAGCGGCGCCAATAGTGGACATGGCTACCAATAGCCAGTTGCTGCTGCGGTTGCCCGAGAAGAAACCCGCATTATCCGCCTTGCGACCAGCCAAATACGAAATAAAGAACAGCAGTGCAAAATAGCCTGCAATAACTAATAAGATTGTTAATGGATTCATATATTCTAGTCTCTAAACTCTAAACACTAAACTACTCCTCGTAAAGGAGATACACCCTGCGTTGCTCCTTAAACTTCGCCACATCCTCTTGCCAACACGCACGAATCTCCTCCTCGCTCTTGCCTTGGTTGATCATCTTGCGCACATAATCCTGTCCCACCAACAACTCAAAAAACGGACGGAAGAAATAGTTGTCCATATTCAGATGCTTGTAGGCATCCAGCAGATACCTTAGCGAAAAGCCCACCTTGCGTGCCTCCTCTTCGCTCATACCGCTCAAGTCCACTCCATCGCACACACGACCTTTCTGAGTCGATTGATTAGGAGTAAACGTAATCGCAGGACCATACACACTCGCCTCTGTACGAGGGGCATTGAAGTTCGGGTGCCCATAGCACAAGAATGGCTTATCCGTTCCTCTACCCAACGACACAGGCGTTGCCTCAAACAAGCAAACGGCTGGGTATAAGTATATCGCCAACATGTTTCTAAGGTTTGGCGATGGTGCCACAGGCAAACGGTACAATGTCTGGTGCGTGTAGTTCTTACACGGCACTACCGTCAAATCCACTTTAGCTGCGTCTTTCAACCATCCTTCGCCGTTGATCATCAGC
>JAEIGA010004689.1_pt1 | contig 21111 bp, 16 predicted proteins | sample 9270691 | NCBI WGS metagenome assembly JAEIGA01 (sample SAMN17057246, study PRJNA624740) | gut metagenome | biome: biome; isolation source: fecal sample | host: Bos grunniens | place: China: Xizang | collected 2019 | reverse complement strand
TTGAGGAGGTCATCAGTGTTGCGGAGGTAAGCGTCAACGTTACCTGTGATGCGGTCACCGAGGAATCCGAAGTCAACACCGACGTTGTAAGTAGTTGTAGTCTCCCACTTGATGTTAGGGTCGTAAGCACCTGGAGTCCACATGAACTGCCAGCCTGCATCACCCATGAACTGCTGGTGGTAAACGTCTGTTGAAAGACCATAGCGTGAGAGGTGAGCGTACTCGCCGATACCATCCTGCTGACCTGTCATACCTGCAGAGAGACGAACTTTGAGCTGTGACACTTCCTTCACATTCTTGAGGAAGCCCTCTTCCTTAGCGTTCCAAGCGAATGCTCCTGATGGGAAGAGACCCCAGCGTGTTGCAGGAGAGAAACGTGAAGAACCGTCGTTACGGAGAGAGAATGTGAAGAGATACTTTGAAGCGATAGAGTAGTTGATACGTCCGTAGAATGAAACGAGATAGCTCTCCCATTTCCAGATCGGATAACGTCCGTCAACAGTCTCACCTGCATTAAGCTTCACCTCATCAGTTACATTGAAATAAGAGATAGTACGGTTAGAACCGTAGAAGTGCTGCCAAGAGTAACCTGCCATAAGGTCAAGATTATGGATACCCCAGGTCTCGTTGTAGTTTGCATAAGCCTCGAGAGCCGAGCTGCGGCGGAGCTGCCACTCCTTTGAGTACTGTCCTATTCCGCGGTTCTCAGTGTCAGACCAAGCCTGGTATGAACCTACAACAGAACCGTTCTTGTTATTGTAGTCAGATACGTCAGTAGAAGCTGTCACATTGAATTTAAGGGCCTCGAATCCGTGAACCTTATAATCTACAGCAGCACTTGCGATCAGACGACGTGATGTACCGTAGCTGATGCGGTCGTAAAGCTGTGACATCGGGCCTACACCGAGGAGGGTGTTAGGGGCAAAGCTCTCTCCTGTGCCTGTACCATAGTTGAAGTAACCGTTACAAGTGTCATAGTCGACAGAACCGTCTGGATTGCGGAAGTATGGGTCCTGAGTAGGGTTGAAGAAGGCAGCATTACCTACAACACCGCTGTCAGCATAATTCGAATAAGTATAAACACCCTTTGCATTGAGGTTGAGGGTGAGATGCTTGTCGAAGAAATTAGGCTGGATACCAAGGTCGAGGGTAGCTCTGTCATAGGTAGAACCTACGAGTGTACCCATCTGGTCAGTATAACCGAGAGATGCGCGATAAGGCATACGGTCTTTTACATTGCCTCCTACGCTGACGTTACGGTCGTGGGTCAGAGCTGTCTGGAAAATGATGTCCTGATAATTTACATTCTGATCCTTGCTAAGACGTGAGGCGATGGTCTTTCCGGCAGGAGTGGAAGTGTCTCCTATAAGCTGGTCACCTTCCCAATAGATACCGTAAGTATCCTTGATGAAGCCACGGAATTCCTCTGGTGAGAACACCTGAAGCTGGCGTGAGTTGGTCTGAATGCTGACGCTCTCGCTGTAATTTACCTGAAGTCTGCTGCCCTTACCCTTCTTTGTAGTGATGAGGATGACACCGTTTGATGCACGTGAACCGTAGATCGCAGCTGAAGATGCGTCCTTGAGGACAGTGAATGACTCGATGTCGTTAGGATTGATCATATCGAGAGGGTTGGACATACCGAAACCACCTTCACGAGCGATCGGAACTCCGTCGATTACGATAAGCGGGTCGTTAGATGCATTGAGGGAAGCGGCACCACGGATACGGATTGTAGAGCCTGAACCAGGGCCAACGTCACCAGGAGTGATAAGGAGGCCAGGGACCTTACCCTTGAGCATATCCTGAGTATTGACCATTGCACCACGGTTAAGTTCCTCAGACTTGATAGCTGTGATGGAACCTGTCATATCCTCTTTCTTTACAGTACCGTAACCGATTACGACTACCTCATCGAGGAACTGGGTATCCTCGCTGAGAGTAACCACTGCAGGCATCTTAGATGCCACGAAAGTCTGTGATGCGTAACCGATGCAGCTGATTTCCACCAGTGCGTCAGCGCTAGAAACTGTAAGGACATAGTCGCCGTCGAGACCGGTCGAGGCACCGTTTGCGGTGCCTTGTTCAACCACGGCTGCGCCGATGATCGGACCGATAGCGTCAACAACCACTCCCTTCACTTCGTATCCGCCCTGGGCGAATACAGACACACCCATAATGCAAGAAAGCACGAAGGATGCGCATAGTGTCTTGATTCTATTCATAAAGAATTTTGTTTGGTTAGTAGATTGTTTTTATTTATTGATAGTCAATAATTTGTCCATATTATGCCTTTGTCCTGATACCGGCCACTGCAACCGAGCCGAGAAGAAGGCATACACCTGATACTACAAGCATCATCACCTGTGTACCACCGACAAGTCCCATTATCACACCACCAAGGAGAGCTGCAACGATCTGCGGAAGACAGATTGTACAGTTGAAAAGTCCCAGGTATGCTCCCATTGAAGAAGAGCCTGAAAGTGCATTGGTAAGGAGTGCGAAAGGCATTGCAAGCATTGCAGCCCAAGCACAACCGATAAGAAGGAACGGCACAAACATCATATACTGGTCGTGCACGAAGAAGCAGAGTACGAATCCGATCGCTCCGATGATGAGGCTGACCGAATATCCTACCTTAACTCGCTTGAACATAGGAAGGACCATTGCCCAAAGGATGGATCCTATAGACTGGACAGCGAAAAGAACTCCGCACCAGTCACCGGCAGCCTGATACTCCGGAGTAGCGGTAGAGCTCTTGAGAGCTGTATCCACTCCCCATACATTCTCAGCTATACCTCCTGTGGTGTAGTTCCACATATAGAGGAATGCGAACCAGCAGAAGAACTGTACGAGACCGATCTGCCAGAATGCCTTAGGAGCATTTGCAAGAAGTTTCAAAAGGCCGACCTTCTGCTGATTGTCCTCAGGCTGGATGTTATTGTACTTGGCATATTCCTGCGGCGGCATCTCCTTGACTGTGAATCCGGTGTAGAGCACGCAGAGGATAAGGATGGCTGCACCTACATAGAACGAGTAGATTACAGAATCCGGAATCACTCCCTCAGGTGCGATGTTGGAAACACCGATCCAGGTGAAGAAGTAAGGGAAAAGGAAGCCGACAAGTGATCCGGCGTTGCAGAGGAGGCTCTGGATCGAATAAGCCTTTGCCTTCTGCTGTTCGTTCACAATGTCACCGACCATCATCTTGAACGGCTGCATAGCCATATTGATCGAAGTGTCAAGAAGCATAAGCATCACACATCCGAAGGCCATTGCTGCCTTGAGGGTGAGGTGGAAGCTTCCGGCGTTAGGAAGGAGAGCCATCACTATGATCGCCACAAGCGCTCCGATGTAGAGATATGGCTTGCGACGGCCCCATTTGCACCAGGTCTTGTCGCTCCACGTACCGACAAGAGGCTGGACGATCATACCCATAAGGGGAGGAAGTACCCAGAAGAAACTGAGCGTGTGAGGGTCAGCGCCAAGAGTGGCGAATATACGGCTGATATTGGCGCTCTGAAGCGAATAGGCGATCTGAACTCCGAAGAATCCGAAGCTGAGATTCACCATCTGACCAAGTGAAAGATTAGGTTTTTGCATTTTATCGCGTTTTTTGGTTATAATTTCACAGTGTTATAAAAGTTTGCTAAAATAATCATAATATATAACACGCGCGAAATCCCATTGACGAACGGTCGGAAGTTTCTGACGAACTGTATGTTTTTCGGGACGAATAAACAGCTAAAATTGGATATTCGGGGCAAATTTCCTACCTTCGGAGCCGATTTGAAGTTATATGAGTCCGATAAAGAACATCAAGACATCCTGGGTCATCCATATTTTTGCACTTCTTCACGCAGCAGTCGCTCTTTGCTGCAGGCTGGCGGGCATTGAAGATGAACTGCTTCTGACCATCCTCACTATGACAATGGCACTGATAGTATGCCTCAAGCGGGGACTCAACATCGAGCTTACCGCGGCTACCATCATTGTCGTGAACATTCTCGGATATTTCATAGGAAATCTGGGCGCAAGGATATTCCAGACCTTCATAACACAGGCTTTTGCAGTTCACGCGACATCCACCTTCATCACCACTGAGATACTCGGATGGAGCATCGTTACACTGACCGGTATATTCAACATAAGGAAGAACCAGAATCTTCCGGATACGTCTTATCTCTCGTGGCTGGTACTTGCAATGTCCGGAGTTTTCGTACTCCGTCTGAGCATCGTAGTATTGTTTTCAGGCAACCACTTCATTGAAGGCGACGTCTGGACAACCGCAGCAAAAGTATTTTCGAACTCCTTCTCCCTCATCACCCTTATCTGCCTGAATGTCCTGTACATACGTTATGCCAGACGCTTTTCCAGAAATTGGAGCAAGGGAGTCAAGATATTGACCTTCATCACCTTTATGCTTCTGGCGACCCTGCTTGAGAGCATACTTGCAGGCCTGGACCTTTCGTTCAGGATGAATGAGGTCTTCAACAAAGACTTCCCTATTCTTTACGCAACTTCCCTGCTTGCGCAGATTACCGTATATTGCATTGTCTTTATGATAAATTATGCCCTCAGCGCAAAAAGTCAGATGCAGGAGGAAAGAGAAAAGGCCAATATGGCACAATATCGGTATGTGAAGCTTAAGCATCAGGTGAACCCGCATTTTCTCTTCAATTCGCTGAACATACTTGATTGTCTGATTTGCGAAGAAACGCCGGAGAGAGCCAGTGCCTACACCCACAAACTGGCCGGTATTTACCGTTATATGCTCAAAAGTGAGGATGAAATGATAGTGTCATTGAGAGACGAGCTGGTATTTGTCGGACTTTACGTGGATCTTCTGAAGGAAAGGTTCCCGGTCGGCTTCGAGGTGGAGACCGATGTACCGGAAAGCCTGATGTCACGGATGGTGCTGCCTTGTTCGGTCCAGCTGCTGATCGAAAATGCCACCAAGCACAATGCGGTAAGCGCCGATAATCCATTGAGAATAAATGTGGAAGCAGCTGGAGAGAGTATACGTGTAAGCAACAACATTGTCCCTAAGATGACAAAGAGCCCATCCACCGGACTGGGCCAGAAATATATCAGACAGATGTATCTCGACCTTACCGGAAAACAGATCGAGATAACAGAAAATGAAGAGAAATATAGCGTAGAATTACCTTTAATATAAGAAGATATGAATGTCTTGATTGTTGAGGATGAGATAATGGCTCAAAAGAGCCTGATGCGCCTGCTGACACAGAATTTTCCTGATATGAAGATTGTCGGATGCACTTCGTCGATCAAAGGCACTGTAGCCTGGCTGAACGACCCGACGAACAGAGCAGATGTGATTTTTATGGATGTAGAACTCGCTGATGGTGAATGTTTTGAAATATTCCGTCAGACCGATGTCAAGGCAAAGGTCATAATGACGACAGCCTATGACAGCTATGCACTGAAGGCATTCGAAGCAGGAAGCATAGACTATATTCTGAAACCGGTAGACCCGTCTGCATTGAAGAGAGCTGTCGCTCGTGTAAGGATGAGCGGAGGCCAGCTGGATACCGAAGCCCTGCTGAAAGCCATCGGAGACGGATCAGGAACGAAAAAGGAATATAAGGAAAGGTATATCGTTAGATTCAATGACAGAATCATCCCCCTGCTCACCTCCAATGTAGCCTACATCTATTCGGAGGAGAAGAACAATTATCTTGTCACCTTCGACGAAGAACGCTATATCATTGATTCCTCTCTGGATGTAATAAGCGAAGAATTCAATCCTGCTGATTTCTTCCGTATTTCCCGAGGATGCATCGTATCGATGAAAGCCATCAAAAGCATCATCAAGCAGGTGGGAGGCCGACTGCGTATAGTGGCAGAGCCTGCATCATCCTTTGAAATGACAGTCAGCCGTTCACGAGTAGAGGATTTTCTCAAATGGCTGGAAAAATAAGATCTTTATAATAAAAAACCGACCGGCTGATGGTGATCAGTCGGTCGGTTTTTTACAGCAGTTCCTACTTACGGCCGCTCACGGCAATCATTTCGGAAAGGGTCTTATTGAACTCATCAGCCTCAGCAAGCTGCTCGAGAGTCAGGTGCATACGGTAACGCCAGTAGTGACGTGAATTTGCAGGCACATTGATGCGCTCGGTATTCGGGTCCTCACGACGGAGCTGCGGATCCATTGAGAGCCAGTCCTGAAGAGGAAGGATTGTCAGCATAGCAGGAGACCATACGTGCTGCTCCAGAATCTGACGGCATATCCAAGGCTCGCAGAAGAAAGGTGCTTCACCCTGATTGCCCAGGATCATATGCCAGAAATCATTTGTCACTTCACGATCCTCTTCCCACCACGCACGGATAGGGTTCATATCGTGTGTAGAAGTCGTGCATACTGACAGATATGGATAATTTCCAGGATGTGCGAATGTCTCTTCCACTGACTTAGGCATACGCTGTATCTCGAGAGAAAGGATTCTGAGATCATCCATTACCTGAGGCACTGTAGCGGGAATCATACCGAGGTCCTCACCGCAGGCGAGCATTCCGGTCGAGTCGAGAAGTGCAGGAAGCTTCTGCATTGCCTTGTCCTTCCAGAACTCATTGTTGCGACGGTAGAAGAAGTCATCATAAAGGCGGTCATATGCTCCACGGCGGTATGCGTCAAGCACATAGTACGAATGTGTCTGCTTTGCACCGATCTTAGGATGATAATGTCCCTCCTGACGAGGATCCTGAAGGAAGAGATCGAAGTCGTTCACGTCGAATCCCTGAGCCTGAAGCTCGTGTGCAGGATACGGAAGTGCAGGATTGAAATATCCGTTCAAGCCGCTCTTTGTCCATAGAGGAATCTCCCAGATACGGAAGAATCCGAGAATATGGTCAATACGGAAGGCATCGAAGTATTCCGACATCTTTGCAAGACGAGACTTCCACCAAGCGAAATCATCCTCAGCCATCTTCTCCCAGTTATATGTAGGGAAGCCCCAGTTCTGACCGTCTGCTGAGAATGCATCAGGTGGTGCTCCAGCCTGAGAATCCATATGGAAGAGTTCAGGATAAAGCCAGGCATCCACGCTGGTACGGCTGATACCGATAGGAAGGTCACCCTTGAACACGACACCCTTTGAATGAGCATAGGCGCACACCTCAGAGAGCTGAGCATCAAGATGATACTGAACAAAGCACCAGAAATCGATTTCCTCCTTGTGTTCCTCGCAGAAAGCCGCCACCTTCTTCTTATTGTACTTTGCATATCCCTTCCACTGAGTGAAATCAGGAGTATGGTTAAGGTCGCGCAGAACACAGAATGCCGCATAAGGAAGAAGCCAATGAGCATTATTGTCCACAAAAGACTTATATGCTTTTGTCGCTGAAAGCTTCTTGAAAGTCTTCGCAAAAGCCTTCTTAAGAAGGAGAAGCTTCTCAGCATTCACACGCTCGTAATCGATCTGGTCGAGAGCATTGAGCTCAGCCTGTGCAGCCTTGTATTCCTCGTCTACAGGAACTCCCACTGCAGGAAGATTCAGGAACTGTGGGTGAAGAGCGAAGGTCGAGTTAGGATTGTAAGGATACGAATCCTCCCAAGTATGGAGCATTGTAGTGTCATTGATCGGAAGAAGCTGGAGGAAGCTCTGACCTGTAGAAGCCGCCCAATCCACCATTTTCTTAAGATCATAGAACTCACCTACACCGAAATCGTCAGCGCTGCGGAGAGCGAATACCGGAATAGCAGTACCGGCACCCTTCCAGTTACGGCCGCTGAAGCGGACCTGGAAATCGGCTTTCACCACGAAAGCTCCTTCTGCCGGAATTTCTGTGAACCATCTGTTATCGCTATCCTCCCAAGCTACAGGAGCCAATGTATCCTTATCTGCCACAAGAAGCTTATATTCAAACGCATCCGTAACATTGAGCGCAAGTGTCCATATAGGGAAATTGACAGCCTCGAAAGGAACAATCTTAGTCCAGTTCTTGAATGCCTTGCCACTTCCGGTGATTGCAAGCACTTCATTAGGACGAAGTGCAGGAGCCGCTACCTGAAGAAGGACATTGGCACCCTTCGGAGCTTTCTTCGCCTTTTCAGCCTTACGGCCGAAGATTGCGTTCGTAAATGCTGATGAATAGAAAGGAGAATCGTATGGACGGTCAATCCACCTGTCCACGATTGTGAGTTCGTCCGGTTCGACGCCTGCAGGAAGAGCAAGGATGTGCTTCTTCCATTCCTTACGGACTGTAAGGCCGTCACGCACCACCTCGTAGCTGTACTCTGAAACCTTCTCCGGAGCAAAACGGGCAATCTCACCCTGCCAGAGTCCGTCAGCCACATATGCGAGCGGATAGTTCTTGCCACCAAGACAAAGAACAAGTTCCTCGCCCCAGGCAGTCCTGTATTCGATGCTGATGTGTAATGTCATAATTATTTATTTAGTTATCAGTTGATTATTTTATGTCATCCAATTGCCGGGAACATTTTCCCTTCTTACCCCTTCATCTTCTTCCAGTTCAACACCGGCAGAACAAAAGAAACCACCGATGCAATGATCCAGAACCACGATACCGGCCCGAAGTCATATATATCTCCGGTCACAGACTCCACCGTAAAGCCCTGTATCAGATAACCGCTGACTATATCCTGAAATCCAGCCGCCACATAACTCGAAATACCCACCACTCCAAGAGCCGCACCGGTAGCCTTCCTCGGCACAATATCCACAGCCATAAGGCCAGCAACGATACAATACAATACGCCTGTGGACAAACTGAACAAAGATACATAAAAGATATTAAGTACAAAGCCCCCTCCGACGAACAGAAAGAGAATAAGCGACAAGGTGCTGATAATTCCGGACAAAACGGCAGGTCTCGCCCTGTCACCCTTGAACATCCCGTCCGACATCCATCCGGCAAGCACGGTCCCAAGGATTCCGAAAACTGCTGAAAATGCAATGACCTGTGAAGCCTGGGCCAGATCGAATCCTCTGGCTTTCTGCAGGAAAAGCACTCCCCACCCAGCCACGGCATATTTCGTTATATATATGAACGCACTCGATATCGCAATGACCCAGATACCGGGATGTTTCAGAATCATCTTCTGCAGTTCGCGGGTCGGCATCTTGTCCGCCTTTGTAAGGGTCTCTCCAGAGAGTTCCTGAACAGAAGGAAGTCCCTTGCTTTCAGGAGTATCAGATACAAAAAGCAGAATGACCGCTGCACCTGCCAGGCCTGCCGATGCCGCAGCGATGAACCCAGCCTGCCAGCCAAGCCATCCCACAACCAGCGCAAGGAGATTATATGATATGAATTCACCTATATATGGACTGGTGCTGAAAAGACTGTAATAGGACCCTCTCTTGGACTGAGGGAACCATCGCGAAAGACTGATCACTCCGGGAGCCGAACCCATAGACTGCATCCACCCGTTTATTCCCCACAATATAGCAAAGGATATGAATATCAGCATTGTAGGAAGCATATTTCCGAAAAGCCCGAAAACTCCCATCAGCAGATTGACTACAGCGGAAATGAAGAGTCCTGTAGCCATAAAACGACGGATATTGCAATAATCTGCAATAAATCCGTTCAGAAATTTACCGACAGCATATACGAAAAGCAGGGAGGAACCGATCAGTCCGAGCTGTCCTGCGGATAGAATACCTTCATCTATCAGCGGCTGCTTGACGACATTGATACTCATTCTGCAGACATAATACAGACTATATGCGACAGTTACACCCCAGAAAGTACTGTTGCGTAACGACTTATATGTACCTGCCACATTCTCTGGAGAAACTTTTTCCTTCGACGGCTTGCTTATTCTATAGAATGAGTATAGACCCATATTTATTTTTTTACAGGCAAAACAGAGACAAAGTTAAAAAAGAATGATAAAAATCACTAAATTCGCTCGATAAATTGGAAAACATATAGTTCTAAATATGAAAAGACTTTTTATCCTCCTCGTTCTTGCGGGCGTTTCATTCATCCTGTCCGCGCAGACACCAAAGAATGTAACATACACATTCACAGAGGCTTCCGAGCTGAATATCATCGGAAAGATCATCAAGGACACACCTAATCCATACCATAGGGTAGACACTGTAAGATACAAAGGTTTCACCAAGAGCGAGAACAATCAGGTCCGTTGCTCAGCCGGCCTTGCAGTACTTTTCAAGACCAATTCCAGCGTCATCACAGTTCTGGCCGACTACGGCTATATGAACAGGGGTGCCAATACAATGGGAGTATCCCTCCGAGGTTACGACCTCTACATCAAGAAGGACGGAGAATGGCTCTACGCCGCATCCAAGGCCAATGCTGACGGAAAGGAAGAGCAGAATCTTGTCCTGATCAAGGATATGGACGACTCGATGAAGGAATGTATGCTGTACCTTCCTATCTACAGTGAAGCTTATTCCGTAAAGATCGGAGTACAGGAAGGAGCAGTAATCGAATCGATCGAGTCACCGTTCCGTCACCGTATCGGAATCTTCGGTTCCAGCTACACTCAGGGTATCAGCACAAGCCGTCCTGGAATGAGTTATCCTATGCAGCTTATGCGTATGACAGGCCTCCAGTTCCTCAGTCTGGGATGCAGTGGAAACTGCAAGATGCAGCCATACTTCGCAGATGTCCTCTGCGATGCAGAAGTGGATGCCTTCGTATTTGACTGTTTCTCGAACCCGGACGCCAAGATGATCGAGGAAAGACTATTCCCGTTCATTGAAAAGATTCAGGCAGCGCACCCTGGAAAGCCTCTCATTTTCCAGCAGACCATCTATCGTGAAGGCCGCAACTTCTCTCTGAGCGTAGAGACTAAAGAAAGTGCAAAACAGGCTATGGCAGAGAAACTTATGAAGGAGGCTATGAAGAAGTACGATGATGTATACTTTATTCAGACCAATGCCACCGACGAGATGCATTCGACTTCAGTCGATGGAATTCATCCGTCAGACTACGGTTATACTCTCTGGGCTCAGTCCATAAGCAAGCCGCTTCTGAAAATCCTGAAGAAATACGGTATCAGATAACGCCGTGTATATCAATAAATTGCACGAAATGCCTGCTGTATCGCGACAGCAGGCATTTCGCATATATATCTATCAGTCAGCAACTTACACGCCACCTATAGATGTACCATCTTGCGATATCGGGCAGAGAGATAGAGAGTGCGGGCCAGAAGGTGGGCGAAATATGCTCCCATCAGGATGTGCATAGCTATATAGCCATAGCGGGCTGAAGTTTCCGAGCCGATCTGTCCTAGGAGAGCAATTCCCACGAACCATACGCCGGCGAATCCCACGACTGCCCAAAGCATCGAATTACGGATGGCTTTGGATGCTGTGGCACCGATATATATTCCATCCCAGGTAAATGCCGCACAGCCGATTACAGGCATCAGCAACAGCCAGGGAAGATACTCCCGGGAAGCTTCCACCACAGCCACGTCCGAAGTCATCATCCTCAACAGCGGCACCCCGGCAAAGTGATATATTCCTATGAATATCAGAGCAATACCCATACTCCAGACAAAGGTCCACCTGACTGTCTGACGGAGCATCGTCTCATCCTTTGCACCGATATATTTTCCGGTCATTGCCTCTCCCGCGTAAGCAAAACCATCAGTAAAATATGAAAATATCATCAGAAGCTTCATCATAATGGAGCTGACAGCAAGAAGCAGGTCACCATACCGTGCAGAAATCACTGTGAAGCCTATGTAAATAGCTATGAAGCAAAGAGACCGCACGAAAAGATCGGCATTCATCACAAAGAAACGGCGGGTCTCCCCTCCCTTGAAAACTTCCCTTATATCCGCCATCGGCAAAACAGAAATGGTATTCTTCCAATATCTGCCGATCAGCAGAGCCAATGCCACGAGCAGTCCGGAATATTGCGCCGCCACAGTTCCGGCTGCAATACCGGCGAATCCCATTCCTTCATAAGCCCCGACACCAAGAGCCAGAACAAAGCTCATCAGGACATTCATTCCATTGACAGTCAGATCCACAGACATAGGGCTCACACTGTCCTGCATTCCGATGAACCAGCCCTTGAACGCCATCAGCCCCAATGTAGCCGGAGCCGCCCAGATACGTATGAAGAAATATCGGGAAGCCAGCTCTCTCACCTGAGGGGTACAATCCACGACAAGAAATGCCGCTCTCACAAAAAGCCATTGTATGGCAATCAACAACAATGCGCAGGCAAGCGCAATTCCGACCGCACGGGCCAATATCCTGGCACATTCCCTCCGATCTCCCCTTCCGAAGGCCTGAGCGGCCAATCCTCCTGTTCCGACACGCAGAAATCCGAAATTCCAATATAGAAGATCGAAGAGCATCGAACCTATGGCGATGCCTCCGATCATTGTAGCAGCATTGGCATCAAGATGGCCAGCCACGGCAATATCCACCATACCTACAATCGGGACGGTGATATTGGCCAGAATGCTCGGGATGGCCAGCTTCAGAATATCCTTGTTGACAGACAACAAACCGCAATTTTTACAACCCATTGACTTTAATCATCTTGAACGGTTAGTACACGCACACTACCTGTACTTTCCTTCCTCATCCAGCATACCAAGATACGAAGAATAGCGGTCATAACTTATCTCTCCAGCCTCGACAGCCTCCTTCACGGCACATCCCGGCTCGTGGGTATGGGTGCAAGGGGTGAAACGGCAATTTTCCGAAGCCTTCAGCATTTCAGGGAAATACAGGGCTATCTCTTCCTTCTTCAGATCTACCAGACCGAATCCGCGGAGGCCCGGGGTATCGACGATGAAGCCGAGAGATTCTTCACTGCGTTCAGAATGACAAGTGGTGAGAGCATACATCTCATAGAAAGTAGTGGTATGCTTACCTTGGAGATGTACATCGGAAATCTCTCCCACACGAGGGTCGAGAGAAGGATCCAAAGCCTTGATCAGTGAAGACTTACCCACTCCGGAAACCCCTGAAAAAAGTGACACATTACCCTTGCAGGCCTCTCTGAGGGCATCTACTCCTTCTCCGGTGAGCGCAGAAACTTCCATTACCGGATACCCGGCTCCCTCATAGATTTCGTGGAAGGCATCAAGCATTTCCTTATGTGAATCCCGATATAGATCCACCTTGTTCAGGACTATTGTCACCGGAATATTATAGACCTCGCAGGTCACGAGGATACGGTCAAGAAACGGAAGCTTGATCTCGGGATAATCGATGGTCGCGATGATGAACGCGCGGTCGAGATTGGCCGCAATGATATGGGACTGACGGGATAGATTGGTCGATTTGCGGATAATATAATTCTTCCTTGGGGAAACTGCGGTGATGGCAGCAGGATTCTCCAACGTCAGGAATTCAAGACCTATGCAGGCACCATCTTCCGAACGGACCTGTCCGTCCTCACGCACAGCCTCCTGAGGCACTTCTGCCTGGAAAGACACAATATCGCCCACTGCCACCGGATTGGTAGCCGTGCTGCCCTTCAGCCTGATCTTGCCCCTGAGCACCGCAGGGAAAAGATTCCAATCAGGAAGCTGTGCCAGCAGATAATGGCTTCCCGTATGCTTTACAACCGTTGCTTGTCCTTTAATCGTCATCGTTATAAACTGTTTGAGGTGCAAAGATAAAGAATTTCCGTTTTTATCATTACCTTTGTAGGATATAGACTTAATAATATGATACAGGAGAACCATATCGATACCGCTCTTAAGGAGCTTTTCGAAAATCTGAAGTTTACAGAAGAGCCGACAGGTCTGTATGACCCATTGAGATATATGATGGAGATCGGTGGAAAGCGTATCCGCCCGAGGCTCTGCCTGACAGCATACTCTCTTTTCAAGGACAATTTTGATCAGAACATCCTGGGACCGGCAGCCGCACTCGAGGTATTTCACAGCTTCACCCTGATACACGATGACATAATGGACAAGGCTGACGTGAGACGCGGAGTGCCTACAGTCTACCGTAAATGGGACGAGAATACAGCGATACTTTCAGGAGACGTAATGTCCATCGAGAGTTACAAACTCATTGCAAAAGCACCTGCAGAAGTGCTTCCGGAGGCATTGGACCTTTTCTCGAAGACCGCTGCCGAGGTGTGCGAAGGTCAGCAGTACGATATGGATTTCGAAGATATGGACTGCGTTCCGATGTCAGATTATATGAAGATGATCGGCCTTAAGACAGCTGTTCTGATCGCCTGCTCGGCTAAAATGGGAGCTGTCATTGCCGGTGCTTCACCGCAGGACGCTGATCGTCTGTACAATTACGGATACAATCTCGGTCTGGCGTTCCAGATAGCAGACGACTGGCTGGACACATACGGAGATCCTGCCATATTCGGTAAAGCGATCGGAGGTGATATCGTCAATAACAAGAAGAGCTGGCTGATGACCCGTGCCTTCGAGAAGGCTGGCGACCAGCGCGAAGCCCTTCTTGAAGCAATGGCAATGCCAGTGGAAACCGCTGAGCAAAGATCAGCGAAGATAGATGCAGTAAGAAGAATCTATGACAGACTCGACGTCGGAGATGAAGCCCAGCAGGGAATCGCACATCTGCACACTCAGGCTATGGAATATGTAGCTCAGCTGGAGCTTCCTTCTGAAAAGGCAGCCCTTCTGGAAGACTATGCAAAGAAACTTATAGGTAGAACAAAATAACACATTTGTCATTCCGAGCGAAGTCGAGGAATCTAAATACTGTAAGATGGAAAAGAAAAAATTAGAAATTATGGCTCCTGCGGGTAACTTCGAATGCCTGCACGCAGCAATACAAGGAGGTGCTGACTCGGTATATTTCGGTGTGGAGAAGCTGAATATGAGATCACACTCCGCCAACAATTTCAAGATGACAGATCTTGCGGAGATCGTACGTATCTGCTCACAATATAATGTAAAGACTTATCTGACCCTCAATATAGCTCTTTTCGGAGAGGATCTCGAGGATATGAGACGCACTCTTGATGCAGCCAAGGCAGCAGGCATCACAGCTGTGATCGCTTCGGATATGGCCGCCATCATATATGCTCGCCAGATTGGAGTGGAAGTACATATTTCCACCCAGCTCAGCATCTCGAATATAGAGGCTCTTCGCTTCTATGCCCAATTCGCCGATGTGATCGTACTTGCACGAGAGCTCAACCTGGGGCAGGTCAAGGAAATCAAGAGAATCATCGATGAAGAACAGATATGCGGTCCTTCAGGCCGTATCGTCGAGATCGAGATGTTCGCCCACGGAGCACTCTGTATGGCCATTTCGGGCAAATGCTATCTAAGCCTTCACGAGTACGGGGCTTCGGCCAACAGAGGTTCGTGCTTCCAGCTCTGCCGCCGCGCATACAAGGTAGAAGACAGGGAGACAGGAATGCAGCTGGAGATCGACAATAAATACATAATGTCACCTAAAGACCTGTGTACCATCGAATTTATGGATAAGATCATAGATGCCGGAGTCACAGTGTTCAAGATAGAAGGACGTGCACGTTCAGCCGAATATGTCAAGAGAGTAGCTTCGTGCTACCGCCGTGCAGCAGATGCAGTGTGCGACGGCACATATACACCGGAACTCGGAGCATCTTTCAAGGGCGAACTCGAAGAAGTTTTCAACAGAGGTTTCTGGGACGGATACTACCAGGGAGCTAAGATGGGAGAATGGTGTGATGTCTATGGAAGCACCGCTACCCGCAAGAAGGCATACTGCGGAAAGATCACCAATTGGTTCGGAAAGCTCGGAGTGGCTGAGATTCTTGTGGAATCATACTCTCTCAAAGTGGGAGACAAGATACTTATCATCGGACCGACATCAGGATGCGTGGAATACATAGTTCCGGAGATCCGTGTGGATCTGAAACCTGTACAGGAAGCCGGCAAGGGTGTATACTGTTCTATTCCGATTGACTGGAGCAAGGTAGTACCGGGAGCACGCGAGGAGGCCCTCAGCCTCTGCGGAGACGGTTGCAACGAGACAGCCTGCCGCGCCATCGAGGAAACCCGTCTGCGTCGCAGCGACAAGGTCTACATCTGGCCGGAAGTCTAGGCGAAGAGTTCGCGGAGGACTTTGAGGGAATTGACATTCACAGCGGATTCGCTGTGGAATTCTATGTAGCGGAGGATATCCTCCGCTATTTCGTTTCGGACTGTTCCATTGAGGGGGATGAGCATAGATTCGGCGAAAGAGAGGGTCATAAACCGCTCTGTCACAGGATAATGCTCACCGACAAAAGGCGCCAGGTCCTTGGCCTCGGGACTGAAGCCGAGGGCTACCGTAAGTTCGAGAAGAAAACGGATATGGAAATTGCTGAAGTCTGTCTGAATACTGTCCAGCAGGAGGATATTCTTTTCGCACCACTCGAAAAGGCCCTGTTCTGCCGCGCCGTCCTTCACCACACGGTAGAGGACCTCGCTCAGGAACATTGTCATCGAGTTTTTGAAGATATTGTTGCGTATTCCCAGAAGAGGGTGTCTGGAGACAATATTACGAGCAGTGAACAAGTCTGACTTATTGTTTTCCTGAATATCCGCTTCGAGGATATTGAGAGGGAGGAAGAGAGACATTGACGCCTTCTTGCCTACGCCTCTCACTAAAAAACTTCGCCGTCCATATTCCCTGCTGAGGGTATGGACGACGAGAGAATTCTCACCGAACTTCGTGGTGTGCAGAACTATGAGTCCGGTATTCATTATTTATCTGTTTTCCTGAAGCCACTGGGCCATTGCGCGAAGGGCCTTGCCTCTGTGGGAGATGGCGTTCTTCTCATCTTCCGAAATGTCCGCAAGAGTGAGACCTGGATATTCATCAGCGATAAAGATAGGATCGTAACCGAATCCGCCGTTGCCTGACTTCTCACGGGCAATCTCTCCTTCAAGAGTTCCCTCGAACATCTTTATCTTTCCGTCTATGATCAATGTGACGACGCTTTTGAAACGCGCTCTTCTGGATACCGGCTTGGTCTTCAGACCGAACTCTTCGGCCATATGTGCCTCGCCTTCGATAACTGAAAGTTCATAAAGAACCTTGTCCATATTGGCATTGAAGTCCTTTCCTTCTCCTGCATATCTTGCGGTATAGACTCCCGGAGCTCCGCCAAGAGCATCCACTTCAAGTCCTGTATCGTCTGCAAAGCAGTCGCAGCCGAGCTTGTCATAAAGATATTGAGCTTTCTGCAATGAATTGGCTCTCAATGTATTTCCTGTTTCCGGTATATCCTCCTCGATACCTGCCTGCGCGAGGGAAACGAGCTCAAAGCCCTCACCTAAAATTTCTGATGCTTCACGGAGTTTTCCGATATTGCCCGTTGCAAATACTATTTTCATAATCTTTTCCTACTAAAAACCACTGCAAAGGTATAAATAATTTCGTATTTTTGTGGCATTATATATGAGGACAATAAGGATGCCTCACCAAAGACAGATAATATGAAAAGATACATTATAGCACTCACATTGGTCTTGTCAGCAGTCCAGACCGTTTCGGCACAGTCACATAATTTCAAGCTCGGGCAGTGGAGCGAAATCCAGAATTCGATAATCAAGGAACTTAACCGTTCCTATGTAGATTCACTTCCTGTCGACAGGATTATGAGGGCTGGAGTCGATGCAATGCTCGAAGAACTGGATCCTTATACCATATATATTCCCGAAGAAGAGAATGAGGATCTGCAGATGCTGCTTTCCAAGACATATGGAGGTATAGGAGCAATCATTCACAAGAAGGTCGGAGAAAATGTCATCATCAATGAGCCATACGCGGGTTCTCCGGCGGAGAAATACGGGCTTCAGTGCGGTGACGAGATAATTCAGATCGACGGAGTCCCTACCAAGGATCTGGAAACGAAGGAGAGCAGCGACAGGATGAAGGGTAAGCCTGGCACAACCGTGGTATTCAAGGTAAAGAAGGTCCGCACAGGAGATACGTTGGATATCCATATTGTCCGCGAGCGTATCCATTTTCCGGACATCGAGTATGCCGGTATGCTGGACGATACCACAGGATACATACTTCAGACCGGATTCACAGATAATGTTTCGGGAGAGATCCGCACGAAATTCCAGGAGCTCAAGAAGCAAGGGATGAAGCGTCTGGTTCTCGATCTTCGTGGAAACGGAGGAGGTCTTATGAGCGAAGCCATCAATATCGTATCACTCTTCGTACCGAAAGGATCCCTTGCAGTTACTTCAAAGGGTAATACAGAAGAATCTGTCAGAGAATTCCACACCACCACAGAACCTATTGACACACAGATCCCTATCATCGTTATGATCGACTCAGGATCTGCATCTTCATCAGAAATCGTATCAGGAGCTCTCCAGGATCTGGACAGGGCTACGATTATGGGAAAGAGAAGCTATGGAAAGGGACTTGTACAGTCCATAATGCCGCTTCCATACAATGGTCAGATGAAGATCACCACAGCTAAATATTATACTCCGAGCGGACGTTGCGTACAGGCGATAGATTACTCCAGCCGCAATGAGGACGGTAGCGTAGGGCATATTCCTGATTCGCTTACCAGAGAGTTCAAGACTGCCGGAGGACGAATAGTAAGAGATGGTGGCGGAATCACTCCGGATGTGGACATTGACTTTCCTGACTACAGCAGACTTGTATATGCGCTTGTGCTTGGAGGCGTGATCGACCAGTATGTGATCGATTATGCAAGAAGACACGAAAGCATCCCGGCTGTGGATGACTTCCATTACACAGATGATGATTTCGAGGATTTCGTCAGATTCGCCAAGACCCAGGACTTTGACTACCGCAGCAGCGCCAAGACTCTTTACGACCAGATGAAGAAGGAGCTGGAGAAGGACGGACTCGCAGAGTCTATGAAACCGGAGCTGGATGCTCTGGAAAAAGCGCTGGAGATGGACAAGGAAAGGTTCATCCGTCTGAAGAAGGACGAGATCATTCCTTTCATCGAGGAAGAACTGGCTACACGCTACTGGTTCCAGGAAGCAGGAGTAAAAATACGTCTCCGCTACGACGAGCAGCTCAAGACCGCACTGACAAAACCAATGATATGATAGTACTATTCGATTTCGACGGTGTGATTGCAGACACCGAGACCCAATATACTGAATTCTGGAACAGAATCGGAAGGGAATACCTCGACCAGGAAGATTTCGGTCACACAATAAAAGGACAGACACTTGTCCAGATATTCGAAAAATATTTCGGATCAAGACCCAAGGTGCAGGATGAAATCGTGCCTCAGCTCAATGAGTTCGAAGCAAATATGTCATATGACTACGTCCCAGGGGTATATAAGTTTATGCAGGAACTCAAGGCCGCCGGAATACGCTCGGCCATAGTCACAAGTTCCAATGATGTCAAGATGGCCAATGCATACAAGGCTCATCCAGAGCTTATTGAACTTGTGGATATGGTGCTCACCAGCGAACATTTCTCCAAGTCAAAGCCGGATCCGGAATGCTTTCTGAAGGGAATGGAGTTTCTTGGAGGCACCCCGGAAGAGACAATCGTATTCGAGGATTCATTCCACGGTATTGCAGCAGGTCGTGCTGCCGGGGCCAAGGTTGTTGGACTGGCCACTACAAACAAGAGAGAGGCAATCGCCCCTCTCTGTGATATGGTCATCGATGATTTCTTAGGGTTCTCATTAACTGAATAGTTTTCGTAACCTCGGCAGATATCTATTTCAGATAAGATTTGAGCGCATCGACATAATTTTCGAAGGCATTAAGGCCGACCGGAGTGATGCGGCATATTGTGCGAGGCTTTTTCCCTTCAAAAGTTTTCTCTACTGATATATAACCGGCTTCCGAGAGTTTATCCAGCTGGACACTCAGGTTGCCGGCTGTTGCATTTGCAGTCTCACGGAGATACACAAAATCAGCCTCCTCAAGTTCTACAAGCAGTGACATAACTGCCAGACGCAGCTCGGAATGAAGTAAAGGGTCCAGTTTCTTGAACATATCTCTATCGGTTATTGCGGTTCATCATTATACCCGGCAGGATCAGTGACACTACAGATGCAACTGAAAAGGCCAATGTCACATCACAGGTCCTGAACATACAAAGAGCCACCACACCTCCAATACCTGTAATGAAGCCTCCGATAGTGATGAAACGGTTCTTAAGCACCATTCCGGTCATAGCGGCAGCATATCCAAGCAGAGTCATAGTTATAACTCCTATATATTCAGCAGCAATAAAGGACAAAGCCCCGGCCGTTAAAAGTGCAAATATACCATATCCTATCCAAATCTGCCCAATTGTGTCATTGACAAAATTCCTGGCACCCTTGATTTCCTTATCTTTCATATATATATGTGAGAGTGGCCAGCCGGTGAGAGGTATCCCGAACCATAGAAAATTCCACAGAAGGTTGTCCGTAGTTCTCAATAGAAGCCAGATGACAACAGAGAACACCAGGACTATAGCACCCCATAATATCATCGGAGTACCGGCATTCCTTTCAAAATCCTTTCTGCTTTTGGCAATTGCATCACTTATTACCTGAAGGCTCTGCTCAGGTGTCATTTCATTAGTTTCCATTTCCAAGTAATTAAGAATTAAACATTTGAGCTTCCCCACTCCCCTTCCGGACGGGAAGATCGGAAGTATTGTCCCGCGATGACGATACAAATATAAACAAGTTTATTTTATAAACCAAATAAAAAGAAAAGGTAAATTCTTGAATAACATTTATTCTACACAGGACACATTGTGGTGTTCAAACTTGTCAATGGCACTGAAATTCTTTTGTCAAAACCTTCGAACACACTGATCGTTGTCCCTTTGTCTGCATTGCACTTCTATGTGTTCGAAGGTATTTCGCAAACTACCTTCGAACACGCCAAGCATTATCGAGCGCATTGTCCGCAGCAAACACGTGTTCCAAAGTTTCATATCCTTGATTTGCATATTTCTCCAAGGATTCATTAACTTTGGCCAGATTAAACAATCGTATAATGGCAATCATCAAGGAACTCAAGGGCGACACGCCCATCATCGGAGAGCGCGCGTTTCTGGCAGAGACGGCGACAATCATCGGCACAGTGACAATGGGAGACGACTGCAGCAGATGGTACGGGGCGGGAATCCCGGCCAGAAAGATCAAGGACGGATCGGAAGCCATACGCGAAAAGGCCAACGCAAATGC
>JAEIGA010004688.1_pt1 | contig 21116 bp, 24 predicted proteins | sample 9270691 | NCBI WGS metagenome assembly JAEIGA01 (sample SAMN17057246, study PRJNA624740) | gut metagenome | biome: biome; isolation source: fecal sample | host: Bos grunniens | place: China: Xizang | collected 2019 | reverse complement strand
GTGGATTAGTAGTGCAGGAGATTTGTCTAGTGGCTCCTCGCATCCACGAGGCAATGATGCAAACTTCCAGGCAACGAAGGCACGACTTAACTCGTGGGGTTGTGGAAAAACCTGTGATGGCCAAACTTGAGAGGCCTCTGACTGAGGAAGAAGGTAAAAAAATAGTCGAAAGCATATCTACCGATAAAGCAGACGAGCCTGTGGAAAAGCCGAAGAAGAAGACCATACGCAAGAAGAAAACAGCAAAGAAGGCTGATAAATAATATGTGGGATATAGAAGAAGCGAAAAAATTGATAGAGAGAGCCAGAGAGACAGATAGCGTTCTGGCTCATAAGTTAGCTGATTATCTTGGATATGCTATTGGAACAATAGAATACTACAAGAGCTTATTTGATAAGAAGGAAGACGAATAATGCAGGGAGAAGTAGTATCCCAGTATGTCACATTGGAGCAGGTAGATGACGCAATTCTGCGTCGCTATCTGGACCTTGTGGAAAACGCCAATCCAGAGGATATGGCCAAACTCCTAGAGAGCTGGGCTAAATATATATCAGCTCGTCGTAACTCCGATGTTTTTGAGAGGGGGGAGACAGAGGAGGAGAAGATGGAGAGAAAAACTAAAGAAACTATAATGGAGGCATTACAAACATGAAAGAAGATCGTGATTATGGAGCAGAGCAAACTGAGCTAGCAGAGGGGGAATATCGTATGGGCATTACAACAACAGACGAGCTAGTACAAGCAGTCGAAGAATGGGGCAGAGAGAAAAGGATAGATAATCCAATAATGCAATTCGCTAAGTTGAATGAAGAGGTTGGCGAAATAGCACACGAACTTACTAGAGGCCGAATACATTCTGCCGAAATAGTAGATGCGATTGGAGACACTGCTGTTACTTTAATTATTCTTGCTGATATTCTCGGTACAGACTTACACTATTGTTTAGGCCAGGCGTGGTGGCAAATTAAAGACAGAACTGGTCATACCGAGAACGGAAGCTTCGTAAAAGACAATGGCTAAATTAGTCGAGAATGAATACACTGGCAATGAACCTCTTACATCAGATCAGATACGATTAGCACTATCTGGTGATTATGAGGGCTTTAAGTATTTTTTTGAGAATTGTTTACTTATCCAAGACCGTGATACTCGCCAGTACATCCATCCAAAAATGAATAGAGGTCAACAGATGATAGCTAAGGCTATCTTTAAGAATGTGGACAAAAACAACCGAAAGAACGAGCATCGAGAAATAGTGGTTATAGGTCCTCGCCAATTCGGTAAGTCTACCTTATTTACCTCTATCGGATATTACCTGCCAGCGTATGTGCCAGGTATGGAGAACCTTAATACTGTTCATACACTTCAGACTGGGACTACTGCTGGTAAGTATTTCAAGCAAAAGATTGCGCCTATTATTGCTAATGTTCACCCCAGTATTTTCCCTACTATTGAGCGGGATACCCTTGGGACGTCTACCCTCCTTAAGTTTAAGGACATCAAGGGCATCCCCCGTGGTGGGTATTATGAGATTACTTCGGCTGGGTCTAACTCAGTTCGTTCTGGCACCGTCTCTGTTTGGCTCTGTGATGAGCCTTCTGAATATCGTAATCCAGAGATGGTAGAAGACGCTGTGTCTGGCGCTATCTCTTCATATGCGTGGTCATTCACTGCCTATATTGGCACCTTCTCTGATAGACTCTCCAATTATTTTCTAGACAAGATTAAGCTGGCTCTAGACAACCCAGATGATATTGAACTTATTTTTATACCATGGTTTTTGGTCTATGGTAGAGAAGGCGATGGGCTAGGGTTCACGGAAGACAAGCTTACAGAATATGATAAAGAGGTGGTTATACCAGAAATGCAAAAGTGGGGCATTCCACAGAATGAGTGGTTTGACAAAATTGGCTGGTACCATACTCGTTCCCTCCGTACTAGCAAGATGCGATACGAGTTCCCTTCTTCTATTGATGATATTATAAATATGACTTCTGACAGGCTGGTATTCAATGAGGAGTCTATCAGGAAACAGGAAAAGAATATTTTAGCTGGTAAGAAATATCGTATAGTTACGGAGAATTCTACAGGCAAAGTAGAGGCGCAGGAAACTGATGTATCCCCATTTACTATTTTCAAAGAACCTAGATTAGGGCATCAGTATCGCATAGCGATAGATCCAATCACGGCACAGAGTAATGAAACTGATAACTTCGTGATGCATGTTATGGATTTATCTAACAACGAGCAGGTGGCCGTTTTCAGAGAGAGAGGCTTGCAAGATGAGGACTACGCCGATTGGGCTGTGTCTATTGGTACGATTTATAATAAAGCACAGTTATGTCCAGAGATAAATGTAGCAAATGGATTTGTAGTAGCAGTCAATTCCAGGAGGTATTATAGATGGTACTATCAGAATAAGAAGAATAAATCTGATAGAGTGCCTGGCATCAGAACCACAGTAAGTTCCAAGGAATATATGGTTGGGTGTTTAGACGCTATGTTAAATAGGGAAACCATAATTGTTCACGATAAATATACGATAGATGAAATGCTCAACTTTGTCAGGCATACTAAGAGTAGGACTGATGGCTCATCATATGTAAGGTTTGCTGCTAAGGCTGGTCATCACGACGATGACATCGCTGCGATGTGGATATATGCCGGCAGCTTAGATATCAGACAAATTGAGGGGCGTCGGCAAAGCCATTTCGCTATGATATAATTGAATAAAGGAGGCAAAATGATAATAATAGCAGAAATCATCGGATGGGTAGCTACTCTATTCCGAGCCGCTGGCATGGTAATGAAATCTGCCAATATGGTAAAATATCTAGTAAGCGCAGGTAATTTTTTCTGGATGGTCAATGGAATTATGACCCAAAATATACCACTTATCGCTAGCAATCTTATATGCTTGGTGATTATGGTGATTGATATTATCAAAGAGAAATGGGGAGTAAAATAATGGATTTAGCAAAAGACATTGTGGATAAATATACCACCGAACAAATCATTGCTTATCTTGACCGTTTGGTGGGGGATATAAATCAAAACTATAAAGTTGCACTGAAGGTTTGCAAGGCAGAACCTTTGTGGATTAGCATGGGAGACATTTCTCAGGTGAAAGGGATACTCCACGAGATGAAGAAGAGGAACGATGCTCGTGAGGCAGCTAGGCAGATGTGATATAATAAAGTTATTAATTTAACAGAAAGGATACTTCATGGCAGACACGCCTAACGAAGCGGCCGCTCCAGCTCCAGCAGGAGAGACTGTAGCAACGCCTACAAACACTAATATTGAGCCAGCAAAAGCTCCTGAAACTAATTCCGTGGATTTACACGGATTTACACAGGAAGATTTGGCTGGGATGCGAACCTTCATCGACAACAATGGCGGTTGGGATAAAATAAAATCTCGCATTTCAAACCCAGAAAAACCTGTGGAAAAACCTGTGGAAAACTCACAGGCAGAGCCACAAAAGAAAGAAGAACCCACCTCACACACACAGGAGCCAACGCAAACGCAAGCTCCACAAACTCCACAAGGGGCAATTACTGCTCAGGAATTTTTAGCCAAGCAGTATTTTAAATCTCTCGCCGGTGAAGAAAAATATGCACCAATCGCTAAGGGTATTGAAAACGGTGACTATCTCAAAGAGATGGCTGCATTCGGTATTAATGCGCTTAACCAAGATGGTAGCATCAATGACCAGAAGGTTAGAATGTATCTTGACTTAAAGGCACAAACTGTGCCAGCAAAGCCAACCGAAAGTGAACCAAACGCTTCGGCTGCGCCAACCGTCAATTATACAGAGGTTGGCGAAAATGGATTTACTGACATCAACCAGGCCTATAAAGTCTTGATGGAGCCAGGTAACCCGAACATGGCTAAGGCTGAGGAGTTCATCAAGAACCACTTCATTACTTCTGCTGGAAAAAAATAATCTGTTATGGTACAATAATACTGTCTCCTTTCTGCCCACGAAAGGGATGGTTGTTATGAAATGCCACGATTAACCAACGTGGCATTTTTCTTATTGTGCTAAAACATTGGTATAATGTAAGTATGGAACAAGATTTTAATATGAAACATTGGACGAATCCTTGTCCAAAATATGATTGTAGGAAAAATAATTGTAAATGTGGTCTACGGTATGTGAATATTCCAGCTGTGCTAGGCGATGATTCAGCCGACAGTGATGTAGCTCCTAAGAATGGCTATTACTGTAATACTATTGTCAGATATGAAGCCAATGGGGCAGTATATCTTTATAGCAAAGAAGGTATACCAATTCTAATAACTAGAGAAATTCCTGCAACATCAAATAGGATAATCCCATTAGAGATTACAAATGCCAGCAACGCAAATTGGATAATCCCTAGTGATGGTGATTTTGGAATGTCTTGGGTTCAGGGTGATATTATTTCTGATGATTTAGAATTTAGAGATGATATTGGAAGAAATCTAACCTTAGAGGCACTATACAATATGTTGGAGAATGGTGAACAATTCTTAATTAATATATCTTCATTCAGTGAATTCGCTATAGATGAAAACATTTGGGAATCTCGTGATGATATGGGGGGAGCCAAAGTCCTTATTGGCAAAAACAAAACCAGAGGCCTTGCAGTAAAGAATTGGCAAGTTTTTGATGTGAATTTTTATTATGGACTTGCAAATGTATTATCACGACGTTCTGTAGGAGAGCATCCATTAGAATTTAGCAATATTCCAATAGGTATTGGGAAGATCGATGACCAATATGTATTTACTGCACATATATACGGATATGATTTTAATTAAGGATTAAAAATGCCACTTAAGAGTAAACCAATTTATATAATTAGACCAGATGAAACCTATTATTGTGGGCCTGGATTTGTACCATATTACTACAAGGATGAAATAAATAATAAGGAGGCTAATGGGCTGTAAAGGCGGTAAGAAGAAATAAAGAATAAGCCACCTTAGATAGGTGGCTTTTTCTTGTTTTAAACAAAGTGTAGTAAAATAAAAAGTATGGATAATATATTACCTGAAAATGAATTTGTAGAGATAGAAGGAAGGCAATATCTAAACCCTCAAACTGGGCTAGATGAGTCCAATGCTTTTATCGAAAATCTTAGGGCCACTCAAGGCCAACAAAATCAACAGATTGCGCAAGATACTTATAACCTAGGCACTGATATCCAGTCTGTTCAAGGTGGTTTGGGGACAAATACGCTAGCGAATATGGGGTATTTTACTAGTAGGTATCAGACTCCACAGACCAATTCAGCCGTAGCTAATCTTAGGGCTGCCGCACAGGCCCAAGCTTTGAATGAGGTGCTAGCCAACGAACAAGCCATTTGGAAGAAGAGATACCAAGATGCCTATAGAAATTATCAGAAGAGACAGTATAATAGAGCGAGATATGGTTCTGGCTCTGGCTATGGCTCTGGCTCTGGGACTGTTAGTCCAGATAACTTACCGATAACTGGTGGAGTAGAAGAAGTTGATACTACTGGTACGGTAGTTGGTGTGGTTCCTGGGGCTCCAGGAGGATATACTGTGGCTAACATTATTCCAGATTGGGACAATATGACATCAACAGTGAATGGTTATACATTTGTCCCGTATGGGCAAGACGGAAAGGTGAATTATACATATGGGGGAGGAGGCTCTGTCTCCAGCGATTCAAAAACAACACAGAAATTAACTCCTACTAATAGGTTAGAGCAAGGTAATAAGTTGCCTAACTGGGGAGTATTATAAGTTAGGAGGTATAATGCAAAACGAAGAACAGTTTAGAGAGTTCATGGAGAATGCTCCAGTAGCGAGGATTACGACATCGTCAGGAGAAACCGTAAATTTGACCGGTCGCCAAGCAAGGGAAATGGGGCTCAACAATTACTCAATAGGCACTAGCACTGGAGCTCCTATATATAAGACTAACTCTGGATGGTCTATGGACGTAACGGATGCTGCGCCGGCTATAAAACTAGATGATAAAACTGGAAATGTTAGACTAGAGGCTCCTAAGGCTTTCTTTAATACGCAAAGCTATCAAGAAAAAATTAAGCCAGTGCTTGAGACAATTTCTCAAAATTATAAGATAAAATCTGATTATAAATATGCATTATTGAATGGTGATGACGATGTCAAAACTTCTGAAGATTGGATAAAAGAAATCGAAAAAGACCTTCCACAATATGTTACCCAAGGATTACAACTGCAGGCTATTAAAGATGAAACAAAACAACAAACTGGCTTGGATTTGTCAGATGAACAAGTGATTAAGATGAGCTCTGTAGCAATAGATAGACAACAAGACGGAAGTGTCATTAAGGTAAAAGATGACACAATACAGGCGTTGCCGACAATGATAAAGAATTTGGCTGCTTTTAAAAACCTCCAAGGATGGCAGGACGGTCTTGTTTCATATAAAGATATTATGGAATCGTGGAATAGAGAGAACACTCCAGATGAAGATATTTTGCAAGTGTATGACACAGTTGAAGAATATTTTAGAAAGGGAGAATACACTGATGCAGATGAATATGCTGAAATGGTAGCTTTTTCTCAGTTTATCGGCAATAAACATCCAGAAACAGGTTTTTGGAGAGGTATTGGCGATTGGTTAAGCAATGTATTTGTAGGCGTCGTTACTGGAGCGGCGGAATTTGATGTAGGAGTATTAAGTGTATTAGAAGGTGTTGACAATGCTATTAGTCCAGCAGGCAAGTTTATAAGGAATAAAGCTGTGGAAGGACTGGGTGGCACTGATGGAGAGAATTTTGTAAGAGACTACTTGCAACCAGAATTAGAATCTTGGGAAAAAAATTTTCAGACTAATTCGATGAGATTAAATGAAGCAGCCGGCACAGCTTATGCGATAGTAAATGGTATAACTCCAATAGCGATGCAGCTAGTTGTCGGTAACGCTTTAGGTAGGGCTGCAGCAAATGGAATCAAAGCAGCAGCAGCGGCAAGAATTGCAAAAACAGGAAGTGCAGCTGCATTGGCCACCGAAAAAGGTATGACTGCCGAACAAGTGGCAACTGCTACATTAAATGGCACTAATTTCCTGATGAGAACTCTAAGCGCAGAAAAGGCCAATAGTGTAATAGCTAGTGCAGTATCTTCTCTTAAGACATTACAATCAGTTTCTTCGACTGCTGCTACGATGGCTGACCTAGGAGCTCAAATTATAGTAGATGTGACGGTAACAGACAGTAAGCTTACACGCCAATTATTAGATGGCAATGTTTCTGATGATGTAAAACAATATGTGCTTGAACAGGTGGCATTAGATGCTGGTGGATGGGCGGTCGCCGTTGGCTCTATAAAAGCAGTGAAGGGGGTTGGCCAAACTGATATAGGTAAAGTCGTGAATGCGGCGGTAGCACCAAGAATAAATAAGGTAGCAGCAAAAATTGGTGATTATACAGATACGATTAAGACAAATATCTTGCATGGTGGTGACGCTAATTGGAACAAGACTAGGGCTGATAAGATAGAAGCTAGGATAGAAGCTATTCGCCCAGAGGGATGGCAGAGAACTTGGCGTGAAAATCGTATGGGTGCGGCGCAGCGACGACAACAAAACCTCACCGCTAGAAGGTTAGAACGCACCGCTAGTAGGAAGACTGGTGAATTATCAGGACAGCTTACAGAAGATGCAACGTCATGGACTGATATAGTTGAAAATGCTAACCGTATCAAGAGAGAGCAAGATACATATTTTGTAGCGGCGCACAATTTAGCAGACCATGTCTATAAGAACGATGTCCAAGCCAGAGTATCTACTATTAAGCAAGAATTTACTAAACTATCTACAGCGATGGATGAATATACACAACAGTTGACTAGGGTGCTTAGAGCAGAGGATGCCGCTGGCATAGCACGTGGCTCAAGGGCTATTGATGTTGGGGGTGGTCGTACTCTTTCTATGATAAGTAAAGAAAGCAATGAATATGTTATAGGACAATACAGAGTGAGACTTGGAGAAGATGTAAAAGAGGTGTTGGAAAAAAGAGGGAAGAGCACCAATGGTATAGACCAAGAAATAGAATATTACAGCAAAAGGATAGATGAATTTAAAAGACAACACCCAGAATTAGCTGCTCAATTAGACAGGCTAGGATATTTAGGGATGAGATTGAGCGCAGCTACTCAGGATGCCAGAGTATTCGCTAATGTATTAGATGAAGCTACACTATTAGAGAGAAGAGGCGCACAAGAATTTAGAAGAGGGTATATGCGTACCCAAAGAATTAAAGATTGGGAAAACTACCAGAAGCGGGGAGGAGAACTTCATATTGCAGAACTAAGAGATGACCAACATTTGCGTTGGGGATTCGATGGTTCTGCGCCAGATGAATATCAAGATATCACATTTACTTTATTCGATGATATTACTCAGGTGGCAAAGCAGAGTATTAGAAAAGAAGAGATTGAGTATCTAAAAGTTTTAGGTGAAACCGTTGAAGTGACTGCATCTGGCGAAGATGTGCGGATGGCAAAGAAAGTCAATAGGCTGAAAAATGATGCTATCAAAGACATAGATGTTAATACTAGCAAATTTGTTAGCAATATAGATGATGATATATTCCCTAAGGTTTTTGGCTATAAAGAAGCTAAGTCTAAACTTATGACCGCCGAAGCTAAAGCTATGGAACAAGGCGGGCGTGTGGCACGAGAAAAAGTTAAGCCAGTAAAAGTCACAGAGCGCACCATAAGAAAAATGATTAGAGACGGCTCTCATCCAGAGTTCGCCGATGAAGTGATGGAAGCTTTAATAGACATGAAATACGGAAAGAGTCTAATTGATTTTACTGAAGAAGATTGGGATAAGTTCATGTCTGGCGCATCGAAAAAAATGAAGGAAGCAATATCGTCTGAATTACGTGCTAATGCAATTATGAGTACGGAATATGGCGAGCTAATGAAGAAAAATCTACCAAAGATAAAAACATCTACATATTCAGCTGCAACGGGACTTCTAAGAAAGGATGCTCCAAAATGGTTGCAACCATATCTGTCCGAGAAGAATGGTGTACCTATGGACGAGGTACTATCAAGGATTGGCTCTGATTATGATTTATTGGTTAATCAAGGGCGAGTGGGGAATGCTTGGGAGCAAGTTGAAGATATTTATGATAGAGTACTTAATCGTACAATATCTACCGGTACTAGCTATGATGCTTTCCAAAACGCTATCTACATTACTCTTGAGAACGGAGAAAAAGTGGTGTCTGCTCAAGCAGATGAAATAATCTCTAAAATTAACAGAGAAATAGTTGCTCGTAATTATGACAATATATGGGACTTGGATGGCGGATATGTAAGGGAGCTTGCTGAAGATGTAATTAGAGATAAAAACATATTTGATGCAGAAACATTATATGCTGAGAACATACGCAAATTAGAAGAATTGAAAAAAGAATTCGACCTTCCAGACATGGCTGTTGATTTAAATGAGGAAATGGATGACATTATCGACACATTTATTTCTCATAATGCAAATAATGAAATTGTGTCTGAGTCTTTGAGGGCAATGAGTGATAATGATGAAATAATAGAGTATGCCACTTTGAATTCATTGGTACAGAAAAAGAATCTTAAGTCTACTGCCGACAAGATAGAAAAAATAGCTGAGAAAAGATACAATGAAATACTTACTGCAAATAACAAAGTAATTAGAGACGGTAAAGAGATAAAAAAGCTAGATGGTAATCAGATTAATAGACAGGCTGAACAATGGGCAAAGCAGACTAAGGACTGGTTCGTAGAAAGAGTCAATCAAAGGTATGGCGAAGCAGTCAACAGACTTAAAGATATAGACCCAGAGATTATTGATTATAAAACATTATATGGTAGGGTAGAGGAGGTAAATAAGCAAATTTCTGATTCTGCTAAAACTGCAGATGTAGTAAAAACTTATGATGATGTTGGAAGGGAAGAATATGTCAAACTGTCTCCAACCATAGCTGAGATGATTACAACAATGCCTGCACCATTAAGGAGAGGTGGATTCGGAGTCGTTCAAGATGAATTTGTAAAAATATTTCGAGCTGGTACGACTGGTGGCTTGGTTCCAGCGTCACTATTCAGACAAGGGTTTAGAGACCCTGGGCTGGCATTTGTTTCTGGTGGTGCCACGGTATCTTCTAGAAATATAGGAAGGCAATTAAATAAAGTCTATGGACCAACAATCGCCGAATATTATCAGCAAAATGTCCCAGATGTTTGGGCTACTTTATTGGAGAAGGCAGAAGGTAATGTAGCAAAAGCTACTGAAGATGTCGTAAGACAAGAAATGGGAAGGGCTGCAACTTATGCTGCAGATGAAGTGCAAAGTAAACTTTACCAGTTTAATAGACAACAAAGAGCTACAAGGAGTGCTGATGGTATTTATGATAGAAGGGTGTTTGAAGACTTTCGCATTAAAACAGAAGATGCACTCGCCAAGACAGAGAAACTAAACAATATGCGTGAATCTAAGCTACGTGTATGGACTTACCAAAATGCCTATTTACAAGCATTAAATAATGGACACTCTATCCCTATGGCTCGTAAATATGCTGAAGCTATACAAGCTGAAGCTACTACTAATTTCTCTAGGCAGACTTATCATCTAGCAAATTTGTCACATACTGTTCCGTACCTTGGGGCGGCGATTAACGGCTATAAATCATTTTGGAGGCTATATGCTTTAGACCCAGTTGGTGTTACGACAAGGATAGTCGGCGGGTACTTAGTGCCACTAATAGCCTTGACTAACCTCTCTCTTGGAACAGAAGAGAATCGGACAGTTTATAAACAAATACCAGAGTATGAGAAAGAGGACAATTTTATATTTGTGATAAATGGACAAAAGTTCTCTATCCCAGTTCCGCAAGAAGTCTCGAACTTAGTAAAACCTATTCAGTCGTGGATAGAAACAATGCAGGGAGCTAATGACCACTCTATCGAAGAGTTAATGGCAAATAATTTGGCTGGATTCTTCCCGTATAATTTTCAAGGATTTGTGAACATTGATTCCGACAGGATACTAGCAGATGATGTCGAAGGTGATGTGGTAACAAATCATTTGTTGCCTGGATTCTCAGTTTTATCATCACAAATGATGGGACCATTAGCAAAATCTGGAGTCATGCTTGTAACTGGTCATGACCCATATACGATGAAGAAAATTAATACCGCATATAATCTAACAGACCCAATTACTGGTGAAGCGATAATCGTAGATTATAAATCTGGCGAATTAGCAAAAGCTATTGGGGACATATTTCAGGGGAACTTTGGTATATCTGCCCAAATGGCACAAGCAATTCTAAACAATATTCTCGGCTCAAATAATATGTCAATTATAGATGGATTATCAGAAATAGCTGCTTCTGTCCCAACAGAAGAAGGAATAACATCAGGGGCGACTAGAATGGCTGAGAGAATGGCGGAAAACATCAGTAAGCCATTTAGTATAGCAGATTATGGTGAGCAATCTAATCTTGCGTGGAACAGAGCAGTAAGTGAATTATATAGTCGAAAAGAAGCTCTTATGAACGATCCAGAGTATATAGCAGATTTGAAAATGTTGAATGCTGGCAATGGTACAGAAGAAGCTAATAACAAGGCACTGAGTAGAATCAAAACAAAGAGAGAGGAATTCCAAGAGGCCGTTCTCAACGCATCAAAAAATCTAGTTCAACAATACGATGGTGGCACCCTTGATAGAAATAAGTTCGCATCAGTATTATCGTTAATGACATTTAATGATGGAAACAATCAAGACCCGACCAGTCCATTGTCTAGGCTCCATAATAAAGAAGATTATGGGCTAGCTAAAGCACAGGCTATCGAAACGATGGCAGCTATGGGATTTGATTCGCCTAATGATTATTCGATTTTCGGATATTATGGTAAGGATAAACAGACTGGTGAAATAGCTTTTCAAATGTATTCCCCATTAGCTATATTGAATTTTGAAGAAAGTAATAAGAGGCAGTCAGACGTAGCCCTTGCTAATATTCAGGTGGCAGTAAATGACGCTAAATTATGGGATGCCCATGAGTCGATTAAGAGGCAGAGAGATGCTATATATTCAAAAAAGAAATTAACCAATCAAGATTACGCCGACATTGATGCTATTTATATCAACTGGAATGCACAAGTTGCCAAAACTCTAGCTCCGTATGTGAATAAGATGACTCCAGAAGCAGCCATCAACAATAAAGCTGTAAGAGATTATCTTTATTCATTGATTGAGGTTCCTGGAGATTGGGAGGTGAATAACAAAGGTCGTCGAGTCACGCTTGGAGATAGAGGCAATAAGAAAGCTGCTTATTATGACAGCTGGATAAAAAGTATGTTTGGCATTAATGACCCATATAAAGGGCAATACTAAGGAGGAAAAATGCAGTTAGAAGATATATATAAGGTAATAGATGACAAAGCCGAAGCTGAACTTAAGGCTTCTAAAGAGTATTATAAAAATCTTCCAGAAGATATTGCCGAGACTAAAACTGTTGACATCTATCAACGCAATAATGATAGGGGTGATTCAGTGGGCAAAAAGAGGTTCCCGAAAGGTTCGAGCCGAGTCGTAGATATGTCTTTGTACGCAGTAATAGATGGCGTCGGAGCAGAGGGATTGGCCCACGCTTATCACGAAGCAGAAGAAGACATTGATACGCTCAAAGAGAGAGGGGAGAGGGGCAGGGCGGAAGTTCGTAGAAACCAGTATATGCAAGAATATTTTCTCCCAGCAGTTGAGATTGTCGTAAATTCTACATCACCAGATGAAGTGCTTAACTCAAAACGAGCCTTAGACATGCTAGATAAATATGCCCTCCTAGAGGGCTCTGGGAAGGGCTACACGGCCACTTACATACGCCAAGCCTATGGTAACCAACTCGGACAGCAGACTGGCCGTAGCGACCCTTCTGTGAGGTCTGACGTGATGCGCATCAACGCTATGCTAGATAATGGCCAAATCAGAACAGCAGTTAGCATTGCTAACAAACTAAAAGACAAGATTGACAGTGGCGATGCTATGGCTGACGATATCGACTACGAATTGATTAGCCGAGTTGTCTCATTTTATAAATAATGTTAAAATATGATTAATGAATAAAAGGAGGCAAAATTTATGGAAACCATTAAAGCAGCAAATAAGATAGTAGCAGATGGTCTTTTGCTTTTGCCAGATGAGGCAAAAGGGGAATTCAAGGCGGCTGCGAACAACGAATTGTTCGTGAACGAAGCTATCGCTACTGCTACAACTGCTATAGGGGATAATGAAGAGAAGAGGGCAATGCTGGAAGCTATTGCTGTTCGTGAAGCTAACCAGATGGCTGCTACTCTGTGGCGATTAGAACTTATTACTCCAGAGATAGAAAAAGAATTCCGAGCATTACCAACACTCGTTGATGTGGTAGCAAAATACAATGTGTTTGTAGATGAAAGAAAATCTAGAGAAGACGAACTGAACGAAAAATTCAAGGCATTTTCAGAGGAGAAAAGAAACATTGATATCTTTATGGGGGTCATTAATGGAATCGCCCCAGATGTGGCTGAACAGAAGTACGAAGACTTTAGGAACGCTCAACAACAGGCTTTTGCTGGAGGTAGGTAATGGGAGAACTGTGGTACACAGACGCTAATGGGAAGCGAAAGCGTACTGCTAAAGGGGTAGAGCACGAATATTCTAGATTTCAGAGCAGCAAAAAGGCAAAGCGAGATAGGGCTTCTCGTAACACTGCTAGGCGCAGAGCTGAGAGAGAAGGCAGAGTTCACAAGGGTGATGGAAGGGAAGTCGACCATCGTGATTCTAATCCAAGAAATAATAGCGGCAATAACCTTCGGGTGGTCTCAAGGCGAACAAACAGGGCAAAGAAAGAGAACTCACGCAGACGTGGTTCTAGGCGTATTAGGAGCAGCTGGGGCTTATGAATGGTTATCTATATGACTTCGATGACCCTTATAAATTATTAGCACATCATATAGTGGGGGCATATCGGCCAGCAGATGTCTTAAGGGTACTAACAGATAACTCATATCTCAAGACCTTGATAATAAAAGAGGTAAGGGAACAAGATTTCCGAGGGCATTTCGTGGATTGTATTATAGAAAATATTTTAGACGATAAAGACAGGATGGATTATATGCATAAGTTGGACGAGCTTGCTCTTTATTATTACACAAGGTTAGACAGGGGGCGGTTGAGGGATGAAATTCTGTCTATTCTAAATAAAGCAGGTATAGAAATTTAATCCACTGGTGGAAGGTTCTTATCGGCAACTACATAGGATAAGCCAGTTCTTAGCTTTTTCTTATTATGAGTGCCCACAGAAGAATCATCATCGAAATTAATAAAGCTATTGCTTTTAATAAATGTATCATAGAATTCACCTCCCCCACCGAAACATTCGGGGAGCAGTTTTTGTTCTACTCCTTCTTTATCAAAATAGACAAAGTGGTCGCTCGCATATGTGCAGTGCGCCTCTGGGAATATATAGCCCACATCGCCACCGAAGCTGATAACAACTGGGTGACTAATAATCGTTTCACAGTTGATGCCATCTAGCTGGTCAAACACGATAGGTGCCCAACCACCCTTGACCATCGTTGATAGAAACCCCCTAAACTGGTCTATACTTGAGTGACGATGCACTTGTTCGTGTTCATCTGGGTATAATATGTCCATTAGTGTACTCCTATTATTATGCTTATGTCACCACCGTGCTGTCTAGCCCATTCACTGTATTTTTGCAACATATAAGAATCACCATTTAAATCTCTAAAATAGTATTTAGCAGTTTTCTCTATGGCGGCTGTGTTGCTTGGGTCGTGTTCTATCAGCGCTATCAGTTCTACTCTGGTGATAGTCTGTTCATGCTTTGTGTTGGCTTGTTCCATCTCTTTTTGAAAACTGCTTATCTGATTGCTCACTGCGTTTGCAAATTGATTAGATACCCAAGAGCAAACTCCGGCGATGGCTCCTACAATGATAAGCACTGCGCTGATAGTCTTAGACCATCTTTGAATTTTGCCGTCTGTCTTATCGTACAAAGACTTCTTGGCCACTTCTAAAAACTCCCATTGACACTAAGTGTGTAGTTATCTAATGGAATAAACAACTTCTGTCCAGTGATAGAGGAGTCGGTAACGGGCTGTCCGTTATCACCTAGATAGTATTGCTGAAGTGGAATATACTGATGTCCAGCTGGAATAGTCAAGAACCCAGTTGTTTGAATCAGTATTTTACCATTTGTATAGTTACCAATCATCAAGAATTGTGCAGCGTGTGTGCTGTCTGCTAGTTTCATAATGTTACCGCCTGGTTGTGCATCATAATATCCACCTAGGACTTGGTTTTCTGGGATTTCAAGAGTGGTGTTATTCGATGTCATAGCGATAACATTAGCAAGGTTGCCAGTTGGCATCACTCTTGCTCCAGGAACTCTTACTGGTGTGTAAATCGTGTTGCCATCTGTTGGTGATTCCACTGCCCTAATGCCCAAGAAGTAGTCAGGGGTAGTAGCCAAATCGTCAATATCCAAATCGGCGATATGGGTGATTGTGTAAGGTTTATTACATTCTTTCATTTGTTTTTCCTTTCCGGCCAATTTGGGTTAGCCGCTTTCATTTTAGCTATATTACGTTTTTTATTAGCTTCGGTATGGGCAACCTGTCTTTGGTATTTTGCCTTTCTCGCAGCCGAATCTGATTTTTTATGCGTTCCCATAATTCTCCTAGCCGAAGATTTCGTCTCCATATGCATTGCTTGATAATGAATGGCTGTATAGACCATGCGTTTTATCAAGGGAAGTGACCGTTCCGCTTCCTTCACTTATCACCACATTCGGGTCAGAGTAGTCATTGATATTGCCAAATACGACACGGACGTTATCAGGAGCACCGTCCGGAGGGGTAAGCATGGCTTCTATTGTCTGTAGCCTTCCTTCGTGGTTGTTGAGCGTCTGATTGATGTTTTGAAGTGTGGTATTGACGTTGGTTACAAATGTCTTAAGGTCAAACGGTTCAAACAGGCCTGTAGCACCATTATACATGTATACGATACCATCACTAGGTGGAGTATCTTGCGACACATCTTTAAGGTACTGCATTGAGATGATACGAGATAAATCATCTCCATGGATGCAGATATTGTCTCCGCATTTCTCTTCTGGCTCATAAACTAAACAGTTTGGGTTTTCATCTGGAGAAAGATAAAGTGTCGTACAAGTTTCAGCCGCTTTGACTATACTGGTAAGGTCTAAACAGTCGCCTCCCCATGGAGTATGTAGACAAAGACCAGCTGGGTTATCTGGGTCTAGCTCAAAATCCGTATAAGCGTCAATGCACAATGGGTCTATTTTATTACAATCATCTATTCTATTAAAATCTGATACTGTACTCATTATGCATTTCCTTTCACGATTACAATTTCATAGGTATTCGGGTCAACATATAGTCGCCACACTTTGCCATCTCCATCTACAGGAGGCGTCGATACTATGGTCGGTTTTACCCATTTAGCTTTGTTCTGTGCGGCCCATGCTAGATATGAGAAAGTAGAGGTGTCTGTGGGCGGAATAAGACTTTTCATTTTCCCGTCTGCATCTGAACCCAATATATAATCTAATGAAGTATCGCCAACCTCTACTGGGTTGCTTGACACCCACCCGTCGCCAATACCTTCACATCCTTCCCCACAATCGCCGGTTTTGCGATAGTTCAGTATTCCGTTATCTGTAATTGTATCCGCATCCACATCGCCTAAATCACCTAGATGGATTATCGAACCCAATTCTTTTGCTGAAATAGTCTGCTCTCCGCATTCTCCATGGTAGTTGAGTGTTCTATTTACAGCATCTATATTAAGTGTGGTGCAAGTTTCCCCTGCTTTTACAACTGGTTCGAAATCATACCAAACTGACTTACCATTTACGTTAAAACGCAAAGTGGTAGGGTCATCTGGCATTGCTTCTACTGAGAATACTGGCTCAGCACAGCCACAGGGTTCTTTACACTTGTTATTACATTCATTACAACATGTCATATCTTAATAATACACTGGTTTGCATTGAAATAGAAAAATTAGTATAATGAGAATGGCATAGGGTAGTACGACCCGTCTACCCTATTCTACCTAATATAAACAACGGGTCGAGGTAGAATAATATGTCTAATTTGTGTAAAGAATATACTAGGGAATATAATTCCTTTTCTTCTATGCGTACTAGATGTTTGCGAAAATCACATTCGCAATACAAAAACTATGGTGGCAGAGGAATAAAAATATGTGATAGATGGATGGAATTTAGAAAAGGTTTCTATAATTTTATTCAAGATATGGGAGAAAGACCAGAAGGCACAACTTTAGATAGGATAGATAATGATGGACCATATTCTCCAGAAAATTGTAGATGGGCAACCAAAGAAGAACAATATGATAATATGGGTAGCACCATTAAATGGGCATATGGCGGCGAAGAACATACTCTAAAAGATTGGGCTAAAATAACAGGTATTTCTAAAACTACACTATATCAAAGAGTGAAAAGATACGGATATTCTATAGAAGAAGCCTTGACACGCCCACCTGCTAGAAGCAATACTCCGGAATAGTGCCTAAATTATACCTACTACTTAGCAGAAAAAAGAAAAAATACTGGAATAGCAATGTATAATTAAGGTATGAAAATGAAGATATCTGACTTAGCCGAGAAACTTCGCCTACATATAGGCGATAACACAGACGATTTGCCAGAGGATTTTATCATAAATGCGTATAATTATACTATAAACGCTCTGCCGATGGTGCCTCGTCTGGAAAAGCTTTTTTCAAAGCACAAACAATTTAACTTGGATGCTGAGCATCATTATAAATGGAGCTTGAGTGACGCCACTGGATTTAGGCGTATCTCCGACATACCAATGCTAGTTTTCTACACATCTACCGGTGGTGAGCCATGTAAGCTTTGTATCTGCCATAGACCAGTAGAAGACTTTTACAAAAAAAACGGATTAATAAGTCTAAAGAAGCCTGGCACTCCTTGTGAATATACAATAGAGGTTGAAGGCGATAACGTCTGGCTAATTTTAGATAGGCCGTCAGATGTACCCATCATAGTAGATTACATTGCATATGGATTCTTAAAACCGGCTAACAACATGGAAGACGAGACCGATCTCTCTGCTATTGCCGAGCCCCTTGTACTAGACGTAATGAAGACTTTATATTTGATGGAAGCTTCAGACTACGCCTTTGCTGCTGATGTTCGCGCCTACTTAGATAATAAGAAGTATATCGAGGCCATTCAGATGCTTCATAGGAAGTGGGGGACTGAAGCACCTAGGGTTCTTGGGGAGGTATAATGTCTGCACTAAGGTATCAGAATAATCCACACCCAAACGGCAGAGTGCCAGCTTACTATGCTGGCAATAAACAATACCCAGGGTCTTATGCTCCGACTGACGTTCCAGGTAGGACGTCCAGACGTGTTCACGATGGTTTTGACCTAACCAGAAACTACGGGCTAGACACTACATCTGACGATATTAATTCGTCTCCATATTCATCCCCCTACTACATAAATGGGCGGTATCTCGCTGATAATCTAGTATTTCAAAGAGGCAATTCTTCTTCTGTCCAAGGCATCAAGATGCTTTTATTCCCAGAGAAATACAAGAGAAAAGAGGACTTTACTGATTTAGATATACAGACTTACTTGGAGTTATGGCAGGGGAAACAGATTAAGTTTGAGCTTCCGTATAATGGCAAGCTAGTTGGTAATACTATCACTCTCAGAAATACTGGTGGATGTAAGGGCATTTTGTCTATTTATTTTTCCACTAAAGAAGATGGGGTACCAATTTATGAAACTGCCATTGACCTTTGTACCGTATCGCAAGATATCTTTGAGCATCGAGAACTTTATTCTATCACTACTATCCCAGCTATCGCTAACCCACGCAAGAAACTCTACGTGAGAATGGAAATCTGGGACGATATGGAACGCTGCGAAAAGAAGCGGAACGCAAACCCGTTCAATACTGGGCGAAAAATTGAAATTGCTGCTACTGGTATGGGTACCCACCTCGCATGCGAGTATCGGTTGCAGGAGAAGAATGAGCCGGTAAGGGAAGAATATAAATATAAGCGTTACCCATCACAGCCCCTTGTCGGCCTCATCTACTCTGATTGGGAAAGCGTGCCAGTTGATAGATTAGATAATATGAAGACTGGAGCTACTGTTTCTCTTCGTGGCTATAGGTATGACATTATGTGCGCTAAAAAGAATGGAGAAGCAGAGGTTATTATCTACGATAAGGAAATGAACAAGATTGTTGAGAGCACTGACATCAAAGTTGATGGACGCGTTGAACAACTTAATATCGCACAAGTTACTGATACTGATAGGGCTACTTGGGTATACTATGTCGATGGATATTCTCCTCTCCAACGATTTAAGATTGGAGAATGGGTGTCGCAGGCATTCCCGACTGGCTCCGCCGATAATGTAGTAGCGCAAATAGACGAGGAAACCTGGTACAACTCATCTCTGGGCGGCGCCAGCGGAACCTATATCTTTGAGTATACTAATGGCAACTGGGAGTACAATGGTTCGGTCGTTTCTCTTGCTACCTATGGTATTACCTTAGTCGGTGGCTCTCCTAGCGAGGGTTCTACTGTCACTGTGCTCTACACTGTGTCTGGTGGCGGGACAAAAACTATTGAGAGCATCCAGTTTGTAGATGCTCGACCGGTTGTCGCTGCAAAGTTAATCATGTTTCATAACAACAGGTTGTTTTTAGCTGGGTTTCGTAATGACCCAAATCTCGTGCAAGTTTCCTCTATCGAGGCAGAGGGACCAAACTTTACAATGTTTCCATACAGGTTTTATACTCCTAACCGAAGCCCTTATGACACTTCTCTCAACCCGATTACAGCTTTAACTGAGTATGCGTCAGACCAGATTATGATTTCGATGAAGAATGGCTTTTCAATTTATTCTACCTATTCATCGTCTAAGTCTAGTGGTCTTGAAGATTATATGCCTTCTCAAGTGTCTACGTTTATGGACTCATCTGGCGTCCAGAGCCAAGGTGATATCGTAAACTACAAAGGGGTCATATACTCTTATGATGAAAAAGAGGGCTTACGTAGGTTCACTGGTGCCCTGTGGAATGATGTACCAGCTGCTCAACCAGTTAGCAGTCACTTTGACCGAGTAGATATGACAAAGCCACGTAAGTTGTGGGGCTTTTCAAACAAGTTATATTACCACTATTATGACAAAGTAGACGGTAAATCCAAGTGTCTTATCTGGGACCAACAGATGAACTATCAGGAATACCCAATGTTTATGGACCAAGACACCTCATTCTGCGATGTCCGTTCAGACGAATCAGAGGACTTAATAGGCATCCACTCTGATTATCCTGCTATTATGTTGCATTACGCTGAGGATACCTGGAGGAGATTTGACTCTCCGATTACGTTTGAGCGCTGGACGAAGTATCTCTCACTCCCCGGTAATGCTGCTGACATCATTGTCAACAGGGTACACGTAAAGGTACTAGCTAACGCTACGAGATGGTGGTGGATTGGCATCACTGGTGATAGGCAGGTATTTAACCAAGAGCGCGGACGGGATATCGTTTATCGAGAACCAGTATGGCGAAACAAAATCATAGAAGAACCGCCTGAGACCGCTTTCCCAGTTCAAGATATCTATGGGGAAGATGCCACTTACCGCCTCTCGATTATGGATTTGAGACTGGAAAGGGAATCGATACAGATAAAAGTGAAGGCAAAGACTTTTAGAAATCAGGCCAGCCTTATGTCTGTCCTTGTTGAGTGCCAACCTAAAAATTATCTCTAATAAAAAACTCTCTAGCTAAGTTTGAGGTTTATGCCATATGCTAGAGAGTTTTTGGTTTTAATGATGTATTCTTTAGGTACTGCCTAGTATCTTGTCCAGGCCTATTTTAATTTTACATCATTCCATTTGGATTAGCAAGTTGGCTTCCTAGTTCTGGTGTTTGGCCTTCTAATCCTATTGCCATTGCTCCGTCTTGTTCAGGCATATTTAACATATCTAAAGACATACTTTCT
>JAEIGA010004687.1_pt1 | contig 21118 bp, 10 predicted proteins | sample 9270691 | NCBI WGS metagenome assembly JAEIGA01 (sample SAMN17057246, study PRJNA624740) | gut metagenome | biome: biome; isolation source: fecal sample | host: Bos grunniens | place: China: Xizang | collected 2019 | reverse complement strand
TCGGTCTTCGAATATGAGCAACGCTCTGCCAAGCGTACCAAGTCAAACCAACGCTTACCCTCACCCAGGAATTCGATTTGACGTTCATTCATAACATAGACTATGCCTTCTGTCAAAGTCACGTTATTCTTTGACTTTTTGAGTGTACCATAACCATCACCACAAGCACTCGCTGTCATGGCATCCGTATTCGGAGTCTTTGAAGAGTTCCGGTAGTTGCAATAAGAACGGCGATGAACTGCATTACAAATTGCCTTTGCTGTTTTGACATTGTACGTTCTACCTATGCAAGCCAGTGCCTCTGCCTTAATAAGCATCATATCGGTCATACGATAAACAATCCAATTGTTATAATCTTGAGACGAGTATGTCACTCCTTTGATTGCACGACTAGTTGTTGAACCATCCATCTTCAATGTACCTTCATTTCCAAAGTGATACTTCATACAATAATAATTAGGCTGCACTTGTATATTGGCATCATTTTCTGTGATCAACTTGTTTTGACAACAAATCCAGAGACGTGAATCCCACATACCACTATTATCGCCTTCACCCGTAATACCACCATTGTAACATGCATCTAAAGCTGTCTTATTAACAGCCAAATGCGTTCCATTGCCGAAACCATAAAGACTGTTCACAATAGAATTCTTTAAACCATCGGAAACACTATACTGCAACTCAAAAATGCTCTCACGGCTATTCTTTGTTCCGAAGATAGATCTATGGGCTTCCAATTTCGGCACAATTGCCTGAGCGGCGCCCTCGAAATTATTCTTAATCATATCGCAGTTGGGAAGCCCGTAGTTAACGGTCTCTTCCAAGGTAGAACTGAGCCCAGCATTATTCTTTTCCTCCTCGTTCTGATTATGTAGATATTGAAGACTGAGATCTGCATATTCTACTGCCTTGTTGTAATCTTCATCAACATTATGGGCTATCTCCTCGCCATTTACGATGTCTGTACCTTTCTTTCCATGGCGTCCCTCATGTAAAGAGCCACGCCACAGATACATATCAGCCAACATTGCATAAATAGCGCAATTGGTAATCATACCCTTTGAGTCGCGCTTATTACTGAAACGATTACGAGCCTTACCTTTTATACTCTCACAATCATTAATGATTGAGTCCAGCACTACTAACTGATTTGTCAAAGGGAATGATTCTACCTCGGAGTCTTTATTAATCACCTTGGTTGTATAAGGAACATCCTTAAAGGCGCGAATAAGATAGAAGTAATTTAATGCACGAAGAGCAATCATTTCTGCACGCATTTGTGTCCATTCACCAGTCGTAAACTGTTTGTCCTTCGCAAGAACCTCTGGGCCATGCTGCAACACCTTGTTGCAATAGTTGATTGTTGTGTATACACCAGCCCAGTCAAAAACATTCATGCTGGAATCCGGCATTCCACTAATAATCTCCAAATACACATTGTGTGTTGAAATATCGCTCTGAATAGCACTATTCTCTTGGTAAGAGTCGGAACGCAAATCGCCCCACAGAGCAAACTTGGAAATAGTAGATGCCATCTGACGATATGCGCCATAGCGTACACCCTCCAAGTCATTCTTGTCCTCCCAGAAATTTTCCTCTACAACACGATTCTGAGGGTAGATAGTCAGCCAATCCGTGCATGAAGATGAGCAAGCCAAAAAACCGGCAAGACAGATTACATTATATATATTCTTAAAACTTTTCATTGTAGTAACAATTTTAGAAGCCAAGGGTTAAACTACATGTGAATGACTTTGTACGAGGAGTACGATTGTTGTCAGTTGACACAGCAAATCCTTGAGGAGAAACGTCAGGATCAACACCTGTATACTTGGTCCAACACCACAGGTTGTCAACAGAAGCGAAAAGCTTCAATTGGTTAATACCATATTTCTTCAATTTCTTTGCATCAAAGTCGTAACTCAATTGAACGTACTGCAGACGCAGATAGTCACCATTCTCAACATAACGATCGCTGGGAAGAGAGTTGTAACTGCTGTAACCGTTGACACTGCTCAATGCGCGAGGAATAACAGTTTCATCACCATTCTTACGCCAACGCCAGGTTGTTGCATAACTCTGGTTAGTATTGTTCAACATGCTCTCCAAATTCATGCGAGCCATATTCACAATTTGGTTGCCCACACGGAAGTTGAAACCTGCATTCAGAGAAAGTCTGCCGTAATAGAGGTTAATACCAAAACCACCATTACACTTAGGATTGGAGTTACCAAGATAGACCATATCGTAACGGTCAATCTGACCATCATGGTTAATATCCTCATAAATAGCATCACCACCCTGGAACTTATAACGATAACTCTCATTATAGCAATAGTACATTGGCAAAGGAATACCCTTTGCATCAGTCAACATATTGCCGTCTGCATCATAAGCGATAGGACAAGTATGAATCTCGCCACGGCGTTCTGCTGCTGCAGCTGTATTAATGGGCTCATTATAATTAATAGAACCATCTGCATTTCCAGCATATCCACTATTACCTACTTCTGCATAACCATAATTAGCAATTGACTGATTAGTATAACCATTGTGTTCATAGTCATACTTATAAACGCCCAAATAATGAAGACCGTAAATAGAACCTAACGCATTACCAATCTGTACGCGCTGATTGTAATGCAGATTGCCAGGTTGGAATGTCTCGGCACCATTCAAACTCTCTAGGATAAGGGGATTCATTTCCTCTACCTCATTGAAGTTCTGAGCAATATTACCACGAAGTTTCATTGAGAACTTACCAACCTTGCATATACGAGAGGTATAGAAGTTAAGCTCCCAACCCTTATTGCGGAGTACACCTGCATTCACTTTTGCAAGATTAGAGAAACCATTGGCACTTGCGATACGAAGGTTATCCATCAAGAGGTCTGTGGTTTTATGGTCATAGACTTCACCCTCGAAAGTAATCAAGTCCTTAAAGAAACCAACATTGAAACCAAAGTTGAGCTTTCTAGTCTTTTCCCAACGTAACTGTTCCAAAGAAAGATTCTCAGGTGTAATTACCTGGTGGCCATTATAATATCCATTGGTTGAATACTTATTGTACTGATTACCGCCTGCACTACCTAGACCTGTAATACCCCAAGAACCACGCACAGCTAACATGCTAAGCCAATCCTTGCTCCAATTCATGAAGTCCTCGTCGATGATATTCCAACGTGCACCGGCAGCAGGGAAGAATCCATATTTGTACTTACGGCCGAAGTTTGTACTACCATCCCAACGTATAGAAGCATCTACAGAATACTTACTCTTGTAAGAATAGTGTGCTGTACCAAAGAACGATTGATTTCTCCACTCACTGGTACCAGAACTTGCATCACGAAGTAAGGCAACAACTGTAGGATCTGTTATGCCATTGGGGACGTTCCACAAACCAAGCATTTGAGAGCTACTACTACCGGTTGCCATTTCATAACGAACCAAAGCAGAAACGCTATGATCACGGTTCGGGAATGCAGAATAATAACGCAAATCATGTCGAGTTGTGAATTCTAACGATTTATACTCGTCATTGCTAACATAGTTACGTTCATTGGGAGCGAAACTTGCTGCGTTGTCGCCACCCCAAACCCATTCCATTGGACGGAGTTCGCTCGGACAATACTGGTCGTTACTGGTATTGTAAATGTTAAGCAATACGTCTGCAACATAGTTCAAGCGATGGTGATCATCATCCTTACCCAGGAGTTTATATTCCACGTAGAATTGAGGAGTAAGGTTGTATTGTTTCTGTTTCCACCATGCTTTAGTGGCACGTGCTACAGGGTTGCCGTTCTTAAACATATCCCTGAGGTCATATGACGTATATCTGTTCACATCATAATTCTGCATCTCAGCAGTGCTACCAGTACTGTAAACAGCTGCCAAAGGAAGCATGTTGAAATAATTATCCGTCCGAACAGGATTGCCAAACTCATCAAGTCTGTACTCGTAGACACTCATATTAGGCATAGCATTGTATGCACGAGCGAGGATATCATTACCGTAGTTCTTATTATTGGTTGTAAAAGCCAAGTTAATATTACTTGAGAATCTGATACGGTCGCTGACCCAGTAGTCGAGAGCTGTTGCGGTGGTAAAGCGGTCAAGTTTCTGGCCAATAATAGTACCTGCACTCTTATCATAGTTGGCACTAATACGGAATGTAGCCTTTTCACCACCACCCGTAAGTGCAACGGTGAACTTGTGTTCCTGACCAAACTGCTGCACCTTCTTCACCCAGTCTGTATTATGGCTATAGTGGCTATATACGTATGGTAACTCCGTATTATAGTCTAATTCGGGCAAACTGGTATTTTGATGATTGGGGTTGAAGTATGCTTCTTTCAGCATCATGGTGTAACCGTCGCCATCAAGCATTTCGTATCCCTCTGGCTGCCACGTACCCTTGAACTTATAGGTAAAGTTCACACGTGTCTTACCTCTTGAACCACGACGTGTTTTAATTTCAATAACACCATTTGAACCTCTCATACCCCATTTTGCAGTACTTGCTGCGTCCTTCAAAACAGTAATGCTTTCAATATCCTCTGGATTAACCTGCAGCAAAGTTGAGAACTGCTCCTCGTTGTCCATTGTTTCAAAGTTAATGTCTTGTGCATCTTCCGGTAATTCGAAGATGTGATCATTGAGGACAATCAGAGGCTGTGCATTACCATTAATCGTCGTTGTACCACGCAGACGCATAGTTGTACCAGAACCGAGGTTACCTGAATTCGGCACGATATCAAGGCCAGCGATTTGACCTTGCAAAGCCTGGTCGACAGATTCGAAAGCCAAACCTTCCATATCGTCCATCTTGAAATTCTGTACGGCACCTGCATATTCACGAGCAGGAATTTCAAGACCAGTAGTCGGAGCCATTTTCTTCTTGGTAATGGTCACCTCCTGCATAGTTTTTGTGTTATCCTGCAAAGTAATTTTGAAAACACTTTTACCGCTACCTATCTTTTGGCTGAATTTTCTATAACCTATGTAGGTTACTTCCAAAGTGTTATTCGGATCCTTGATATTCATGGTAAAGTTACCATTCATATCAGTAATAGCTTGACTAACAATACGGTTATTCTTGTCAATTTCCTTGACATTAGCACCAATAACAACATCGATATCGTCGGATACGGTACCAGAAATACGCCGCTGTTGTGCGCTTGCGGGTATCGCCATCATTGCAACCACCCAAAGCAGTAAAAACTTAGATAATATATTCTTCATAGTCGGATGATTTTATCGGATAGCATATCTCTGCAAATACGCCTTTGCCTTAATGGTATTCTCCCATGTCTTAGTATGGTCACCATCAATAACTTCCGTATGGTTCAAATAGCCAGGTATAGAATGTATCACAGCTGCACTAGAGGCGTTGATGGTAATACCCTTCATCTGTACACCTATAGGAGATTTGTTACATGAAATGTCACGAGCAAGAACATTCTTCTCACCTACAGTAACAAAAGGATCAGCACCCATGTTATTGCCATTCTTCTTCCAAGTCACATCGTCACATACGCGAAGTTCTGTTCCCTCTCCATTTCTAATGCGATCTACATGCAACTTGCAGAACAACTCAAGGTCCTTGTCATAACTTGATGTCACCATTTCATTAGGTTTCAATTCTGTCTTGTCGGCAAATACTGAATTATCCGCAAAATGATAACGTACAAAATTCGTCAAGTATGTTATCTTGGCTGCGATACGGATACTATCTGCTGTTGTTTCGAGTGAGTCTGTATATACAATCTCACCATCGGGATCAAGCTTCACAACCCATTCTGTAGTACCATCTTCATTCTCTACTTCCTCCATTTCTGGCTTGCAGTGGCTACGGAAATCTTCACGGATCTCTTCCCATGTAGGCAAGCCCGCTGCAATTGCCTCGCGTACAGCATCGTTTGTAGGAACAAAAATAGTATAACGATAGTTATTAAAGAACTGGATATTGTAATCCAAGCCATTATCACCGATAAAGACCTTGAACTTCTTGAGAGCTGATTCGCGCTGGGTCTTTGTGAGATTGCCATCTACAAGACCACAACCGATAATTTCTGTTTCATAGCCGTCAGCCGTACAAAGTTCATAGAACTCGCTGTAAGGTGTTTCGCCGGCATTCTCCTTATTCAAATCATAGTCGTTGGTAAAAATACTGTAAACACTACGATAAGTAGGAACCATTGGGGCATTCAGAACATAGGTATGACCATTGTCCACATTACGTGTCTTGGTAAGCTTACAAGTAAGCACACCAGGATTTTCACTAACTACACCTTGGCGTTCGTTCTCCAACTGGAAACCACCCTTGATCGCAATAACACTATCATTTTCATCGCGAACCACCTTAATTGCATTACCATTCTTTGACAAATAGTATTCATCAAGGGGTGTTGAAGGATCAATTCCATAGTATTTCTGGTCGGCACGGGTCATCGGGTTTGTTCCGTCATGCACAATAGTATGACTCTCGAGAATATCCTTCAAACGGTTGCTAACTTCTCCATTTTCATAGGTATTTGCACCAGGGATAACACTACCAATACTTCCCACCTCATTTGAACCCTTATTGTAAGGGCAATAGTAATTTCTAAATCTCAATTTAACAGGGAAGTTACCACCTACGTGATAAAACTCAACAGCACGCGGTGTACGGCTCTTCATACTTGCAGGGTCGTAGTAATAGAACAACGCGCTATCGCTTGGCAGCAAGAGAGTGAACTTACTTTGCATGGCCTTAAGGTATGCATAGTAGTTCAGACCATTCATAAACTCTGGTCTTCCCTTGTAGCCAGCATAAATAGCGTCCTGCATAACCTTGTTTGTCTCGCTGATAAATGCGGGCGCTGTAACGGCACGATAGTCCGCAGGGACGCAGGTTCTATCCATCACATAGATAACACCATTGTTTGCAACCAAACATGTATCAAGTTGACCTAAAGCCTCTTCTACATTCTCAAACAACGGATCTTGCGCATCATCGGTAATCTTAGACCACTTGCTGGGAACTGAACCGATAAAGCTAATCTTCATCATATTATCTACAAGTGCAGCAATTGTACTAATAGGAATGCAGTCAATCTGCATATAAAGTTCCTCTAAAGTAGTTGCGCGTGTGTATGGAATTTCATTCTCTGTTCCTTCGTGTGCATAATACGTGCGAATGAGGTCTTCACCTGCATTATGGAAGTAATGCCACATTTGGTCATCGCTGGGCACAAACATTGCCGCCATATCCTTACGAACGTCTACCTCATCATAATAGCCATTCCATCCGGGATCGAACTTAAGACCTGCCGGAGTATATGACGTAGTCGGATCCAAATATGGATTATAGGTTTGATAAGTGCCTCTTGGACCCGGCTCGAACAAAGGTACTGCTCCATTATTATCTGCCTTAACATATCCTCCCTTTACGGAAAAGTTGTTAACGGAGAAATATCTCTTTGTGAAAATTGAGTCATTAAAATCGGGATGAAGAACCTTATAAGCCTCCGTAATACGCTCACAATAGAAAGGAGCGCTGAAACGGTCAAGAATATGACTGAAGATATTTGTCTTGCCATTAGTACGAAGAACCTCTGCCATATTGGTCATAGGACAAAGAGGTTTCTCGGTTACATTGACATAACCATTTTCACATACACCATCCTTCTCTTTCAAAATAGCATCATATATGTGCACGTCACTTGTGTTTCTGGGACGGCCCATGATATATTTGAAATCCTCGTCGGTAACAATGTTTCTTGTAAGATGCTCTGATGTAAAGTGAAGCATCATAGGCAACGTAGAGTCAATGGCCAAATAAATGCCCTTGCCGCCGTTTTCCTCACGGAAACGTGCCCAATAATCCTTTTCAATTGGAGATTCGCTGAATGGCAAATCCTCAGATGCAATATATGTGATTGAGTCTGTTGCCTCTACGTCAGTATAACGACGCATGTATTCTCCTGGAGTCGGAACAGAGCCGCCACTTGACTGGCTGCTGGACAAGTTCTCCATCACAATAGCATTATTAAGCATACTAGTGTGAATCAACAACTTCTTCTGTGCTTGGCTTAGTTTCTCGTAACTTGTAGCATAATGCCACGGATTGCCTTCCGGCAACAAGGCATTAGCTGCAAAAAAAGCATCCCAGGCAGAGTCATTTGCCACGAAGACTGTCTTTGAGCCAGTACGATTCAGCACGTCTGTCAGTGGACGTAAGCCTTCGGGATTCACATCCTTATCAGCCAACAACCTCAAGTACGTTCTGAAATTACCTTTCTGCTCCAGACTTTCATAAATGCTTGAGTTGAGCCAACTAGGCTTTTCGTCATCCAAGATGAACTCATCCTTACAAGCATGCATCAGTCCGACAGCCGCCAGCAGACACATCACCCGTGAGGAATGCCTGCTCCATTTGCTTAAACGGTTTGTCATACGCATTGATTTATTTCATTTTTTGTTATATTTTTCACTTTTTGAGCCTATTTTTTGCTTTTATATGCACTCAACAGAGCAAATTTACATTTTTTAGAACGATTAGGCATGTTATATAGTGGCAAAGAAGGTTGTTTTAAGGTTATTTAACATTTAACCATTGGTTTTAGGCAACTTTATTTATTGTTTCGGTGAGATATATAATGATTTTACTGCGAAAATTATCAGGATAAAACATAAGCCAGAAATTGTCTTTTCCTGAAGGTAAATTTACGCCTACGACGAAGAGGAAGGCGAAGTTTTTTTCATGGAGTTTTGTGTGAATCTCACCCATAGACTTAAAGAATCGCGAGGACATGTTTCATCGGTAAACAGATACGTTATGTAATCAACATATATAATATAATGTATAAAACAGAAGCGAGGCATAGTGGTTTCGGCCACCATGCCTCGCTATGATCTTTGTAACTATATGACGCCTTTTAGCGATTCATATATACCTTACCACTACGGATGAACAAGCCCTTCTGTGGTACATGATTCAATCGACGGCCCGAAAGATCGTAGGCGTCTGCGTTCTCTGTTCCAGAAGTCTTATCGCCTGCGATGGCATCGATTGGAGAAGCAATGTCCACACTCATCCAGTCGGACCACTCGGAAGTTCCTTCGGCGCACGCCGCTTGTACGCGATAATAGTACATATTTGCACAAGAATGCTCTACAAGATAACTGGTGGTTGTCAAGCCCTCGTATTTTGTACTCCACTTGTTCATGATCTTCACATTGTAGACATATGCTCTTTTTTGTCTTTCTGCCTTGAAGTTGACCCTGCAGCCAGAAGGCAATCCTTCGAATGTACAAGTGTATGTAGCCCGGTCTGCCTTCATCTGGACGCTTTCTGAGGCGATGGTTACGTCGTCTTTAAGCACAGAAACAGTAACGTTTCCGGCTTCCGTTGCATAGTAAGATGCATCAAATTCAACTATCAACGTCCCTTCCGATGCTGTAAGCGAGGGAGTGGTAATAGAACCGGCCTTCATTGGTGTTGCAAGACGAACGTAAGGTTTTCCTGTACCAAAGGCGGACGATGCTGCCCATCCCTGTGTTTGCGTATAAGAGTCCATGTCCGTTATCTGGGTGCCGTTGCCGACACTTTCGAAGTTGGCAAAGTCTTCTGTCAGAATCGTCTTGACATCCTCTTCCTCAACCTGGAGGTTATAACTTATGGCTCCCGGCACTGGCAGCCAGTTGGCGCGGAAGGTGCTTTCTGTAATCTCTGTTGGGTTATTCGCCTCCGGTGCAGCTAGTGGCACATAGTTTCCGTAGGTGAAACTTATCTTGCCATCTGCGCTTTCGGTGATGCTATGAATGCGGTTTTTGTGTGTTCTGTCGCCTCCTCTTTCAGAAATGTACCATGTGAGTTGCTGAACAGAATCAACCTTCGTCCTGCCGGGATAGGGGTCTCCGGACTCATCGGCAGAGGAGACATAATACTGGTAATAGCCACCGCTACCTTGAAGGACGCCTACTTGACCGTCGGCGGGCAGGAAGGTGATGCGCTGATGGTTCTTATTGGTGTTGACTGTATTGTTGGCCCATGCTGTTTTGTTGTAGTCGATGTGCCACACCATTAGTCCATGCCCGATGTTGTACGTGCCAAATGTTTTCTGCTGGCGGTTCTCGAGGATGTAGTATTCGTTGCTGTTACCTGTGTTCTTAATGATGTAGGCCACACCTTCCTCGTTGAGGGCTGGCATATCGGTTACTCTGCAGGGTTCGGTCAGGGGGATAAGATCCATCCAACCGCCTGCCCATCGCTCGTAGGCTGTGTAGGGGCTGGGCACTTCGCCTATCAGACGCGGGCCATTATAGGAGCCGGTGTCGAGCACGTCCCAATACTGACCAGCAGTTCCTCCCGAATAACTTGTGTCGTAAACGTCGGGGTAACCAAGGCAATGGCTGAACTCATGGCAAGCGGTACCTATGCCCATGGGGGTGGAGGCGTCTGCCAGTTCGTTGGAAACAGCATAGGCATCGATGTAAACACCATCGAGACGCTGGCGACCGGCACCGCAGCCATAGTATTTGGCAGAAGAGAGATACCACTGGTGTGGCCATATGTAGCCTGGCGTATCGGAATAGGTTCGGCCGGCAAAGATGACATAGATTTGCTCTACTTCGCCATTGCCGTCCCAGTCGTAGTCTGCATAGTTGAGTTCGGAGTCTGCGAGTTTCAGTGCCTCGATAATCATTTCGGGAGCTCGGTCGTCGAGGTTACTATTGGGAGAAGAGCCGTAGTATTCGCGAGTTTGTGGCATGGTGATTGGACCAACAACGTCGAAGTCGATGGTGAGCATGCCATAACTTTGTTCGATGAAGTAGTCGCGTACGGAACCTACGTGGTTGAATTGCGAGAAGCCCTGCTGATTAAAACGGTTGTACCATTGTGTGGAGGCATCGTCTTTCATTTTGCCTGCTGCATCGGAAAACTGGACGAGCAGAACGAGTCCCTTCTTTGTATCGGTTTTTTCGTTGGCACGGAATGGGCCTTTCCGCTGGCGGAGCGCAATGTTTTCCTGGCGCATTTTTTCCAAACGCTCCATGCGGCGTTCGTTGACGCCCGGCAGACGCTGGGTGTGATGGTTGCCACGAACGATTAGCTTTCCATCGAAGGGCTGTGCCGTTGCTGCGAGAACGCAGACAAAGGCAATCAGTAAAGAGGTGAGTTTTCTATTCATATCCTGATATTATATAGTAATTTTATGTTCGAAAGTCCTGAAACACAAAGTATTTTAGTGTTGCGCGTGCAAATATATCACTTATTTTTTGATTTATCGGCATAAAGGCTGTAACTTTGCGCCTTGTATGGAAAAAAAGATAAATACAGGCAAAGTTTTCCTCATTGCCGGCAGCGAACCGCTGGGAAGTGCCGGTGTCCAGGCTGACATAAAGGCCATTACCCGCTGCGGCGGCTGGGCAGCTGCTGCGCTGACGTGCATCGTGGACGAGGACGTGAACCGCATCAAGGGCATCCACAACCTGCCCACCGACCTGATTGTCTCGCAGGCGGAGTCGTTTTTGAGCACCGTTGGTGCCGATTGCATCAAGACGGGGCTCATGCCCACCGACGAGATTATCCATGCCGCAGCCGACGTTTTGCAGCGATACAACAAGCAACCCATCCTCATCGACCCTGTCCTTGTGAACTTCGAGGGCAAGAAACTGGTGAGCGATGGTGTTATCGAAGCCTACAAGAAGCTGCTCTTTCCGCTTGCCACGCTTATAACACCCAACGTACACGAAGCGGCCTTCCTGTTGGGACATGCCATCACCGACCCGAAAAGCGACTTGAAGAAACTGTCGGAATGGGGGTGCAGCGTGCTGGTGAAGAGCGTGGAGGAAGGCGACTACCTGGTGGACTACCTCTACGACCGCACCACAGACACTCTCACACCACACCCGAAGAAGAAACTCGTGCTGGACGACCGCAACGGAACGGGCGACACCTTGTCGAGTGCCATTGCCACATATCTGGCCAAAGGCGACAACCTATCCACCGCCGTAGAACGTGCGGAAGCCTATATGAGCTACTTCCTGGCCGGGCCTCGCTACTACATCAGCGTAGGACTCTGAGAGCGTGCCATCACCAAAGAACAAAGGTACTAAAAAAGACAGGCGAACCTGTCTCGAAATAAAGGTTAAGCATTATGGCAATAATGGTTAACCTAATTAAAGATAATGGTTATCCATTCCGGGCAGAACGGTTAACCATTATTTTTCCCTATCACCAGGGGCTCACGGAAAGCCAAAGGCTACTTCTCCGTATGACCCTTTCCTTCGTGAGAACCATATCGGCCATAGATGCCGTAATACCCATGGCGACCATAGCCATAGCCGTAACCCTTCTTGCCATACTTGCCATAGCCATAATAGTATCCGTACTTCTTCTTGCGCATGTCAATGCCATTGAGCACAAGATTCATCTTAGGCAACTTCTCGTCCGCCTTCAATGCATTCAGCATCTTGAAGTTGGCACGTGGACTATAATCTGCACGGCAAACACAAATACTGATGTCTGCCACTCGGGCAATAGACAGCGTATCGCTCACAAGAGCAACCGGCGGAGTGTCAATCAAAACATAGTCATAATGCTCCTTGAGCAGGCTGATGGCATAGTCCAGGCGGTCGCGAGAAATGAGTTCGCCCGGGTTAGGCGGAATGATACCCGCAGGCAAGACATCGAAATTCTGATTGACCACACCATGAGCAATCTGCGCATCGAGCGCCTCATACGACTGGTCTGTGCTGGAAAGGAACGCCGTAATGCCCTTCTTGTCGGCAGGAATGCCAAACAACTTCACAAGACGAGGACGACGAATGTCCAGTCCGACAATAATAACCTTCTTGCCCATCAGAGCCAGCGACATAGCCAAGTTCGTAGAAACAAACGTCTTACCCTCGCCCGGAATACAACTTGTGCAGAGAATAACCTTTTCCCCCTCCTCTAAAATGAAGCGCAGATTCGTACGCAAACCACGGAAAGACTCCTCCATGGAATCGTTCGTGTTCTCACGAACCACAAGCGCCTTTTCGCCATCGACCGTCTTTCCGGCCAAAGGAATATCGGCAAGAATACTAATCTTCGTAAGGTTCTCAACATCCTCACGCCCCTCAATACGGTAACGAAGCAGGCGCATCAAATAGATAATACCTATGGGGAAAACAATGCCCAACAGCAAAGCAACGAGCCAAACCATCATAGGTTGGGGCGCAATCTGACCCAAGAACTGAGGCGTATCCACAATTCTTGCCTTGGCAGCAGTGCTGACAAGAGAAATATAGTTCTCCTCACGCTTCTGCAAAAGCATCAGATACAGGTTCGCCTTAATCTCCTGCTGGCGACTCATATTCGTCAAGGCACGCTCCTGGGTTGGCGTACTGCTGATGCGACTGCTGAACATACGGTACTGCCTGTCAACACTTGTCTTCTGCGTCATCACATTTGCACGGATGGCCTCAAGGCTCATCTTGATTGAAGGCCACATCTCCTCCAGCATCGTCGTATAGCGCTGCACCGAAGGATTATCCTCGCTCGAAGATCTCAACAAACGATTACGCTGCAACACCGCATCGTTATACTTGGCTATCGTAGCGTTCACATTAGCATCGGCAAGACCAAGGTTGGCAGGAATAACCTGCATGGCATTGGCAGGATTGTTCACATAATTCACCAAAGCATTGATAAGATTGAGCTGCGTCTCCAGCTCTACCTGCGTCTTCTGGTACTCCGTCGTACTGCTAAGCGCAGAGGTAGCATCGTTGGCCAAGTTAATGAGCTCATTACTCTTCTTATAACGCTCCAACTCACCCTCCGTCACATCCAGTTCTCCACGAATGACATCAATACGCTCCTTGATGAATTCCTCCGTCTTGGTTGCCACCTCGTTCTTATCCTCATTAGCATCCTCGTTATAACACTTAAGCAGTTCGTTCAGATAATCCATCGAACGCTTAATCTGCGTATCGGTGAAAGTCACACGAGCCATCGTCGTATTCTTGGCCGTAGCCGCCGCCGAAAGCTTGCTTCTATAAGTGCGCGCCACTCTCTCCACCGGATTGATTGTCGCAAAAAGCTTCTCTTCGCCCCACTTAGCACCGGGATTCTGCTGAAAAATGATAACACCCATAGGCGTATTGACGCTGCCGGGAAGCTTCTTCACATCATGTTCAAAAGTAACAGGCTCCTTACTTCCGGAAACTCTAACCCTGCCCACAACATGCAAACCCTCGCCCAACTTCGTCATCTCCATCTCAATCGGAGTCTGCAACTCCGTAAGCTGATGCTGAGGCATGTCAACAATGATAGGATTGCACTGATACTGCTCAATCTTCTGAACACGCCCCTCGATGGCATAGTTAACATAGAGTTTCAACGATTTCACCACCCTACTGTTCACACGAGTACTCGTCAGGATTTCAAGTTCATTGGCAAAACCATTACTATTGGAGATAAGACCCATGTCGTCCAAACTCATCTGGCCACCCATCGAACGCTTATTACTGTCGTCCTTAATCAGCACTTTCATGGATGTGGAATACACTGGCTGCGAATAACGCAAATATCCATACGCCAAACACAATGCCACAACTGCAGATAACAATATCCATTGCCAATTCAAGACAATAATGGTCCATATCACAGACAAGGAGAATCCACCAGACTCTTCTTCCTTCTGTAATTCCTCATTACTAATGTAATCTGCCATATCTGTTCTTTATTTTATAGATTGACTTCAATATATGTATAATACAGGCTACAAAATTATAACTATATTTGATAATGTTAAAGAAAAACATCTAAAAATTATCTTTACACAACATTTCCCAGCTTTAATGGGCATATTTCACATAAATTGTTGTAACTTTGCCTACGATGTATGCACACATGCCACACTCCTAATTTCAACAAGATGCAAGGAAACAAACATAACACTATACCGCAATGGCTCCGCAACGTACTGACATGTGCGTCCGAAGCCATTGTGTGGGCATTCTGTTTTCATGCAACAAACTGGACACAAGATCCGGAAGACGAAAGATGGTTTACCCATATCGGGATAGGAACCGCTTTACTCCTCATTGTTACGTGTTTTATACCCAACAATGCTTACAGTCGGACAGCGCGACGCGATGAAGTTGTGGCAAATGCCATGAAAACCGGCCTTGCTTTCGGCATTCTTGCTTATGCAATTTACTTAAACATCTTTCTACCCCTTGCTTGCTTTTGGTTCTGCATTGCCTTGGCAATCGAACGCCTTATCCTTAACAGTTGGTTTGTTCACTATGCTTTGCACCACAAAGAACATAGCATCATCATCTGCACAGAAGATGGCCTTTGGCAACAAGAGGCACTATTACAGAACACCTACGGCTTGGCACTCACCCGTCTCGAACAGCCATCTGCGCAAATTCTAAAAGAATATCTTACTACGCACCCCGAAACAAATAGCATATACATTGAACCTTCGACATTGTCGGTTACAGAACTTGATGAAATAGCACACATCTGTTATGAACATGGTCTGACGCTTCATCTTCTGCCACAGGCTGTTCCTGCATTGAGCCAAGCCATGCAAAGTGAATACCGTGGCACCGTCAATGTGCTTTCGCCTACTAATCCTCCACTGCAAAACCCTTTTAATATAGCCATTAAACGGCTAACTGATATCCTATTCAGCCTCATCATTCTCCTAACCATCTTCCCCATTATTGCTTTTATTGCTTACATCTGCATAAAGAAACAAAGCAGAGGGCCAATTTTCAAAATACAAAAAATGTATGGAATGGATGGCAAAGAATTCCAACGCATCACTTTTCGTACACAACATAATGTTGAATCTCCTTCTCACGAAGATGCTAATAATCAAACATCACACTTCCCCTTTGGAAAATTCCTCGTCGCTTCACGATTGGAACTACTGCCTCAGTTCATCAATGTTCTTATAGGAAGTATGTCTATTGTAGGGTCACAAGTAATGAACGAAGAGTATCACAGAAACTACAACAACGAGTTGAAGCAGCTTTTTGCTTCTGAATATCAACTTAAGGCCGGCATCATAAGCTATCAGTTCGCATCACAAACGAAAGGCAACAGCAAAGCCGATGTATGGTACTACCGGAACTGGGGTTTCTGGCTTGACATTCGTATTATGCTCCACCACATAATCTCTTTATTAAAGAAATCTAACAACACAAGAATAAATTACATATAAAACATTAACGCTAAACCACACATGTCTATATTCAGCAAATTATTCCGACGAAACAGTAACGATGAACAAATCAAGGTTGGCGGCATGGAAGATTTCATGCTGCTCATCCGTGTCTATTATCAAGCAGCTATTGCTGCTCAAACTGGGCTTAACAATTTAGGTGCATTACCTGACCTGCGCATCTTCAAGCAGACATATCATGTTCCCACCCTTAATAATAAACTTGGCCTAGGCGAGAAGAAACATTGTCGCAAACTGATGCAAACGATATATGGCATCAGCGATGCGTTCTTTACCGAAATAGATGGCAGTATCCGAAAGCATTGCCATAAGATTCAAGATGCTCAAAGCTACCTCATCTCTTTCCAAGGTTTTAGCCAAGACCTAATGATGCTTATGGGCAACCTCATGCAATGGAAGATGCGATTGCCTGGATTCTTCCGAAATGCTCTTCGAGAAATGGTAGCAAAGCAGGTCCACCAGATCCTTACAGACAACAATTGGAAGGACGAAGGTGTGCGGCGCGCCTGTGTCTCCATTCGTAAATACCAAAACAAGCTTGGTTATAGCGAGCAATGGATGACAGAATATGTGCATACTATTGTAATGCTTGCAAAAAAGGAGCCAAAGAAAAATAGTGAGTAATAAACTTGCATATAGATAAAAAAAGTATTATCTTTGCCGAAAATTGAGTGTTATTCTTATGAATAAAGAACTGAAAGAACTCATAGTCCGACTGGAGACACGCACCAGACAGCTCATCTTGCAGCAAGAGAAATTGCAAGAAGAGCAGAAAGAACTGCGCCTGCAACTTCAGCAGAAGGACGAAGAGATTCTCAATCTCCAAATTCAGAACGAAGAACTCAAACAGCAATATAGCCATCTCAAGATGGCAAAATACATCGACATGGCCGACAATGATGTCAAAGACATGCGAGGCCGAATCAGGACGATGGTGCGCGATATTGACCGGTGCATCTCTATGCTCAAAGTAACACAATAATGTCTTATGGATGACACCTTATCAATAACTCTCCACTTTGGTTCATGGACTTTACCCATGACCATTAAGCGTGACGAAGAATATGTCTATCGTCAGGCTGAGAAACTTATTAAGGAGAGATTCAACTTCTATACAAACAGCTACCCTGGACAGAACACAGAGATGTATCTGGTGATGACCATTCTCGACATTGCCGTGCAAAGCAAACGGCAGGAAGCAGAGGGTGATGCAGAGCCGATACTACAAATGATACGTCCGTTGCTGTCGGAAGTCGAGGCCGCACTCGTCAAAAATTAAGAGTAAGTGACCCCGAGTATTAATATTTTATCCAATTTTTATCATTCATGTTCACAACGACGACAATTATTATAGCCATACTTGTCACCTTCCTATTGACGGTTATCCTGTTCACTGCAATATGGTACTTCATCGTATTGCCCGCCAAAAGGAAAGCAATGGCAAAGGAGGCTAAAGAGAATGCCGAAAAAGAGGCAGAAGTTATCAAACAGAAAAAACTGCTCGAAGTAAAAGAGAAGTTCCTGAGTAAGCGTGCAGAACTGGAAAAGGAAGTGCGAAAACACAACCAACAAATACAACAGTCTGAGAATCGCATTAAGCAGCGTGAGATGCAACTCAATCAAAAACAGGATGAGTTGACACGTCGCAAGCAGGAGGCTGATGCTCAACGTCAGCGTATGGAAACACAGCAGGCTCTCCTTGAGAAAAAAGAAGAGGAAGTTAATGCACGTTTTTCCGACCTTATCAACCAGGAGCGTACCAAACTTGAGGAAATCTCCGGACTGAGTGCCGAAGAGGCTCGCGAACGCCTTGTTGAGTCTCTTAAAGATGAGGCAAAGACAAATGCAGCAGCCTACATCAACGAAATTATGGACGATGCACGCATGACAGCCAACAAAGAGGCAAAGCGCATCATCATACAGACCATTCAGCGCGTTGCCACAGAAACGGCTGTTGAGAATTCAGTTACAGTGTTCCATATTGACAATGACGAGGTAAAAGGCCGCATCATTGGTCGCGAAGGTCGAAACATTCGTGCACTTGAAGCAGCCACCGGTGTTGAAATTGTTGTTGACGATACGCCTGAAGCTATTGTAATCAGTGCATTCGACCCCGTTCGCAGAGAGATTTGCCGCTTGGCATTACACCAGTTGGTTTCCGATGGCCGCATACATCCTGCACGTATCGAAGAGGTTGTAGCCAAAGTCAAGAAGCAGATTGAAGAAGAAATACTCGAAACAGGTAAACGCACAACGATTGACCTTGGCATACATGGTCTGCATCCCGAGTTGATACGCATCGTGGGCAAGATGAAATATCGTAGCAGTTACGGTCAAAACCTGCTGCAACATGCTCGCGAGACCGCAAACCTTTGTGCTGTTATGGCAAGCGAACTCGGTCTCAACCCCAAGAAAGCCAAGCGTGCAGGCTTGTTGCACGACATAGGCAAAGTACCCGACGAGGAGCCCGAACTGCCACATGCACTCTATGGCGCAAAACTTGCCGAGAAATACAAAGAGCAGGCTGAAATCTGTAATGCCATCGGAGCACACCACGACGAGATGGAAATGACCACATTGCTTGCGCCCATCGTACAGGTTTGCGATGCCATCAGCGGTGCTCGCCCCGGTGCTCGTCGCGAGATTGTCGAGGCGTACATCAAACGCCTTAAGGATTTGGAAGACATTGCCATGAGCCATCCTGGTGTAGTAAAGACCTATGCCATCCAGGCAGGTAGAGAGTTGCGTGTCATTGTCGGTGCCGACAAGATCGACGACAAGCAGACCGAACAACTCAGCACTGATATTGCAACAAAGATTCAGAACGAGATGACGTATCCTGGACAGGTTAAGATAACCGTGATTCGAGAAACACGCTCTATCGCTTACGCCAAGTAACAATATAATTGTTATATACGCACAACAAAAGCCCGAGGAAACTCGGGCTTTTATTTTTCTTCTTACATTCTAAACATACTGACGATACATCTTCGAAAAAATTATTGTTTCTGCTTTGGTCTCTTCTGGAATTTATAGATAACGTGCAGAAGGCCGTATCGCGGTAGGACATTGGTGTATGTTTCTGTACGACCTTGTGCATTGATGGTACGTGTAACGTTGCTCAGTTGCCCAAGGATGTCGAAACCATCAATCATAACAACCAATTTTCCCTTGAAGAGTGCACGAGCCAAGCGTGCGTTCCAGACGACGTCGGCTGTGTTGAGGCTCGCGTCGGCATAACCCGTTCGGCCATAAAGCGTGAGGTCGGTGGTGAGGTCGAACTTCCAGGGCAGATGGACGATAGCATTCGTTCCTATACGATACTGCCAGGCGTTAATGTTCTGGAACGTTGTGCGGTCGCTCGTGTAACGGTTCCAGGCAATATCCGACGAGAATCCGAGGGTATGTTTGCCCAGCGAAAGATTCAGTTTAGGTGAGAAGGAAAGGGCGGCGGAACGTACAACAGACTTGTTTATGAGCAATTGACCGTTGTCTGTTGTCTGTTGTCCATTGTCACCCATTAGGTCAACACTATTCCTATAACTGAACTGCGTGACCATGCTGGCGTTATGTTTCTTGCCGTCACCAAAGCTATAGTTGATGGTGTGCTTGGCTGTGGCGTCCCAATTTCCGTTGACATTCGCCGGGATGAACGTGCGACGACCGGTCGTGCGGTCGTATATCTGACCTATACCTATTGCGTTATGGGTGAAGCCATAACTGAGGTCGATGCGGTTATGCATACGTTTGTTCATCGAATACAGGTTGCCGTCGAGGACAGCATCAGTGCGGATGGCGTATCGCAAGTCTGGGTTGCCAATGCGGATATTCATGGGGTCGGTGTCATCTACGATGCCTGCCTCGTTCAAGAGGTCTGGGGCTTCGCTCCTCACCCGTACTTCGAGTCCTGCATGATGACCTTCTTTGGTCCTCAGCCAGGGCTTTGTCTTGAACTCGAACGTCGGGCTGAAACGGTGGAGAAGAGTGTCGATGGCACCTCGCTCGTAGTCGTGGCGTTGTGCTTCCAGCGTGGCATCAATTCTGAAGTCAAGGTAGAACTGCCCCCAAGCCTTTTGTCCCAAACCGTATTTGAAGTCGGCCCAAATATTACTTGTGTTGTCGATGTAATGCGCCAGGTGGCTGTTCGTGCGATCAAACACCTGTCGATATTCGTTCACACTGGGAAGTATATCGATGGGGTTAGAGAAACTGGAGTCGGCATTCGCCAAGCGATCGAGACGATAGATGCTCTCCTGCTCGCGTCGGTTGTTGTGGGAGAAATTCGTTCCTATATTGAATTGCCGGTAATGTTCGCCCAGGGAAAAGGTGTACGACACGAAGGGGGTAATCCAGAACTTGCTGCGAGGCGGCGTGTCGACAAACTGGTGGCGGAAGAGGAGCACCCCTCTGTCTCCCCCCGAGGGGGAGGATGGGAGGGAGTTGACGTTTTGTCGGCTGAATTCTTGCCGTGCATTCTCCTTGTAGCTGCCGTTTATGCCGAAGTTCATATAGTCGCCCGAACCTTTAATTTTCAGTGTCTCGTACAAATAGGCAGTCGCCTTGATGTCGTGCCCCGTGCCTTTGCTCTCGCGGAGTTGACGGTTGATGAGTGTATCGCGCAGGTTCGGGCGAGGCGATGTCGGAGAGAAGAGGTTGTCGAGTAATTGACGGCTGACCTCGGCAGGCGCGGAGAAGAGGCCCGATGTGCTGCCGGAGGCATTGCGGAAATAGCGGTAGGTGGCATCTGCCATTACCTGCGTTCGCAGTTGTTTGCCGTTATGAATGAAACGGTTCCACAGCGAGACGTCCCACTCTTCGTTCTTCATGCCCGCGAAACCATAGTCGTAGGTGTCGCCGTCGGGCAGGAAGGTCTGCGTCGTGGTGCG
>JAEIGA010004686.1_pt1 | contig 21121 bp, 14 predicted proteins | sample 9270691 | NCBI WGS metagenome assembly JAEIGA01 (sample SAMN17057246, study PRJNA624740) | gut metagenome | biome: biome; isolation source: fecal sample | host: Bos grunniens | place: China: Xizang | collected 2019 | reverse complement strand
TAATGGTGCGTTAGTTCAGTTGGTTAGAATACATGCCTGTCACGCATGGGGTCACGGGTTCGAGTCCCGTACGCACCGCAAGAAGAAACCGAAAGGTTTCTTCTTTGTTTTATATACATATAGCCCGCGCCCCCTGGGGTCAGGGTTCTTTGCAAAGCAACGGCTTGCACTATCTTTTGATAAGATAGGCTGCAAAAAAAGGAACTTGCAACTATAATTCATAGCGGCTTGCACTATCTTTTGATAAGATAGGCTGCAAAAAGCAACTTGCAACTGTATTTATAGCGGCTTGCACTATCTTTTGATAAGATAGGCTGCGCCTCGGACAAAAAAATCAAGCTAGCTTGTTTTTTTATCACTCGGCTTGCACTATCTTTGCTTCCTTAAAAGGTAAAAATCATGATTATATCAATTTTATTGTTTATCGGCGGACTGGCAATCATCCTTTTGGGCGCGAATCTGCTGACTGATGGTGCGTCGGCTCTTGCGCGACGTTTCAACATAAGCGAACTTGTCATTGGACTGACAATTGTTGCGCTTGGTACTTCGTTGCCCGAATTTGTTATCAGTCTTGGTTCGGCACTTAAGGGCAGTTCGGGTATTTCGCTCGGCAATATTATTGGCAGCAATATATTCAATACTCTGCTTATACTTGGAGTTGCAGCCCTTATATCGCCTATAAAATTCAACGCAAAGATGCTGTCGCGCGAGATTCCTTTCAACCTTCTTTCGGCCATTGCACTGACATTGGCGGCGGGAGGCATGCTTTTTGCCGAGAGTGGCGAGAGGCAGTACATCACCCGTAACGGCGGATTATTGCTTCTATGCTTCCTTGCTGTATTCATCCGTTACACATTCTCAATCACCAATGATGACAACGAAGGCGAAGGCAAAGAGGGGGTTACTATGGGCATGGGCAAGATTCTGCTGTACATTGCCGGAGGATTGACCTGCCTGATAGGTGGCGGCAACCTGTTTGTGGATGCAGCGACAGAAATAGCATTGGCATTCGGACTTTCCGAAGCCATCATCGGTATTACCATTGTGTCGGCAGGAAGTTCGCTCCCCGAACTTGCAGTATCTGTCAACGCGGCTCGCAAAGGGAACGTGGGCATCGCATTGGGAAATGTATTGGGAAGCAACATCCTCAACATTTTCTTTATCATTGGTTGCACTGCAACAATATGCCCGATAGAGCTTTCGCAATTCAACTACGTCGATTTTTATGTTCTGATAGCAAGCGCCATCATATTATACGCTGTTGGCAAATTCTTCGGAAAAAACACAATAAACCGCGCCGAGGGTGCAGCACTCATTTGCTGCTATATTGCATACACCACCTACCTCATCCTAAGAAACTAAACACCTGCAAACATGGCAATAAATATAGTCCCCGTCAGCACACGCAAACAACTGAAACAGTTCATACGCTTCAACTATGAACTATATAAGGGTAACCCCTACTCTGTCCCCGACCTTTACGAGGATATGTTGAACACACTGGACGGCAAGCGCAATCCGGCGTTTGAGTTCTGCGAAGCGGAATATTTCCTTGCCATGCGCAATGGAGAGATTGTGGGACGCGTGGCTGCCATCATCAACCGCCGCGCAAACGAAAAGTGGGGTGTAAAGGCTGTACGTTTCGGATGGATAGACTTTATTGACGACATCGAGGTGTCGAAAGCTCTGTTGGAGAGCGTCGAGAAGTGGGGACGCCAACGTGGAATGACCGAGGTTCAAGGCCCACTGGGATTCACCGACCTCGACCCCGAGGGTATGCTCATTGAGGGATTCGACCGCCTTAGCACCATGGCTACCATATACAATTACCCCTACTACCCTGAACACCTCGAAAAGCTGGGATATGCAAAGGAGACCGACTGGATAGAGTTGCTTATCAAGGTTCCCGAAAAGACACCAGAGAAGATTGAGCGCATAGCAAACATGGTTGCCAAGAGATTCGAACTGAAGACCATGCAGTTCAAGTCGAACCGCGAACTTGAACGCCGCTACGGCAAAGAGATTTTCGACCTTATCAACCGCAGCTACGCACCGCTCTACGGATTCTCCGAACTGAGCAACAAGCAGATAGAGCAGTACATAAAGATGTACCTTCCCCTTGTCGACAGGCGCATGATAACCCTCATCGCCAACAAGGAGGAAAAACTCATAGGAGTAGGAATCACCATCACCTCGCTTTCCGAGGCATTGCAGAAGGCTAAGGGTAAACTCTTCCCCTTCGGCTGGTTCCACATACTCAAGGCGCTGTTCATTAAGCGCCCCACCCGCCTCGACTTCCTTATTGTGGCCATCTCTCCAGAATACCAGGGCAAGGGAGTGAATGCAATAATTATAAACAACATACTCCCCAACTATGTAAAGATGGGATTCAAGGATGTGGAGACTAATCCCGAGCTTGAGAGCAACAACAAGGTGCAGGCACAGTGGGAACTTTTCGAAAAAGAGCAGCACAAGCGCCGCAGAGCATACAAAAAATCAATAGCACAATAGTGCATTGTACATAAAAAAGAGATTCATTTCATAAACAAACTAATAAAAAAGTTTCTCAGATGGACGAAAATATTTTTCTCGACAATAACGTGCAAGAGTCGGTGGAATACACCGAGGACAACATACGCCACCTGAATGATATGGAGCATATACGTACCCGTCCGGGTATGTATATAGGACGACTGGGTGACGGTTCACAGAGCGAGGACGGAATATACGTGCTGCTGAAGGAGGTCATCGACAACAGCATCGACGAGTTCAAGATGAATGCCGGCAAGCGCATCGAGATTGACGTCATAGAGAACAAAAGCGTCACCATACGCGACTACGGACGCGGAATCCCTCAGGGCAAACTGGTGGAGGCAGTCAGCATGCTGAACACCGGAGGAAAGTACGACAGCAAGGCATTCAAGAAGTCTGTCGGTCTGAACGGTGTGGGTCTGAAGGCGGTAAATGCCACCAGCAGCCGTTTCGAAGCGCGCAGCTACCGCGAAGGCACTGTACGCATCGTCAGTTTCGAGAAGGGTATACTTGTTGACGACCGCAAAGAGGAGACAAACGACGAGAACGGAACATATATCTCATTCACACCCGACCCCGAGCTGTTCGCTGGATACGAGTTCCGCGACGCATTCATCGAAACAATGCTCCGCAACTACACCTATCTGAACACAGGACTGACAATACTATACAACGGCAAGCGCATTCTGTCGCGCAACGGTCTTGCAGACCTTCTCACCGACAACATGACCAGCGATGGACTCTACCCCATCATTCACCTCAAAGGAGAGGACATAGAGATTGCCATCACCCACGCCGAGCAGTATGGCGAGGAGTACTACTCGTTTGTCAACGGACAGCACACCTCACAGGGTGGAACACACCAGAGTGCATTCAAGGAGCTTGTTGCATCCACCATACACGACTTCTTCACAGCCAAGAATTTCGAGTACAGCGACATACGTAACGGAATGGTTGCTGCCATCGCAGTGAACGTCGAAGAGCCTATGTTCGAGAGCCAGACAAAAATAAAGCTGGGTTCGCTGTACATGTCGCCCGGTGGTGTCAGTGTAAAGAAATTTATCGGCGACTTCATAAAGGTAGAGCTCGACAACTTCCTGCACAGAAACCCCGACATCAGCGAAGAGATGTTGCGCAAGATTACCGCATCGGAGAAGGAGCGCAAAGAGCTGTCGGGACTCGCAAAGACCGCACGCGAAAAGGCAAAGAAGGTGAACCTGCACAACCGAAAGCTGCGCGACTGCCGCATACACCTGAACGACCCCAAAGGCGACCGTCAGGAGGAGAGCAGCATCTTCATCACCGAGGGTGACTCGGCAAGCGGTTCCATCACCAAGAGCCGCGACACAAACACACAGGCCGTGTTCAGCCTGCGCGGAAAGCCGCTCAACACCTATGGACTGAGCCGAGCAGTGGTCTACCAGAATGAGGAGTTCAACCTGTTGCAGGCGGCCCTGAACATCGAGGATGGACTTGAAGGTCTGCGCTACAACAAGGTGATAGTGGCAACCGATGCCGATGTCGACGGCATGCACATACGCCTGCTGCTGATAACCTTCTTCCTGCAATTCTTCCCGGAGCTTATTAAAAAAGGACACGTCTACATATTGCAGACACCGCTTTTCCGCGTGCGCAACAAACGCAAGGCTACACGTGGCAAGAAGGGTGCTGCCGACGACAAGAAGAAGGGAGAATTCGAGACCATCTACTGCTACAGCGAAGAGGAGCGCATCAAGGCCATCGAAAAGCTCTCGCCCAACCCCGAGATTACACGATTCAAAGGATTGGGAGAGATATCGCCCGACGAGTTCCGCGGCTTCATTGGCCCCGAAATGCGACTCGAACGTGTAACCATGCACAAGGACGACAAGGTTGACGAACTGCTGCGTTACTACATGGACAAGAACACCATGGAGCGCCAGAACTTCATCATAAACAACCTTGTGGTGGAAGAGGACAAGACCAACGACGAAAACCAATAATTCCAAAATGGAGAAAACAGCACTGTTTGCAGGAACATTCGACCCATACACCATAGGTCACCACTCGATAGTGGTGCGCGCACTCGAAATGTTCGACAAGATAGTAGTTGCAGTAGGACGCAACTCCGGCAAAAGTCATCTTCACAGCGCAGAGGAGAGAGTGGCGAGAATAAAACAAATCTACGCCAGCGAACCGCGCGTGGAGGTTGCATCGTACGAAGGACTTACGACAGATTTTGCCAGAGAGCAGGGAGCATGCTGCCTGCTGCGCGGCATACGCAGTGTCAAGGATTTTGAATATGAGCGCGACCTTGCCGACCTCAACCGCACAATAAGCGGCATCGAAACAGTGCTGCTGATAAGCGAACCGCAACATGCTGCCATCAGCAGCAGTGCCGTGCGTGAGCTTATGAGCTACGGAAAGGATGTAAGTAATTTTTTACCATAGAGAACTCTGATAAACGATGAAAAAGAGAACACTGATAATACTGTTGCTGCTTGCCCCGCTGATGCTGATGGCACAGAACAGCAAACGCAGCGCAATCCCCGAGCAGCTGAACAAACTGATGCTCACCGAGAACATGATAACCCGCTTCTACGTCGACACCGTGAACGAGGCAAAGATGGTAGAGGCAGGCATAAAGGCAATGCTGAAAGAGCTTGACCCCCACTCGACCTACTCCGACCCCAAAGAGGTGAAAAGCATCATGGAGTCGCTGCAAGGCAACTTCGACGGCATTGGCATACAGTTCAACATTGTAGATGACACACTGGTAGTCATACAGCCCACACTCAATGGCCCGTCGGAGAAGCTGGGTGTGCTGCCCGGCGACCGCATCATATCTGTCAACGACACTGCCATTGCAGGTGTAAAGATGGATCGCTACGACATCATGCGTCGTCTGCGCGGAAAGAAAGGAACACAGGTACACATCGAGGTGGTACGTCGCGGAGTGAGCCGTCCCATACCCTTCGACATCATACGCGACAAGATAGCCACTTCCACCGTGGATGCGGCATACATGCTCGACAAGAAACGCGGCTACATACGCATCAGCAGTTTCGGTCAGCAGACACACCGCGAATTTGTAGAGAAACTCGACTCGCTCAAACAGTTGGGAATGGACGACCTTGTACTCGACCTTCAGAGCAATGGTGGCGGATTGTTGCAGGCATCTGTGGACATCGCCAACGAATTCCTTAACAAGAACGAGCTTATCGTCTACACACAGGGACGCGTATTCCCTCGCTACGACTACATTGCCAAGGGCGGAGGCCGCTTCACCAAAGGACGTCTGGTGGTGCTGGTGGATGAGAACACAGCCTCTGCGGCAGAGATTCTTTCGGGCGCCATACAGGATTGGGACCGAGGTGTCATTGTCGGTCGACGCAGTTTCGGCAAAGGCCTTGTGCAACGTCCGCTCGACCTCCCCGACGGTTCTATGATACGCCTGACCATCGCACGCTACTACACCCCATCGGGCAGAAACATTCAAAAGCCCTATGGCGACTCGATACAATACAGGGACGACCTTATGCAACGCTACAACCGTGGCGAGCTTTCGAGTGCCGACAGCATACACTTCCCCGACTCGTTGAAGGTGCAAACCAAACGTCTTAACCGCACCGTTTACGGTGGCGGAGGTATAATGCCCGACTACTTCGTTTCGCTCGACACAACCAAATACACCAAATATCACCGCGACCTTGCTCGCAAAGGTACCATCATACAGACCACACTGCGCTACCTCGACGACAAACGCGCCGAAATGAAGCAGAAATACCCCACTTTCGAGGAGTACAGCAAGAAGTTCGAAGTGGACGATGAGATGCTTTCGCGTCTGCGCAAACAGGCCGAACGCGACAGCGTGAAACTGAAGGATGAAGCGGAATACAAAAAATCGCTGCCACAGATACGTCGACAGATTAAGGCATTGCTCGCACGCGACTTATGGGACATGAATGAATACTTCCAGATTTTCAACGAGGACGACGATGCAGTGAAAAAGGCAATGGAGCTTATAAAGGAGCGCAACACCGATGCTTTGCTTACCAAGAAAAAGCGTTAACACGGCAGTATAAACACTCACTGCTAAACTGAAGATTGCGAGTAAGCAATATACTATTTCAAGAGAGCTACCCTTCACACTTTTGGGTAGTTCTCTTTTATTATCATGTTTTCAGAGGAAATAATTCAAGAAATTGCCAGTGCCAAAGTCGTATGATTTAGAAAATCAGTATTGCTCTCATTATTTTCCTTATTCGTTAGATTTTTCGGCATATAAATCTTAACTTTGCAAATTAGCAGTTATAATGCACTAAAAGCGCAAAAAACAAACAGACAAACATATAACCATCATGGAACAGAATTTCAAAAGAACATTGATAACATCGGCACTGCCCTACGCCAACGGCGGTATTCACATAGGCCACCTGGCAGGTGTATATGTGCCGGCAGATATATATGCCCGTTATCTTCGTCTGAAGAATCAGGAGGTGATTTTCATCGGCGGCAGCGACGAGCATGGAGTACCTGTTACACAGCGTGCCCGCAAAGAGGGCATCACACCGCAGGATGTGGTTGACCGCTATCACAACATCATAAAGGAGAGCTTTGAAGAATTCGGAATTTCATTTGACATCTACAGCCGCACTACATCGGATATTCATCATAAGTTTGCTGCAGAATTTTTCCGCAAGCTCTATGACGACGGCAAGCTGACAGAGCAGACTACAAAGCAGTTTTTCGACGAAAAAACAGGAAAATTCCTTACCGACCGCGATGTAGTGGGCGAATGTCCCTACTGCCACAAGCAGGCCTACGGCAACCAGTGCGAGGAGGGATGCGGACGCGCATTGGAACCCACCGAACTTATCAATCCCCGTTCAAAGGAGACAGGCGAGACACCCGTACTCAAGGAGACAAAGAACTGGTACCTGCCCCTGAACGAATACCAGCAGTGGCTCAAAGAGTGGATTCTCGAAAACCACAAGGAGTGGCGTCCCAATGTTTACGGACAGTGCAAGAGCTGGCTCGACATGGATTTGCAGCCCCGCGCAATGACACGCGACCTCGACTGGGGTATTCCCGTACCTGTTGAAGGTGCCGACGGCAAGGTGCTCTACGTATGGTTCGATGCTCCCATCGGCTACATATCGAACACCAAGGAACTGTGCGACAAGGAACCCGAAAAGTGGGGTACATGGGAGAAGTGGTGGCAGAATGAGGATACACGCCTTGTACACTTCATTGGAAAGGACAACATTGTGTTCCACTGCATCATCTTCCCTGTGATGATGAAGGCTCATGGCAAATATGTGATGCCCGACAATGTACCCAGCAACGAATTCCTCAACCTCGAGGACGACAAGATATCAACCTCACGCAACTGGGCTGTGTGGTTGCACGAATATCTCGTGGACTTCCCTGGCAAACAGGATGTATTGCGTTACGTGCTGACAGCTAATGCTCCCGAGACAAAGGACAACAACTTCACATGGAAAGACTTCCAGGCACGCAACAACAACGAGCTTGTAGCCGTTTACGGTAACTTCGTTAACCGCGCCCTGGTGCTCACAAAGAAATACTTCGACGGCAAAGTTCCCGCTTGCGGCGAACTTACCGACTACGACCGTGGCATTATCGACGAGTTTGTAGGTGTTAAGGGCGAGGTTGAGAAGCTGCTCGACCAATACAAGTTCCGCGATGCACAGAAAGAGGCTATGAACCTTGCTCGCATCGGTAACCGTTACCTTGCCGAGACAGAGCCCTGGAAACTGGCAAAGACAGACCTTACACGTGTTGCAACCATCCTCAACATTTCACTTCAGCTGGTTGCCAACCTTGCAATAGCATTAGAACCCTTCCTCCCCTTCAGCAGCAAGAAACTGCGCGGAATGTTGGCAATGGACACATTCGAATGGAGCAGCCTTGGCAGTCTGGAGCTTATGCCCACAGACCACGAGCTTGGCGAGGTAGGCCTGTTGTTCGAAAAGATTGAGGACGATGCAATACAGACACAGATAGACAAGCTGCTTGCAACAAAAGAGGCCAACAAGGCAGCCGAGTACAAGGCTAACCCCATACGCGAGAACATTGAGTTCGACGACTTTACAAAGCTCGACATTCGCGTAGGAACAGTGCTTGAGTGCTGCAAAGTGCCTAAAGCCAACAAGCTGTTGCAGTTCAGAATAGACGACGGACTCGAAGGACGTACCATCGTATCGGGCATTGCCGCACACTTCAAACCCGAAGAGCTTGTAGGCAAGCAGGTGTGCTTCGTTGCCAACCTTGCACCCCGCACCATCAAGGGCATTGCCAGCGAGGGCATGATACTCAGCGCCGAGGACAACGAAGGCAAACTGTCGTTGCTCACCGTAAGCCCCGAGGCAAAGCCCGGCAGCGAGGTTAAATAATTGACACACAAACGACAATAAATGCGCAAGGAGGACGGTAATCTCAAGAATGCCACCGCCAAAGGTTTCCTTTGGGGAGGAATGAGCAATGCCGTTTGTCAACTGCTGAATCTATTCTTCGGAATATATCTGGCCAATATTCTTGGACCCAACGACTATGGGCCCATAGGAATGTTGGCCATTTTTTCTGCCATTGCCGGTTCGTTGCAAGAGAGCGGATTCGTGGCTGCCCTCGCCAATCGCAAAGAGGTGAACCACGACGACTACAATGCAGTTTTCTGGTTCAATGTCATAGTGTCGTTGCTGCTCTACGCAGGACTTTACATGGCAGCACCACTCATTGCCGACTACTTCCGCGAACCCGTACTTGTGGAACTGTCGCGCTACTCGTTCATAGGCTTTGTAGTGGCAGGCTTCGGCATTGCCCCATCGGCCTACCTGTTCCGCGAGCTAAAGGTGAAGCAGAAATCCATTGCACTCATGCTGTCGATAATTGTGTCGGGCGGCGTGGGCGTAATCATGGCAATGAACGGATACTCCTATTGGGGAATAGCCACGCAGGGCATACTCTACGTGCTTGTACGTTCAGTCTGCTACTGGTGCTTCTCGCCATGGCGACCAACGTGGCGTGTCAATTTCGCCCCACTGCGCTACCTGTTCACATTCAGCTACCGCCTGCTGGTGACCAACCTTTTCCTGCGCATAAACTGCAACGTATTCTCGTTCATTCTGGGAGGCAACGGTTACTACACACGTGCCGACGTGGGCAACTACACCAAGGCCAACGAATGGAACAATATGGGCAGCGAAACGGTGAACGGAATGGTCAACAGCGTGGCACAGCCGGTGCTTGCACGTGTTGCCGATGACAACGAAAGGCAGTTACGAGTACTCAGGAAAATGATACGTTTCACAGCCTTCATAGCCTTTCCCATGCTGTTGGGACTGTCGCTCGTGTCACGCGAACTGATACTCGTCACCATCACCGACAAATGGCTCGAGAGCGCACGTATGTTGCAGATACTCTGCCTGTGGGGAGCCTTCATTCCCATTCAGTCGCTTATGACCAATCTGCTGATAAGCCGCGGACGTTCACGCACATACATGTGGAGCACAATGGCACAGGGAGTGCTGCTGACACTGATGCTGTTTGTGCTGCGCCCCTATGGAATCTCAAACATGATAATATCCTATGCAGCGCTGAACCTTGTGTGGCTCTTTGTATGGCACCACTTTGTAGGCCGCGAGATAAAGTTCACACTGCCAATGTTCCTGCGCGATATTATACCCTATTTTGTACTTTCGGCGGCGGTGATGTACGCAACAGCGCTGCTCACAGCCGGAGTCACCAACATATACATACTGCTACCCCTGCGCATTGCAGTGGCAGCCACAATATATCTGCTTGCCCTGCTGCTGTTCCGTTCGCCCGAACTGCGCGAGCTTGCAGACTATCTTATTTCCCGTAAAACAAAATCCGGAGAATGATGATGAAAAAGATACTATACGACAATCAGATGTTCACCTTTCAGCGTTTCGGCGGCGTGACACGCTACTTTGCCGACCTGATATACAACTTGCCATCGAACGAGTTTATAGGCGAACTGCCGATGTACTTCTGCGAGAACCATTATGTGACACACACATACGGACGCGAGTACAAGACGCTGAGTTTCCCGGAGAACTACCGCATACGTCGACGCATCTATCAGATAGCCAACCGTGTAAAGACGCTTCACGCACTACGCACCGGCGGATACGACATATTCCACCCGACGTACTACAGTCCCTATTTTCTGCCCTTCATCAAGGCACGCAAAAGAGCATTTGTGCTGACTATACACGACATGACCTTCGAGCGTTTCCCGCAGGATGTGCTTATATATGACCGCACCATCCCTCACAAGAAGAAGCTGATAAAGGAGGCCGACCACATTATAGCAGTCAGCGAAAATACCAAACGCGACATTGTGGAGCTGCTGGGAACCGACCCTGCAAAGATAAGTGTCGTTCATCATGGATTCCTGCCCGGCGGCACCGTAGCACCCCGTCTGTTCGACCGCTACATACTGTACGTGGGCGAACGCAAGGGATACAAGAACTTCCTGCCGTGGCTATCGGCCATACGTCAGTTGCTGGTGCTCGACCCAACGCTGAAGATAGTATGCACAGGCAGCAGTTTCACTTCGTCCGAACAGGAGGTATTCAGGAACTGGGGTGTTGCCGACAGCATTATACACATTGCTGCCAACGACGCTCAGATTAATTCGCTCTACCGCAACGCATTGTGCTTCGTCTTTCCCTCGCTGTACGAAGGATTCGGAATACCCATTCTCGAGGCCTTCTCCAACGGCTGCCCCGTCTGCCTGAGCGACGCAAGCTGCTTCCCCGAGGTTGCCGGCGACGCTGCGCTCTACTTTGCACCCCACGATGCACAGTCGATGTACGACACGCTGCGCGAGGTGATAACAAACGCCACACTGCGCGAGGAGCTGAAAAACCGCGGCTACGAACGCATAAAGGAATTCTCACTGACAAAAATGGTGCGACAGACATGCGACGTCTATCGCAGTGTATTATAACAACAAACAGATAAAGGATGAAACTCACACGCTCGGAATTTAGACGCATACTGCCCATAGCCCGTCGACGCATAGGCAATGCCATTGTAGGATGGGTACAAAAGCTGTTCATTCCCAGTCGGTTGTCAAGGAATCTCTTCGGCAGCGACCACAAGCGTCGTACGCTCATCTGCTATCTGCCCGAAGCCTTCGACGCCCCACTGCCAAAGTCGCACTCCAACTTCACCGAGTGCTACATGGCAGCAAAAGTGTTCGATAGCCTTGGATACAGCGTCGACTGTGCCTCGCGCAACAACACCGGCATCGACTACTCGCCCTACGATGTAGTCTACGGAATAACCTCCGATGCCTATGCACGCAGTTTCGCTGCACCATGCGAGCCGTTGCGCATATTCTACTCGGTGGGCGCACACACCTTTCTGAACTTCAAGGTGACAGCCGAACGCAACAAGCAGTTCCACCGCGAACATGGCTGTCGCGCCCTTGCCTCGTGCCACTACGTACCCGGCAACGGAATGAACTACTACAACGCCCACCTGTCCGACGCGGTAATATGCCTGGGCGACGCCTCGGTCACACAACACTTCATAGACGAGGACCCGCGTCCCGAACACTACTACACACTGCCAGCCTTCTATTTTGACGTGCGCAAGCCGTCTGCTGAAAAGGAGTTCGACAAATGCCGCCGCAACATTCTGTGGTTCGGCAGTTCGGGACTCATACACAAAGGGCTGGACATAGCAATAGACTTTGCACTGCGCCACCCCGAATACACACTGCACATCTGCGGTGCCAGCCGTGGCGAAAAGGAGTTCTGGCGCCACTATGCACCTCTTGCCGACAAAGCACAAAACATAGTGCAGCATGGATTTGTAGACATAGAGTCAGACGAATTTGCACGCATACTCGACGAGTGCGCCCTGCTCATCAACCCCTCACTTTCGGAGAGCGGAGCAGTGGCAGTGCTTAATGTGCTTGCCAACGGACTGCTCTACCCCATATACAGCCGCGAAACAGGTCTTGCGCTTGCCGACTACGGACACGAGGTGGAGGAGGTTACCTACACAGCCTTTGAAAAGGCAATAATGGAGGCAGCCTCACTCTCGGGCGAAGAGCTGCTGCAAAAAACAACTGCGCTGAACGACCATGTGCGCCGAAACTACTCGCTCGCTATGTACGAAGAGCGCCTGCGCACCCACATTGAAACAATTTTGAAAAACAATAATAGACGATGAATTCGATGAATTTTAAAAAATGGCTGCCACACATAGCTGCCATATTTGCATTTTTCGCGCTCACAGCCATCTACTTTGCCCCGGTCTTTCAGGGCAAGGACCTGATGCAGGCTGATGCCATAAACTCACAGGGTTGGGGTAAGGACCTGCGCGACTACCACGAGAAGACAGGCGACTATGCCTACTGGTCAAACGCAATGTTCTCAGGTATGCCCTCGAACTACACATTCTCGCCACAGCCGGTGAACGTGTTCAAGGCATTTGAGAAGGTGTTTACACTGAGTATGTTCGGTGCTTCGCGCCGACACATTGGCTCAATCTTCCTCACCTTTATCTGTTTCTACATCTTCCTTTTGTCAATCGGCTGCCGTTCGTGGCTCAGTTTTGCAGGTGCAATAGCCTACACCCTATGCTCGTACAACTTCATTATCATCGAGGCAGGACACATGAACAAGAGCCTGGTGATGGCAACAATGGCACCCATCATAGGAGGAGTTATAATGTGCTACCGTGGCAAACTGCTGTGGGGAGCGCTGATAACCCTCATATTCTCGGGTCTGAACATCTACTGGAGCCACCAGCAGATAAGCTACTATCTGTTGCTGGTGTTGCTGATATTGGCAATTGTCTATCTTGTATATGCAATCAGAGAGAAAGAGCTTAAAAAGTATCTTAAGGCAACCGGAGTGCTTGCCATTGCCGCCATACTTGCTGTAATCCCCGCCATAGGACAGCTTGTTCCCTCGGCCGACTATGCCAAGGAGTCGATGCGTGGCGGTGCTGTTCTGAAGCAGGAGGGCAAGCAGAGTTCGGGACTTGAAATTGACTATGCCTACCAGTGGAGCTACGGAATAGGCGAGACATTCACCCTGCTCGTTCCCAACCTCTACGGTGCAAGTTCGCACTACAACCTGGGCGAGGACTCGGAGACCTACAAGACCGTGGCACGCAGCTACGGCGCAGGACAGGCACGCAACCTGGTAAAGAGAATGCCCACCTACTGGGGTCCCCAGCCCTTTACATCGGGACCTGTGTATGTAGGTGCCATCGTCTGCTTCCTTTTCGTACTTGGAATATTCCTGGTCAAAGGGCGCGAAAAGTGGTGGCTGCTGGCAGCAACCATCCTGTCGATAGTGATGGCATGGGGTAAATATTTCCCCCTGGTAAACGATTTTCTTTTCTACAATCTTCCCCTCTACAATAAGTTCCGCGCACCCTCAATGTCGCTTGTCATTGCATCGCTGACAATGGTCACATTGGGAATTTTGGCACTGAAGGAGCTTATCAAGCGCCACAAGGAGGGCAACGACAATGGACTGGTGAAGGCTCTCTGCTGGTCGTTGGGAATCAGCGGCGGTCTATCGCTGATGTTTGCCCTTTTCGGCGGAAGTATGTTCGATTTTGCAGGTGCGACAGACGCACAGTTCCCCCAGGCATTGCTCGACCCCCTGCGTGCCGACCGCGCAGCAATGCTCAAGAGCGACGCATGGCGTTCACTGCTTTTCATACTCGCCGCGTTTGCGCTGATATTTGCATATCTTAAGGCGAAGAACTTCAAGACCGGTCACATGATGGCAGTCCTCTCGCTGTTGCTGCTTGTCGACCTGTGGGCAGTGGACAAACGATTCCTGTCGTGGGACTCTTTCATGCCCAAGCAGAAGAGTACAGAGATACTCCCCACTGCTGCCGACAAACGCATACTTGCCGACAAAGATCCCAATTTCCGCGTGCTTAACCTCAGCACCAGCACCTTCAACGACTCGCGCACATCATATTTCCACAAGTCGGTAGGCGGCTACAGCCCCGTGAAGCTGCGTCGCTATCAGGATATAATCGACCACTTCTTCACACGCAACCTGAACATGGGCATCATAAACATGCTCAACGTTAAATATTTCATCGTTCCCGACGAGAAGGGCGGACAGCAGGTACAGCTCAACCCCGACGCACTTGGCAACTGCTGGTTCGTCGATAAGGTTGAATTTGTAGCCGACCCCAACGAAGAGATTAAGGCTATTGCCAAATTCGACCCCACAGCCGTCGCTTTTGTCGACCGCGAATGGGAAAAGGTGATTCCATCGGTACAGGAATATTCAAATAATGCCGATTCCACCGACTATATTCGCATGACCGAGTACAAGAACCCCGGAAACATCGTCTACGAGAGCAACAGCAAGAATCCACGCTTCGCGGTATTCTCCGAGGTATTCTACAAGACCTGGCGTGCATATATCGACGGCAAGGAGGTTGCCCCCGTGCGCACAAACTACATACTGCGCGGACTTCCCATCCCTGCCGGCAAGCACAAGATTGAGTTCCTGTGCGTGGACGATGTAATGACCGGCTCGGCAAAGGTATCGCTCTACGGCTCAATTTTCGTAGGTATCGTAATTCTGGCAATGGTGGCACTCATCATCTATCGCAGTAAAAAAGAGAAAGTGAAAGAGTCATGAGCAGAAAACCTAAATTCTCGATAATAACAGTGACATTCAACGCAGCGTCGGTAATTGCCCCGACGCTGCAAAGCATACTTGAGCAGAGTTACGACAACTACGAATTTCTGCTCATCGACGGCGGTTCGTCGGACAACACCGTGGAGCTTGTGCGCAACAGCGGAATAAAAATAGCCACACTGGTGAGCGAGCGCGACAAGGGACTCTACGACGCCATGAACAAGGGTATTGCCCATGCAACGGGCGACTATCTTTGCTTTCTGAATGCCGGCGACAGTTTCCATTCGGGCGACACACTCGAAAAGATGGCAGCTGTGGCAGCAGAGAAAGAGGAGCTGCCCGACATTCTTTACGGCGAGACAGCCGAGGTCGACGACAATCGCCGCTTCGTGCGCATGCGCCGACTGCAGGCACCCGAAAAGCTCGACTGGCGCAGTTTCCGTCACGGAATGCTGGTGTGTCATCAGGCTTTCTTCGCACGCCGCGACAAAGCCCCCATGTACGACCTCAATTACCGTCTTTCGGCCGACGTCGACTGGTGCATAAGAGTGATGAAAGATTCAAAAGATATTGTAAATACACACATTATAGTGGTCGATTATTTACAAAATGGACTATCTTTGCAACATCACCGCGCATCGCTCATCGAGCGTTTCCGCATCATGGCCAAGCACTATGGACTGTTACCCACCATTCTGCGCCACATGTGGTTCGTCGTGCGAGCTGTGATTATAAAGTAACTAATCTTTAATATTATAAACTATGTTTGCAAAAGAGACTTACATCGAACGCCGTCGCGTTCTCAAACAGAGTGTCGGAAGCGGCCTTTTGCTCTTCCTGGGAAACACCGAAATTGGTAGAAACTACCTCGACAACATATATCACTTCCGTCAGGACTCTACATTCCTCTACTACTTTGCATCGGACTATGCAGGCCTCGCAGCCATCATAGACATCGACGAGGACAAAGAGATAATCTTCGGCAATGAGCTGACCATCGACGACATTGTGTGGACAGGCGTACAGCCCACCATCAAGGAGAAATGCGAGCGCGTGGGAATAACCACCACCATGCCCATGGCACAGCTTGCCACATACCTGAAGAATGCACAGGCAAAGGGACAGACAATACACTTCCTTCCCCCCTACCGCGGCGAGCAGCAGGTGTGGTTGCAGGAGCTTCTGGGCATTGCACCCGCCGCACAGTCGGCAGCAGCCTCTATGAAGTTCATCCGCGCCGTCATCAACCAGCGCAACTACAAGAGCGCCGAGGAGATTGAGCAGATTGAAGAGGCCATCGGCGTATCTGTGGACATGCACTGCGCAGCCATGCGTGCCGTACGTCCCGGAATGACCGAGGCACAGATTGTGTCAATAGTACACGCCGAGGCAGCAAAGCACAATTTCGACCTTTCGTTCCCCATCATTGCCACCGTCAACGGCCAGACACTGCACAACCACGCATACGGCACAGAGCCCCTGAAAGAGGGACAGATGTTCCTGCTCGACACAGGTTGCGAGAATGCCATGCACTATGCAGGTGACCTCACAACCACAATGCCTGTAGGCAAACATTTCACCGAGCAGCAGCGCACCGTATGCAACATACTGCGTACAGCCCACCTTGCGGCTGTAAACGCCCTCAGACCCGGTATTGAGTTCCGCGATGTACACAACATTGTGCTTACAGAGATTGCAAAGGGAATGACCGACCTGGGACTGATGAAAGGCAACCCCGAAGAGGCTGCCCGCGCCGGTGCCGCATGTATGTTCCTGCCCCACGGCCTTGGCCACATGATGGGTCTCGACGTACACGACATGGAGAACCTCGGCGAGGTGAACGTAGGCTACGAAGAGGGACGCAGCAAGAGCACACAGTTCGGCTTCAAGTCGCTGCGCCTTGCAAAGGCTCTCGAACCGGGCTTTGTATTCACTGTGGAGCCGGGAATCTACTTCATCCCCGACCTCATCGACAAATGGCGTGCCGAGAAACAGTTCACCGACTTCATCTGCTACGACAAGCTCGATGCATGGCGCAACTTCGGCGGCATCCGCAACGAGGAGGACTGGCTGGTATTCGAGGGTGGCGCACGCCGACTCGGAAAGTACAAGCCCATGTCGCCCGAGGAGATTGAGGCAGAACACAACGCATAAAAATATAGTGCAATAAGACAAGAGGCTGTGTCAGAATGAAAATTTTGATACAGTCTCTTTAGTCAAAAACAAATTACCGATGAAAAATATCCTGAAACATCCCAACCTGCTGTGGATGGTAGGCCTTACAGCTATTTTTGTAATATCGTTCAGCTACATATTCGACAGCAAGCTGAACCTGAACGGCGACAACTGCTACTACTTTGCCAATGCCACCTCGCTGGCAAACGGTGACGGATATGCCGACATGTTCGGCAAGCCCACCACCAATTTCCCTCCCGGATATCCATTGCTGATGGCGCCACTGAGAATGGTTACCGACAGCATTGTGGCGCAGAAGATTCTCAACGGTCTGTTCCTGCTCGCAGGCGTGCTGCTGCTCTTCTCAACCATGGTTCGAGCAGGCTTCAAACGCAGCCTTGCCTTCCTTGCAGGCTCGGCAGTGCTTATCACCCCCCACTTGCTGGAGTTCACCACCATGATGATGAGCGAAGCATCATGCTTCTGCTGCCTTGCACTGATTTTCTGGCTTTTTCAGGGTATCATGCAAAAGGAAAAAGAGAGGCCTGTGTGGCGAATGTGGCAGTTCTATCTGATGCTTACCCTGCTTGTATTCTCCTACTACATACGCACACAGGCAATAGCCATCATCGCAGGCTTTGTGCTGGGCGCACTGGCAATGCGCCGCTGGGCAATGTCGGCAGCCGTGGTTGGAGCATTTGCAGCAGGCTACCTGCCCTGGATGCTCCGCAACTCGTTGCTGGAGCTTAACCAGTCGCGCTACATCAGTCAGATTGATTTTACAAACATCCTCTCAACCACCAAGATGCTCATCGTACAGGCAATCCCCGAGAGCATCATACCCTTCGTCCCCGTCAACTACGACGAGGCACCCGGTGCGCTGCTGTGGCTTTTTGCCATAGTGCTGCTAGCCGTAATCCTTTACGGATTCTGGAACATGGGCAAACTGCGCTGGCCAATGTTCTTCTACTTCTGCGGCACCATAGGAATAATCTCGCTCTTTAACGTACCCAGTCAGTATCGCTACCTGACAACCATGACCCCCTTCCTGACAGCAGCGCTGTTTGCCGGTCTGTGGCAGATTGGAGAAAGACTGTCGCAACGATACGCAGGTGCGAAATTCTCGCCATGGATACTGCTGTTGCTGTTCATCCCTGCATTTGCACAGGAGAGCAACAACAAAAGACACACATTGGGCGACCTGCACGCAACAGCCGTACAGGAGTTCCCAACCAACTACAGGAACTTCTTTGAAATGGGCAAGGCACTTGCCAAGCAGAAACCAGACGCAATAGTCTGCTCACGCAAGCCCGAACTGCTCTACGCAACATCGGGAATGCGCGGTGTTCACTACATTGAGAGCGAAGATGCAGGTAAAGTTATACAGGGCATGATTGACAGAAAGGTCGATTACGTACTGTTCGAACAGCTGGGCTTCGGCTCCACCTACCGCTATCTGTTGCCATGCCTTCAGGCACACCCCGACATCTTCAAGGCGGTACACAAGATTCCCAACCCCGACACATTCCTCTTCTATTTCAACAAAAAAGAGGCGATGAAATGGTTGAAAAATAACAATAATGAGTAATCTCCCCGGAAAAATACTGAAAACACTGCTGTTGTCATTCGTGGCAACAGCAGCCATTGTCGCACAGGAGAGATTCAAGGGGCTGGTGAACATCAAGGATGTCGACAGCACCATAGTTGTCGACCTGATGTATGCCAGAGCCGACAACTTTGTAGGGGAGAAGATGTACGACTTCGGCGAAGCCTATCTGCACCCCTCGGCAGCCCAGGCTGTGAAAAAAGCCAACACCCTGCTGCGAAAAAACAACCCCCATCTGAGGCTGATTATATACGACGCAGCACGCCCCATGAGGGTGCAGCAGACGATGTGGAACAAGGTGAAAGGCACCCGACAGCAGAACTATGTGAGCAACCCTGCCAACGGCGGAGGACTGCACAACTACGGACTGGCAGTGGATGTCAGCATTGTCGACAGCAAAGGCGACACCCTGCCCATGGGAACAGTTGTGGATGCACTGACACCACTGAGCCACATCGACAACGAAGCAGCACTTGTAAAAGCAGGACGGCTGACCCCAGAGACGCGTCGCAACCGCGAACTGCTGCGCAGAGTGATGCGCGAGGCGGGATTCCGCGCGCTACGCAGCGAGTGGTGGCACTTCAACTACACCACCCGAGCCAATGCCCGTGCAAACTACAAAGTCATCCCCTGACGCCTTACAAAGAGATTGACGGACAGAAGGGAAATAACTGCACCGCTGCAAACCTCCTCTGAGGATAAAAAATAAACAACTTTATTTTGTTCTTATCCCAACTTGCACTATCTTTGCACCCACAAACTAAGGAAGCGCCTGTGGCGAAATTGGTAGACGCGCCAGACTTAGGATCTGGTGTTTCGCGACGTGTAGGTTCGAGTCCTATCAGGCGCACAATAGAGGTTTCATTTTAGTATGAAATTCTACAAAATTGATTGGTTTACAGCAAGTTAAGCAAATGCTTGTTTAATCCAAATGGCACGAAAGTTGCAATAGTTTCAAAAGATTTTGCAAAAACTATTGCAACTTTTTTTGTGCAATCTCCTTTCATTAACGCACTAAAATTAAATTATTATGCAGTGCGCACAATGCAAACCAATCTTCAAAATCTATTTTGCCACAAAAGGCAATAGTGTTCATCTGTTTGTGTACGATCCAATACAACAACGTACACTATCGAAAAGCGTTAATAAATTGTTTGGAAAAGGTAAACTAATAAACACCCCAAACGATTTTGACAACAAAACCCGTAAGTTCCCCAAAAAGCTAAAGCATTCCGATAGCGATAATAAAGTATTGGAGCACTGGGAAAATGTTGTTACTCAGTTATTGGAAACAATCGATTTTAATTCTGCCGAGGAGTTATTACAAAGCATTGAGAGCGAACACAACGCTCCTATAATGGCGCAACACGCTGTTACCCTATTGGAACACGCCCAGACTATCCACAAAGAGAATTGCGATAGAAATTCAAGCAACAAATACATATACTCCAAGTTTATAAACAAGCTACTTGCTCAAAGAGAGAAAGCCAGCAAGAATGAAAAGATTTTTGCAGATATTCCAGTAGCAACCATAAACACAGATATATATAAAGACTGGGAAAGGTATTTGGATGCACACCCCAAATTAGGCAAAAGGGATAGTATGAACGCTTTTAGGCACGTTGTATATCACTATCAACGCCAAATTAAGGGTAATACTTGTTTCTCTTTCAATCATAGCTACACATTGAATATACGCCCCAATAACAAAAGGAACGGAAAGCAAGAAACATTGACACCCCAGCAATTAAAAGAACTGGAAAGCCTCAACGTTAGCAATATTAAACTAACCAAGAGTAGAAACGACACAGACGAGGCAAAAACTATGTTGTTGGATGTTGCCCTACTTATGTATTACACCTTTTCACGCCCCTATGATATTTTGCTTTTTAATATTGCAGATTTCCAGTACAATAAAGATTATGATTGTTGGTGCTGGAGATATGCACCACACAAGAAAGGAGAACACGCCACTATTTGCGAAATTCCCATTACTTGCGTTGAGGCTCTTAAAATCATAGAAAAGTACAAAGGCAAACGCAAAAAAGGCTACTTGTTCCCCTATCTGGAGAGCACCAAAGGCGATATGTATGTAAAAAGAAACAAAATCAATATTGCGATTAACGAACTATTGCAAAAG
>JAEIGA010004685.1_pt1 | contig 21121 bp, 20 predicted proteins | sample 9270691 | NCBI WGS metagenome assembly JAEIGA01 (sample SAMN17057246, study PRJNA624740) | gut metagenome | biome: biome; isolation source: fecal sample | host: Bos grunniens | place: China: Xizang | collected 2019 | reverse complement strand
GCAGCAACTATACCGCCGCAAATCATGTAGTAACTTTGAGAATCACCCATAATTGTATATTTAAAAATTAATCATAATTTACATCACACCTTTTTCACGAAGATAGAGTCACCCGATATGCGGGTAACCTCAACCCTTTCGTCCTCGTCGATGAAACCGCCTTCCGACTTCACCTCTGTTATATGGCCGTTTATCTCTGCCTCTCCTATAAGAGCCAGACGTGTCCTTGCGACACCGCAGTCACCCACCTTGAAGCTCTTGACATCAACAACCCTTACAGTAGAGTCAATGTTCTTCTTCAGAGCAATCTTATCAAGCGACTTGCCGTACAGAGCCCAGATGAAGAGCGCGACACATATTACACCCGAAACAAAGAGAGTCACCCATCCGGTGATGTTGCCAATCTCGAAGAACGCATATAGCACACCTCCCGCCATAGAGAGGAAACCCATTACTCCGCTTATCCCGAAACCGGGAATGAAACAAACCTCAGCTATTAGCAGCACTGCCGCCAACAGCAAGAGGAACACAACAACAGCAATTTCCATAGTTCAAATATTTTAGTTCATGACAGCAGGCACCGGTCAACGGTAAATAGCCTCCTGCTCCAATCGTCTTATCTCGTACTCCATTTTCCTGAGAGCATCGGCATCCTTCTCCACCTCTGCCTCAAGAGCAAGAATCCCTGCACTCATAGCTGCCCTGTCTGCCGCATTCGCCAGAGCATACCCGTCGCGCATTGCATCAAGACGACGCACATCACCGTTATGGCGGTGCGACGCTTCCTGCCACCGTTTAAAGAGCATACGTGCCTCCTCGCTCTTGAACTCCTTATCACTTGCATACTCGCAGTCATCGTCTATTACAAAGAGCGCAGCATCGCCGGCATCGGAATCATCCTTAGCGTATGCGAGCAACGTCATCTGCTGGCGCGCTTTGCGTATAAGAGCCTCATCATCCCAAGTATCAGCGATAGACGAAATCATCGAATAGGCAAGCATCTTCCGGTATCCCAAAGCCTCGGAATCGTACTTTCCCCTTTCAGCATCGGGAATGAACACATACACGCACACCTTGTCTTCGGGTTGGTTGCGGTCACTGGCAAACCAGCCGATGTTGGCAACCTCATTCACAGCCATCATATAGTCGTTGGCTGTCGAGTTGAACGGCATTCCCATATTGTCGGGGCGCAAGAAACGCGAAGTCTCGATATCGTAACGCGACACAAATATATCGTAGCCGCCAATTGAAGCATCGCCGTCACTTGCAAAGTAGAGTGTCACTCCGTCGGAAAGCATAAACGGATAATTGTCATTTCCATTGGTCTCAAAGCCATCCAGCGCCTTGGCCTTGCCCCATCCGTCGCCTACCTTGGTGTTGCTATACAGTTTCATAAGTCCCTTGTCCTCATCCTCGTCAGAAAAGAAGACATCCATGCCACGCTCGGTGCTATAGGCATATCCCTCCAGCGTATTGTCATCAAAATATTCCGAGCATGGAGTTATCTCACCTACATCGTTACCCATACGGTATGCCGACAGAAAACTTGCCTTGTCAACAACCACACTGTCGATGATGCATACCTTATAGCAGTTCCTGACCATACGGCCGAGCTGCGATGCGCGGTTCAGTTTCTCCTCGAACACAGTGCTGAGCGAATCGTCCTCCGTCAAGTCCAGGAAGTTCTCATAGCACTCGACAGCAGAGGGGTAATCCATTTTCCTGAAATGGTAATCGCCCAGATAACGGTGAGCATTCACTATCTTGCGCGAAACGGCAAACTCCAGCAATGCACGTACATCAACAGTATCGTTTGTCTCAAGGCAGCATGCAGCATACCAGTAGCTGTATTCCGAATTCCGTGGATTGGCCTTAAGCAGCTTCTCGAACATCGGCTTCACCTCTTCGTACTTGCCCTCCATGAAAAGCTTGCGCACGGCAGCACGCGTCTGCCCCATTGCATCCGTCATCATCAAGCATGCGAAAACCACACAAAGGATATATCTTGTAATCATATCTCCTACGTTCAAATAAGATTTTATACTTGCGAATATACAAATAAATTGCAACGAAAGGAGCGAAACACTCCTTTTTTAGAAAATTTATCAGTTTTATTGTCAAAAAACAGAATTCAAGACAGCAAAAGATAAAAAAGCAGGCCTGCATAAAACGGCATAAGATGTAAATTGATTAACTTTGCACGCAAAAAGGGAAAAACAGCAAAAAAAATAGCCGTAATGCCGAAATTCACAGAGCAGCAGATACTGTACAGACGCATAAACAAATGCTTCGGACGTGCGACCAAAGGGTATGCCATGTTCGAGGACGGCGACAAGATACTGGTGGCCCTTTCCGGCGGCAAGGACTCGCTCACGCTCCTGCAGCTCATGGCCGAACGCGCACGCATATTCAAGCCGAGGATATCCATCGTCGCGGCCCACGTCACAATGGTAAATATACCTTACAAAGCAGACATAAGATTCCTGCAAAAATATTGCGACGGGCTAGGAGTTGAACTGCACATTATAGAGAGCGGTTTCGATGCAAGCACCGACACCAGAAAATCCCCATGTTTCCTCTGCTCGTGGAACCGCAGGAAAGCACTCTTCACTCTCGCACAAGAGAGCGGTTGCAACAAGATTGCCCTTGGACACAACATGGACGACTTCATAGAAACAATGCTTATGAACATGACGTTCCAGGGAGCATTCAGTGCCATGGCACCTGTAATGAAGATGGAGAAGTTCCCGATAACCGTGATACGTCCGCTATGCCTTGCAGACGAAAACGACATAGAAAAATATGCAAAGGAGTGCAACTTTCCGCCTCAGCACAAGAACTGTCCGCATGAGAACAGTTCAAACCGCAACAGCATGAAGAAGATGCTTCAGCAACTCGAAGCACTGAACCCCGAAGCAAGATACAACCTATGGGGAGCAATGAGCAACATACAGCATGAACTGCTGCCTCCGAAAATGGAAAAATAAAAGTAAAAATATTAGACAATGTCAAAAACAATTCTAACCCTCGCGCTACTAATTGTATCAAACTGTTTCATGACGCTTGCCTGGTACGGCAACCTGAAGCTTCAAGACATGAAAGTAATCTCCCCGAACACCTCAATTGTCTTTATTGTACTCATAAGCTGGTGCGTTGCACTGCTTGAATACTCATTCCTTATACCGGCTAACAGAATAGGCTCGGAGATAAATGGAGGACCATTCTCGCTCGTGCAGCTCAAGGTTATCCAAGAGGTAATATCATGCCTTGTTTTCGGAGTTATCGTATCAATCCTCTTCAAGGGCGAGAGCCTTCAATGGAACCACCTCGTAGCAGTTATATTCCTAGTGCTCGCAGTATATTTCGTATTCATGAAATAAATGCAACAACAAGGGATTACACAAACAGAGGCCATCCTCTCCCTCCCAAAAAATAAAGCTGTCATCAGATAAAACATGAGGAACAAATAGTTTATGAACAAAAAAATCTGCGCCGGGTGTATCACTACAGCCGGCGCAGCACATTCAAAACACTATTCATTCACTAAAACAATATCAAACATTTATGACTCTATAGTTTTTTCCTGGTTAGTTAGTTGTTGGAATTATTGCGTCTGTTTTTTACTTGAAGTAGCGGTTATACAAACCCTCAAAGCCTTTTCCGTGGCGCGCCTCATCCTTGGCCATTTCGTGCACAGTGTCGTGTATTGCATCAAGGTTAAGTTCTTTTGCACGCTTTGCAATGCGGTACTTGTCACTGTTTGCCTCAGCTTCGGCATTCATCCTCTTGTCAAGGTTCGTCTTTGTATCCCAAACCACATCACCGAGGAGCTCTGCAAACCTGGCTGCGTGCTCAGCCTCTTCCCATGCATAACGCTTGAAAGCCTCAGCTATTTCGGGATAGCCCTCACGGTCGGCCTGACGGCTCATTGCCAAATACATGCCCACTTCCGTGCATTCCCCTATAAAATGATTGTTGAGGTCCTTTATCATCTCATCGTCGCAACCCTTGGCAACGCCTATAACATGCTCCTGAACAAACTCAAGCTTTGCATTCTCATCAAGTTCCTTGAACTTATCGGCCGGAACCTTGCATGCCGGACACTTTTCCGGAGCTGAATCACCTTCATGTATATAACCACAAACTGAACAAATGTACTTTTTCATAATCGTATTTTTTATTTAAGCCGTTAATATTATTTTCCGTTTGCAATTTCATTTCTGAAATCATTGCAAATATAAAACTATTTTAATACACACTCCAAGTTTTTATGAATATTTTTTTGTTAAATTTTGCAAACAACATTAAGAAGACACCCGGAAAGCATTATTGGCAAATATTCAGTAGAAGCAAATCGCGTATTGAAATGAATCAGTGCATAAAAGGATAAAAAAAACAAGTTTCCGAGAAAAAGAGGAATGCTTTATTTGGATATTTAAACAATTACATATATTTTTGAGGGATTAATAATATAATTATTAACAACCGACATCGTTTTTACTTAAAAAACTTAATAATATGAACATGACCATTCTAAGAAACGCAAAGGTACTTGCATTAGGATTGCTTGCTTCATTCTCCCTGGCAACACTCAACAGCTGCCAGGACGAAGTTGACAAGAGCAACCGCTTTACCTTTACAGGAGAGTTGATTTCGGACTACTTGCAGAACAATCCTGAATTCAGTGATTTCTGCTTTATCCTAGACAAGGCTAAAATTGGTAAAAAATCATCAAGCAGTATTCTCAAAACCCTATCTACTTACGGTTCCTACACATGCTTCGCACCAACCAACGATGCCGTGAGAGCACATATCGACAAACTCTATGCCGAGTACATCGAAAGCGTCGAGCTTAACAAGGAGAACCCCGACAACCCCATTATCTTCAATGGCATCACATCACCTAACCTTGAGGAGATAAGCGACAGCATGGCAACAGAGATAGCAAAGAACCACATCATCGAAATGGGTTACAAGACTATCGACATCAACGAAGGTGCATTCCCAATGGTTACCATGAATCGCCGTTTTACCACTCTTGAGTTCCCTGTAAACCCGGACGGAAGTGTAACTCCTGTCCTCAACAACGAGGCACGCATCATAAGAATCGACCTCGAAATGGAGAACGGCTACGTTCAGGTAATCGACGCAGTGCTTGCACCATCGGTAAAGATGTCTAACGAGCTTTTGGCCGACCAGCCCTCTTTCACGACATTCAGCAGTGCCGTAAAGATGACCGGTCTTGACAAATACCTTTCGGAGTATGAGATTGACCCGAACTACGACAACACAGTCCTCGGCCCTCCGTTCCAGACCCAGAACAACATGACCCCTCCCGTCCCTGAGGAGAACCACCAGCGTTTCACTCTTCTCGTTGAGAGCGACGATCTTCTTGCCGACCCGACAAAGAACTCACTGGGCATGTCAATCAAGAGTCTGGACGACCTTGTAAAGTTCGCAGAGCACTGGTACGGCACCGAAGCACAGGGCGAGTACGACAACCCGAAGAATGCACTATACAAGTTCATTGCATACCACATTATAGACCGTCGTTTGCTCTACAGTTCATCTACCGGCCCTGGCGGTTTCTTAATGGAAGCGTACGATTGGAAAGACTTCTCTTCAGAAGTGAACATGCCTAAATCTTTCGACCGCTACGACTACTTCGAGACAAAGTTGCCATATACAATGGTAAAGGTTACAAAACCATTCACAAACACAAGTAACTACAAACGTTACGGTTCGGACAGCGAGACCCCATTCAGCCAGGAGATTGTCATCAACTACGCACAGGACGGCGGAACACGCTGCGTCGTTCCCGGAATGGAGCACCACATCAATATTGTTGTAGAGCCGGCATCAGTTTCAAAGAAACGCCCCGGTCTCGAAGAGTTCAACCAGAACCCGCTCAACGGTATCATCCACACAATCGACAAGATACTTATCTATAACGAAGAAGAGATGGTAAGCAACATCCTCAACGAGCGTATGCGTTGGGATATCATGTCAATATTCCCTGAGCTTACAAACAACGGAGTACGTTGGGCATTGCAGGACCAGTACACACTGACCTACATTCCGCCTGGTTTCAGCAGCCGTCTTGAGCAGCTCAACAACGACACACACGTTTACTACCTCCGTCCGCACTCAACCGGCCTCGGCGGTTATGTAAACTTCCAGGGTGACGAACTTCTTGTTATCGGAAAATACGACTTCAGATACCGTTTGCCACATGTTCCTACAGGCAACTACGAAATCCGTTTCGGTTTCTCAATGTCCGATGCCCGCGGTATCGTACAGATGTACCTTGACGGCAAGATTTGCGGTATCCCCGTAAACCTCAAGAATACAACCGAGAACCTTCTCTTCATAGGCTGGACAGGTGATGACGAACTTGGAAGCGAAGAGGAGATAAAGGAATATGACAAGGCTATGCGCAACCGCGGATTCATGAAGGCACCTGCAAGCATACATGTAACAAAGGAGGGCAACAGCATGCGCGAATCCAACCTTGCACTCAGAAAGGTTTTGGGTACATACCGTCTTGCCAGCGGCGAATCACACTGGCTACGCTTCAAGGAGGTTACCGAGAACTCTACCGGCAAACTCTGCGAGTTCAACCAGGATTATATTGAGATTGTACCTACATCAATCATCACCGACCAGAGAAAACCTGAGGACATCAACTAATCATCGGGTACACATAAATGCAAAATGGAGGAACCGAAAAGTTCCTCCATTTTCGTATTTTTATAAGACATGACACCTAATTAATAATAAAAACGAGCCACAAACTGCACTTTTTCGTCATTACCAACAAAAATTACTATTTTAATTATTTGTTTAATCTCTTTTTTGTATCTTTGAAATTAATTCAAATACATTTTGGCAAAAAGTCAAATGAAACACGGATTCGTAAAGATAGCGACAGCAGTTCCGGCATTAAGCACAGGAGACCCTATCCATAATGCAACAAGCATTATAGATGCTATAGACATGTGCAAGAATGAGGCCGAAATAATACTCTTCCCTGAGCTATGCCTCACAACAAGCAGTTGCGAAAGCCTGTTCTACCACCCCTTGCTTGCCAAGGAATGCGAGAAAGTCCTGTCAAGAATAGCCAAAGAGACAAAGGATTGCAATGCAATAATTGCGATAGGAACACCTATATTGCATAACAGCGCATTATATAACTGCACTGCAGTAATGCATAATGGAGAGATTATCTGCCTTGTTCCAAAAGCAACAAGCGACAGATGGTTCTCAGGCAGTAATTCACTTAACGACGAAGATACAGCAACTATCTGCAACAAAACCGTACCATTCCTGAAAAACGGAATAATAAGAACCGAAAGTTTCACTTTTGGCATAGAGATCGGGAATGATGCAGAAGCGCCATTGCCTCCAGGGGCAAAGGCAGCTATGGCAGGAGCGCATATAATACTCAACCCTACTGCATCTGCAGAAAAAGCCGGAAGGCATGCCTGCCTGAGGGAGAGAATCAAGCAGCAGAGCAAACGCTACGAATGCATCTATGTATATGCCGAGAGCGGTTGGGGCGAATCGACAAGCAAGGCAGTACATTCAGGCTATTGCGCCATTGCCGAATGCGGAAGCATTATAGCCGAAAGCGAAAGATTCCGAACATCAACCGGTATAACAATCACTGAAGCCGATGCAGAAAAGGCGACAAACAGACGTATCGGCAACAGCAATTTTTCGGGCAAGGAAGCCTCAAACAGTCTAAAAATCCATACCTCGACAATCACCGACTCCACATTCAGACGCAGATTCTCCCCCACCCCGTTCATTCCCGAAAAGAGCGAGAGTTGCATGCGTTACGAAGAAATATTCTCAATACAGGCCACAGCACTTGCAAGGAGAATAGCACACACACATGCAGATACGGCAATCATCGGCGTTTCAGGAGGGCTTGACTCCACTCTTGCACTTTTGGTGACCGTAAAGGCTTTTGACATATTAGGGAGAAAGCGCGAAAGCATTATCGCCATAACGATGCCCGGATTCGGCACAACCGGCCGTACATACAACAATGCACTTGCACTTATGTCAAGACTTGGAGTTACACAGAAAGAGATATCCATAAAGGAAGCCTGCCTGCAACACTTCAAGGATATAGAACACGATGCCGCACTGCACGATGTAACATACGAGAACTCACAGGCACGTGAACGCACACAGATACTTATGGATATCGCCAACAAGCATAACGGCCTGGTCATAGGTACGGGAGACATGTCGGAGCTTGCTTTGGGATGGGCCACATACAACGGCGACCACATGAGCATGTACGGCGTCAACGCTTCGGTTCCTAAGACTCTTATGCAGCATATTGTACGTTGGGTTGCCGAAAGCAACGAAAACATAGAGATACGCGAGACACTACTTGACATACTCGACACCCCGATATCACCGGAACTTACTCCTGCCAATGACAACGGCACCATAAAGCAGAAGACCGAGGACCTTGTCGGGCCGTACGAACTGCACGACTTCTTCCTATACCACTTCCTGCGCAACAGATTCAGCCCGGAGAAGATACTGTTCATGGCACAGAACGCATTTGAGGGCACTTACAATGACGAGACAATAAAGAAATGGCTTAAGACATTTGTAAGACGTTTCTTCGTGCAGCAATTCAAGCGTTCGTGCATGCCCGACAGCCCGAAGACCGGAAGCTGCAGTTTCAGCGACGGAGAGATATGGACCATGCCAGCAGACAGCAACCACGGAATATGGAGTAACAACCTGAACTAAAATAAACACAAAAAAACCACAATATGAAAAAGAAAAACGCAATCAGCATGTTAGCCGTTTCAATAATGGCTTTGGCATCAGTATTCAGTTTTACATCATGCCAGGATGAGGTTGACAAAGGTAACCGATTCACTTTTACAGGTGAACTTATCTCGGACCACCTTGAGAACAACCCGCAGTTCAGCAGTTTTGCAACAATTCTCAGCAAGGCCAGAATTGGAAAGAAGGCATCGGGCAGCATCCTGAAGACCCTCTCCACATATGGCTCCTACACTTGCTTTGCACCCCACAACGAAGCTATCGATTCGTTCCTTGCCAAGCAGTACAGTCTCTATCTCGAAGGCGAAAGAACAGGTATAACATCACCCTACCTTGAGGACCTCACCGATAGTATGGCTACAGAGATAGCCAAGAACCATATCATTGAGATGGGTTACAAGACAACAGACATTCTTGACGGCGCATTCCCTATGAGTACAATGAACCGTCGTTTCACTACTGTTGAATGGACAACCAATGAGCAAGGCCAGGTATTCCCATTGCTGAACAACAGCGCACTCATCATAGAGCAGGACCTCGAAATGGAGAACGGCTACATACAGGTCATCAACGCAGTGCTTAGCCCGTCGAACAAGCTTCTCGCAGAACTTGTCAAAGGACAGTCATCATTCAGAATCTTCTTTGATGCAATTACCCTTACCGGCATAGATTCACTCCTGAGCATCTACGAGCTAGACCCCAATTATGACAACACCTTGACTGGCCCGTCACTCGACTCCGAGCCATCGGAATCACCCTACCCGAAAGAGAAGAAACAGCGTTACACTATACTCATTGAGCCGGACGAGCTTTATGCAAGCAAAGGAATCAACACAGTTGAAGACCTTGCCGGATTTGCCGAGAAATGGTACGGAACAGAAGCAAAAGGCGATTACAGAAATCCCAAGAATGCTCTGCACCAGTTCATACTCTACCACATTGTTGATCGCCAGTTGCTTTACAGTTCATCAACAGGCCCCGGCGGCTTCATCATGGAGAACTACGATAATGAAGGCTACTCATCAATGGTAAACCTCAACCAGAGATTCGACAGCTACGAGTATTATGAGACAATGTTGCCGTTCGCAATGATTAAGGTAACAAAGCCATACACAAACGAAGAACTGAAGCAGGAGATTATAATAAACTACGCGCAGGAGATGGGTACAGTATGCAACAATCCCGAAATGCGCGAACACCTGAACGTTATAGTAGATAGGGCATCTGCAACAAAGGAAAAGTACCCTGCCCTTGCCGATTTTGACCAAAGTGCTCTTAACGGTATCATACACACCATCGACCGCATACTCATATACAACGAAGATGAGATGGCCGGCAACGTACTCCGCGAGAGAATAAGAATGGACATATCGTCTCTGTTCCCCGAATTCACCAACAACGGTGTCCGTTGGGACCTTTCAAGCACAAAGACCAAAGTGACATTCATTCCACCCGGCTATTGCAAATACTTTGTAGTCAACAATACAGACACCGAGGTATTCTACTTCCGCCCGCACATGACCTACCTCAACTCTTATGCTAACTATCAGGGAGATGAGTTCATTGTAGAGGGCAAGTACGACTTCAAGTATCGTCTTCCTCACGTACCTTCCGGCGACTACGAAATACGTTTCGGCTATCCTAAGGGATACTATCGTGGAGTATGCCAGTTCTATGTCGATGGAACCATTGCCGGAATCCCGGTTGACCTTCGCTGGAGCAGCGAAACAGACCTGATAATCGGCTGGATTGCAGACACTGGCCTATCGGAAGAGGAAATCAAGGAAAACGACAAGGCCATGCGTAACCGCGGCTACATGAAAGGCCCCGCAAGCATCGTACTTGACAAGGAGTCGAAAGGCACAATGCGCGACAGCGAACAGGCACTTAGAAGAATAATCGGTACCTACCGTCTCGACAAACGCGACCATTGGCTACGTTTCAAGGACGTAACAGAGGGCGGAACCGGAAAACTTAACCAGTTCGACCAGGATTATATCGAGCTTGTACCTACAGTCATAATCTCCGATCCTAACAAACCAGAAGACATCTATTAATAGAGATACAACAGCTAGCAAATAGCGGTCTGAAGCCGAAAGGCTTCAGACCGCTATTCTTTAACCGACATTTTGACACAGCAACAGTCATTTTGTCATCCGAAAACAGATTGGCGCGCAATTTGTTCTAAGGTTCATGAAAGGAGATTAAGAATATGAACTTTAACAAATTCACAATCAAAGCCCAAGAGGCAATTCAAGAAGCTGTAAACATTGCCCAGGCGCATGGACAGCAAGTGATTGAACCTGCTCACATAATGGGAGGAGTTCTGAAAAGCAACGAACAGATAGTCTCTTTCCTGTTACAGAAGACAGGCGCAAACATAAACAACATAAAAAGCTGGACAGAGAGCATAATACGCTCCCTGCCCAAAGTAAGCGGAGGAGAGCCGTATCTTAGCCGCGAGAGCAACAGCATTATACTTAAAGCCGAAGAGGTTGCCAAGAAATACGGTGACGAGTACATATCGGTAGAACCCCTGCTGGCAGCCTTGCTTGAGACAGAGAGCCCGGTTTCTGCAATGCTCAAGAACAACGGCATGAACAGAGATGAACTGGAGAAAGCCATTGCCGAACTGCGCAAAGGAAGCAAGGTAACATCGCAGAGCGCAGAAGAGAGCTATCAGGCTCTTGAAAAGTATGCCGTAAACCTCAATGAGGCAGCAAGAAACGGAAAGCTCGACCCGGTAATCGGACGCGATGATGAGATACGACGCATACTGCAGATTTTGAGCCGCCGTACAAAGAACAACCCGATACTGATTGGAGAGCCGGGAACCGGAAAGACTGCAATTGTAGAGGGACTGGCACACCGCATAATTCGCGGCGATGTACCCGACAATCTTCGCGACAAGCAGATTTACTCGCTCGATATGGGTGCACTCGTGGCCGGAGCGAAGTATAAAGGCGAGTTCGAGGAGCGTTTGAAAGCCGTAATAAGCGAGGTAACCAAAGCCGAAGGACGCATCATACTCTTCATTGACGAGATACACACCTTGGTGGGAGCAGGCAAAGGAGAAGGTGCAATGGATGCCGCCAACATTCTAAAGCCGGCACTTGCCCGTGGCGAACTGCGCTCTATAGGAGCCACCACACTCGACGAGTACCAGAAGTACTTTGAAAAAGACAAGGCTCTTGAGCGACGTTTCCAGAGCGTACTTGTCACCGAGCCCGACAAGATGAGCAGCATATCAATACTCCGTGGACTGAAGGAACGTTACGAGAGCCATCATAAGGTGCGCATACAGGACGACGCTATCATTGCAGCTGTTACCCTCAGCGACCGCTACATAACAGAACGCTTCCTGCCCGACAAAGCCATTGACCTCATAGACGAGGCCGCAGCCAAGCTCCGCATGGAAAGAGACTCCTTGCCGGAGGAACTTGACGAAATATCACGCCACTTGAAACAGCTGGAAATTGAGCGCGAGGCCATAAAGCGCGAGAAAGACGAGCCTAAGTTAGCAATGCTAGGCAAGGAGATTTCCGCACTCAAGGAGCAGGAGAAAGAGAAACGTGCGAAATGGCAACAGGAAAAGGAGCTTGCCGACCGCATACAGAACGCTAAGCATGATATTGAAAAGCTAAAGTTCGATGCCGAAAGAGCCGAACGTGAAGGCGACTACGGACGTGTGGCAGAGATACGTTACGGCAAAATCAAAGCTCTGGAAGATGAGATTGCCAAGGTACAGGAAGAGTTGCACAACACACAAGGCAGCGAAGCAATGATTAAAGAAGAGGTGACAGCAGAGGACATTGCAGATGTCGTATCACGCTGGACCGGAATACCCGTCAGCAAGATGCTGCAGAGTGAACGCGACAAGCTGCTCACACTTGAAGAGGAACTCCACAAAAGCGTTATTGGACAGGAGGAGGCTATACGCGCGGTCAGTGATGCAGTACGCCGCAGCCGTGCCGGTCTTCAGGACCCGAAACGCCCTATAGGCTCGTTCATATTCCTCGGAACAACAGGTGTCGGAAAGACTGAGCTTGCCAAAGCCCTTGCCAACTATCTGTTCAATGACGAGAGCCTGATGACCCGGATAGACATGAGCGAATACCAGGAGAAGTTCTCTGTTTCGCGCCTCATTGGTGCCCCTCCGGGATATGTCGGATATGACGAGGGCGGGCAGCTGACAGAGGCCGTAAGACGCAAGCCCTACTCAGTTGTTCTTTTCGACGAAATTGAAAAGGCGCACCCCGATGTGTTCAACATACTGCTGCAGGTTCTTGACGACGGACGTCTAACCGACAACAAAGGCCGTGTCGTCAACTTCAAGAACACCATTATAATAATGACGAGCAACCTTGGCAGCAGCTACATACAGGAGCAGTTCTCAAGAATCGGCAACGGGAACAGGGATAACATCATCGAGGAGACGAAGGAGAAAATTATGGAGATGCTCAAGAAGACAATACGCCCTGAATTCCTCAACCGTATTGACGAGACTATAATGTTCACTCCGCTCAACGAAGATGAGATAGAACAGATTGTTAGACTGCAAATAGGTTCTGTGGCAAAACTGCTCAAGGAGAATGGCGTAACTCTTGAAGCGAGTGATTCCGCCGTCAAGTTCATCGCCAAGGCCGGATTTGACCCGGAGTTCGGAGCACGTCCTATCAAACGGGCCATACAAAGGCTGCTGTTGAACGACCTTTCAAAGCAATTGCTTGCAGGAAGTGTCAACAAGGAGCTGCCGATAAAGGTAGAAGCCACCGAAGAGAACCTAGTCTTCATCAACAGATAACAGTAAAGCGGCTGACTAAGAAAATAGTCAGCCGCTTTTTATAAGAGAATTATTTTTTCTCTTTTATTTTTTCAATTCCATTCCCAACATCATACCCTTGTAGTTCTCAAGCAACTTGCCTACAGTTCCGAGAGTAGAAGCCGCAGTAGCAATCTTTGATGAAGAAGACAAGCTTGAAGCCTTGCTTGAAACTGTGTCAATGGTCTTCTGTACAAGAGCAAGAAGTTTGTCCGCATCAAAGACAACATTCATGCTTGTCACATTATATGCAACATACGACTTTACATTGAACTTGCCCTTAAGAAAACTGAAGTTTATGATTTTCTCGTCAGCATTCAGTTTGTATGTTCCCTTAATCTCGCGCTCCTTCACTTTGAAAACGCAAGAACCGTCCTCAGCAAATGAGAATGAGCAGGCACCCTGGGCAACACCCACCTTTGACAGATAGCCGTCGAGCTTATCTTCAAGCTGGCCTGCAACAGCACTGCCTCCTATTCCTGCAAGAGCATTCTCGCTCTCAAGCACACATGCCACCCCCTGGTAGTTCCATGTACCTATGAGCATCGATTCACTCAAAGGAACAGCCTTGCCAATCAAATCGCCCAGAATATTTCCAATAGCCCCGGTATTACCCGATGAACTTTCCGAAACCTTATCGCTCACCTTTTCGGCAATCTTGCCTAACGCATCTTTCCAGGACTGCGCATTTGATGATGACAGAAACGCGACTGCCAACACAGCCAGAACAAATATTTTTTTCATAGTAAAGAAAATTAGTTATTCAGCCTTGCTTTCCTCGGCAGTTTCTTCTTCAACAAAATCAGCAATTCCGTTCTGTACAAGAATGTTGTACCACTGGAACATCTTCTTTATATGTGTAAGATATACCCTTTCACGGTCATAGTCGGGCATTACACCCTCAAAATACTCAACCATCTCCTCCGGAGTTGCCATCTTGAGGTCAAAAGGCAGCACACCATTCTCCTTCTCATATATCTTGGCAAATACATCGCGCAAAGGCACCTCTTCTGTATCGGTATATATAGCAATGTCGTCAAGCATCACTACCTTATCGCTGTTATGTACAGGCAAACGTTTCTTTGCAGCATCTACCATTTCTACTATGAACATATTACGTCCGCTCGACAAAAGGCGGTAAAGACCGGGCTTGCCCGAAATTGTAAGGATTCTTTCAAACATATCGTTATATTTTGTATTTGTTATTGATGTTTATACTCTGTTTGCGAAGATAGGATTTCAATCCGTCACTGCAAAATTTGAAATATTTTTTAACTCTTCGAGCAAAGATACAAGCTGTTCCATGACAGGAATTCCCTTATCGTTGCATATCGAATAGTCGGAGAGCAGCAGAAGGTCATCGGCCGACATCTGGTTCTCCATTCTGTTCTCTACCTGCAAGCGGCTCATTCCGCTACGTGCCATAGTACGCTCTATCGCCGTCTCTTTTCCGGCCCATACCACAAGCACCTTATCAACGGCATCTATCATGCCCGACTCATAGAGAATTGCTGTTTCCACACCCACTACCGCTGTATTCTGCTCCAGCACCCAGTTGTTGAAATCCTCCTTTACAAGAGGATGTACAAGAGCATTCACACGGTTTATATTATCCTTGTCGGTAAATATGCACGAAGCTATATAGCTGCGATTGAGCGAACCGTCCTCGTTATAACACTCCTCACCGAACATTCTCTTGAGTTCACTCACCACATAGGCATTCTCCACCATCATGCGTTTAGCCCTGATATCGCAATCGTACACCGGCACTCCCATTATTTCAAGCATACGGGAAACAACAGACTTGCCGCTGCCGATACCGCAGGTAATAGCCAACCTCACACAACTGCCCATATTACCTTATTGTTATTTGAGAAGGCTTAGCCTTTACATTCACCACCCTGTGCGAAGAGGGCAAGACCGTGAATTCACCCTTTCCGGTTCCCGATGACAGCAGTTCCTTGTAATCGACATACACCTTGAATTCCTTTGCACCAATGGATTCGGCATCCGATTCTGGTACCTCGAAAGAGAGTTCAACTTCTCCCGGCAACAAACCCGAATAGCCGGCCGGAAAACCGATGTAATCTACAGGAACATTAACTCTCTTCTCTACAAGACGCTGTACCGAGACATGTACATCAACAGTTGATGGCTCAATAGTCATCAAGTCGCCGGCCACGAGACTGGCCTTGAACGAAATTCCGCTCTTAAGGTATTTCTTTACAAGATATTCGGTCCTCACCTCATTTATGCTCTCAAGATCGGAGGCTGTAGCATACACATTCACATCCGACGGCACAATCTCAACATCCGTCACCATATAGTGGTCGGCCGCATCAATCACACCGTCAAGCCTTACAGGCAAGAGAGCGACGTCGCGCTTCACATCAATTACCAGCGTATCCTGCAGGAGTCGTACTACTGAACCCGAAGAGCCTATCTCATTCTCTATCTTCTTCATTGCCGTAATCAACGGCAAGACAAGACGGCCATTGCTGTAAATGAGTTCCTTGTAATTGACCGTCAACGGAGTTGCACCCTTGAACTCATACCCTATGAGCGTAGTTCCATAGTCGCGTACCCTGGCCATGAAGTAGGTATCTTCCTTGTCAAGCTCTACATCGCCCGGAAGCCCCTCCACATTAACCCTGAATGCGACATCGGTCTCGTATTTGTAGTTGAGCGTCTGCAACAGCCACATACAACACGAGACCAAAAGGAAGAAGAGAAAAGGCAAAAGCTTGTTCTCTTCTATCTTCTTGAATAATGACTTGACCAAAACTTACCGTTTTATCACTTGCCCTCCTGCTGCATTGCATTAGGATTTGCAAATACAACAGAGATATCAACACGGACATTCACATTATGGGCAATCTCAAGAACAACGATACCGTCGTTTATTTCTTTGACCTTACCGTATATGCCACCGCTTGTCACTACTTCCTGACCTACCTGAAGACCACGGCGGAAGTTCTCGATTTCCTTCTGACGCTTACGCTGGGGACGAATCATCATGAAGTACATAATAGCGATTATTACCGCAAACATAATAAGCGGCTGGAGTGAAGCTACACCCATTGCAATTGTTGTAAATACCATAGTTCTGAATTTATTTATTTTTCTTTATTTGTTAATTTTTCCGTTTTCGCGCAATCTCTTTGTAATGGAATCGAGCAGACCGTTCACGAAAGAACCGCTCTTGGCTGTACTGTAGTACTTCGCAATCTCTACATACTCATTAAGAGTAACAGAAACAGGAATATCGTCGAACGACATCACCTCGGCAAGAGCGACCTGCATTATCACCACATCCATGAATGCCAAACGCGACATATCCCAGTTCTTGGAGCTCTCGCCCATCATGGCACGGTACTCCTCGGCATTTGTTATAGCGTTCTTGAAGAGTTTGCGTGCAAAGTCCATATCAGCCACATCCTTGTATTCGGGCAACAGCTGGCAAGCACCGTCCTCATTCTCCTCGATACGCTTGATTGTCTTCACCACAAAGGTATCTACGATAGACTTGTCGTCGTTCCAGTAAAGACTCTGCTCCTCAAGTATGGAATCGAGTTCCTCATTCTCAAAGATGAAAGTCTTGTATATCTTACGCCACAACTCCTTGTCCTCTTCGAACGAAGACTCGCCGGAGGACATATACTCCTTATATATATCGCTGGCTTCAATCTCGTCGAGCAGACGACGCAGGAAGTCGGAACTGTCAACCCAGTTCAGCTTGCTCTTTTCGGCAAACTTCACAAGCTGCTCATCCCTTTCGAGCTGTGCAATGAAACGGTTCTCCACGAACTTGGTATCGGGAGCCCCGGCACCTGAGATATGTGCTTTCGATTTAAGGAATGATATACGGTCGGCTGCATAATGCGTTATTGCCGGCATAACAAGCAACATGTGGTTGTAAAGGTCATACGCCTTTGACAGACTGAAAAAAACCTCGTCCTCGGCAGCCTTCAGACTCTTGCCGCTGTTCTTGTAGTAGGCATAGACTATCTGAATAACCTTTAGACGGATAAGAACTCTATTAATCATAAAACGCTTTTTCTGATTTTATGCAAAGGTCGCACTTTATAGCGACACAAACAAGCAAAAGGAGAATTTTATTTCTTTCAATGCTACAAAACTGCATACATGCAAAACCACACACACAGAACAACGCAAAAACCGGGTTTTGGTTTACCCGAATGTACGTTTTTCCTCCATTTTCGGGCAAAAATGCACCGTAATGGCAAAAAAACATGGCAAAAATCATTGATTTTTAAAAAAATATATTCATATTTGGAAAATAATACTAACTAAAGTACGGTAATTACGATGGAAGACAACAGAAAGAGCGGAATGATTGAAAGCGAGAAGGAGATTGTGTATTCACAAACCATCAAAGCAGGAAAAAGAATCTATTACATCGACGTAAAGAAGAACCGCAGGGACGAAATGTACCTCTCTATCACTGAGAGCAAGAAGATTATCCAGGGCGAAGGCGAGACCGCGACGGTTACATTCGAGAAGCATAAGATATTCCTCTACCGCGAGGATTTCGCGAAGTTCGTCAGCAGCCTTAACGATGCCATTGGCTTTGTTGTTGCCGAGCAAGGCGAGTACGTTCCTCACTACCCCGCCGAGGCCCCAGCAGCAGCCGAAGAAGCAAAGGAAGAGAAAGTTGACATCGACATCGATTTCTAAATCGGCTTCCAGACAGGCTGAACACCTAATATTAGAGCAAAAACCTTGCTTATTTAAAATAAAAAGCGTACCTTTGCGTCCGCTTTAAGTACATCGTGTGATGGCGAATTAAGCAGAAACATTAATCTTAATTTAGAGTAACACATTTTAATTATGAAATCTATCAGCATTTCAGGTTCAAGCAGAACCGAGGTAGGCAAGAAGGCTACCAACGCTCTCCGCAACGCAGGTCTCATACCATGCTGCATCTACGGAGTTGAGAAAGACGAGAACGGCAACCCTGTAACAAAGGCATTCAGCGTACCTACAGAGGGTCTCCGCAAGTTGGTTTACACACCGGACATCCACGTAGTTGACCTCACAATCGACGGCAAGGCTGTTAAGGCAATCTTGAAGGATATCCAGTTCCACCCGGTAAAGGATACAATCCTCCACGTTGATTTCTATCAGGTAACAGAGGAGAAGCCTATCGTTATGGCAGTTCCCGTTAAGCTCGAAGGTCTTGCAGACGGTGTACGCGCCGGCGGTAAGCTCGTTCAGGTACAGCGTTACCTCAAGGTTAAGGCTGCCTATACAGCAATCCCTGAGATTCTTACAGTTGACGTTACATCACTCGGCCTTGGCAAGTCAATCAAGGTAGGCGACCTCTCTTACGAGGGTCTTGAGCTCGTAACTGTCAAGGAGTCACTCGTTGCTTCAGTGAAGACAACACGTGCATCTGCAGCAGCTGCAGCAGCCGCTAAGAAGTAATTGAACCCGAACAGATGAAATATTTGATTGTAGGATTGGGCAACATCGGCTCTGAGTACGAAGGAACCCGCCACAATATCGGTTTTACAGTATTGGATGCCTTTGCAAAGGCATCCAATACTTCTTTTCAGGACAAGCGTTACGGTTTTGTGGCCGAGGCATCGGTGCGCGGACGCAAGCTAATCCTGCTGAAGCCATCTACATACATGAACCTTAGCGGCAACGCAGTCCGTTACTGGATGCAGCAAGAAAAGATTCCGTTGGAAAACGTCCTGGTCATCGTCGATGACCTTGCATTGCCGGTAGGCGCACTTCGACTTAAAGGTCAGGGCAGCGACGGAGGCCACAACGGTCTCAAGCATATTGCAGCGACCCTCGGCACAACCAATTACGCGAGGCTAAGGTTTGGTATAGGCAACGATTTCGGCAAAGGGCACCAGGTAAACTTTGTTCTCGGAGCATTCGACAGCGAGGAGCAAAAAGCTGTTGACGAGCAGTTGGAGACAACGACAGAGATAATCAAGAGCTTCTGTTTTGCAGGCCTTGCACGCACCATGAACCAGTTCAACAAAAAAGGCAACGGCAACAAGCCGCAGGAATGATATGGCAGACCAGGCACGCATAGACAAATGGCTCTGGGCAGTGCGTATATACAAAACACGCAGCATAGCGGCCGAAGCATGCAAGAAAGGGCATGTGAGCATTGGCGAGCGCACAGCGAAGCCTGCACACAACATACGTGTAGGCGATATTGTAAATGTGAAGAAAGCACCTATAACCTACTCTTTCAAAGTGCTCAAATGCGCCGAGAACCGTGTAGGCGCGAAGCTTGTACCGGAGCTCATGGAGAACGTCACGCCACAGGAGCAGTACGAGATACTGGAGATGAGCCGCATGAGCGGTTTCGTGGGCAGGGCAAGAGGAACAGGGCGCCCTACAAAGAAGGAACGCCGCGACCTCGACCAGTTTGTAGATGAAGGCTACGACATCGACTTCGAAGAATTCGACTTTGACGAACTATAAAATTCAAGCGCACCCATTCGAGTGCGCTTGAATTTTATAGTTACGCGATTAGAATTTGCGTGCATCCTAAAGTTATTCAAGGCAGCCCGTTTGGGCTGCCTTGAATAACTTTAGGATTATTGCTCGGTTGTCGAGCTGCCGATTATTACTTAATCAGCACCTTTTCACCATTAACAATGTAGATGCCCGGTTCTGTAATCTCTGTGAGCTTGCGGCCCTGCAAATCGTAAATAGCTTTTACCTCACCGTTTTCACCTTCAATCTCCTCAATGCCTGTTGTACCCTCAAAGCGGAAACTGTAAGATGAAGCAGGAGAAGCGTTATCCTCAATCTTCAAGTAACACTTGTTGGCATCACACTTAACATAACCGTTTCCTGCGCCAACAAAAGCACAATTCTCGTTATACTCATCCTGCATCCAGTAGAACTTCTCATTACCGTTGTACTTCACAAGCAAATATACTCTTGCACCGGCTACAGGAATGGCTGTTGTCCTAATCTTGCCCTCGAACAGATTGCTGACCACAGCTGCTACATCCTCCTTTGCAAGGTCAAATGCAAGTTCAAGTCTTGTAGTCTTGGTATCATCGGCACGATGCAGCAGAACAGCTGTATTCTTTGGAATGTTAGTTTCAACAGGTGTCAGATTAACGGTCTTGCCGTCAATTCCGGCAGCGACATAAGCCTCTACACCGTTAGGAATCTTCACAGCGAACGGCAGGTACATTGTAGCCCACATGTTACCGTCTGCAATAGTTGTTGCAAAACTTACAGTGGCATCCTCAACCTCCTCCAAATACCAGTCGGTTGACCAGCCGGTGCTCTGTGTCTTTGCAACAGACTGAGTGAATGTTGTAATTCCGGCAGCATCAATAGTCACTGCAAGATTATTTTCACCGCTTGTCAATGTCAAGGCACCATTTGCAACACCGGCAGAGAGTGTATAAACCACTGCGTCCTCTGTTACAGCCTGCCATCCAAGCGCTGCGGTACCCAATGCACTCGCAAAGG
>JAEIGA010004684.1_pt1 | contig 21122 bp, 14 predicted proteins | sample 9270691 | NCBI WGS metagenome assembly JAEIGA01 (sample SAMN17057246, study PRJNA624740) | gut metagenome | biome: biome; isolation source: fecal sample | host: Bos grunniens | place: China: Xizang | collected 2019 | reverse complement strand
GTCGGGAGGTGTCGGCATCAACCCAGGCTTCGACGGCCCAGACTTCATATATGACGCTGATGCAAACTAATAGAGTCGGGAAGAGGAAACCGTGCAAAAACTAAGCAAACAATACAGAGATATAGCAAACAGAAAACATACACCTATATTATAATAAGAAAAACACCTAAGGAAAAAGTATATAACACTATTTATACCTATTTCTATAAACCAATTTATTAAACATTATGAAAAAGTTTTTACTTGCTGTCGCAGCACTTGGTATGCTGATGACATCGTGCGCTAAAGACGAAACTACACAGGGCGACAACAGCTCAGTTGTATCTTTCAAGGTTAGTGCACCAAAGTTGCAGACTCGTGCCGACATTAAGAATGTCTACGGTACAGGTTTCACTGCAGAGGACTTGGAGTATGCCATCTATGAGGCAGACGCTGAGGGTAATTTGAAGGATGGCACTCCTGAGATTTACAAGGAGGTTGCCGGTGCTTTCGCAGACAATGCACTCGAGACATCATTCTCAGAGCGTCTGGTAAATGGTAAGCACTATGTTATTCTGTTCTGGGCTGACGCTACAGATGATCCTTACACTGTGGATTGGACTAACCAGACAATCGCTCTCACTAATCCAGCTGCTTTGCAGGCTCAGAATGAGAATTTTGATGCATTCTACAAGAAGATTTTCTTCACTGTAAAGAATGGTCAGTTGGAGCAGACAGCTGTTTTGAACCGTCCTTTCGCTCAGTTGAACGTCGGTGTATCTGATACAAAAGACGCCGCAATTGCAGGCTTGAAGGTTGCTCAGACAGAGATTGTTGTGACTACATACACTGCACTCAACATCTTTGACGGCACAGTACAGGGTCAGCCACAGGAGCTCACTTACAAGATGGCAAACATCCCATCCGTAATGAACGAGAACGGTGAGGCTGAGGGTGTTACTGTTGGTATCGAGAACACTACATATGATATCATCTCAATGAACTACCTCTTCGTTAATGGTGATGACAAGAACGATGGTAAGGAGTTGGTTGACGTGAAGTTCAACTATGTTGATGAGGACGATGCTACAGTTCTTACACGTGAGTATGACCTCGTTCCTTTGAAGCGTAACCACCGTACATTCATCATCGGTGATATCCTTACTGAGCAGGTTGACGTTAAGGTTGTAATCAACCCAGTATTCGACAACGAGAATAATCCTTTGGTTGTTCGCCACAGCGTAGAGGAGGCTCTTGCTGAGGGTGGTATCGTAACTCTTACTGAGGATGTTACTATCAATGTTGCAGAGAACGCTCCTGAGACAGTTGTTGAGAACGACGTTGTTATTGATCTTAACGGTAAGAATCTGATTGTCAACAATCCTAAGGATCAGATTTGGATTCGTGTAAACAACGGTGCAACTCTTACTATCGATAACGAGGCACAAGCAACACGCGCTAGCGAGGTTTACTCAGGTACTATCATCACAGACTGCTACATCGCATCAGCAAATGAGGGTGGTGTAATCGAGGTTTACGATGGTTACTACGAGACATCTTCTACTACTTTGTTCCAGGCTAACGGTGGTGAGGTTTACATCTATGGTGGTTACTTCAAGGTAACTAACGAGAAGTATGGCACTACTTATATGCTCAACCACATCGACGCTAAGAAGAACGATGGTTTGATCGAGGTTACTGGTGGTCAGTTTGAGGGTTACAACCCTGCTGCAAGCCAGAGCGAGAACCCTGTTATGAGCTTCGTTCCAGAGGGCTACGCTGCATCTGCTACAACCGTTGAGGGTAAGGTTATCTACAAGGTTCAGGAGGCTGTTCCTATGACAGGTTTGACTGCTGCTCCTGCACAGGTTTACCAGGCTGCTACACTCGGTTGGGACGCTGTTGAGGGTGCTGTTAAGTACGTTGTTAAATACAATGGCGTACAGGTAGCTGAGACTGATGCAACTACTGTAACTACTGCTGAGGGTGGTGTTGCTGACGCTGCTGTAGCTAAGTTCTCTGTAGAGGCATTTGACGAGAATGGCGGTATGTTGGCTTACGGTGATACTCCTGAGACTAAGGTCTTCACTTTGATTAACCGTCCAGAGCCTGCTGTATACTTAGCTAACGGTCAGCTCATCGTTGAGAATAAGGAGCTTAAGGCAAGCGAGAGCAAGAAGAGTAACCTCGATTTGGATGGTGTACTCTTGGAGGCTGAGGTTTACTTCTACAAGGATGGTGAGGCTGCTCCTGCTTACACTGCAGTAGGTTCATACAAGGAGACCTATTCAACAGCTAATCTTCCATTGTCAATCTCTGAGAAGAAGATTAAGAACAACGTAGCTGGTTCTTACAATACTTGGAAGTGGAACGGTGGCGCTGCTACTAAGACTGCTCCTGAGTTTGCTCCTGGTACATACACAATCAAGTATAAGGCTGGTTACTATCCAGTAATGAACGCTAAGTTCGACCGTACTCCTACCGACCGCATCATCTACGGTGCTGAATCAGACGTTTTGGCAACTATGATTTACCGTGAGGGTGAGGTTGAGGCTAAGTTTGCTGTTGCAACTACTACTGTAAGTGCTGTACGCGATGGTTATCAGGGTGCTTTGGTAACTTGCTCACCAGTTGAGGGTGCTGTTACTTATAAGGCATTTGCTGACGGCGTTGAAAAGGGCTCTTCAGAGACCGCTGAGATTAAGGTAAGCGGCTTGACTGAGAAGAAGTTCTACGGCTTCACTGTTAAGGCGTACGACGTAAATGGTACTGCTATTGCTACAGGTGCTACTGAGAAGGAGATTGAGATTTACTCATTGAAGGATATGCCTGCTCCAGTTGTTACATTCGTAAACGGCACATCATTGAAGGCAGAGAACCTGCTTGATGTACCAGGTGTTGTTGTTAAGCTTACTCTTAACTTCAAGAAGGATGGTCAGGTAGCTTACACAGCTTCTTACGATAAGGATAACACTGTATTCAGTGCTGCGACACAGGCTGCTGCTGGTCGTTTCACAAAGGCGAACTTCTACTCTGCTCCAGCAGGTGCTAACCAGACTAAGTGGGTATGGAATGGTGCTGAGGCAGACGTTCCTACTTTCGAGCCAGGTGAGTACTCTATTGAGTATGTATCAGAGTGCTACTCATTCGTTGAGGGCAAGTGGGGTTCTAAGAGTGGAGCTCAGCCATTTGACCGAGTATTCGTAACTGAGGCTACTACATTGATGGAGAAGCAGACTATCTCAGGTACTTTGGCTGACAATCTCGTTGTAGGTCTCACCGTAGAGGCTAAGGCTATGGTTGACGAGGTAATTCTCTCTTGGAAATCAGTAGGTGCTAATGCTACTTACGAGGTTTACGCTGACGGTAATAAGGTTGGCGAGACTACTGAAATTACATACGCTTGTCCTGCTACTGTTGGCGACCATAACTATGAGGTAAAGGTTGCCGGTACAACAATTGTTGCAACTGCTTCTGCAAAGGTTGAGTTCACAATCGCTAACTGGGAGCAGCCAGTTATCAACGTAAATAAGGTTGATAACGGCTATCAGGTTGTTGCTTCTAACTTGTGTAACTTGAACTACGCTTACGCTGGTGGTGCAACCATTAAGTTCATTAAGGATGGCAAGGTTGTTTACTCATTGTTCAACACAACAGGTGATGGAACCATCGTATCATGGGCTGGTTACGGTCGTTGGCATCTTGGTACTATGGATAATCGTAAGGATTGGAAGTGGACTGTAAATGGTGTTGAGGAGGCTAAAGAGGTTAATACTCACGCTATGGAGGCTGGCACATACACTGTTGAGTGGCAGTGGGACTATGTAGTAAACAAGAATGGTCAGTGGGCTACACACAATGGTAGCTTCGTACCACAGGCTAACAAGGAGGGTGCAACTTACGTTTACTTCTCTGGCGGTGCAGCAGATGTATGCTGGGTAAACTCAGGTGTACCTTATCGTGCAACAAAGAGCGGAACTGTAACTATCACTGTTCAGTAATAAAAAACTCTAAATACTCTATGTGGGGCGTGAGTTCCGCATAGGGGAAGGCAAAGTCCGAAGGGGAAACTCTTCGGACTTTTTCTTGTTAAAGGGTATTTAGGCATATTAGGCGAGACAGTTGGTTGGGCAGAATTGCGAGTAAGGTAAAAAATAGGTATCTTTGTCAGTAAATAGATTCAGGGATGGAGGCAAAAGCAAAAAATAGCGGCATAAAAGCTCTCGTATGGGGTTTTGCGGGTGTGGCACTTTTCTCAATAGCCACAGGCGTAGAGCAGACGTGGCTCAGCAAATATGTAGCCGAGCAAGGGATGGACAACGAGCTGCTGTTCGTGATATATGGCGTGGCAGCGGCAATAGCATCGTGGCTCTCTGGCGTGATAGCCGAGACAATAGGCGTAAGACGCACGATGATGGCAGGATACATCATCTTTGTAGCGGGAATGGCAACGCTCGCCGGCATAGGAATGGTGCAGATGAACTACCCATTAATAGTGGTGACGTACATCCTTAAAGGTCTGGGATATCCGCTATTCATCTACACGTTCATCGTATGGATAACATACCGCATAGGCAAGGAGCGATTAGGCTCAGCATTGGGCTGGTTCTGGGTGATGTGCACAGGAGGTATGGATGTCGTGGGAGCATACTACGGCGTAGCAGCAAAGAGTCTGATGGGTGTTGTGCCGACACTCTGGACAACGCTCGCCTTTGCCACCGCAGGAGCTATGCTCGCCCTATGGGTAAACCGCACGTCGGACAGCAACCGCTTCGATGAGAGTAAGACGGCAGAGGCAAAAAAGGAGTCGAAGATAGGTCAGCTTTTGCGTGGATTGGCGATAATTAAACACGAGCCAAAGGTCGCCGTGGGTGGCGTAATAAGAATGATAAACACACTCTCCTACTCCGCATTTCTGGTATTTATGCCGCTATACCTGATGCAGTACGGAATAGACGACACCGAGTGGGCAACGATATGGGGCACAGCATTCAGCTGTAACATAGTCTGCAACGTGATATTCGGCACGCTGAGCGACCGCATAGGATGGGCAAAGACCATAATGGGCTTCGGTGGCGTAGGGTGTGCTGTAGCGGTAGCCTTGTTTTATTACTCGCCGCTAATATGCAACAACTTCTTCTTTATACTGCTCTGCGGCTCACTGTGGGGTGTAATGCTTGCGGGATTTGTGCCTCTTGGGGCATTGGTGCCTTCACTCGTGGAGAAGAACAAAGGAGCAGCAGTCTCGGTGCTCAACCTCGGAGCGGGAATGGCATCGTTCTGCGGTCCGCTGCTCGTAAAAGCCATAAGCGGATGGGCTGGATATCAGGGTGTGGCAATTGCACTCGCTGCGATATACCTCTCGAGTGTGGCGATGACGTGGTGGATATCACGAAAATAGAGGCACAGACTTTGATATTAAGCCAAGAATCACTATCTTTAACAAAACGATTGAGCGATGATAAGGAGCATACTGAAAAATCTCGGTTTCTGGATTCTGGCGGCTATGGTCGCAGGAATAGCTGTCGGAGTGGCAATGGGCGACGCAGCGGCTATGTTCAAGCCCCTGGGCGATGTGTTTATACAGCTGATAAAGATGCTGGTGGTGCCTCTGGTGGCGGTGTCGATAATTTCGGGAGCTGCTACATTGGGTGGCAGCCGCTCGGCAGGCAGGATAGGTGTGGTGAGCATAGGCTACATCATAGTCACGACATTTGTAGCCGTGGGCATAGCTATCGTAGCAGGATTGATTTTTCAGCCAGGAGCAGGTCTTAGCTCGGAGGGTATATCGCTGCTAAGCAGTCAGCCCAAGACATCGGACGACGTGCCCGAGATGACATTCTGGGGGACAATAATAGATATGATACCTGCAAACCCCATAGAGGCACTCGCCTCGGGCAACATACTGCAGATAATAATATTCGGACTCTTCCTCGGATTTGGTATTGCAGCCATAGCTCCCGAGAAACGCGAGAAGATAGTGAACGGGCTGAACTACGTGCTGGAGGCTCTCATATGGTGCATAGGCAAGGTGATGTGGGTAGCACCACTCGGCGTATTCGGATTAATGGCAGATGCTACGGGCACATTTGGCTTCAGCATACTCGTCAAGGTGGCTAACCTATTGTGGGTAGACCTGTTGGCGGTAGCGGTGATGGGGCTACTACTCTACCCTCTGACCATAAAACTCATTTCACGCGTACCGCTTAATGAATTCTTCCGCAATATGGTGCGTCCGCAGATTATAGCATTCTCAACAGCATCATCGATGGCTACACTGCCGCTGACAATGAAGGCGTGCGACGATATGGGCATATCGAAGCAGACAAGTGGCTTTGTGGTGCCTCTGGGTGCAACAATCAATATGACCGGAAATGCCATATATTACACGCTTGTCGCGATGTTCTTTGCACAGTTCTATGGCATAGAGCTCACTATGGGACAATATATAGCCATAGCCGTAACAGCCTCGCTCGGCAGCATAGGTCAGGCGGGAGTGCCAGGACCTACACTCCTGGTTGTGGCGGTATTGGCAGCTGCAAAGATACCTATCGAGGGACTACCACTGCTCTACGCTCTGGATAGAATATTCGATATGATACGCACGGTTCTCAACGTCACAGGCGATGCCGCTTGTGCTGCCGTAACGGACCGTTTTGCAAAGGAGTAAACGCCAGCATACAATCTTAAATGATAAAAAGTTAGCATTTTTCAAGGCGTAAAATTGTGCTAACTCAAAATTTATTCTTACCTTTGGTAAGAGGGGTATTCTCAGAATTGGATTACTCCTAAATTTTGAGCTTAAAACAACAACTTTATGGCTATGAAAAGGCTTCTTTTGGGCGATGAGGCGATAGCTTTGGCTGCCCTCCACGCAGGATTGTCGGGAGTATATGCCTACCCGGGTACACCCTCGACAGAGATTACCGAATTTATACAACTACAGCAAGCTCGCCGACGTGAAGGAGAGCCCACAGTGCATTGCCGTTGGGCAAGCAACGAGAAGACCGCTATGGAGGCGGCTCTCGGAATGTCATATATGGGTAAACGTGCTATGGTATGTATGAAGCACGTGGGTATGAACGTGGCAGCCGACGCCTTTGTGAACTCGGCGATGACGGGTGCTAACGGCGGATTGGTAGTAGTGGCTGCCGATGACCCCTCGATGCACTCATCGCAGAATGAGCAGGACTCGCGTTTCTATGGTAAGTTTGCCCTAATACCTACTTTCGAGCCATCGTCACAGCAGGAGGCATACGATATGACACGATATGCCTTCGACTACTCGGAAAAGTTCCAGATACCCGTATTGATGAGAATAACCACACGTATGGCACACTCGCGTGCTGTAGTGGAGACGGCCGAGCTAAGAGCACAAAATGAGTGCTCCACACCTCAACGACCACGTCAGTGGATACTCCTGCCGGCGAATTCTCGCCTCAGATATAACACTCTTCTTGAGGAACAAGCATTATTTGAGCAGGAGGCTGCAGAGTCATCATTCAACCGCCTTATCGCAGGCTCAGACAAGAGCAAAGCTATCGTTGCGTGCGGTATTGCGTACAACTATTTAATGGAGAACTACCCCGAAGGATGTCCCAACACCGTAGTGAAGATTTCGCAATACCCATTGCCTAAAGCACTAATTCAGCAGATAGTTGACGAGGGTGTGCAGCAGATAATCGTTATGGAGGAGGGACAGCCTGTAGTTGAGGAGCAGCTGCGTGCGTTAGTTCCTTCAACAGTCGAGGTCGCAGGTCGTCTGACAGGATTGTTGCCACGTGCGGGAGAGCTCAACCCCGATTGCGTACGCAAGGCTCTCGGATTGGAGGCTCTGGCGACATACGATGCCGAGCCGATGGTAGCTCCTCGCCCACCAGCACTATGCCAGGGATGCGGACACCGCGATATGTACAACGCACTGAACGAGGTGGCACGCGAATATCCATCACCACGCGTGTTTGCCGACATCGGCTGCTACACGCTCGGTGCTATGCCTCCTTTCCGTGCTATTGACACTTGTGTGGAGATGGGTGCATCAATCACTATGGCTAAGGGTGCAGCCGATGCGGGACAACATCCATCGTTGGCAGTCATTGGAGACTCTACATTCACCCATTCGGGAATAACCGGCTTGCTGGACTGCGTCAACGCCAAAGCAAATGTAGTGATAGTCATCTCGGACAACCTCACCACAGGAATGACCGGAGGTCAGGACTCTGCCGGCACAGGTCGCTTAGAGGCTATATGCGAGGGAGTAGGCGTCGAGAAGGAGCACATTCGCACCGTAGTGCCACTGCCAAAGAATATGGAGGAGATAAAGCAGATTTTACGCGAAGAGATAGCCTACGAGGGTGTGTCGGTGGTGATACCACGCCGCGAGTGTATACAGACACTCAAACGTCACGCCAAGCAGCAGAAGAAGTAATTGACGCAAAACCTTAAAACCGAACAACGATGAAAAAAGATATCATACTGGCAGGCGTAGGAGGTCAGGGAATCCTCTCCATCGCTACAATCATAGGTGAGGCTGCCATAGCCGACAACCTCTACATCAAGCAAGCTGAGGTGCACGGAATGAGTCAGCGTGGTGGCGACGTGCAGTCCAACCTGCGACTATCATCTTCGCCCATAGCAAGCGACCTGATACCAAAGGGTGGGGCCGACATCATCATATCGTTAGAGCCAATGGAGGCTCTGAGATATCTGCCTTACCTGAAGCAGGATGGTTGGATTGTAACCAACTCGGTACCTTTCGTCAACATAGACAACTACCCAGAATTAGAGGCTCTGCACGCACGTTTAGAGGCTCTGCCTCGCGTGGTGATGCTCAACGTAGAGCAGCTTGCCAAAGAGGCGGGAGCACCATTGCAGGCAGCAAATATGGTGTTGCTCGGTGCAGCGACGCCAATGCTTGGCATAGAGGCAGAGAAGATAAAGGCGGGCGTAGAGCGTATATTTGCTCGCAAGGGCGACGATGTCGTAGCAAAGAACTTGGCAGCTCTACAGGCAGGAATAGATAACAGCATTAAATAGCCACGAGTATGAATTCCCCACTAAACAAAGAGTTGGTCGATGCTATATGCATTGCCAATGGTCTGCGTAATGCCAAGGAGTTAGGCAACGCCACAATACGTCAGTTGGTGAGTGTGGTGTCAGACATCGAACGTGCTACAGGCGAACGCTACGTACGTATGGAGATGGGCGTACCAGGATTGGAGCCCTCGAAGATTGGCATAGAGGCTGAACACAGAGCCATAGAGACGGGTATTGCAGCCAAATATCCAGCGATAATGGGTATCGAGGAACTGAAACGCGAAGCATCACGTTTCATCAAGGCGTTCATCAACATTGACGTGCCCGACAAGTGTATAGTCCCTACGGTAGGCTCTATGCAGGGAGCGTTCACTACCCTGCTTGCGTGTAAGCAGATGCGTGATGAGCGTGATACGATACTCTTCTTAGACCCAGGTTTTCCTGTCCAGAAGCAGCAATGTCAGGTGATGGAGATACCATATCTATCGTTTGATGTTGCCGACTACCGCGATGAGAAGCTCGGTCCTAAGATTGAGGAGTATCTACGTAGCGGTAAGGTGGCGGCAATGCTCTTCTCGAACCCTAACAACCCATCGTGGATGTGTCTGAACGAGCGAGAGCTACGCACCATAGGCGAGCTGGCTACCAAGTACGACGTGGTGGTGATAGAGGATTTGGCATATCTGAATATGGACTTCCGCGAGGACCGTTCAGTGCCATTCCAGCCTCCATATCAGCCTACGGTAGCTCGCTATACCGACAACTATGTACAGTTGCTATCGGCTTCGAAGATATTCTCCTATGCAGGACAGCGAGGTGCTCTCATAGCCATAAGCGAGGAGCTCTTCGAGCGGGAGTTCAGCGGATTTGAGCGTCGCTACGGCAACGGACACTTCGGACAGTCGCTCATACACAAGATTCTCTATTGTCTCTCGGCAGGAGTGACTCACACCGTGCAGTATGCGATGACGGCGATGTTCAAGGCGGCATCCGACGGAGAATTCAACTACATAGAGTCGGTCAAGGAGTATGGTCGCAGAGCACAACGTGTGAAGGAGATTATGCTACGAAACGGCTTCCACATAGTATATGACACGGATTGCGATCAGGAGGTAGGCGACGGCTTCTTCTTCACCTTCGGATATAAGGATATGACAGGCGAGATGCTCATCAACAAACTCATATATTATGGCATAAGTGCCATTCCTCTCAGTGGCACAGGCAGTGCACGCGAGGGATTGCGAGGCTGTACATCCTCTATCTCGGAGGTGCAGTATGATGAGTTGGACAAGCGTTTGAAACTTTTTAGCAGAGATTACTAATGGCAGAGATTAAATATGTATCGGCACAGGAGGCTGTACGACTGATAAAGTCGGGCGACTCGGTATACATCCAGGGCTCAACATCCATCCCCGAGGTGTTGGTGCAGGCGATGACCGACCGTGCAGAGGAGCTGAGAGGTGTAAAAGTCTATTCAGCCTTCGCTATAGGCAAGGGGGATGCTCCATATGCTAAGGCGGAGCTGATGGACTCGTTTGAAACGAACAGTTTCTTCGTTGCAAACTGCGTACGCAAGGCTATCAAGGAGGGCGTGGGACAAGCCATACCCGCTTTTTTGGGCGAGATACCGTTCCTCTTCCGTAGCGGTCAGGTGCCGCTGGATGTGACGCTGCTCAACGTCTCGGAGCCCGACGATGAGGGATATGTATCATACGGCATATCTGCCGACTTAGCTTTCTCGGCGGCAGAGTGTTCCAAGATAATAATCGCCCAGGTAAATAAGTATATGCCTCGTACGTTTGGCGACTCGGTGATACACGTCTCGAAGATTGCCGCCTTGGTCAGAGGCGACGAGCCATTGGTGGAGCTTCCGATAGCTGTACCCAACGAGATGGAGCGTAAGATAGGTAACTTCATAGCAGCCGAAGTGCCCGACGGTGCAACGTTGCAGATTGGCGTGGGAGGCATCCCTAATGCTGTGCTCGATGCTCTGCACGACCACAAACACCTGGGACTCCACACCGAGGCGATGACCGATGGCGTTGTGCCACTCATACAGAAGGGCATAATCGACAACTCGCTCAAAAAACTCTATCCGGGACAGTCGTTGGCGTGCTTAGCTTTGGGTAGTCGCCGCCTCTACGACTACTTAGACAACAACCGTGATGTGGTATTCCGTGATGTGGCGTGGACAAACGATCCGCAGAACATACGCCAAAACCCAAAGGTTATGGCTATAAACTCCGCCTTGGAGATTGACCTCACGGGACAGATATGTGCCGACTCTATAGGCACGACAATATTCTCGGGCGTAGGTGGTCAGCACGACTTTATGTATGGCGGAGCACTGAGCGAGGGAGGTAAGTGTTTCATCGCACTCCCCTCCATTACAAGCAAAGGTATATCGAAGATTGTCCCTACTTTAACACAGGGTGCGGGAGTGGTAACTACACGTTTCCAGACACAGTACATCGCTACCGAGCACGGCATAGTATATCTGCGTAATAAGAACCTTGCTGAGCGAGCCAAAGCCCTGATATCTATAGCTGACCCTTCGGCACGCGAGATGCTGGAGCGAGCAGCAGTTGAGCGTTTCGGTGTAGGATTTCTGAGGTTAAAGTAACCGCTGTTGACCAAACAAAAACTCTGTCCAAAGCAATTGGACAGAGTTTTTTGTTTAGCTGTGGATTACTCCCTGGTGCGTGTATTACGCCACTCTACTATATCGGGCTTGAGCTGATCCTCTCGATCCACCCACGTGCCTCGGCGGATAAATCGCTCCTTATCCCTATCCATACGGTTTACGATACGGAATGTTGGGCGATTACGCAACGACTTACGCTCCCTGAGTGATGGGCGTAGTCCCTCAATGATAAACTCCTCACGCACAGGTCGCTTATCAGGTACCCACTTAAAGTTCGGCAGGCGGGTAGGCTGATCGGCAGGGATAAGAGCCAGCGGATAGATAGTAAATGGCACATCGTTACGATAGGTTATACCCTTCAGTTCCTGCTTCTCCAGATAGAACGACGCCGACGCACTCTCCAAATAGATAAGGTCGGTAACAATCTTACTCTTCTCGCTCTCCTGCTGGAAATATATGGTCTGCACATTACCGTCGACATCGTTGCGATAGATGTCGTTGTCGCGGAAGTAAGCAATCATCTTCTTACCCGTCACCTGGTTGTAATATGTGGTATCAATCTCAGCAATCATTATAGGATTCTCAAGGAACTCCACACGCTCGAGTTTCTGATTCTTGGTATACATATCCACCTGAGTCGCCGCAATCTGGTTGAGGTTGTTCCACAACACAGGCTCTATGTACATACGCATCACAGAGTCGGTGCTGTTACCTACCATTGAGTCGCAGACAGCCTGAGCATCCGAACGGAATATTCTCACATTGCGATAAGCCTTCACCAGGCGATAGATAGAGTCTGGTGGCAGAGTATCAACCGCCACAGAGTCAGTCAGCGGAGCTTCGTCAAACTCCTCCTCCTGCTCGGTTGAGGTGGTATCGACAACTATCTCCTTACGCAACTCCTCCATCTTCATTGCGTCGAGGCTGTCCTGCATATCGAGTTCTGATACATCCTTGCCTCGGGCAATACGGCGAGCACGTTTCTTGGCACGACGCACCGAGTCTTTCTGTATCTGACGCAACTCAAAAGCACGCTCTCGCTCATACTGAGCAATCATCTTTGCCTGACGCTGCTTGGCTATCGAGTCGAGGAACATACGACGCTCCTCTGCCTTACGACGCAACTCCTCTGCCTTGGCATCAGCCTTACGCTTCTCCATACGAGCCTCAAGCTGTGCAGGGGTGAGTATTGAGTCGGGATAGAGTGAGTCGTTGACGATAGAGTCCAACGCAAGCTGAATGCGGATAGAGTCCTGACGAGCTAAACTATCAGCCAACAGAGAGTCTGCTGCCGTCATTGGCAACTGCTCCTCAGCAGGGGTCTCTTCAGTAGTCTCTTCACCCTTCTTCCTACGCTTCTCACGCTTCTTCTTCAGTTTATCCTTCTTTTTACTATCTCTATCCTCATCTATCTTATCTACAGGTAGTGTTGTCTCTCCCTCAGCAGTCTCCGTCACAACCTCTTCCGTCATAGCCTTATCCTCAGCAACGGTCTCAGCAGGAGCGACATCGCCCTCAGACTTTGCCTCCTCGGTTGCAGTTTCCGTATCAGTGGTGACAATTTCCTCCGCAGGGGCTACAGCCTCAGATGGTGCAGCAGCCTCAACCACAGTCTGCTCTGCAGGGGTTTGAGTCGTAGCGGTAGTTTGTGCAGCCTCTTCAGTTGGAGTTTCAGCTGGGGTAACAGCAATATCTGCGGTCTGCCCATTCTCTACGGCAGCCTGCTCCGCCGCTGCCTTCTCGGCAGCTATACGAGCCTCCTCAGCAGCACGTGCCTGTGCCTCCTCATACTCCTTCTCGCGTGCAGCAGCCTCCTCAAGTGCCTTTGCCTTGGCAGCAGCAGCCTCCTCAGCCTTACGTCTTGCCTCCTCAACAGCACGAATACTATCCTCACGAGCCTTGATAATCTCCATTCGCTTATCTTCCTCGCGATTGCGGGTTTCAAACCACATAGTGTCGGCACGCATAAAGATAGTGTCACTCTCTACTGTATCGTAGCTGATAGCTATCGGCTCACGAGTAAGGATTGCACGACCATCCATCTTCCAATACTCGCCATAGTCTCCCACAGCAAGCACCTTATTCTCAAAATCATCCATCTGGATGTTGCGTCGTGCAGTGATATGTTCGTTGGCACGGTCGTAGGTCAGCGTGTCGCCCCATATCTCCTGCTCGGCGGTAAGGATATAACCGTCGCGAGTCACGTTATAGACGTTACGGGCGTGGTCGTACGTTCCCTCCTCAGCCGAGAGGTAGTCGCCATCGACATTCCAGATCTCGGTGTTAGTGAAGAATCGGGCAAACTTTGTATCGGTATTATATATTACGGAGTCACTCTTGAGGTCATAGTCCGATCCGTGTACCTCCACCTTATCTACGCAAATGATATCGTGCTCATTGGCGTAGTAATAGCCTCGGTACGACTCCAGGATATCGTTATCCTGCACCAGCACACCTCCCTCACTGTAACGACCTATCTTGGTTGATGTGTTGAAAGTGAAATTGTAGGTATAGAGCAACGCATCACCATCAACGACCTTTACGATAGGGGCATATACCTCAGCAAGACTCAGGTTGCCATCATATACTGCACTATCGCCATAGATGTAGATTGAGTCTTGATTGATGATGACCTTATCGTAGAATCCCCAACGCGAATCGCTGAAACGCACCGCACTATCGCACGAGATGACTGCTCCGTTGTGGTGTGCGGCGAAGTTACCCACAAAGCACACAACACTGTCACCTCCTCTGTTATAGGGATGTACCTCGTCAGCCATAAAGTCAATCTTACGACGGCGAGGAGGGGTACTCTTCTGTCGTGACTGCGGCTTCGTCTGCTCTGCGAGGGCTTCAGCAGGCTCACTCTCACGCAGCGACACCTGCGTTATGCCTGCCTCCTGGGCGAAGAGCATACCGCCAAAGATTAATGCGACAAATATTATAGATAGTTTCTTCTGCACGCTTACTTCATAATTTTATTTTACCCAGTTAGGGAACTCGAACTCTCCATTGCGGAACTCAGGATCGATGAATACGTATATGCCATCAATCTTCTCGCTGAGCCACTCACGAAACACCTTATCCTTCTTCTCGTTGAGTGCCATCTCCTCGATGGTGAGATAGTCCTCCTCCAGCGTTGCTGCGTGGGTAGGGATGACCTCCAGAAGCTTGACAATCTTGCTGAGCTCATTACCCTTCAGGTCGGCAGTCATAAATGCTCCCGACACCTCACCCTCCTTGAGTGATGAGATAGCAGCATAATCCTGCAACGACTTACCATCACCAAAGTTCTCACGGGTAAACTTGGTATTCGAATACTTGACATTGGCATAGCTTGGGTTGCTCATCAGGATATCGTGGTTGGTAACCAGACCGCCATTCATCTTGGTCATATCATCCTGCGAGTGCTGCTTGGCTGCCTCCTCAAATGAGATAGAGTCGCCACGAATAACCTGCGACAGACTGTCGAGGAATCGATTTGGAGCCAACAACTCATCGTTTGTATAGGTAGGCTTCAACAAGATATGACGATAGTGGTAGAGGTTATTCTTTGGCTCATCGATAAGCTCAATGATATGGAAACCATAATCGGTCTCCACAACCTCCGATATCTGACCAGGCTTCAGCTTAGACAACGCATCAGCAAAAGGAGGTGTCAAAGACTCAAGTGGTCCCGGAGGATACTCTCCGCCACGCATAGCCGAGCCCGGATCGACCGAATAGGTGCGGGCAAGGATAGAAAGTGTCGACTTACCGGAAATGATACGCTCACGCATCTCCAGAAGACGCTCCTTGGTACGCTGCTTAGCCTCCTCCTGAGAATCGGGATAGCGAACGATATGGGCATAGACATACTGCTCAGGCACCAAAGGAATCTCCTCCTCGGTTAGGCTCTTATAGAAATTCTCCACCTCACCCGGAGTCACCACGACATCCTCTATCACGTGATTCTGCATAGCACGTGCACCCTCCTGCTCGGTGAGTCGCTGACGTAATATCTCGCGGTAGTTGTAGATAGGCATATGCTGCTTCTCCTCAAACTTGGCTATCGATCCCTCCTCCTGAATCATCGCCTGCAGACGCTGCTCTGCATAGGTAGCGACATCGCCACCCACCTGCACAGAGTCGATGAGCGACTGGTTGTAGAGGAGCTTCTGACGCATCAGATTCTCCAAAGCCTCGTTCATTGGGTCTCGATCCGAAGTGTAACCCTCGGCACGACGCTGCTCAACCATCAAAGTGGCATACTCGCGTACCTCAGAGTACAAAATCGATGAGCCACCAACGATGGCTACGACCTTATCAATCATAACCTGCTGCTTCTGAGCAAAACTGCTCGACGAAGCCATCACAGACAAAAGCAGGATTGCTCCCGTAAAAAATCTCTTAACTGACATATTGTGTTTATTTATTTCTAATCAATCTGTTTCACTATCTCGGCATCTCCCTCATTAAAGGCTCGGTGGAGGATATCCTCCTCGTGAGACTTGATAATCTCGGAACGTCGCTGGGTGATGAGTATACGACGTATCTTATCACTGACAACCTCCACAGGTGCGACATTTCCTTTGCGGCAAACCGATGTTATATAAAAATAGTAACGTGTGCCGTTCGATACTATATCCTGCACACCCACCTTATCGAGGAAGTGATCGTAGTTCTGTGACTTTGTCGTCGGGAGGTTTGACAGGAAGTCTGAGTAGTTCACCCACCCAGAGTGGTTGTCAAACAGCGTATAGCCATTCTTGGTACAAGCATCCTGCAAAACCTGAATCGCCGAGGCACTCTTATTCACTCTCTCGATGTTGGCACGCAAGACATTCGATTTAGCGGTAGAGCCATCACATCGCACAATGAGTCCCTTGACAAGAGTCTCATCCAAAACGAAGTTTGCCTTATGAGTATTAAAATATGAGGCTATGTCCTCATCGGAGAAATCCTCGCTCATATTCTGTTCGATATGGTATTGGTCCACTCGACGCATCAGTAGCGATTCGCGATAGTCATTTACCAATCGCTCAATATCATCCACCTCCTCGGAGAAGAGTTCCTCCGCCTCAGCAACCTTCAACCGTTTAATGAGCCAGTTGTCAACGTAAAGCTTTACAAAAGAGAGGCTGTCACCCTCACTCAGATTGGCAGGGGTGGCATCTGCTATCTCATCCGAAGTAAGCACCTTGTCGCCCACCTTGGCAACGACATTCACCAAAGGGGTAACATTATTCATCTCGCGGCAAGCCGAGAGCATTACCACGAGCACGAGAAACGCTATTTTTGAGAAAATACGCATAACAAACGACAAATATAGTGGATTTACTCCGAATAAACGTAACAAGTGACGAAAATATTACTGCTTTGCAGAAATATTTGCCCCACGTCGCATACGCAGTTGTCGAATCATCACGCCCAAAGAATAGAGTGAAATAATGGCAGCAAAGACATAAATTGTCCAATAAATCGCATCTGATGCGACAATCTCGCTGATACTCTTCTCAGCAACACCTATACTCATCATAAAGCAGACCGTCAGATTGTTCATTGCGTGCAACAAAATGACCTGCACAAGCGAGCCGTAACGCAGATAGTAATAGCCTAATACTAAGCCCGATAACGCAGCTGACAAGACAGACGATGGCTCTCCGTGCACCGCACCGAAAAGAGCCGATGAGAGCAGCCACGCAGCAATGATTCCATAACGGCTACGCACAGCACCGAGGATATAGCCACGGAAGAGTAACTCCTCGAAAAACGGAGCGAAAACAACCGTTGTTATCAACAGCCAGAAACCCGAGCCCATCACAATATTTTGCGATGGCAGAAGCTCAACCAGAGGCTCCGACACGATACTGAAACACCACAGCAGAACATACCCGACAAGCAGACGCGAAGGCTTCGCCCATCCCTTAGCAAAGAACTTGACATTCACACGAATACGTCGCAGACGCAAGTACGCAATAACCAACACAACAGAGATAAACATAGCACTGAAAAAGTTGACTGCCATAACCGCTGCCAGCTCCCTCATAGCACCCTCGCGGATATCGACCCTCTCGCTCAAAAGCAAATCGTCAGCAGGCGACTCGACACCCAGCCCCAGGACAAGCATTGCACCCGCTATCTGCGAGAGCAGAAAAATCAACATTATAATAAGAAAGTCATACCACGCCACCCTTCTGCGTCGCGGCTCCTTCATCGTTGGCTCTGTCGCTGCATTTCCATCTATAGTCGTCTCGGCAGCCGCAGCCTCCGTGCTGATTATCTTACGATTTTCCTGTGTCATACATTCGCTGTTGAAAAGTTTTACACCACAAAGTTAATCATTTTTCCGCAATGCTTGCTTCTATTTAATTTAATTTCATTAAATTTGTCCGATTATATCTTGATGTTTTCTGCTCCACACAATAGCAGAGCAACAGGTAAAGTCTTGTAACAGCAATAAATAGAGCATAGATAATGGCGAAGATTATAGCATTAGCAAACCAGAAAGGTGGCGTTGGTAAGACCACAACAGCCATAAATTTGGCAGCATCGGTTGCCCTGTTGGGTAAAAAAGTGTTGTTGCTCGATGCCGACCCTCAGGCAAATGCAACATCGGGCTTAGGTTTCGACATCGAGACCGATGGCATATACGAATGTATGGTAGGCGAAAAACGTGCCGAAGAGGTGATTGTTCAGAGTCCCGACATCAAGAAATTGTGGCTTCTACCCTCGAGCATACAGCTTGTAGGTGCCGACACCGAGCTTCCAAAGATGGAGAATGCTCACCACGTGATTAAGAACATCGTGGAGCCCCTGCGTGAGAAGTTCGACTACATCTTTATCGACTGCTCACCTTCGCTCGGCTACACAACAGTCAACATCCTCACCGCATCGGATTCGGTGCTCATACCCGTGCAGTGCGAATACCTTGCATTGGAGGGTTTGAGCAAATTGCTCAACACCATCAAGATAGTGAAGAGCGGACTCAACCCCGAACTCGAGATTGAGGGCTTTGTGCTGACGATGTATATGCGTAACCGCCTCAACAATCAGGTTGTAAGCGAGGTCAGAGAGCACTTTGGTCCATTGACATTCGACACCGTAATTCAGCGTAATATCCGCTTGGGCGAAGCACCCTCACACGGCAAGCCTGTGATGCTTTATGACGCTGCAGCATCGGGATCAGTGAACTATCTGAACTTAGCAAAGGAGTTTTTGAAGAGAAATCGTAAAAAGAAATAGATATGAAACAGAAAGGTTTAGGACGTGGATTAAATGCCATTTTCGGCACCGAGAATATTATATCGAAGGTTGCTCCGATGAACGAGATGGCTCACATAGCCCTCGCCGATATCGAGCGTAACCCACTGCAGCCCCGCACAGAGTTTGACCAGGAGGCATTGGAGGAGCTGGCGGACTCAATACGTCAGTTAGGAGTTATTCAGCCTATCACGGTAAAGAAGAACGCCAACGGTAAGTACATCATCATCAGCGGCGAGCGTCGTTGGCGAGCGTCACAGGTAGTTGGTCTAGAGAGTATACCTGCCTACATACGCGATGTGGATGATGAGAATCTGCACGCTATGGCTCTCGTGGAGAATATCCAGCGTCAGGACCTCAACGCTATAGAGATTGCTCTCGGTATGCAGCGTCTTATCGAGGAGTGTGGACTCACCCAGGAGGCTATGGCAGACAAGGTGGGCAAGAAGCGTTCTACAGTATCGAACTATATGCGTCTGTTGTCGCTGCCCAACGAGGTGCAGCTTGCACTGAAGGAGGGACTCATCACTATGGGACACGCCAAAGCTATCGCCGGCATCAGCCCCGAGCAGCAGCTCTGGGCACTGAAGCGTTGCATCAAGAAGGGTCTGTCGGTACGTCAGGCTGAGGAGCTCGCTCGCAAGAGTGCAACATCCCCCAAGGAGTGCCCTGCTGACGAGGAGTACCCAGAGTCATACTCACGTCTGGTGGAGTATCTGGAGCCATACTTTTCACAGAACATAAGCATCAAACGCGGCAGGAATGGTGGAGGTAAGATAGTGATAGATTTTGCATCGGATAGCGACATCGAGCAGTATATCGCACGCCTGAGCAAGAAGAACTAAACATAACATTAGCGTGACAGAAAAGATTAAAACATACAACACTGCAAAGCGTCGCTGGCTCACTATGCTGGCGTGTGTGTTTGTGCTCTTTATAGGCATTGGCACACTATCGGCTCAGGATATGCGTCGCGGTCTGAAGCAGAAGGTTGATAGCGGCTTGATGCAGCAGCCCGATACTGCTTTTATGGCTCAGGACTCGCTCTCACGAGCTATTGCCGACTCATTAGCCCGCTTTCAGCCTACAGCCAAGGAGATTAAACGACGTATGGACTCATTGGCTCGCGTGGAGCGTCGCCGTCAGCGTGCCGAGGCGGCAGGAAGAATCGACAGCGAGGGTAACATAATCCCTCCCGAGCCTTGGTTTGGTGACTCTACATCACTCTCCAAGATGTGTTTGGTGAGTGCTGTATTGCCAGGCTACGGTCAGATTTACAACAAACAATACTGGAAGCTGCCCATTCTCTACACCACACTCGGAGCATCTATCGGTATGGCTGTCCACTTCAGTAACGAGTACAAACCCCTGAAACGCCAATACGACCAGATGATTGTCGAGAACGGATTGTACCGCACGGAGGAGCTCAACACCCTGCAACGCAAGATGATACGCAAGAATACCACCAAGCAGATTATGATGGGCTTGGCGGCAGCCTCGTACATCTACTTCTTGGGCGATGCGGCACTTAACTACTCCACAAACGATGTCTCCGACGTGAAGAAGGCGACTACCCTCTCGATGATATGTCCCGGAGCAGGTCAGATATACAACAAGAGTTATTGGCGTATGCCTATCGTAATCGGTGGTATGGCGTCGATGATTTATGTCATCGACTGGAATAACCGAGGTTTCAAACGATTCAAGGAGGCTTATCGTCTGAGAGCCGACTTTGAGGTCAACCCAGGTAGATACCCCGGTGGTGTGTCGGCAGATGAGTTCCGAGGTCGCTACTCGGCAACCTTCCTCAAAAACCTGCGTGACTCGTACCGTCGTAGCCGCGACCTGAGTATAATACTCACGGCCCTTGTGTATACCTTCCAGGTTGTTGATGCTCACGTCGATGCCCACCTCAAAGACTTCGATGTGTCGGACAATTTGTCGTTGTCGGTTGAACCTCTGTTTGATTACCAATACACCCAAACATTTGGCGTTGATCCTGTGTTCGGATTCAACGTAAATCTAAAATTCTAAAGATGAGCAAAATAGTAAACTACGCTATCTTTGCCCTGTTTCTATGCACCCTGCTATCTTCACAGCAGGTGCTGGCTCAGTGGCCCAAGAAGACAAAAAAAGCACAACTGCAGGAGCAACTCAATGCTGAACGGCAGCGTGCTGACTCTCTCACCCGTGTTATAGAGATGATGCGTGCCGAGGCAGC
>JAEIGA010004683.1_pt1 | contig 21125 bp, 15 predicted proteins | sample 9270691 | NCBI WGS metagenome assembly JAEIGA01 (sample SAMN17057246, study PRJNA624740) | gut metagenome | biome: biome; isolation source: fecal sample | host: Bos grunniens | place: China: Xizang | collected 2019 | reverse complement strand
ATCCTTCCTCTTTCATCATCGCACGGAACTTGTCCAGTTCGTCAGGGAAGGCGTCCTGAGGATTGCCGGTGTAGAATTCGAGGCCTTTTTCCTTGGCAAGGGCAACAATCTCAGGAGCAAGTTCGCCAGGAAGCTTACCCATCTTGCCGAGAATCATATTCCAGGTGTCCTTGTCAATGGTGGTCCAACGAGGCTGTCCCTTCAGAAGGGCCATCAGGTTCATAAGAGCAGTATTCTTCACATATTGGCTGAATGGGGTCACAAGCGGAGGATAACCCAGACGCGGCCAGACATATTCCACCTCCTGAAAAAGCATCACCATAAGCTGGTCGAGGGTGAGCTCAGCTTTGCCCTGAGCCCTCAACGATGCATTTATCGCTCCGTGGAATCCTTTCAGGTCTGCCATCATCGAGCCCATCATACCACCCGGAAGGCCGCAGCCCACAAGGAGAGAACTCATATGTGAATTGTTCGGATCGATCCAATATCCAAGGAAGTCGTCAATGAATTTCTGAGTCAATGCGCGAACATCCATATAAGCATTCATATTCAGATCCTTTACCTGGAATCCGTCTGCACGGAGCATCTCACGGATAGTGATCACATCCGGATGAACCTTGCCCCAGGATAGAGGCTCGACTGCAACATCCAGATAATCAGCACCTGCACGGGCTACTTCAAGCATAGAAGCAGGTGAAAATCCAGGACCGCAGTGACCGTGATATTGAACCTTTATATGAGGATATTTCCTCTTTATCCGAGATGTGAGTTCAGCAAGGAAAGTCGGGCGTCCGATTCCTGCCATATCTTTTAGACAAATCTCGTCACAGCCATATTCCACCACGTGATCCACCACACCCATATAATAGTCGACGGTATGAACCGGAGAATTGGTGATGGACAGAGCCACCTGTGAAATCATTCCGGCCTTTTTTGCATACTCCACACTGAGACGGAGATTCCTATGGTCATTGAGACCACAGAAAGAACGGGAGATGTCGGTACCTTGAGCTTTCTTCACCCTATACATAAGCTCACGTACATCCGCAGGTACCGGGTTCATTCTCAACGCATTGAGTCCCCTTTCAAGCATATGCGTCTGCATTCCGGCCTTATGGAACGGTGCAGTCCACTCACGTACAGCCTTATTAGGATTCTCACCGAACAGGAGATTGACCTGCTCGAATGCACCTCCATTGGTCTCGACACGGTCAAAACATCCCATATCAATTATGGCCGGAGCCACTTCCTTTAACTGAGCCACTGTCGGAACATATTTTCCTGACGATTGCCACATATCCCTGTAAACAAGGGAGAACTTAATTTCGCGTCCCATTTTTCTGAGTATTGGATTTAGCAAATATACGCAAAAACCATCACTTTGTCGCAAATTAGAAATCTTTTATGAAAAATATTGCAGATTCAGATTTTTTATCTATCTTTGCAATCCCAATCGAATATGGTGCCCATAGTTCAGTTGGTTAGAGCGTCAGATTGTGGTTCTGAATGTCGTGGGTTCGAATCCCACTGGGCACCCTTCAAAAGCCTTGGAGAAATATCTCCGAGGCTTTATTCGTATAGACCGTTATATGACCAAGTGCTTATCCTATACTCCGGGACATAAAAAAAGTTTAAAAGACATAAGAAAAAGAAAAACTTTCCGGAGTTCGCCACATTAATCTGCAGAAGCTGAGCAAATCCGATAGTTTTGCCGCAAAAAGCAATATGAAGATCAAGGATTTGTGCGAGGACGAGCGACCTCGGGAAAAAATGCTGGACAAGGGAGCCGGCTCACTGAGCAATACGGAACTGCTGGCAATACTGCTACGGACGGGCACGGCAAAGATGAATGTAATCGCCGTAGCTCGGGAAGTTCTCAAAAGCGGCGACGGGAAATTAAGCGAGATTGCGACAATGTCTGTAGAGGCGTTATGCAGGGTAGAAGGAATCGGACCAAGCAAGGCTGTAACCCTGGCCGCCGCTTTCGAAATTGGGCGAAGATACTCTGCTGAAAGGGCAATAGACACCCGGACTGCCATCACTTCACCAAAAACCGTATTCCGAATGATGCTCCCACTCCTAAGGGGGCTGGATCACGAAGAATGCTGGATACTGTTTCTGAACCGGGCCAATTTCCTGATATCCAAAGAGAAACTCAGCAGCGGAGGATTGGACTCGACAACTCTCGACTGCCGTCATATATTGAAAAAAGCACTGGAAAAGAAAGCCAGCGGCATAATCGTAGTGCATAATCATCCTTCTGGCAGCGCTTTACCCGGAACAGCAGACATACAGTCAACAAAGCAGCTTGACAGAGCCCTTAAAGCCTGTGATATTTCATTGGTCGACCACGTAGTCATAGCACAGGACAATTATTACAGCTTCGCAGACGAAGAACTGGTCCAATGCTGACAGGGAAAAATTTTGACTTATGGGCAAATAAAGATATATTTGTGTCTCAGAAACCAAAAGTCAAGCAAATGAAAGTCATCAACCTTGGAGAAAAGAACACCGTTCTCAATAAATTCGTCGCACAGATGCGCGACAAGAGTGTACAGAAGGACAGTATGCGTTTCCGCAGAAACCTTGAAAGACTCGGCGAAATCTTCGCATACGAAATCAGCCATCATCTCGACTACAGTACAAAGGAAGTCGTGACTCCGCTGGGTATCGCCAACGTGCCTACACCAGACAGCAAAGTAGTGGTTTCCACAATCTTACGCGCCGGTCTGCCTCTACATCAGGGTATCCTCAACTATTTCGATGACGCTCAGAACGCATTTGTAGCAGCATACAGAAAATACGACAAGGGAGAAGATTTCCACATCAATATAGAATACTGCAGTACTCCGGACCTCACCGGAAAGATTTTGATTCTTGCTGATACGATGCTCGCTACAGGAGCCTCACTTGAAATCGCATACAAGAGACTCTGTGAAGAAGGACAGCCAGCCCACACTCATCTGGTATGCCCTATCGCCAGTGCCTATGCAGTGGAATATCTACATAAACATCTCCCTGCTGAAGACGTAACCCTTTGGGTAGCCACTATCGACGAAGAGCTCACAAGCCACTCATACATCGTCCCAGGTCTGGGAGACGCCGGCGATCTCGCTTACGGAGTCAAAAAATAAGGAAATGCATACTTAAACAGCAATTTCAATATAACAACACTCAGGCTTAGCATCATAATACAATCAGACAGTGTAATGGAGAGGACGTGCCACCCCCGGCTAGGTCGTGAGCGAACAAGCAAACAGCCCAGTGGGCTTTTGCAGCGAGCAGCCTGCGGCAGCAGGAACAACCTTCAACAAGGCGGGGGTCCTCGTAATTACACTGTCTGATTGTTATGATGCGATTGTAATAAAACAAATATTACAATTCCTTTCTTAGTCTCGCTTTAGGAATACCAAGCTGGTCACGATACTTAGCTATGGTTCGACGCGCCACCTTATACCCCTTCTGGGTCATTACCTCCACCAGCTCATCATCAGTAAGCGGCTTACGCTTGTTCTCGCCATCGACACATTCCAGAAGCGCCTTCTTCAGCTCACGCGTCGAAACTTCCTCACCTTCCTGATTCTCAAGGCCTTCCGAGAAGAAATACTTCAAGGAATAAATTCCGAAATGCGTCTCTATATACTTACTGTTCACCACTCGTGATATAGTAGAGATGTCGAACCCGGTCTTCTCGGCTATATCCTTGAGCACCATTGGCTTAAGATTGGCTTCATCACCATCGATAAAATACTCGCGCTGGTAATCCACGATTGCCTGCATTGTGCTTGACAACGTGTTGTGGCGCTGTTTGATCGCTTCCACGAACCATTTGGCCGAATCCAGCTTCTTCTTCACGAATGCAGCAGCCTCCTTCTTTTCCCTTTCGGAGGTATTGGCAGCCTCCATAAGCAGGTCGGCATATTTCCTGTTTACCCTTAGTTCCGGAACAGAGAAACGCGGCATCGAAAGATGAAGCTCACCATCCTTGTATTCCAGAACGAAATCAGGAACGATCTGCTGAGCCTGGTCGGTATACGAATCATCTATCTGACCTCCCGGAGAAGGATTGAGTTTCAATATCTTGGCAATTGCAGCCTTCAACTCATCCTCCGAAATGTTCATCCTGGTCATTATCTTCTGATAGTGCTTGCTGGTGAAATCATTGAAATAATTGGTCAATATCTTCACAGCATTCTGTACGGCAGGGGTCTTCTTGCAGAACTTTATCTGAAGCAGAAGACATTCGCGAAGATCGCGCGCTCCCACTCCGGCAGGCTCGAACTCCTGAATGACCTTCAGCATCTCCAGCACTTCTTCCTCAGTAGTCTCGACATTGGCTCTGAATGAAAGGTCGTCCACCACGCTGTCAATACTGCGACGCAGATATCCGTCATCGTCAAGACTGCCTATAAGGAATGATGCCACAGCATATTGATGCTCGGTAAGACTTCTGTATCCGAGCTGTTCCTGGAGACTCTGAGTAAAACTTTCCTTTACAGAGAATGTACTGTACTGCGGACGCTCATCCTTTGAATAATTATCAGCTCTCAGTCTGTAACTCGGGATCGGATCATCATCCTTATACTCGGACAATGACACCTCTCTTGGAGCTTCATCCTCTTCTTTGTCACTGGATATATCCTCATCAAGAACCGGATTTTCCTCCAGTTCCTTACGTATTCTCTGCTCCAGTTCCTGAACCGGCAGTTCGATGAGTTTGATTGTCTGAATCTGCAGCGGAGAAAGTTTCTGCTGCTGCTTCAGTTCCAGTCCTTGCTTCAACATAACACTACTACATTACTTAAGTTTCACAATTGGCAGATTATTGACTATCAAAAGGTTACCGATGATTGCGAAACTAAAATCAATTAATTTGCAATCGGTCTCAAAACCTTTACAGTATCTACTACCACAGCATTATCACTATCCACTACCGGATATTCTATATTCTCCTTGACCACGAATGCACTCGGGAAATCCCCTTTGATACGGGTCAGAAGAGCCATTGCCTCAGACTTTGTCCTGAAATCTCCTACAGTAACCTTGAAATAAGGATTGGCATAGATGCGATAGGCCATAACCTCCGGAAAAAGTCCACGGAATCTCTTCAAGGTATTCTCTGATTCCGCACGAGCTGTCTGCTTATTGTCGAAGAATATTCTTACACGGTATCCTTGAATTGTCCTTTTGGCATTGGATGCTATATGTCCCTGCATAGAAGAGCGGATATTGCCTGCCTGATGCACCTTTACATCTGCATCATCACCGGCCTGGCGGGAAGGGAGAACAAGAAAAACATCCTTGCCTGCGAGAGTGGTATCTACAGCAGACACGGGTCTGTATACGAGAGAATCCACAAGTTCATAACCATCGGGAACGGTCTGCGCTGAAACGACCTGCGAAAAAGCACAGGCCAGGATTGATATCAAGAGAATGATCGGTCTTTTCATTTTACTGACTCTATTAGTTTCTTCAAAGGTAAATCATTGATTTTCATTGTTCTTATCCTACCTTTCCTGATCCGGACATCCGCTGAGACATCGACAGTCATCTTGTCCAGCGCACTCTTATCCAGAAGTCTTCCAAGATCGAGGACACTTACGCCTTCCGCAAGGCTCAACTCAGCCTCCAGACGATATGTATCATTGGTTTTTCCTTGTAAAGTGAACGGATCGACAGCCACCTTACCAAGAACCTTGCCAGAATGCTCCACATCAGCAGAAATTTCAGAAAGCGAGACCTGCGCCCCAGGATTATCCACTTCCACAAGCAGCGTAAGAGTGGCTCCTCTGAGACCTCTCGGCTTGAAGCTATCCAAAGAAACGGACTCCACCTCCAGATTCTTAAGCCTCTTTATATCAGCGCATCCGGCCAGGACAAGCAAAGCTGCAAAAGCCAGAACAATCGATTTTATCTTCATATTGATTCATTTTACATCTTCGCAAAGATAACTATATTCAACGAAAAATCCTATCTTTGTATCCTATAGCAAAAGACGTGGAGAATATGCGAAACATAAGACCGATAACAGACCCTTCCAAGCCGAAGGTCTATATAGAGACATACGGATGTCAGATGAATGTGAACGACAGCGAAGTGATCCTTTCCATCCTTCAGGATGCAGGTTACGTTCTCACGGAAGACATCGAACAGGCCGACATCATATTGGCCAACACCTGCTCCATCAGAGACAATGCAGAGCAGAGAATCTGGGGTCGCATCGACCAGTTCAAGATACAGAAAAGAAAAAGAGACAATGTCATAATAGGTATCGTAGGCTGTATGGCCGAAAGGCTGAAGGACAAACTCCTCGAAGCAGTGGATCTTGTAGCAGGTCCTGATTCATACAGGACACTCCCGGACCTGCTTGAAGCCATAAGGCCCGACAAGCCTCAGATCAATGTATTGCTCTCACACGAAGAGACTTACGCAGAAATATCCCCTGTCCGTCTGGATAAGAACGGGGTGTCCGCATTCATCTCGATAATGCGAGGATGCAACAATGTATGCTCTTACTGCGTGGTGCCTTATACTCGCGGAGCAGAGCGCAGCCGCGACCCTTATACCATTGTACGCGAAGCTGAAGAACTTTATGAGAACGGCTATAAGGAAGTGACCCTTCTGGGACAGAATGTAGACTCATACTACTGGAAGGACAAGGACAATGCCGACAGGAATGTCAATTTCGCCCAGCTTCTGGAGATGGTGGCCAAGGTAAGTCCTGAGCTCAGGGTAAGATTCTCGACATCACACCCTAAGGACATCAGTGATGAAGTCATCTATACAATGGCTATGTACGAGAACATATGCAATTACATCCATCTCCCTGTACAGTCCGGCAGCAGCATTATGCTGGAAAAGATGAGACGCAAATATGACCGGGAGTGGTACCTCGAAAGAGTACGCAAGATCAGAAGCGTGATTCCGGACTGCGGACTTTCCACTGACGTGATAGCAGGATTCTGCGGAGAGACAGAGCAGGATCACAAGGATACACTCAGCCTTATGGAGGAAGTCGTATTCGACTCTGCATTTATGTTCGCGTACTCGGAACGTCCGGGCACACTCGCATCAAGAAAGTATCCTGACGATATCCCATACGAGCTAAAGACTCAAAGACTTAACGAGATCATTGCACTTCAGGGCAGAATGAGTCTCAAGAGCAATGAGAAAGAAATCGGCAAGATTTTGAAGGTCCTTGTCGAGGGTCCTTCAAAGAAGAATCCTCAGGAACTCTGCGGAAGAGCAAGCAACAACAAGATGTGCGTATTCCCTTCACGCGGCGAAAAGGCCGGAGATTACTGCGAAGTCAAAGTGGCATCCGTGACATCAGCGACTCTGATCTGCGCAAGACTCGACTAAGCAAAAGACCAATAACCACATAATTATGGAGAAGTACATTCTTGCCCTTGACCAGGGAACCAGCAGTTCGAGGGCAATAGTTTTCGATCAATACGGTCAGACCAAGGCCGTATCACAGAAGGAGTTCACCCAGATTTTCCCTAAACCGGGCTGGGTAGAGCATAACCCTATGGAAATCTGGTCTTCGCAGGCTTCGGTCATTGCAGAGGCTATAACTTCCATAGATATCAACGGTCTCAATATCGCAGCCATCGGTATCACCAACCAGCGTGAGACTACAATCGTATGGGATGCAGAGACCGGAGAGCCGGTATATAACGCCATCGTATGGCAGGACAGACGCACATCAGAATTCTGCGACTGTCTTAAAAAGGACGGACGGACCGACCTTATCAGAAGCAAGACGGGCCTTATCATCGATGCTTATTTCAGTGCAACAAAGATCCTCTGGATACTTGAAAACGTACCGGGAGCACGAAAAAGAGCTGATGAAGGTAAACTGAGATTCGGTACAGTGGACACCTGGCTCATCTGGATGCTCACTCGCGGAGAGGTACACGTAACAGATGTGACAAATGCTTCACGTACAATGCTTTTCAACATCCACACTCTCGAATGGGACAAGGAACTCCTTAACCTTTTCGGCATTCCTGAGTCAATGATGCCTGAGGTCAAGTCCTCAAGCGAAGTGTACGGATACACAAAGACAACCCTTTTCGCTCACGAAGTTCCTATCGCAGGTATCGCCGGAGACCAGCAGGCTGCCCTTTTCGGCCAGATGTGTACAGAGCCTGGCTCAGTGAAGAATACATACGGCACAGGATGCTTTATGCTGATGAACAGCGGTGAAAGACCGATAATGTCATCCAACAACCTCCTCACCACAATCGCCTGGAAGATCGGTGACACTGTCAATTACGCTCTCGAGGGAAGCATCTTCGTAGCAGGATCAGTTGTACAGTGGCTCCGTGACGGACTCGGAATCATCCGTACGTCTGCCGAGGTAGAGGCTCTGGCAGCCAGCGTTCCGGACAATGGCGGAGTATACTTCGTGCCTGCCCTGACAGGACTCGGAGCCCCTCACTGGGATCAATATGCAAAGGGAAGCATCTACGGTCTCAGCAGAGGCTCCACAGCCGCCCACATAGCACGTGCCGCACTTGAAGGAATCGCTTTCCAGACAATGGACATTGTCAATGCAATGCAGAGAGATGCAGGAGTGACTCTCAAGGAGCTCAAGGTAGATGGCGGAGCATCAAGGAACAATCTCTTGATGCAGTTTCAGGCAGACATCCTCGGCACCTCAGTCATAAGACCGATCGTCACCGAAACCACAGCACTTGGAGCTGCATATCTTGCAGGTCTCGCAGTCGGATACTGGGAAAGCATTGACCATATCAAGAGCCAGTGGGGCGTGGAAATGGAATTCAAGCCAGAAGCATCGAAGGAGGTCGTAGCCGAGCTCAAGGCTGGCTGGGCTGATGCCATCAGCAGAACACTAACAGGGAAATAACCAATAAGATTATGTTTGAAAAATATCTCTTCGAGTTTATCGGCACAATGGTGCTGATCCTCCTTGGCGACGGAGTGTGCGCCGCAACAAGTCTTGACAAGAGCAAGGCAAAGGGTGCCGGCTGGGTAGTGATTACAATGGGATGGGGCTTTGCCGTAATGGTCGGAGTATTCATCGCAGGTTCCGTTTCAGGAGCACACCTCAACCCGGCAGTCAGCATCGGATGCGCGCTTGCCGGAACAATGGCCTGGAGCGCTGTTCCAGGATATGTGATTGCCCAGATGCTCGGCGGTTTCGTCGGTGCCGCACTCGTGTGGCTTTTCTATAAAGATCACTACGATGCGACAGAAGATCCTGATACAAAGCTCGGTACATTCTGCACAATGCCTGCAATCGAAGGTCACAAGATCCGCAATTTCTTCTGCGAAGCCCTCGCAAGCTGGCTTCTCGTATTCGTAATCCTTGTATTCGGAGTGGATGCCAATGTCGCACACCTTGACCCGGACGGACAGCATCTGCACATCGGTATGGGAGAGCTTGGAGCACTTCCTGTGACATTCCTCATTATGTCCATAGGTATGTCCCTTGGTGGAGCTACAGGCTATGCCATCAACCCTGCACGTGACCTCGCACCTCGAATTGCCCACGCAGTACTTCCTATGAAGAACAAGAGAGACAGCGGATGGGGATACAGCTGGGTGCCGGTTGCCGGTCCTATTGCTGGAGCTGCCCTTGCTGCATTGACTTATATTATCCTTTATTAATCTATGTCAATCTGACTCATCAGAGTCATTGGATACATTTAGTGTCTTCTGAAACACACATTGTCATTCTGAGGGCGCAGCGACGTGAGAATCTATTACTTGACTGATAAAGAGATTCTTACGTCGCTGCGCTCCTCAGAATGACAACAAAAGGCGCTCCTCAGAATGACAACAAACAGCTCTCCTCAGAATGACAACAAAAGGCGCAAGTCTGAATGACAAGGAGTTCTGCCACTAAGAAAGATACTAATCTAAAGTTACAAATACCAGATTGATTCATAAGATGAACAATTACTTCGGAATAAGGGAAGACATCGTAAGATATGTCCTTGACGAAATAGTTTCCCGGTATGCAGGATTCGACCCTGCACACCGGGAAAATCACGCTTTGACTGTCATAGAGCAGGCTATGAACCTTATGGACTCAAGGGCAGGCTGGCTGAAAGAACAATCGGCTGAAACAGCAGAGTTATGGTCTGAAGAAATTGACCGTGAAATACTTTTTGTCGCTGCTGCCTGCCACGACCTCGGTCTGATTAACGGACGTGATAACCATCACACCGATTCCGGAATCATCATCCGTAACGACAGTCATCTTAAGGAATGGTTCACTGATGAAGACATCGAAATAATAGCTCAGGCCGCCGAAGACCACCGTGCATCCGGCAAATCAGCCCCACGCAGCATCTACGGCAAGATTGTGGCAGAAGCAGACCGTGTCATCGACGGCGAGACCATCATCCTCCGTACAGTACAGTTCGGATTCACTCACTACCCCGATCTCGGACGCGAAGGTCATATAGAAAGGGCCGTCGCACACCTGAAAGAGAAATACGGACGTGGAGGCTATCTCAAGCTGTGGATTCCTTGGAGCGACAATGCAGCAAGGCTAAGTGCCTTGCACGATACAATAGCAGACGATGAAACTATCCGGAATGTGGTCATACAGATCTATGACAGTCAGGCCGGAAGATAAATTTCAATCGGTATTCCGGGCACTGCAGTGCCTGCCATTCTGAGGAGCGTAGCGATGTGAGAGTCTGTCAAATATGTTTGATACATCGATTCTCACGTCGCTGCGCTCCTCAGAATGACAAGAACAGTTGCTCAGAATGACAAGAACAATCGCTCAGAATGACAAGAACAGTTGCTCAGAATGACGGGGCAGGGAGATGTCTGGGAATAAGAGATCAGTTATTCACCGGACGGAGGACGAAATTGAACTGATAAGGCTGTGCATTTACACGATGCTGTTCCAGAGGCCAGGCTCCCCAGGAGTTGATGCAGCCGAGTCCCTGCTGGGCAAGGTCGAAATTGACCCAGGTCCTGCCATATGAGCGATTGTCTTCGTATGCTTTGGTCTTGAGTTCGAGGGAGTGAGCCTGATTGTTTCCCATCTTTCTTACATCCATTTCCTCCCAGCAGAAAGGAAGCACTGAAGCAGAGAACTTCACGTCTGCTGTGATTTCGAAACCTGTTCCATTGTCGTCCAGAACCTTCATCCACTTTATCTGAGTCTTTGTACCGGATTCCTGCGGACGTACATAACCATAGTGATACTGGTCATTGACATTCTGGACATAATGTCCCACGAGGGCTGATGATGAACGATCGATATAGTTTTCGTGAGGGCCGAGGCCGAAGAACTCGAATGTAGAGAAATTACCAGGCATAGCCATCTGCATACCGAAGCGAGGAAGCATAAATGTCTCGGCCAGTTTGCCGGCATCAGTCATTTCTTCCTTGGCAGCTATTGTACCGTCAGCATAGACATCGTATACCATCTTCACAAGTGCCGCCTCCCCTATCGGAGCATACTCCACATTTACCCTATAGCAGAAATCGGTCTTTTCCACATTGAATGAAGCTACCTTCAGCTGGGCTGAACGCCAGAGATTCTGACGACGGTCGAAGCCGGCACCGAGGTCATTCTCTGTTGTTGCTCTTGCAAAACAAGGAGAAAGCGGTACATCAACAAGTTCTTTCTCACCGATAGTATAGTTTACAAGAGAACCTGAAGCTGCATCAAACACTGCTTTCCAAGGAGAAAGACGTAGATTCTCTGCACCCTTGAATTCCATCTGACCTGAGAATGTATGAAGGTCCGACTCGTATCCATACTCAGGAATACCTGAAGCATTTGCAAATACAGGCAGTATGGCTTCATTTATAAGGATCTGATCATAAGCCACGTCCTCGCCAGCCTGGAGCAGGCCGTCTGCGCGCTTGAGGACATAACGGACATCAAGATAGACATCGTGAGAAGCAAGATCTGCTACACCTGCTGCAGCCTTGATGGTCTCTGCATCATAGCCAAGATCCACACCCACTGTCTGCTGAGGACCTGCCGGAACAGAAGAAACCACTCCTGAAAGAACCTGAACGCCGTCCACATTGACATTCCACTGGAGCATATATCTTGAAAGATCGATGAAGAAGTTCTCGTTGTAGACATTGACCTTTCCTGCGAGGGCCTCTTCTGCTGTGGCAGTGGTATGGATCGACCTATACTGATATGCCACTTCATAAGCGTGCGGATGGAGGGTACGGTCGGCAGCAATTATACCATTGCAGCAGAATGAATTGTCCGAAGGGTCGTAGTCATTGAAGTCACCACCGTAAACGAATATGTGGTCTGTACCGTATTTCTCGGCATCAGCAGGCCACCATAGAGCCTGATCGACAAAGTCCCAGATGAATCCGCCCTGGAAAGAAGGATACTTGCGGACAAGGTCCCAATATTCCTTCAGTCCGCCCATCGAATTACCCATTGCGTGAGCATACTCACACTGGATGAGAGGACGGTCTGGATTGGAGGCTGAATACTTCTCGCACCAGTTATGATCCCAATACATAGGACACATTATATCAGTGTTCGATGCTCCCTCTGCGCGTTCGTACTGAACTGGACGGCTTTTATCCATTGACTTGATCAGATCGTAACCTTTATAGAAATTAGGGCCGTTACCAGCCTCGTTGCCCATACTCCAGATGATTACCGAAGGATGATTGAAATCTCTCTGAACGACTCTGCGGATACGGTCCAGATGTGCCAGTTCATAATCAGGATCATTTGCAAGAGATTCCTTGCCGTAACCCATACCGTGAGACTCGATGTTCGCTTCATCCACGACATAGAGTCCATAACGGTCACAGAGTGTGTACCACATAGGGTCATCAGGATAATGGCAAGTACGTACAGCATTGATATTCAGACGTTTCATAATCTGAATATCCTGGATCATATCAGCCTCGGAAACCACATATCCCTTATATGGATTCATCTCGTGTCTGTTGGCTCCCTTGATGAGCACCGGCTGGCCGTTCACCAGAAGCTGACCGTTGCTGATCTCCACATCCCTGAAACCGAACTGCAGCGAAGCCGATTCAGTCTTGCCCTTGTCATCGAAAGAGTCAGGATTATGTGTTCTGTCAAAGGCCGCCACATTGAGAGTGTAAAGCCAAGGAGTTTCCGCACTCCACTGCTTGACTTTCGGAACAAGCACCTTAGCCCCTGTAACATTCTTTACTACAGGACTTTTAACCAATGACACGGTCTGTCCATCAGGGTCGATAATCTCAAACATCACAGCCTTGACGCCTTCAGATACTTCAAAGAAAAGTTCAGCCCAACCAGAAGCAGAAGCCTGCACCTTGATGTCTTCTATTCTCTTCTTCTCGCGAGAATACACATATACATCACGGGAAATTCCAGAAAGTCTCCAGAAGTCCTGATCTTCCAGATATGTACCGTCACACCAGCGGAAGATCTCCAATGCAATAAGATTCTCACCTGTCCTGACGAACCTGGTGATATCGAATCTTGCCTCGAGCTTGCTGTCCTCGCTGTATCCGACTTCCTTACCGTTTATCCACACACGCACATTCGAAGTAGCTGAGCCGATATGAAGAAAGACATCCTTACCTTTCCAACTTTCGTCGAGTGTGAAAGTCCTTCTGTACTGACCTACATAATTATGCCAATCCGCAGGGAAAGGAGGATTGTTCGCATAATGACCTCTCCAGGCATAACCGACATTGAGATAGACCGGATCTCCGTAGCCGTTGAGTTCCCACATTCCCGGAACAGGAATGGAATCCCAGCCACTGTCATCATAAGTCAGTGTATGGAAGTCGGACGGACGGGCATTCATATCCTCATTCCAATTGAAATTCCACACTCCGTTAAGCATAAGCTTCAACCCATCCGTTTCAAAATGGGAAGCCATAGGAATACGGTTCTTCTGAACTACCTGCGGATCCTGCCAGTCAGGCAGAGTCTGCTTCTTCGTTGCTCCAGAAGCAACGGCAGCCATTCCCAGCGCCAAAACGCAGAGAACAGCTGTCATCAATTTCTTCATAATAATATAAGGTATTAGTTAGTGTATATATCAGATTACTTCCAGATCTGCAGACGGGATCCATCCCTGTCTTCCATCTGCAAGCTCGATATTCTTCCAGGAGCCCACTCCATCAAGAATCTTCACCTTGGTTCCTTCGTGAAGAATGAAGAGATCGGTCGAAGCCTCTGCAGACGGTGAGCTCTTCACCGAAGTCACAGGCCTCATAATTATAGCCTTATCAGCTCTCATTGCATCATTTTTCTGCCAAACAGAGAATGTAAGGGAAAGTATGGCAACCAAGAGCATAACAATTCCGACAAAGAAACCGGCCCTCCGGCCACCTACAGAAGGTGATAATATGAACATCAATGCCATTGCAAGAGTCAATGCCAGGAATACTATGAAGCACACAGCCCATCCGTCCGAATCCATAATATAACTGAAATTGCGGAACCAGGTCTTGAGAACGAATTCCGGAACTGCGTCGATCCTGTCCTTGATGCCATTATTCAGAAGTGCAAGATTGAATCTCGCATCAGAATATGACGGATCCAGCTTCAATGCACGCTCGTAGTACAGGATAGCCTTGGCAGGATTTCCATCCTTGAAATATGCATCACCTGTATTGCAGTAAAGTGCAGCTGATTCCAGACCCATTCCTGAGATCATCTCATAGCCGTTCACAGCATCGGACCATCGGCCTTCTGCATATGCTTGATTAGCCGTATTCCACAGTGAATCAACATATTGCATTTCCTGCCCCTGCATTGCAGCCGGCCATAGAACAAGTAGCGTAAGTGCCATCATCGCTCCCTTAGGAGCTGACTTTCTTGCTTTCATATCCGAATCGATAGATGAGATCACATCCACGGCGGCATCATAATGCGCAGCCATTGCCTCGTGACCCGTAGCCGGAGCATATCGGGCAAATTCGCAGGCATCGAGGATGCTGATGAATGTTTCAATATACTTATCCGCAACATTACCCTCTTTGAGAGATTCTGTGATGCGCTCACGCGAAAGCTCCGCTACAGGAATGTTCAATTTATCTGAGATGAATCCGAGCAAAGCCTTGTGAAGTTCTTCATAGAAGGCTGTATAAAGATTCTGCTTGAGGAAGGTTCCGGCAAGATTGAGTCTCTTGAGAGCCATCTTGGTAGCCTTTCTATTCTTGGTTCCGGCCACATCAGCTCTTCTTGCAGCGATATGACGAAGTGCCGCCCAGCAGGTCACCGCCAATATCACAAGCAGGACAATAATCAACCAGAATAATCCTGATCCGAGCAGATAATCACCCTTTGCAGCAAGTCCCGGTGCCTTAGTATTGATGAATCGTATATCACTGCCGAGGTTACGCACATCCTTAGGTACTGATCCGCCACCGGCAATAGTCACAGCTTCCGTTTCATTACCTCTTTCCACATAAACAGGAATCGCAGGTGTCTCCAATGTCACATATTGCTTCTTATTGACATCGTAGTAAGAATACTTTACAGGCTCGATCACGAAATCTCCATAGCTGCGAGGAATGAAAGGATATTCATACATCTTGCTTCCTGAAAGGCCTCCCTTGTCGATCCTGTCGGAAATCTTTGTATCATAGACTTCCATATCAAGCGGGAAGGTTACCTTCGGTGCAGAGAGGAGGGACACATTGCCGTTTCCGGATACAGTCACAAGCAGGGATGCAGCCTCGTGTGTCTTGAGACTGTCCTTGCTGACTTTAGCTGAGATAGTGAATTCGCCCACTCCCCCTCCAAAAGAAGCCGGAGCTCCTGCAGGAAGCGGTGACACATTGACTGTCAAAGGTTTGGAAGTCACTCTTTTCCTTATAGTCCTGTAGTCATCGAAAAATCCGTCGAAAATACTTGCACCCCCCGATGACACCCTTACATTGACAAGGCATACAAGCTCTGCCGGATCTATCTTTATCTGTCCCTGCTGCTGAGGTATAAGGACGAATTTTCTCAGAAGAGCCGAGTTATATATCTGGCCGTCATATGTCTCGCGAGCAAACTCGATATTGGAAGGAGCTTCAAGTTCCTGGCTCCAGAAACCATTGAATGTAGGGAAAACCGCACTTTCGAATCCTGCGACATTTACCCTCTGATAAAGTTTTATGACAGCTGTAATCGGCTCACCTACAACGACATCAGTCCTACTAAGGTTCAATGTAAGGAAGATATCGTCATCCTGAACTCCAGCATTTGAAGACTGCCTTGGCTGGGTAGTTCCCGACTGGGAATGCGCCTGTCCCTGAGAAGACCTTCCTGAGCCGGCTGCAACAACTTCGATAGTGACCGGGGCAGAATGGATTTCCTGACCTTTTACTTTTGCAACAGCTCTGGCAATAGTGAATTTTCCAGTCTTTACAGGACGGAGGACATATGAATATGTGGTCTGAACCGACTTTGTAGTCTTGCCATTAATTATCTGGACACTAGTAGAACGTCCCTGCTGAGGTCCCCAGAGAAGCTGGAAGTCATCTCCAGGCGACCAAGCGAAATCCGACGACTTTTCCTCCCCCTCTATAACGAATGTAACATTGAACTGTTCATCCTCAGCCACCACGTTATGCACCTGCACCTGTATCTCTGTCTGAGCATAGGCGAGGACAGTGGCCAAGGCCAACACAATCATTGCAAATAATCTTTTCATATATATTACCAATTCTTATCCTTTTGTCTTGACTTCAGGACAGCCGCCTTCTTCTTGTTCACCTTGTCCTGTGTTTCTTTCTCCTTGGCCTGAATAGCCTGAAGCATCTGCTGCGCAGCCTGAGGTGTTATCTGGGCCTCCTGCTGCTGTGGCTGACTGTCTTGATTCTGAGGCTGCTGATCCTGGTTCTGATCATTATTGTTCTGCTGATCATCCTGCTTATCCTGATCACTCTGATCATCATCCTTGTTCTGATCCTGGTTGTCCTGGTTCTGTTCGTTCTGGTTCTGATCCTGGTTCTGATTCTGATCGTTATTGTCCTGGTTCTGATCGTTGTTCTGATCATTCTGCTGCTGATTCTGCTGGTCCTGGAGCTTCTTTCTGGCGTAGATGAAATTCTCCTTCGCATCAAGATCATCCGGTCTGAGAACCAAAGCCTCTCCGAAAGCCTTCACCGCAGCCTGATAATCCTTCCTCTGAAGAGCGACATCGCCCAGATTATACAGATAATCAGCCGCAGAAGCTGACACTGGTGCGGTTTCCTTTATCCTGTCGAGAGCCTGCTGCGCCTGATCATACTGTTCCATACGATAAAGGGCAGAAGCCATATTATAATTTGCTGCAATCGACGAGGTATCCTTCTCCACTGCCCTCAGATAATCCTGAAAGGCTGCTTCATAATTCTCCTTCCTGAACTCCTTGTTGCCACGACGGACTTCTTTCTTGTCCACCTGTCCCCAGGCAGAGGCTGAAATCAGAATCGCGATCAACAGGAATATGTTTTTATACTTATTCATTATAATTTACAATAATCATTTTTAAAGATTCTCACGTCGCTACGCTTCTCAGAATGACAATGAGACGAAGTTCCTTATGACAATCAGGTCGAACTACTATCTTCTGAACAAGTGCCTCTTCGGCTTCCTGTCCCCTACAAGCATCTCCAACACAAAGAAAATCAATGCTATGGCAAAGAAATTCATAAACTGTTCATCATACTCTTCAAAGACAACGGAGCTATACTTCTCATCTTCCATCTTCTTGATCTGGTCTATCACCGGATTCAGACCGAATTCGCTGGTTCCTGCACGTACATAGAGTCCGTTTCCGGCATCAGCCACATCCTTCAGGATACTCTCATCCAGTCTGGTCACCACGATCTCGCCATTCTTATCCTTCAAAAGTTCCCCCTCGAATGGAATCGGCTTGCCTTCCGGAGAACCTACTCCGATAGTAAACACTCTGACTCCGAGTTCAGCAGCCTGCTGTGCCGCAGATACCGGGTCATCCTCGTGATTCTCACCATCCGTAATCACAATGACAGCACGGCTCTTCTCACTCTGAAGACTGAAACTCTTCATAGCAGTGCTGATAGCATCGCCCATTGCAGTACCCTGCACAGGTACCGACTCAGTGGAAATGGAGTTCAGGAACATCTTCGCAGAGACATAGTCAGTGGTTATCGGCAGCTGCACAAACGAATTTCCAGCAAAGACGATAAGACCGATACGTTCATCGCGGAGCTTGTCCACAAGTCTCGAAATAGCCAGTTTGGCTCTCTCCAGCCTGTTAGGAGAATAATCCTCGGCAAGCATAGAGTTCGACACATCCAGAACTATCATTATTTCCGCACCTTTGGTCTCGTGTTCCTTAAGTCTGGCTCCGATCTGAGGTCTGGCCAGACCTATCACAAAGAATGTGAATCCTATAGAGAACAGCACCAGACGTATCCAGATCTTACCCTGCGAGTATGAAGGCATAAGCATCTTCACCAGAGCCTGATCACCGAACTTTCTGATACGCCTGCTCCTGAGTTTCAGGACTACAGCCTGAATGACAAAGAAGAACGGCACCAGAAACAGAAGCAGAAGATATTGGGCCTGAGCAAAATTTATCATACAAACCTCCTTATTACAAACCAGTTAAGCACCAGTTCCAACATTATTGCCAGCAATGCCAGCAAAGCAAATTTCCCGAACAATTCCTTATAGACAGGAAAACTGTCCACACTCGTACGGACCTTCTCCATCTTATTGATCTCGCTGTAGATCTCCGCAAGCTTGGTATTGTCTGTTGCCCTGAAATATTTTCCTCCGGTGGACTCCGCTACCTGAGAAAGCAGAGCCTCGTCGATTTCTACCTTTACATCCTGGATCTCCACACCCCAAGGCGTCATCACAGGATATGGGGCAGTATCGTCATTGGTACCTACACCGATCGTATATACCCTCACGCCATAAGTCTTAGCTATTTCAGCCGCTGTCTGCGGTGAGATCTCTCCTCTGTTATTGACTCCGTCGGTAAGCAGGATCACCACGCGGCTCTTCGCATCGGAATCCTTCATTCTGGCCACCGCTGTCGCCAGTCCGTTTCCGATAGCGGTTCCGTCCTCGATAAGATCGGTCTGCACCTCCTTCATCAGATTTATCAATGTCGCACGATCAGTGGTAAGAGGGCACTGAGTGAAACTCTCTCCGGCAAACACAACGATTCCCATCCTGTCTGAAGGACGCTGTGCTATGAATTCAATCGCAATATCCTTAGACGCATTGATTCGGTCCGGGGTAAGGTCACGCGCAAGCATCGAAGTGGACACGTCCATAGCCAGGATAATATCTATTCCTTCCGTATCGACCTTTTCTATCTGTTCCGAAGATCTCGGACGGGCAATGGCAATGACAATCAATGCCAAGGCGGCTGTCCTGAGAAGAAAAGGGATATGCCGTACCACTGACATAACCGATCTGCCGCCCTTCATCCAAGGCATAGAAGTGGACACCCTCAGATGAGGATGCCTTTCGCTCAATTCAAGATAAATGTAATGCAATACCATCAATCCCGGTATCACAAGCAGCCATAACAGTTTCGGATATTCAAAAAACATCACTCGTTTCCTCCATCTTTAGCTTCAGTCTCCACCTCGGCCTGATAGGTTTCAGTAACAAAACGTACAGCCACAGGAAGGGCCGCCGCATTCTCATCATCCGAAGCAACATACTTCGCAAACTTCACGAAATCAGCTCTTTCGAAAAGTTCCTTGACTTCTCCGACGACCTTTTCAGGAGCATCCTTGCCTTTCATTTCATCGAAGATCTCCGCAGTGGTCATCTCCATTGCACCGAAGCCGAATCTCTCCGCCATATATGCCCTGAGCGTATCCGTCACACCGGAATAGAATGCCTTCTGCTTCTCCGGAGCCCAGAGACTGCTGCCCCTGTAGCTGTCCAGCTTCCTCAATGCCACGATATGAGCCGGATCCTTGCGCACATACTCCGGATCGGACTTTCTCCGGTGCATAATCACAAGACATACGGTCAATATGATAACAACGGCCAGAACCCAATAAAGAAGCACCCACGGGAAGACTTCTGCAAAAGTCACAGGATAACGGACCTGTCCCTTGATGTCGTGGATCACGAAGGTCGCAGTATCAACGGGCATAGTCTTCACCTCCAGACGAAGAGGTTCGAAGACCAATGTGTCTTCAATACCGTCCGGTGTCATCCTCCTGAGTTCGATAGGAGGAAGATCATACTCACCCTCAAGAAAAGGCGCAATCCTTACCGAGCCCCTGATATCAAGAGTCTTGGGATTTTCCTTTCCGTTCCTGGTCACCTTCACTGTATCAAGGATCCAAGGCGAGAGACTCAGAATGTTCTGATCCAGACTATCTGCGATGTCTGTCGGAATCAGTTTCGTTCCCTCGGTCACATCGTCAAGTTCAAATCCATACAGCAGCTGATCGGCAATAAGAACAGAATCCCTCTCCTGCAAAGGCTGAAGGAAGGATCTTATCGGAGATGCATCCTTCCCATCTTTCCCTCCACAGGATGGCATCACAGCCGCCACCAGGACAAGCGTCAAATATATAAATGCTTTACGCATAGTCTATCATCTGTTTTTAAACAATGTCATCAGCCCCTTCACATAATCCTCGTCCAGGGCAATGCTGACCTTGTCGATATTGTATTTCAGGCATAGGCGCGAAGCGGTATTCTCCACATTGCGGAACCATTCTTCATATGCCAGCCTCATCTTTTTGCTGGAAGTATTGATCCAGGCAGCCTTGCCGGTCTCCGAGTCCTTGATATGCACAAGACCCACATCCGGGATATTCCTCTCTCGAGGGTCATAGACCTCGATTATCGAGAGATCGTGCCTGTTCACCGCCACCTTCATAGCCTCCTCATAGCGAGGGGTACCGTCTTCATTGACATCAAGCATATCGGACAGAAGAAAAGCCGTACATTTCTTCTTGATGGCATTGGTCAGATAACGAAGGGCCTCCGAAATATCCGTACCGTCCGTATCAGGTTCAAACTCGATGATTTCGCGTATTATATGCAGAAGATGGCTTCGTCCCTTCTTCGGAGGGATGAACTTCTCAACCTTGTCGCTGAAGAAAAGCGCTCCGACCTTGTCATTATTGATAATGGCTGAAAAGGACAATACCGCAGCGATCTCGGCAAGCATATCCTTCCTGCT